>Ga0207951_100013_pt1 | contig 180319 bp, 156 predicted proteins | sample Subbio12Aug_8Bad_FD_184830 | JGI IMG/M metagenome (GOLD analysis project Ga0207951, IMG submission 184830) | Serpentinite rock and fluid subsurface biosphere microbial communities from McLaughlin Reserve, California, USA - CR12Aug_8Bad (SPAdes) | ecosystem: Environmental > Terrestrial > Deep... | reverse complement strand
TTAATCCATCAACAAAAATTGAATATCAACTACCTAAAGATGGTAGAGTCACTATCAAAGTTTTCAATGTGCTTGGGCAGGAAGTAAGAACACTCTTAGATGAAGTAAAATCAGCAGGATATTATACAGTAGAATTTAATGCGAAAGGTTTGCCGAGCGGTGTTTACATTTACGGAATTACAACCGGCGAGTATAGTTTATTTAAGAAAATGATTTTAATTAAGTAAGCCCGACAATAATTAGCCGGGCTTTAGTTAAAATTAAATTAGGAATTTTCAATTTCCCTATCTACTTCTTCGGTGTGACCTTCACATTAAAATCGAGAGTTACATTTAATTTATTGTTAGGGCCTGTTATTGCATTTTCGACCGCATAAACAACGGAGTATTTTTTGTTAACGTCTGTGTTATCTTTGCGAGCCCGGATCGGAAACATCATTGTTGTTCCGGCAAGGAGTTTTATGTAATCCGGAAACCGAATCGTGTCATCTGTATTTACTAATCTTAATTCAAAATCCACATCCGAATTATTAGTTACTTTTATGTTAGCCGTTCCTCTTCCAACTGTGTTTACATTTGTTGTTGCAAACTGGACGGATGATTTAAAAAGAGGTTCAAGAAATATTTCTTTACCGAATAACTTCCCGTCATAAAAGATTGCAGTTCTTCTATTAATAATCCCGTCCTTAATTCCATCTTCAGATTTTTCATTTGCAAATACAAGTGTAATTGGTCTCCGGTTATTTCCATAATCGAAATTAATCGGGTTATGAATATCGCTGTTCCCAATTATTGCAAGATCTTTTTCAAGACACCACTCTAATACTTCCGGATAATACTCAACACTATTAACTACTTCGATACCCGCAATCAATTTATTTTCATATAAGAATGTATGTTCATCATACCATCTTGGAACACCGTCGGGTTGCTGACCTCTCCATCCCGGATGATTCCAGAACACCAATCCGCCTTGTTTTACAGCTTCCTGAATTGTTTCTTTCCAGGTTTCTTTTACGAGCGCATTTCCATTAGTAATAAAAATTGCATTGAGGTGTCCCGGAGGCATATCTCTTGTAATTTCTGATCCGTGGATCAATATTAATCCAAGTTCTTTAGCAGTATTCTTTCCTATTTCATATGCCGCATTATGATTAGTAGGTACGTAATCTTTGTGTGGTTGATACTCTATATGATCGGTAATTGCAAGCGCGTCTAACCCATCGCGCCATGCTTCTTCAATTCTGAATGTCGGCCAAACTGTTCCATCGGAAAAAACTGTGTGAGAGTGAAAATCGCATTTCAATGTTTTGTAACCGGGGATATCGGGAATTTTAATTTCTTTCCTATAATTTGGCTGAGCGTTTAAACTAATAAAAGAAACAAATAATAATATTACAGAGAATAGATTTTTGATTTTCATGTGGTAGGCTCCAAATCTGTGAAATTTGCTTTTGAAAAATAATCAATCGTTTAGACTATATGAAAAAAATATCTCTGTTTATTCCCTTGAGTTTGTTAAAAAATTGTTAAGTATAAATGCAATAAATTATCGGGTAACTGATAATTATAAATATTGTTATTTTTGATCAAAGGAAAAGAGGTATTAAATGAAGAAGTATTTACTGGCGCTAATTATCGTTTGGGCATTTAACCTAAACGCACAGACAGTTAAAGTGATTCTGGAAATTATTTCTCCAACACTTAATGATACCGCTAAAGTATATGTTTCCGGTAATTCTGATGAATTAGGAAACTGGAAACCGGATCTCGTAATGCTTAATAATGTTGGAAATAAAACATGGAAGAGGTCTTTTCAGATTCCGAAAGGATTTCGGATGGAATATAAATTCACTAAAGGAAGCTGGGAAACTGAAGCATTAGGCAGCGATTCATCTGTTCCGCAAAATTCTGTTCTGGTTGCCGGCAAAGACACAACTGTAGTGGTTACAATTATGAACTGGCGGGACAAATTTAATTTCACAGTTAAAGGTCAGATTACAGGAAAAGCGGAGTTCCACAAGGATTTTGTTGTTGAAGGTTTAAAACCGCGAAATATTTTTGTGTGGCTTCCACCAAATTACGAAACCGAAAAAGAAAGACGGTTTCCCGTTCTTTATATGCACGATGGACAGAATTTAATTGACCCGCGGACTTCAAATACATTCATCGATTGGCAGGTTGATGAGACAGCAGATAGTCTAATTACAAAAGGTGAGATCGAACCGTTTATTATTGTTGGTATTAACAATACATCCGACAGAGCGGAAGAGTATAATAAAACCCGTCTTGGTAAATTATATATGAAACTGATTATTGAGAAAATAAAACCATTTGTGGATAAAAATTACAGAACATTACCGGACCGTTTGAATACATCTGTTGGCGGTTCATCAATGGGCGGACTCATTTCATTTATTCTTGCATGGGATTATCCGGAAGTATTTTCAAAAGCTGCTTGCTTTTCTCCCGCATTTAAGTTCAGGGATTTTAATTATGTTAATGAAGTTGAAAAATATAATGGAAAGAAGAAAAATTTATTGTTCTACATTGATAATGGAGGTGTGGGACTCGAATCGGTTCTTCAACCGGGCATTGATGAAATGATAGAAGTTCTGAAGTTAAAAGGATATACCGCAGGAAAAGATTTTTTTGTGTTCATAGATAAAGATGCTGAACATAATGAAGCTGCCTGGGCTAAGAGAATGTGGCGCCCACTGAAATTGTTTTTTGCAAATTGATTTTTTTTCTTGCTGTAGCTTGGGATCATTATAAATGAAGATTCTTGTCGGCTCAAAAAATCCTGTTAAGATTGACGCAGTACGCGAAGCACTGTCAAATTATTTAGGGAATATTGAAGTAACCGGAATTGAAGTAGAATCCGGTGTTTCAATTCAACCGGCTGGCGATGAAACTTTTATAGGCGCTAAAAACAGGGCATTAAACCTGAAAGCACTGGATGAATCAAATAATATTAATGCAGATTTTTTCGTTGGTATCGAAGGAGGAATTGCCAAAGAGTTTAACCGGTGGTTCGCATTTGGTTGTATCTGTATAGTTGATAAATTCGGTAATACCGGTTTTGGAACCTCTCCTCATTTTGAACTGCCAATGTTGGTTGTAGAAAAGCTGTTAAATGGTGCAGAGCTTGGTATCGTAATGGATGAAATCCAGAATGAAGAAAATACGAAGCAGAAAAATGGTGCCATCGGCTACTTTACTAATGGTGTTATGAACAGAAAAGAACTTTACATAGAAGGGCTTAAGGTTGCAATAATTCCTTTCCTGCATAAAGAAAAATATTTCTAATTTTTATCATGATCACAAACATGATCCTGATCATGATAAAGATTTTTCAGGAGCGAATATGACACTTCCAATTTATCAGGTTGATGCATTCACAAGTAAATTATTTAACGGCAATCCGGCAGCTGTTGTCCCGCTCGAAAAATGGCTTGATGATGAAACAATGCAAAAAATAGCTGCAGAAAATAATCTTGCCGAAACCGCTTTCTTTATAAAGGAAGATAAAAATTATCATATCCGCTGGATGACGCCGCTTAAAGAAGTTAATCTTTGCGGACACGCAACACTTGCATCTGCTTATGTGATTTTTAATTATATTGAAAAAGAAAGCAGCAAAATAAATTTCAACTCCCGTAGCGGAATTCTCTCCGTTGAAAAAGATGGCGACTATCTAACACTTGATTTTCCATCTAACATTCCTCAGCCAACTAAAAAACCGAAAAGATTATCAGAATGTTTTGAAATAGAACCGATTGAAATTCTTGAAGGGGGAGAATATCTTTTTTTAGTATTCGACTCTGAAGATTATATACGGAATTTAAAACCCAACTTTGATTTATTAAAACAACTTCATCCAGTACATATGATTGTTACTGCTAAAGGAAAAGAAGTTGATTTTGTTTCTCGAATGTTCGCACCAAATCTTGGTATAAACGAGGATCCGGTAACCGGTTCTGCTCATACGGTTTTAACTCCGTATTGGTCAAAAAAACTTGGTAAGCAAAAGTTAATAGCACATCAGCTTTCTGAACGCGGGGGGGAGCTAATCTGCGAAAACCATAAAGAAAGAATCAAAATAAGCGGTCAGGCTGTGCTTTATCTTACTGGAAGTATATTTTTGTATTTTTAATTTATAATAATTTCTGCATATTATACCCGCAAAATTTTGCGTGGTGCGAAAAATTTGCGCAAAAAACCTAATTTACAGCATCATTTTAATTGTTTGTAATGAAAAAATTATTTCTAATTATTATTACTGTTGTTATTCCTCTTGGCTTATTTTCCTGTGACGCGGAGAGATTAAATCCTCTAGATCCGCTAAGTCCGGATTATAAACTGGTTTACATCGAAGGTTCGGTTAAGACAAAAGCAACTCCGCAACAGCCAATAGCCGGAGTTAAAGTTTTTTGGAAAGGTCAAAACATTATTACACAAACAGATCAAAACGGAAATTTCAAAATTGATGATCTGAATATGAACGATGGAATTCTCCTAATTGAAAAAGAAGGCTATTCAAAAGATTCTCTATTGGTTGTGTGGAGTGGGGAAAAAAACAAGCGAGTCGATTTTACATTAAATGCACTTCCCGTTATTAGTAAGTATAACTTATTTACAACAGTACAAAATAAATATCCGGATGTGCAGAATATCAGTTTTACCGCACAAGTTTCGGTTATCGATGTTGATAATAGAATCGACACTGTTTATATAAGATCAACTGAGCTCAATTTTTCAAGAAGATTGATTTTCAACTCATCATCGAAATATTATGAAGGTACAAATACTTCCGAGGATTTAAAGATCGCTTCTCTAGATATTGCTATAGGTAAAAAATTTGAAATTGTCACGGTTGATGATTCGAGACGAACATTTATTGTTGGTAGTGCAAATGTTATGAGAATAATTAAACAAGAGGTTATTGCAAGAGAACCATTAAACAAGGTTGCGGTATCTTCCAGACCAACTCTTAAATGGTTCAGATTTCTGCCCGGATTTAATTTTAAATATACTATTGAAATCTACACCGATGAATTCCTTCACAAACTTGTTTGGACTAAAGAGAATATTTCTAAAGATGATATTGAATTAATTCCGGATATTAATTTAACACCCGGCGAGTATTTCTGGGTAATCTGGTGTGTTGACGATTTTGGAAACAGAAGTAGATCTAAACCAGCTTCTTTTGTGGTTGAATAAAATAATTATATGAAAAATTTATTTACTGAAAATATTAGTCATGTTAAAAACCTCTCCAGGGAGGAGTTCGAAGCATTATATGAGTTTACACAGATCTTAAATTCTGCCACCCAGCAAGATTCTCTTATTGAAGATACAATTGATATTGTAATAAAACTCATAAATGCCGAGCGAGGAATATTTGTAAAGTATGATGAACCGACAAATAATTTTTCCATAATAACCGGAAGAAAAATTTCAAGTGAAAACATAACTGACCTTGGCGAATTTTCGTCCGGCATTCTTCAAAAAGTTATCAAAGAGAAAAAACCGCTTTTATATCATGATGTAATGAGCGACCCGCACTTATCCCAGTTCGAAAGTGTTCAGATTCATAGAATTAAATCTGTGATTGGAGTTCCAATTAACAGAAATGGAAAAGTATGGGGAGTTATTATTGCCGATAGCACATTAGACAGAAGAGAGTTTACAGAAGAAAATTTAGTCTTTCTTAATTTTTTCTCTAACCTTGTATCGCTTGCGCTGGATAAGATTTTAAAACTCGAAGAGCTCGAAAAAGAGAATATTATTCTAACGAATAAGCTTCAATCTACCGAAGAGATTCCCGAAATGATTGGCGCAAGCCAGGTAATGCGTAATCTTTCGCAGCTTATTTATAAAGTAGCGCAAACCGATGCAACTGTTTTAATTGTAGGCGAAAGCGGAACAGGAAAGGAAGTAGCTGCAAAAGCAATTCATCAGCTTAGCAAAAGAAAAGAAAAACCTTTTCTTGCACAATTCTGCGGTTCTATACCGGATAATTTATTGGAAAGTGAATTGTTCGGTTATAAGAGAGGAGCATTTACAGGCGCCAATTCAGATAAACAGGGATTGATGGAAGCAGCTGAAGGCGGAACATTTTTCCTTGATGAAATCGGTGATATATCGAGTGCTCTTCAAGCTAAACTTTTAAGAGTTCTTGAAAGCAGAGAAATTATAAGACTTGGTGATACAAAAGTTAAAAAAGCGGATGTTAGAATTATTGCAGCAACAAATAAAGATTTGCATTCGCTTACAAAAGATGGTCAGTTTAGAGAAGATCTTTTTTACAGGTTAAATGTTTTTCCAATTAAAATGCCGCCCCTTAGAGAAAGAAGAGAAGATATTCCTGTTCTTGCAAGTTTCTTCTCTAAAAAGTTGGGTAGAAAAGAAATTACAATTGATCCGGCTGCTATTAAAAAGCTTGAAAACTATTACTGGCCGGGTAATATAAGGCAGCTTATTAATGTAATTCAAAGAGCATTGATTCTAAGTGATACAAATAAATTATCAAGCGAACATATTATTTTAGAAGATAGCCGGGATCTTGCCGATTTTAAGGGCACGTTACACGAGTTTGAAATGCTCTTATTGAAAAAAAGATTAGATGAGTTTAACGGCAACAGAACTCTTACTGCAAAATCTCTGGATGTATCCGTAAGATGGATTCAGCTAAAACTAAAAGAAATGGGTGAGAATACTTAGTGTTGGGTATAACAACAGAAATATTGTTCGACAAATTCGAAATACTCGAGGTTCTTAAGAAGGACGAGCACGCCGCGGTTTTTCTTGCAAACCATATTTACCTGAGTAAAAAAATTATTCTCAAGGTACTCAATACACAAAAAATTTCGGACCAAGCGCTGGTAGAAAGATTCAAAAGAGAAGCTAAACTTCTTGCCAAACTAGATCATCCGAATATTATTAAAGTATTGGATTTTGGAACCGCCAAGGAATATTTCTACATATCGTTTGAATATATAGAGGGTGTTAGTCTTCGTAATATTTTAAAATCCAAAACTCTTGAACAAGAGCAAAAAGAAAAATTGATGATTCAACTTCTTAAAGCTCTTGATTTTGCACACGCTCACCAAATTATTCATCGGGATATAAAACCGGAAAACATATTTGTTGATAAGAACATTAACCTGAAACTTGGTGATTTTGGATTGGCCCTTTCTACCGAGGATAACTTTGTTACTAATCCGTATTCAATTGTTGGAACCCCGAGTTATATGTCGCCCGAGCAGGTGTGTGGCGCCAAACTGAATAATCAATCCGATCTTTTTTCTGCCGGCGTTGTATTATTTGAAATGTTCACCGGGAAAAATCCATTCCTTAAAGACAATGTAAGTCTAACGCTAAATGAAATTATCGGTTTTGACGAAGAGTACTTAAAAACCGAAATAGAAAAACTTCCGGAATCCTTACGCAAAATTCTTACCCGTCTGCTTCAGAAAAATTTAACCAAAAGATATTCTTCTGCCGGCGAAATATTAAAAGAGCTTAATGTTGAAAATGAATATCCAACCATAACGGTTGAACAGTTTGAGAAAGAAAGCAGCAGATCTAAAAAGAGATTGTTGTTTGCAGTTGTTGTTTCTGTGATTGCTATTTTTATCCTTGTATTAATGCGAATTGAAAATCCACAAAAGGAAATTCTACCCGAGAAAAATGATCAGAAAACAATTACAAATGGAAATAACATAGCAAGACAAAGTCAAATAGATAGCAGAAATGGTCAAACCGTAAAAAAAGATGAATTAAACCAGGATAATCTTAACAATCCTTTGAACAATCAAAATGGAGATAGTAAAGAAGGTCAGACGGAGAATAATATTCCTCCGATTGTTAAGTATGGTCAGTTACTTTTGAATGTTTCTCCTTACGCGGAAGTATTTATTGATGGCGAAAAGGTTGGTGTTACTCCGTTTAATAAACCACTCGTTTATCAGGAAGGAGAGCATACGGTTAAACTTGTTCATCCGGATTATCCTGTCTATTCCGGAGTGTTTAGAGTTACTTCCGGCGAAACCACAAGATTGCGTGTTGCACTTGAATCGACCATAGGATATATAAGATGCCGCGTTTTACCCTGGGGAAATGTTTATGTTAATGGCGACTTTAAGGGAACAACACCGCTACCCGAAAAAGAATTAATAAGAGTTGCTCCCGGTCCGGTTAACTTGGTAATTAAACATCCTGACTACAGGGAAGTTGATACAACCATTACTATTAATAAAGGGGATACACTTAATTTCAGGGTCATACTAAGAAAATAATTTATAAAATGACAAAGAAATTACATATCGTTTTACTTTTGTTATTCATCGCCGGTTATATAAACGCACAGGAAGTAAAATACGAATGGAGAATTCGCGGCTCTATGAAATACCCGGTTTCCGGCGCACAGGTTGTTTATGATATTGCCGCGAGCAGCGATAAAATATATTTGCTCGGCGGTTACTCTGATTCATTGCAAAGTGAAGTTGACTGGATTCAGGAATATGATGTAGTTAAAAATACATGGAATATAGTCGGGAGAATGCTTCAACCACGCGAACAATTTGTTGCCGACATTTGGAAAAATAGTATAATGTATTTCGGCGGTGCAGTAGGATCTTCTACGGATAAAAATTCAATTGAAACTTGGGACTATAAAATAGTTACAAATTTACCTTCGGTATACGATAGAACCAGAAACTTTGGAAGATCATTTTCAACCGGTCAAATAATAGGTAATACATTATATATTATCGGTGGAAACCCGTCAACTCAAAGCGATACTCTCGATTATATTGTGGGATACAACCTCGATACAAAACAGGTTGGTTTTACTTTTAAATCTCCCTCTGCAAATACATTCAGTCAAAGAATGACCTTCATTGTCTCTCCGTACATTTATATTTTTGGTGGAGTATTGAATGGTGTAACAAATACTATTCAGCGATTTAACATTAATCAACAGCGTTTGGAGAATTTAACAGAAAAATTATTGGATGTACGCGCTGCCGGTTCTGCTGTTTTTAATCCGCTTAGTCAAAAAGGATTTATTATTGGCGGTTATAACGAAAAATTTGGTGCGCTAAATACAGTTGAAGAAATTGAATTTTTACCCGACGGAACTCTTTCTATTAAACCGGGTCCGCCGCTTACATACGCAAGAACTAATCTGATGGCGGTAGCATATAAAAATGGTCTGGTTGCAGTATTTGGCGGAAGAACAGATCGCGGGCATTCAGGAAGTACCGTTCCTTATTTTGAAATTTTAGAGCTGGTTACTTCTGTTTATGATAAAAAGAATGATCTTCCATTGGAACACCGGTTATTGCCGAATTATCCGAATCCATTTAATCCATCAACAACTATTTCTTTTGATCTTGCTTCGGATGCGGACATATCATTGGATGTTTATAATCTGCTTGGCGAACATATTAACACACTAGTTAAATCTCAAAAAACAGCCGGTCATTATGCTAAGTTATGGGATGGAACAGATAAATTTGGAAATTCGGTTCCGAGCGGAATTTATTTTGTAACTCTTAAGATTAGTGGTAATTCTAAGATCGAAAGACAGACTTCAATTCTAACACAAAAAATGTTGCTTCTTAAATGACAAGAAAATTATTTGTTATAATTTTATTATTAATTACCGTTAAGCTCTCCGCACAGGAAGTTACTTACAATCAGGTTAAAGCCGAATACGAAGCATTTGAGTATGAAAAAGTAATTCAGTTGTCGAATGCGTTGATCAAACAAGGTGGTATTTCCGATTCGCTTAAAATCGATGTTTATCAGATGAGAGTTGTTGCGTTCTATTCTTTGGGTGATGAGTTATCAACACAAAACAGTTTTAGAGAGATATTAAAAATCAATAAAAACTATTCACCCAATCCTTCAAAAATTTCTCCGCGTTTGATAGCGATTTTTCAGACCGTTAAAGAGAATTACTTAAAATCATTGGCTCAGGAAACTACCAAGAGAGATTCTACCGGTCAGGCCAAAAAAGTTTTTGTTCCTTCTCAATTTAAAAGTTCGGCGCTAAAAAATATTTTTGTGCCGGGATGGGGTCAGATATCAAATGGATATTCAACCAAGGGTTATATACTCTCCGCGGCATCGTCTATAAATCTGGCTGCAATGATCTATTTTATTTTCGATACGAAGAAGAAAGAGAATGAATACTTAAAAGAGATAAACAAAAACCTTATTGAGCCTAAATACAATTCATTCAACAAATCATATAAAATTAGAAATACTCTTATCGCCTCTTACATTATTATATGGCTTTACAGTCAGATCGATTTACATCTGTTAAGCAACGGATTAGAGGATAATAGTAATTCCGGTCAAAGTGAAATTACTTATAGAGGTGCAAACCAGGAATTTCGGTTAAACTGGAGAATACCATTCTCGTTTTAACATAGAATATTTTTCACACACGACGAAAAAAATTCGTATTGAACTATACACTTCTGTTCTGGACAAACACCATTAACGTTCTTTTCTGTTCTTTTTCAGTGTTTCTTTGATAAATCCACATCAGAAATTTAATGGCATTTTAATTGCACCGCTTTAATTACACACACGCTACAAGTTAGTCCTTAAGGTTGGCGAAGGGAAGCAAAATTTTTAATCCTTCGCCTTTTTTTATGTATTCCTATCAAATTATTCTTTTTCTAATATCAAAATTTGAGAGACCTAATTTTTTTTCTTAATTGCAAGGATTCCTTCTTAGGTTTTTAATTAAATCAATAATTCATATATTGAGCCCTCGAAATTGAAACCAACTTGTATCAAAGAGAAACATGGAATTTAAGTTAGAAAAATTTAGCGATGTAACTGTTATACACGTGTTCTTAACCAGAGCAACGTTAACCAAGGCGGTCTCTTTTAAGGATTATGTCTCCGATACAATAACCAGCGGCGCCCATAAAATTATTATAGACCTTAGCATTTGTGAGTATATTGATTCTACTTTCTTAGGGGCAATGGTTGCAATGTTGAAAAAAGTTAATGCATTGAACGGCGATTTGAGACTTGTTTACAATAAAGAAGTTCCTTCATTACTCTTTGTTCTTACCAGAATGGATAAAGTATTCAAAACTTTTACATCACTTGATGATGCGCTGGCAAGTTTTAATGTTTCCGGTAACAAACCTCCGACATTAAACTGGAAATAATTTACCCCGCCACATTTACAATTTTATATACTTTATCAAACTCTCGAACACGATCTTCACAACCAAGCGTAATATCATCTCCTTTTACTGCTTCTGATACGGTTGATTCTCCCCGCATAATTTCCTTTACGGTTAATTCAATTGTTCCGGTTGTATTTCCGATAATATAAATTGAATCGCCGGAAGAAATCATATCAGCTTCAATTTTAATCTGAGCAACTTTACTTTTCTTATAATAGTTAACAACTTTACCCACATAGACCTTTCTTGTTGTAGCAATGCTTCCATAAATGGCCGCATAACTTTCGGAACCAGGAACACCGAAATAAAATCCCGGGGAGAATCCTCTATTATAAACTTTTTCGAGCTCTGTTAAGTAATTTTCTTTTTTCTCTTTTGTGAGGGAACCGGCAAAATAATTATCGATCGCGTTTTTATAGACAGATACAGTTTTGGAAATATATTCGGGACTTCTCTTTCGACCTTCAATTTTAAACGCATCAATTCCCGCTTCAATCAGTTTATCGATAAATTCAATTGTGCAGAGATCTTTCGGGGAGAGAATATAATCTTCTCCAATAATCATAGAATAGTTATCATCTTTATCAACAATCTCATATTCTCTTCTACAAGGCTGAATGCATTCTCCGCGGTTTGCGCTTTTTCCAAAGACTTCGTGACTCATAAAACATCGGCCGCTAACAGCAATACACATTGCACCGTGTACAAATGCTTCTACTTCGATGCTGGTTTTGTTTTTAATCTCAATAATTTTTTCAAGTGTACATTCACGTGCCAGCACAATTCTTTTAGCTCCCAAGCTTTCGTAATACTTTGCCGCTTGTGAATTTGATATTGAAGCTTGTGTACTAATACAGAATGGAATATTGTATTCTTTGCACTTCATTATTGCCGAGGGGTCCCAGCAAATAATCATATCTATACCGGTATCCCGGGCAGATTTTATAATAAGATCAAGTTCATCAAGCTCATTCTCAAAAACTATGCTGTTTAGTGTAAGGTGTGTTTCTACATTACTCTTTTTGCATATTTTAACTATTTCATCAAGATTGGAAAGATCAAAGTTGTTTGCCTTTGCGCGCATGTTCAGATTTTTTAGACCGAAGTAAATCTCATCCGCACCTGCATTTATGGCAGAGTTTAACATCGTCCAGTCACCGGCGGGAGCCAGTAACCGGGGCTTTTTAATTATGCGATTCATTTTTCATCAAACACATTTTTTAATTACTCAATTATAATAAAGCTTTTTCAAATAATGACTAATTATTTTTGTGGAAGCCGATTTAATAGCTAATTTTAAAAACTATGAATAGAAATATTTTCCTTGCACTAATTGGAATAGGAATCGGGGGAATAGGATTCGGGTTAATAACCCCGGTAACGGTAATGTTGCTGGAGAAGAACAGCGCGCCCACATGGATTACGGGCACTTCTACAATGATTGGTTATGCAAGCATTGTTTTGTTCTCTGGCTATACTGGACGATTAATTGAAAAACTTGGCGGTAAAAAAATATTATTAACGGGTTTATTCATTTGGTTCTTGGGTGCACTGGCTCATGTCTTCTGGTATATATATCCTCTTCTTTTTCCAATTAAGTTTATTATGGGTATTGGCGGAACATTTATTTTTGTTTCAACAGAAGTAATTATCAACTATTTCAGCGACGCAACTAACCGGGGTAAAAATATCAGTTTATATGTTGTACTTCTTTCCGCCGGGGTTGCGGTAGGTACGCTGCTTATATGGACTATCAATATTTTGCCATGGCTTCCATTTGTAATCGGAGCTCTCATAATGCTTGTTGTATTCGTTTATGAATTTTTTGTGTTGGAAGATTTCGAGATGAAGATTAATAACGTCTTGAATGAAAAGATGCCTATTTCTAAAATGCCGGTAATCAGTCTCCTCTCCGGAATTATTTACGGATTGTTTGAATCATCGATTATTGTTGCTCTACCAATGTATGGTTTAAGAAACATGTTCACTTCTAATGAGGTGTCTTTCTTTCTCGCGTCTTTTGTAGTAGGGGGAATTATTTTACTCTATATCATCGGTAGGTTTACAGATCGGATTAATAAATATCGATTTCTCATTTTCATATCCGGGTTACTATCTGTCTTTTTTCTGATACCTGTATTTATCTCGCGGTTTGAGTACCTTTTAATGATATTCTTTTTAATGGGGGGAATTATCCCGGCGTTTTATACAGTTGGACTTAATTATACTGTAGAAAAAGTTGATAGCAAATTTATGGCCCAAGCGAATGGTTATTATTTAATGATGTATGGAATAGGAACAATTGCCGGTCCGATCTTAGGATCCTTTACTGTAGAGCTAAATAAAAGTTACGGTTACTGGGTCTTTGCATCGGGATTGTGCTTGTTATTTGTAATTTCTTTCCTCAGAAAGCCCTTCCGGTCAACATGAACTTGCTTATATTATTACTCAAATGATTTTATTATTTTGAGATTGGTTTTATTATAACTATGAAAATCCCTTATGAACAATAAAATTGATAAGATTCTTGAAGAAATTCACGCAATAAGCAACTGCGATGCGGGATACATTTTAAAAACAGAAAAAAAGGTCTTATCTATTTTAGCATCATTTGGATTGAACAATTTAACCGAATCCGATCTTTCGGAGATTAATAAACTGATCTCAATAAATAACATAAATCTGAGAGAAATTTACAAATCGAAATCCTTTATAAATCTTAGTAAACAGCATAGTTTAGTTGCTCTTTATAGAGAAAAGATCTTTGAGCAGAGAAATTCAAACTATTACCTTGTCTTATTCGGCAAGAAAAAACTTCCGGATGCAAAAAAATTATTTACTTTGCTTAGCACCAACATCAATATTCTAAAGAACGAATTTCTAAATCCGGAAAGAAGTAATGAATTAACAATAGAAAATTTATACTCTGAAGCACTAGCAACTATTCCAACTGTTATTTTTTCTACAAACGCCGACGGAACCGAGTATTATTTTATTACAGATTCTGTTAGAAATCTTTTCGGTTACTCACCACAGGAAATATACGACAACAAGCTTTTAATTTTGCGTTCAATAGATGAAGACCATTTTCATAAATTCCGCGGATTTGCAGAGAAATTGAGAACGGGTGAAGTCAGTTCGGTTGAATATCGTATGAAAGACCGCTTCGGAAAAGATCACTGGGTAAGACATTCGGGAATTCCGATAATTCGCGACGGGAAAGTTTTGCGCGTAGTTGGAATGATTAATGAAATTTCTGAAGAGAAAATAACGCAGCTTAAATTGGAAAGCTCCGAAGAAAAATTCAGAATGCTTATTGATACAGCAGATGATCTTATCTTCATACTAAACGGATTTGGATATTTCAGTCTGGTCAATAAAAACGGCGCAACCGCTCTCGGTTATGTACCGGAAGAAATGATCGGAAAACATTTTCTGGAGTTCGTTGATAAAGAAGATGAACCGAAAATCGCAGAAGCGTTTTCCAGGATACTTAGTTCAAATGAAGTAACTACTTTTGAGGCAGTCTTTTTAGACCGTTTTGATAAAGGCGTTACTTTCGAGATTCATGCAAAACCAATGATTAGCGAAGGCGAAGTTTCCGGGATGATTAGTATAGGAAGGAATATTACAAACCGAAAACTTGATGAACAGAAGATACGGGACTTGAATGCTAAACTTGTTGAAGCTAACAGAATAATTTCTATTGAAAGAGAAAGAGCGCGCCACAAAATAAATGTTCTGGAAGAATTGAATAAATTGAAAAGCGAATTTATATCGAACATATCCCATGAATTAAGAACACCGCTTGCTTCAATTGTGGGTTTTGCAGAAACAATTCTCTCGGATCCCGATCTGCCGAAGGAAACCTCAAAAGAATTTAATGAAATAATTCTTAGCGAGGGTAAACGCCTTGCCAAATTGATTAATGATGTGCTGGATTTTTCAAAATTAGAATCGGGCGAGGAAGATCTCAAAAAGGAAAATGTAAATGTTAATGAAGTTCTATATGAAGTTCTTGATCTGTTTACAAAACAAATTAAAGAAAAGGAACTTCATCTATCAAAAGAATTGCCGGAAAATGAAATAAACATTGTAGCTGACCGCACAAGAATTTCACAGGTGATTTTTAATTTGATTTCCAATTCAGTTAAATTCACAAACCAAGGTGGACGAATATTTATTATTCTTGTGGACCACGGAAAAGAAATTGAATTCACGATAACTGATACAGGTATTGGAATACCTGCCAAAGATATTCCCAAATTATTTCAGAAGTTTAGTAAAATTCAAAGACCGGGGGCTCCGCTGATGGGAGCCGGTTTCGGTCTTGTAACTGTAAAACAAATCGTTGAACTTCACAAAGGCGTTATAAGAGTTAAAAGCGAAGAGGATAAAGGTTCAACTTTTATTGTTCGGCTACCTAAACAGTAACTAAAGAGGTCAAATGGACAAACTTATTTTTATTGTTGATGATGAAGAATCAATTCTAAAAATGCTTACTCATTGGTGTAAAACCCAGTGGAATTATAATTTAAGAACGTTTAAAAATGGGAATGATGCATTGTCTGCTCTTCAAGAAAATCCTGATCTGTTACTTCTGGATATAATGCTGCCGGATATAAACGGTAACGATATTCTCCGTGCGGTTAAATTAAAATACCCGCGATTACCTGTTATTATGCTCTCAGCACAGGGAAGTGTTGAAGTTGCACTCGAATCGATTCGATTGGGTGCGTTCGATTATTTCCCAAAACCGATTGATAAGAATCGACTTGAACCGGCAATAAGAAATGCAATTAAAAACTTTGACCTCGAAAGAGAACTCGAAAATCTTAAAGAAAATTTACAAAAGGAATACAGCTTCGATAATATTATTTCTGCAGATAGTAAAATGCAGGAAGCATTCAAAATGGTTTCTAAAGTTTTAGATAACGACATAACCGTTTTGATAACCGGCGAAAGCGGAACAGGCAAAGAACTTATAGCAAGGGCAATTCATTTTAGCGGGAAGAGAAAAAACACTCCATTTGTTGTTGTAAACTGCGCTTCAATTCCCCGTGAACTGCTGGAAAGCGAGTTGTTCGGTCACGAAAAAGGATCCTTTACCGGGGCGCATCAAAGAAAAATCGGGAAGTTCGAACTTGCAAGAGGCGGTACTATTTTCCTGGATGAAATTGGCGAAATGGAAATGTCGCTTCAAGCAAAAATTTTACGCGTAATTCAGCAAAAGGAATTTGAAAGAATAGGCGGTAACGAAGTAATAAAAAGTGATGTTAGAATAATTTCTGCTACCAACAGGGATTTAAAACTCGCAGTTGAATCTAAATTATTCCGCGAAGATTTATTCTATCGACTGAGCTCGTTTCCTATTCATATTCCTCCTCTTAGAGAAAGACGAAAAGATATTGTTGTTTTAATCGATCATTTTCTGAAACACTTTAATGAAAAACTCGGTAAAAAAATTAAACAAATTTCTAAACCGGCACTAAAAATACTTTACGATTATGATTGGCCCGGTAATGTCAGGGAACTTGAAAACACACTTGAAAGATGTATAATCTTAAGTGATGGTGATAATGTAGATGTTGAAGTTCTTCCGCCAAATATTACGTTGCACCTTAAAACGGGTGGACTTGTTAATACAAATAATATTTTTGAAGAAAATTCACCAATAATACCTTTTGAAAAGTTGAAAGAGGAAGCGATTAAACATGCATTAAAAGTTACAGAAAATAATATTGTAGAAGCTGCAAGAAAACTAAAAATAGGTAGAGCAACTTTATATAGACTGATGGATAAATATAAAATTGCTTCCGATAAAAAGTAGGAGATTGAAATGGAAATTATAGAAGAAGTAATTGATGATATTGTCGTTGAAATAATCAATTTGGATAGGGCTACTCTAAGAGAAGCCGATCAATTAAAAAACTTGATAAATGATAAAATTGAGCTCGGCTACAAAAAAATCATTATCGATTTGTCAACAGTAGAGTTTATCGATTCAACATTTCTGGGCGTTCTTGTAAATACTTTAAAAAAAGTTGCAGCTCTCAAAGGGGATTTAAAATTAGTTGGATTCAAGCCGGCTGTTCGCTCGATGTTTGAACTCACAAGACTGTTCAGGGTTTTTGAATCCTTTAGCGATTTACAGGACGCAATTAGAAGTTTTACTAACTAAACAATTTTACAGGGTTATCGTGCCAGTAGATAGTTCAAAATCTCCAAACAAAATTTTATTAGTTGAAGACGAATTTAACATAGCCAAACTTTTTATCTATAATTTGTCTAAAGCCGGATTTGAATGCCAGCATGCGAACAATGGGCGCGAAGCTCTTGAACTTGCCCATAAAAATAAACCCGATATTATTATAAGTGATGTAATGATGCCAGAAATGGATGGATTCGAATTCAGAAAAAAACTTCTTGAAGAAGATGAATTGAAATCAATTCCATTTGTATTCCTTACCGCTAAAGGAGCAGAAGATGACATCCTCAAGGGATTTGATCTCGAAATAGAGGATTATATTATTAAGACCTCCAGCCCCAAAATTGTTATTGCAAAGGTGTCTGCAATTCTTAAGAGTCTTGAAAAAGAAAGAGTTAAGATTGTTGATGAGGTTCAAAAAGCAGCCGATTCTATGGGCGCGAAGGTTGTTCCGGACGAAGCCCCGGGCTTTAATGGATTTAAAATCAAGCACTGGCACCTACCTTTTAAAAATGTTCCTGGCGGCGATTTTATTGATTACATTAAAATTGACGACGATAACCTGGTAATACTTCTTGGCGATGTTATGGGCAAGAGATGGGGTGCATGGTACTTTGCAGTTGCTTATGCCGGTTATGTTAGAAGCGCTACAAGATTTGTTCTTGAATCCGCTAAAGAAAATAGACCGAGCGAAATTCTCCATAAAGTAAATGAAGCGGTTTTTAATGATGAAAGGATTTCCGAAGTTTTTATTACGCTTTCGGTTCTTGTGCTGGATAGAAAAAATAAAATTGTAAGATACTCCGGTGCGGGTGATTTACCTATTGTATTTAAATCGAACGAGGCGCAACTTATTCACTCTACCGGCTTGTTATTGGGATTTAATAAATCCGGACAGTATGAAGATCACGAAATTAAAATAAAAAATGGTGACGAGATTTATATTGTTACCGATGGAATTACGGAAGCAAGAAATAAAGAAGGTGAGCTTTATGGTCACGAGCGCCTTGTTAAGTTTATTGATAGCATCGGTTCAAATGAAGAGCCGGTAGAAAAGATGAAAACCGAAATACTTGGTTTCTCAGGTGGGGAACTTGAGGACGATGTTAGCTTCATTTCCATTAAAGTGCTATAATCTATTCATTTCTTTTTCTATAACTATTAATTATTTGTCCGAAAATAAACGATCCCCGTTTGCTGCCTATCGGAGTTAAACTTACTTCTAAGTCTAACAAATAAAGAATTGAATTATTCGAATACAACACGTAAATTCCATCTGTAAAAGAGTTCAATTCCAAATATTCCAATTCCACTCCTGTTCAGTATCTATCGTTCTAAGAATAATGCAGCGCTATTTACAGCGAAAGTATAACCTCCCCTAAAGAGCATTTAATGCCGGGGGGATTAATTATAACAACAAATTAAAGGAGGTTATTATGAAAATTATCCGCATGAATCTTCTTGATGGAAATTCTCGAAGTAAAACGGCAGCTTTTTTCGATTTTCAAACTCCGGATGAAATAACTATCAAGGGATTTAGATTGGTTAACGGCTCTAATGGATTATTCATTTCGGCGCCGGATTCGAAAGGAAAAGACGGCAAATATTATGAATCGGTTCTCCTTCCAAAGGAACTAAAAAAGAAACTCGAAAAATTAGCTGTTGATGAGTATAACAAATCTAAAAGTTGATTGAGTAATCTGTTATGTCTCAAAAGTAATAATCAACCGATATACCCGGGGATTAAAATGACTATTGGTTGGTGAATTACTTTTGGGACATTCATTTACGCTTTGTAAGCAGCAACAAATTTATTCTTAAGGTATTCAAAATATTCTTTTGTGATAGTAACCTGTGAATAAATATCAGTAATATCCGTGGATTTTATTTTTTCATAGTCTTCTTGTCGTGGCAGTACTATTAATCCCCCCATATCAACGGCGGCGGGACTGATCACAATTTGATTTTCTCCTTTTGCAAAATACTGTTTTGGGCGATGAAGTCTTCTGGGAAAAATAAAAACTTGCCAGCGCTCTTTTTCAAATAAGCTTATTATATTAACCATTGGTTCTTCATCAGGTTTGGAAATATTCTTAAATGAGCGAATAAATAATTTGAACGCTTGTAGTAGCTCGCTTTTACTATCGGACTCTAATAAAAATCCGAATCTTAAATACTCCTCGATAAAAGTTATTTCCAATCCGTCCGACCTGATTATATTTTTTTCATCAGATTTTTTTAATTGCAGAACATCATTTTCAATTGGAAGAATCCTCTTTGATGCTGCCTGAAAATGTAAATGATCCGGTGCTGAGGCTCCGCATCTTGGACCATTGTAAAACAAACTGAAGCGGAAACCTAATTTCTCTGAAATATCCAGCATATCATCAAAGTTAGCTGTAATGTTTTGAGGAATATGTTTTTTGTGAACTATTGTAAAATGTTCTTCGAATATTGGATATGGATTGCAAAGAATTAAATAATGTTTACCATATTCAAGTGCTTTCTGCTCGGCCGGCAGATTGTTTAAACAAAGAAAACATGGACGTTTATTTATTGTTGCATCACTTACATCTGCAGATGTAGAAATTATTCTTACCGGATTGTTCTGGATTACTATGTTAATTCCATCTATTTCTAAATCACGAACTACAACACCGGCGAGACCATCATAATTATTTTTTAACAACGACCAGGTTTGTTTCTGCTCTTCCATTAATTTTTGAGCAGCCAGAGCCCATAAACTTAAATCGGCACTCTTTTCTTTATGATTATTTAATATCATAAACCGTATTCAATTTTCGTTATTGAATTTGATCCGTTTAGAAATCTCTATTGAGCGTAATCTGTCTTTATAATTATTGTTTCTGTTTTGTTTTTCGATATCAAGATCAGAGTCTGAATTTCCTTTCCATCTTCTGCAGATATAAACCGGCTCATAAATTCTACCGATTTTGTATTCTCTCGAAATTGTAATTCCCAGAAAATAATCTTCTCCATAACTTACGTTTGGAATATGTATTGTTCGGAGAAGGGGAGTATAAAAAGCTCGCGGCGCACCCAGCCCATTAATGCGGAGAGCATTATTTGTTCCGTTCTCAGCGCTCCATTCTCTGTGATCAATTAACCCGGGTGGAATCTGATTAAGATTAAAATCGGTAAGAATATAAGAACCAATTACCATTGCACAGCAATCTTTATGAAACAAATCAATAATATTTTGAAGAGTGCTGCTGTCTTTGTAAATATCGTCGCTATCAAGTTGAACAGAAAATTTTCCGCAGCCGGTATGTTTTACGGCAAGGTTCCAGCATCCCCCAATAAGCAAGTCTTCTCTTTCAGGTATTAAATGAATAATATTTTTGAAGCGTTCTGTAAAGTTTCTTATAATATCTGTTGTTCCATCTGTGGAATGATTATCAACTACAATAATATTGAAAGGGAAGTTTGTCTTTTGATTAATGGCGGAATTCAATGCATCGGAAATTGTTTTTGAACGGTTCTTTACCGGAATTATTATTGAAGCTTCATTTTCAAATTTGTGTTCAGATAAGTTAATTTTTCTTTGTAAGGGATTGATAAAAGCGTTTATACTTTTTAAGTGTTCCGTAACAGCCGATTCCATCTCTATTTGAACATCTCTGTTTTGGGGATCAACATAGTCGAATTGTTTGATTCCCGATTTACGGAAATCAACTTGTTCTGCAGAATATAAGAATTCCGGTACGCGGAATATCGGTTTGTCTTGTGAAATATTTAAACGGAGAGAGTATAGACCTGCAAATTTGTATCCGCCCTTTACTTTTTTTGAAGCCGATTTAAAAACACCCGCATCAAATAATAAGACGGTACCAAAATCAAAATCGTCACGCAAACTTCCGGTTTGGTAATCAATCAAAGGATGTGGCTTGCGTGCATCTCCCATTTCATAATAATCCGAATATAAAATTCCCGCTGATGTGCTCTCGGCTATTGATATTAACCGTTCAAGTGAATAAGGCGCGAGATCAATTTTAATCGGTTTGTTAATTACTAAAATGTATTTCGATTCGGTTGCTTTGGAAATTTTATTTATGGTTTCTGAACTGTTTACGAAATCAACCTTGATAAGATTATCAAAAACTAATTCTCGGTTGGCACTAATAAATTTGATTGAACTAATGAGAGGTTCTTTCCCGAACTGTCCAAGATAGTATTCCGCAAGTGATATGTCGTTTACATTAACGAATGCTGAGATTGTATTCATTTAAAAGAGTGTTTTTTTCAAACAGAAATTATGAAAAACTATTTATCCGCAAAAGCAAATTTGAACACTTATTAGTTCTAATATCATTTTATTTATCGGACTAATTCAAAACTGGAAATTTGTACCAGCAAAAATTTGTCTTCCCGCTTCCGGTAATCCAAACTGTGTGTAATAAAGCCGGTCAAACAGATTATTAAATCGAACAAAAATCTCAAGATTAGATGCACCAATACCAACATTATAAGATAATCGTAAATTGGTTAATAAATAATCAGGTAATCTCTGGTATCCGGTTGTGCCTTCTTTCAAACCGTATTCTTTCCCGATGTACTCAAACTCCAAAACCGCATTAAGATCTTTTGTAATTGAGTAATCGATTCCCAGACTTCCATTTACTTCCGGACGGTACTCTAAAGTATCTGCAAACTCCCCATTCTTATTCTTAGCTCTCGCAGAAAGGAATGTAATGTTAAAAATAGTGGAAAAGTTTCCATATAAATATTTAGAAACCAATTCAAGTCCATACGTTCTTATTTCATCTTTATTTATTCTTTGAAATTGTTTTTGCGGCAGACTAATTCTAACAATGCCGTCTTTAAGGTATGATAAGAATAAAGAAGCATCGGCGGATAGTGAACCGCTTTTATAACCAACACTTAGTTCACCGGAATTTGCTGATTCTGCTTTTAATGATGGATTAGGAACGAACCTTCCAAGCGCACCGGAAAAAGTCTCCCGAAGAGTTGGGAATCTTGTTTTTCTTCCTCCGTTAATTCTTACTGATAAATTCTCATCCAGAGAGTAAACGAATGCTGCGTTAACGGCATAATCTGTTACGCTTTCCTTTGGCGGTTTATCACCGGTTTTGGGCGTTTCAATATAATCAATTCCGCCCCCAAGCGATAAAACATAATCATCATCAATTAACTCGTATTCAATACCGCCGCTTATAATATTTTCAGTATAAGTCTGTTCAACATAATTGCCCGAAAGAAATTTTTCCCGGTGTTGAAACAGATGTCCGTTTAATCCCACTTTCAATAGGGAGCTTTCACTTAGTATGTTCGTATAAATGAAGCGGTAACGCAAAGTGTTATCGTCATTCTTTTCAACATCATCAATAGAATTGAAGAGATTGTTTTTATACTGATTTATCTGCATGCTAAATTGATTGAAGGAAAGAGAATAATATAAGAACGATTTTTTCCCATCAAAATCTAGTTGACCGCTATTTCCAACTGTAAAATTCCTCCATTCGGGATATTGCCAGTAACGGGGATTAGATACCCCGATTTCGGGTGGAACACCTTTTTCTGAAGTTATGTATGAAACCACCAGACCGCTTTTGAATACATCGTTAAACTTATAATTAACCTTACCGAACACATTCTTAGTTTCCAGATAACTGTTTAACCTGTTTTCACCGGGGTTGGCATTATTACTAAAAGACGAAGGTAATTTGAAACTATCAAAGTTGATGAGCTCGCCGGCAATCACATAAGAAATTTTATCATTGTTGTCCATAAACATACCGGCAAATTTTCTATTTCCTGTTTCTCCAAGCTGAACAGAAATCTTTCCGTTATAACTGCTAATCTCAGGATCGATTGTGCTCAGGTTAATAACCCCGGAAATTGCATTTGCGCCAAATATTGCCGGGGGAACGCCTTTTAGAATTGTAACTTCGTCAATTATTCCAGATGGTATAAAACTCAAATCAATTCTATTGTCCCATGGAATATTTAACGGCAATCCATCCAGAAACATGGTCATCTGTCTTTCTCCGGCACCTCTGAAGAAAAAGAGACTTTCTCCCCGTGAATTTGTCTGTGCTTTAATGGATGGAATTTTCTTAGCAAGGTCAATAACAGACCTTGCGTCTGCCTTCCCAAGTTCTTTAGGTTCAATTTTGATGAATGATTCCGGCTCAAGGGTCAGGATCCCTTTTATAGTAACATCCTCTAAACGGTATGTTTTTATGGAATCCTTTGTTTGAGCAATCAAACAGGTTGTAATTACAATCCAGAGCAAAATTACTTTTTTCATAATTGAACCTTTATTATTGTAACCGACCAGACATGATGATAGATTTTTGAAAAATATAGACGGATAATTCTCTTATATGGTGAAAAAAATTGCCGACTCAACCGAAACCCCTTAAAAGAACCTAAAAACAAGGTTTTTAAAAGTTAGAGAGATCACATTTTTATAAATCGTTTCTAAAATAACAATTATTTACTTAAATTTGGGGCGTAAAAATGAAAACACTTTTCAATACATACTGTCTGCTTTTAGGAGTACTTCTGGGCACGGGTATTATCTATGCAGGTAATCTCCACGGAGAAGTCCCCACCCCTATATCCGGCAAGATACTTTTTCAATCGGATAATTTTGAAATTACCGGACTATCCGGACAGACTCCAGGAACAGATTCACAAAATTCTACATTTTATTCAGAAATTTTTGGCATTACATGGAATAGCTACAACTATCTCTATCAAGAACAAAGTTTTGTTCTTAGCCAAAAGAACTATCGGACCCGATCGGGCTTCTACTCACATCTTAAAATTTAGCGCTTTTTTCATTTAGCCTAAGTTTTCCTTTATTCTCAATTTAATAGGTATGTTCAACTAACAAAGAGGTAATATTTGCGTACGTTAAAATTAATCTTCATCATAAGTCTGCTGCTGGTTACAGTCGGCTTTATAAGCTGGAGCGATTCATCGGCATCGGAAAATAATGGTGTGGATCAAATTTCCGTAAGCAAAGATGCAAAACCAAATGTATCGAATGTTAACTTTGAAAATCTTGGAGTAATGGTTGCTTCGTGGTACGGACCCGGATTTCATGGTAAGTTAACAGCTAACGGGGAAACATATAACCAGATGGCTCTTACTGCTGCTCATAAGGAAATGCCGTTTGGTACATTCCTTCGAATCACTAATCAGAAAAATGGTAAATCTGTAATAGTCAGAATAAATGATAGAGGACCATATATTGAAGGAAGAGATCTAGACCTTTCCATGGGGTCTGCACTTGCACTTGGAATGGTCAAAAAAGGAGTTATTAAAGTTAAGGTGGAAGAAATAACTTTAGATGATTATTATTCTCCTTTTGTAACACTAAATTAAATTATCAGCCCGATATCAAATCGGGCTTTTTTATAACCATTCTTTTTTCATCCAACCCATAGTAAAACAATAAGATAAACCAAATTAATTTTATATTTTTCACAATGATTTTTTAACTCTGTTAATAAAAACAATGACAGTTATTTTTTCCAAATCATGTGAATTAGGACTTCAGGCAGTACTATTTCTTTCTATAAAGAAAGAAAAAGTAATTTTTAATGCAGAAGAAGTTTCTAAAGAATTAAAGGTTCCAAAAGAATTTGTTTCCAAAGTTATGCAGATGTTAACAAACAGCGGGATCATTGGTTCTAAGAAAGGAAAGAGCGGTGGATTCTACCTTGCAAAAAGTTCAGCAAATATAAAATTAATAGATATTGTTGAAGCCATAGATGGTCTGGAGGTTTTCAATTCCTGTGTGCTTGGTTTTCCGGGATGTTCATCCGAGAAACCATGTCCTTTGCATGATAAATGGGGAAAACTGCGGGACGAAGCATATAAAATGTTAAGCGAAGAAACTTTAGAACAGTTGAAAGAAAAAACTATAAAAAAAATTATTTCTTTATGAGGATAATATGAGAACAAAATTACGTAAGGATGAAAAACTTCTTTTCGAAACAAGGAAACATTGGTTTTTTCTGCTTGTCCCATTCTTGATAGCTCTTGTATTAATAGTTCTTTCTTTTTATATCTATTTTAAGCTGGAAGAAAAAAGTAATTTGTATTTAGCCATACCGGTTTTATCAATTCTTTATTTTATCTATCGGTATTATTCATGGAAAAATGATCTTTGGGCAGTTACAAATATCAGAGTAATTGATGAAAGCGGTGTTTTTACGATAAATTCCAAAGAAAGCCCTGTTGATAAAATTAATAATGTAGCTTACCGGCAATCGGTTCTAGGAAGAATACTTGGATATGGTAATGTTCAGATTCAAACAGCGGCAGAAATGGGGGAAACATGCTACACAAGTATTTCTCATCCGGCTAAATTAAAGGAAGCACTTTCGAATGCTATGGAGCTTTATAAAGACACTCAAATGAATAAACAAGCGTATAAACTTGCCGATGCAGTTGATGGAGAGATTGGCGAAGAGATGAAAGAGTGTCCTTATTGCGCAGAAAAAATTAAAGCGAAAGCAAAAGTCTGCCGTTACTGCGGAAAAGAATTACAATAATTATTTTCTATTGGCTTCAATAAAAAGATCTTTTGAGGATTTTTGCTCAAATTTATCCCCGAAAAAGTTTTTACTCAGTTTTATTTTATAAAATCCGGCATTTTTTAAGTAAGAGAGTATTACATTTTTTGAATGCGGATAGTGCGTGGTAGTTACAAGATTAAAATTCTTGGGCTGATCCACAGGGAATGATAAGATATTAAAATCGACTTTGGTCTTATTCAAATCGTAAAAACGAATTATTATCTGACCATCTCTTGCTGCAATATTATTAATCCTTCTTCCGTCGCGAATAATTAAATCATAATTAAGAATATGAAGGAATGCTTTCCCTACGGGCTTAAGCAATTTAAAAATTTTGTAGAATGCATTTTTCAAATCACGCGGAGATAAATGTGCAATAGTGTTTCCAACAGCAACAACATAATCGAACATTCCGAAATAATTTTTAGAGATTGAGTCGAATGAATCTACGCTTGTATTAATATCCACATTGTATTTAGCAGCATTCTCAATTGTTTTCAGGATCATGTTCGGAGATGGATCGAAGGCAGATACTATATGCCTGTTTTTTGCAAGTGCGATCGAATCAAGACCAATTCCACAACCGATATCGGCTATAAATCCTTGTTCACTGAAAATATTCTTATAGGCGGATGTTCGAAGCTCCAGGTTTTTTTCAAAGTCGATCATCTTTTCATAAAAATCCGAAACCTCGTTATAAAAATTTTTACTGTTTAACATTATTATCCTTATTAATACGCCAATTATTAGAATTGGTATAAAATTTTAAAATCATTTTATTTTTTCTTTATATATGTAACATAAGTAGATTCACTTTGTTTTTCAGTATAAGAATCAAAACCTTTTTCCTCAATAATTTTTATTAAGGGAGCCGGAATAAAAGGTGTTGTAAGTGAATAAATTTCGTTTTCATTAAGGTGGAGAATTTCTTTTGTTACTTTTCCAGCGGGATGAATTCCGCTTTCAAGATCGATGGTTGCATCGTACTCAATAGATACTTTCCCGTTTTTTACCCAATCAGGTCTTTGCACATTATCTGTTTTGTTCTCGGCAACTTCAATTTCGTTTTGATTTACCGCTCTCCGCAACTGGTTAATAAGGTCTGCAACAGAGACATTGCCAACAACGGAAGCTTGTTTAAGGTTTGTTACTTTAGCGATCGTCTTTCTTAAAACCGGATTTTTTAATTTCTTAAATACCGGTGCAATTTCTATCAGTATGTCTTCAAGTTCAGGATAAACATTTAATAGATCGCCAACTAAAGTTTTCGGTGTAATATCAAGATTTTTATTTGTCATACTCAAGAATTCTCCTTTCGCCTTCAATTTTTCTATACTCGTTTATATCGTGCGTTACTTCAAGTGTTCCAAGATATTCTCCATTATTATTCCTTACAGCATAATAAGCAATATGCACATACTTGCCCTGAAAGTTGATCCAGAATTTTGCCGAATCCTGACGACCCGATTTGAAATCATCGACAATTTGATTGACAATATGGACGCTGGAAGGGGGATGACAGTATTGAACCTGTCTTCCCAGTACTGCTTTTGGTCTCTGAAATATTCTATCCGTTCCGTGAGAAAAAAACTTCACCTTATCATCTTTATCAACAAATGTAATATCGAGAGGAATACTGTTGAAAATAGCTTCCAGTTCTTCCCGGTTTAGTGATCCGTTTTCAAATTTTATTTTGTCCGTTGAATCAATTTTATTAACAGCATCAATTGAAAAACCGGGTTCCCATTTCTTATCGGGCGAAAAAAGACAATAACCGATTTCATCGCTTTGTTGATAAATGTCATACCACTCGATTTCTGTAAGTGTATCCAGACACATCGGAAAAAGAATTTGTTCCTCTTTATAAATCATTTCTTCAACTAATTTGATTGTAGGTGCAAACATCAATTCTATAAAACTATTTACAACCTCTGCGTTCACATTTCCTTTCTGATCAAAAAGCTGAAAACACGACTTTAAAAATTCTCTTACTTCATCATGTTTTCCCCACATTACCATAGGCGGTCCTGTAATCTGGTGTTTTTCTAGAAACGGAAATAGCAAGTTCTCCTTTCTTAAGTAATGCTTTTCGATATCCATAAGTGCGTTGAAATTTTCATTCAGTGATGATAGCAGGTCGGAGGTATCATCCTGATTATTTCTCGTTGAGCAGTCATGGAACAAATGTTTGATTCTATCAATGACTTTTTGAATCTCAATGTTCTCATTAATAAAAGTGTCGATGGGATGACCCGGCTCAACTTTTTTTGCAAATGTTAAATCAATATTTCCCTTTAATGCTTCAGTGTGAAGATCGCAAAACTTTAAAACTTCATCGCGGTCTAAGCCATCATTAATCAGTTCCTCTTCGGCACGAACAACATCGCCATACGGAACGCTCCCCAATAATTCTTTCAATTTAGATTTAGTTTCTTCAACTGAATGTCCATTATGTAGATCGAGAATTAAACTTTTTAATTGATCGATCCGTTTTCTTTGATTATTTATTAATTCACTCATTATACATCCTTCTATTAAAGATTAACAATTTTTAGCTGTTCTCCATTTATTCCAATTACTATTACTTTAACCGGGATTTCATTTTCGGAATAATCCATTGCTTTAGAAACCAGCTGAACCAATCCGCCGCAGCAAGGAACTTCCATAATCATAACAGTTATTGATTTAACTTTTGATGCGTTTATCAACGTAATTAATTTATCTAAATAAATCTGTTTGTTTGTGTCTAGTTTTGGGCAAGCAATTGTAAGTGTTTTTCCTTTTATAAAGTCTTTATGAAAATCACCGTATGAAAAAGCACAGCAATCGGCAGCTAAAAGTAAATCGGAATCTTTAAAATGTGCAGCGGCTGGATTAATAAGGTGCATCTGTATAGGCCAGTTTGATAGTTGTGATGTTCTAATGCCGATTTCATTTTCCTCTGCAGCAATAAAAGTCTTTTCATGGCTTCCCGTACAAGAACCGGGATTCGGTTTTTCTAAATCATTATCAAGCAAAGGGATGGTAATGTTATGCTGGTTTAAATAATCAATCGCCTCTCCAAAATATTCAAACTCTTTGTGATCTTTCAAATGTTTTAAATGAGCTTTGATAACGTTTTGACCTCCTTTAACAATCGTCTCCATTACAACAGATTCGTTGTAAGGCTCAGCTTCTCTTTTTTCGATTGTGATTGCACCTTGCGGACACTCAGTGATGCAAGCGCCAAGACCATCGCAGAAAAGATCGCTTATTAATCTGGCTTTGCCGTCAATAATCTGAAGAGCACCTTCGGCACACGCCGGAACGCATACACCACATCCGTCGCATAATTCTTCATCAATCTTAATTATTTCTCTCAACATAATTATTCTCCGTAATATGAATTTGTTTAAAAATCTTTCTTTGAGAATTTTCTTTTACCAATCATTAATGGAATTACTGTCCAGCCAATCAAAAACAAAAAGGAAACTACTATGCCAAAGTTAGTATTAAAAAATTTTTGAAATACTGCACCGGTATATCCCATCAAAGCGGCGACATCTAATTTTAATATTACAAGTATTCTGGCTAAATCAACCGGATTAAAAACAGAAAACCCGATTAATGCTTTTTCAAGAGGATAATTTTGAAAAATATTGATCATTAAAAGCAAAAGCCCATCGTACAAAACAGAAAACAAGAGCCATGTAAAAATTGACAGCCCAAGACCAAGGATTTTATTTTCGTTCCAGGTTGCAATTAGAAATGAAATTGATACAAAAATGGATGTTTGAAATAATCCTGCTGCAAACAAAAATAATATCAGCATAATTTGTACGGGGATATTTTTACCAAGAATAATCAAAGGAATTAATGTTCCGATTACAAAACTAAAAGCAAGGGGTATTACCAGACCAAGATATAAACCAAGGTAAAGAATTTTCCTTTTTATGGGCTGGGATAAAATAAGCACTATGTAATCTTTGTTGTTATATAAGTAAACAGTACCAAAAATGATTGAAACCAATGGAATTATAATAAGCGCAACATTGAGAAGACTCAATATTACTTTCGATTGGTCGTTGGAGAAAGAAATTAATCCATAAGTAATTAAAAAGAAAAACAGAGTATAAAATAGAAGCCACTTACTTCTTGAAATATCGTGAATTTGATATCTGATTATTTTAAAAAGAATGTTCATTTTAACCGCCAATCATAATAGAGGCAATTGCCCTCTCGAGGTTCTGTTTTTCAGTAAAGTTAATAAGTTTATCTTTCGTGCCATTAAAACGAATTTGCCCTTCGAGCAGAAAAAAAACCTGTTCAGCCAATTCCTCTAATTCGCTTAGAATGTGCGAAGTGAAAATAATTGTTTTACCGTTTTTGTGTTCGGATAGAATTTTATCTTTCAATATACTGCTGGAGACAGGGTCTAAGCCGGCAGTCGGTTCGTCGAGTATCAAAATATCCGGATTAAAAAGGAAAGCAATGCAAGCATTAACTTTTTGTCTTGTTCCCCCCGACAAGTTTTTCAATCTCTTCTTGAATTCCTTCTGCAGAATCAATTTATCAATTAATTCTTCATCATATGTTTTTGTACTCTCACGGAAATTTTTTATCATATTAACAATTTCTTCTACTGTTAAGTTTTCAGGAAAGCTTGCTATCTGAGGCATATAACCAATTTTTTCGCGGTATCTGAAATTACCATTCAGTATTTCACCATCTAAAATTATAGTTCCGCTTGTTGGTTTTACTAATCCAAGTATTGATTTTATTAAAGTTGTTTTGCCCGAGGCATTCGGACCAACTAAATATGTTATCGAGCCTTTTTTTATTTCGGCCGAAACATTTTTTAGTGCTTCAAGGGAACCAAACCTCTTGCAAAGATTATCAATTGTAATCATAAATATTTTGTCATTTTCGGTTTACTATCCATAAGTGTTTTGGGTGTTAGTGAGGGAAATATATTCTCCGCCACATTTAAAATATCAACAAACAAACTACGCATCAGTATTAATGCCGGTCGGTTCTGTTCAATTATAAACGAAAATAGTTTAACCGGTCGAAAGGGAATGTCCCCTATTCCATCCTTATTAAGATCATATCCTTTGTACTCCGACCAATAATTACTCTCGAAAGTATTGTAGCTTTTCGTACTGTTCGTGTTAACATCAAATGAATTACCGATGAAATTATTTTTAGTGAATAAATTATCCATAGAATTTGCCATCAGTCTAATTGCAGTACCGTTTTCCAGAAAATTATTTTCGAGGGTTGTAACACGGTTGCATCCTTCAAAGTAAATAGCGCATGTGTTCTTAATAAACTGATTCCGGAGAATCTTGCTGTCGGATATGTCTTTCAAAAGCAGTCCATATGCCGCGCCGCCCCAATTGTACTCAAAAATGTTGTTGCTCATATCAACATTTTTTGTAAACATTACTGCAACCCCGGCACCGTTCTTTGTAAAATAATTGTTGTAATATCTGCAGCTGTCGGAAAACATAAAGTGTAATCCATAACGCAAATTCGATTGACTACTATTCCCTTCTATTTCACTTCTCTTTACAAACTCGAAGTAAATTCCGTCGCGGTGACCTTTAATTTTATTGTTTTTAATTGTCATCTCTCGGCATTGCCATAAATGTATTCCGTTTCCGGAATAAGTTTCTTTCGTTTGAAAAGCTTCCAGTTCGTTGTTTATTACAATACAATTACTTGCTCTGGAAAGATAAATTCCAAAAAAGTTGTTTATGAATTTGTTCTCTTCTATTGTGCAATATTTTACACTATCTAGTTTTATTGCAGCGTTATCGTAAATAAAATTTAATCCGGTATCTCTAAATAAGAATCCCCGTACTAAAACATTATCGGATTTTATCTTCATTATTTCATGTTTGTTATCACCCGAAAGAATTGGTCTGTTAATCCCTATTATTTTTACAGCCTTGTTTACTAAAATTGTGTTTTCAACATAAACGCCACTATAAACAAAAATAGTATCACCATCTTTTGCGGAACTCAATGCTGATTGAATGGTTTTGAAATTATGATTTGATCCGACAAGCAGCGGTTTAGAAAAATTAACTCCACAGGATATTAAAAAACCAATTATGAATAAAAGCACGGTCCTGCGCTTAGTTAAGCCCTCTGATAAAAAACAGAACGACCATTTTAAGTAATGTTTAATGCCATTTTGATTTAACATAATTCACTAACTCATTCCAGCTTAATGCATCACCGCCAAACTCAGTTTTAACAGAATTTAAATTTTCATGGCTCTTATGTGCACTTAAGTATAATCCCATCGGACTTCTAAGATTTTCGCTTCTTAAAAACCGGGCATCGTTGGCATTAAGAAAGCTTCCTTTTTCTGAAAAATCTGTTACCCACATTGAGTTAATGGTTTTTACGTCAACCTTAGTTGAATAATCTGCAAGGCATTCGATCGAATCGAATTTAAATACTTTTCCTTTGTCTGATACTAATTCAGCTCCGTATTTCGGATCCGAAATAGTCATCATACAATTAGCACAATTATCTTCTCCATAAGCAATCGGTTCTGGACCGGATTGACATGCAACGATGTTAAGCATTATTAATAAGGCAATTGCGATCGAGATAAATATTCTCATTTTTCTTTGTTTCCTCTTTTATCAATTATAAATGATACTATTGCTAATGATGCAGATAAGAAGATTACAATGCTACCCGCGCCCGGAAGTGAAGTAGCTGTTATGTTTAGCAATTTTTTTGTCCCGATAACCGGGGGCTGGTAACTCATTCCCGGTACTTTTATTGGTGCACTTGGATTTAAGTTGTGTCCATAATCGTATCCCCACATGTAAAAATCATATAAGCCAACTGACATTATAATGAGAAGCAGAGCAATCCAGACAAAAATAAATTTTCTATTCAGGAATGACACCAACAATCCCGAGCCGATAAAAAATGCAATGATAAACGGCATATATTTTAATTCCTGAATAGTGTCTGGTTCAATCGGCTTCATTCCGATATAATGGTTAAGTCCATTCAAGTTTTTCAAATCAAATTCTTTTGCCCCGGTCATTTTATTTACCCAGATTCTAAGACCAATTCCCTCTGGATATTGAGGCGCTTCCAGATCAATGTTCCATATTGGGAAAAGAAATACAAGTAATAATATCAGCGAAGCACCTATCATCAAATATTTTGATTTACTTTTCATTTTGTGCCATCGATTACTAAATGCTGCGGAGTGATTTAAGTAATCCGCAGCATTAATATTGAAATTATTTGTTGTAAGAAATTGGTACATTGCTATTAGCCGGCGATACTCTAATATAGCCGGACATTTCCTGATGCAATGCAGAACAGAAATCGGTACAGTAGAATGGATATACTCCAACTTGTTTCGGTTCCCACAAAATTGACTTTGTTTGACCGGGCATTATTAACAGTTCTGAATTGTTCAATCCCTTTATAGCAAAGCCGTGCGGAATATCCCAATCCTGTTCTAAGTTTGTAATATGGAAATAAACCTTATCCCCAGTTCTAATACCTTCAATATTATCCGGTTTAAAATGAGACCTTGATGCTGTTAAATAAACACGTACAACGTTTCCACTCCTCTCAACCCGCGTTTCCTTTTCGCTTTTAACAGCATGTGGATTTTTGTTTTTCTCCAGCTCATATATTCTTTTGGAATTTTTCATTAGAATATCCGCCGGAATTGCCTGAGCATAATGAGGTTCGCCGGTTGTTGGAAAATCTAATAGCAGCTTCATCTTATCTCCCGAAATATCAATCAGTTGTGCAGATTGAGTTAATTCAGGACCTGTTGGTAAATATCTATCCTTTGTAATTTTGTTCAATGCAATTACATATTTACCCCATGGTTTTTTCGTATCGCCTCCCGGAATCATTAAATGTCCGATCGAGTAATAGGTCGGGATTCTATCAACAACTTCCCATGTTCCAATTTTCCATTTTACAATTTCCGAAGAGATGAAAGCTGATGTATATCCATAACCCTCGCCATCAAATTCTGTGTGAAGAGGTCCTAATCCCGGATCCTGAACTTCTCCTGCTATTACTGCATCATATTTCAAAATTGGAATACCGCTTATCTCGCCATCAAATTTTTTCTCATTAATTGCTTTAATCATTTTTGAAAATGAATGAACAGGAATAACGGTTGCAAGCTTTCCACCGGCGGCGATGTATTCACCCGTTGGGTCTACATCAACACCATGTGGTGATTTTGGAGTGGGTAAATAATAAATCATACCCGGGCATTCTTTAGGGTCCAGGACTAATACTTTTTTATTAACCTCAGAAAAGGCTGTTTGTTTTTCCTCATCATAATAATTTCTGTAATACTCGGCATCCATAGTTTTAGCTTTCCCTTGCTTAACGTACTCTTCGGCTTTTTTCCAGTTGACTGCAGCAATAAAATCTTTATCGTTCTGCGAAGCATTTATTTCCAGTAATGTATTTGCCTGCTCACTATTATAAGATGTAAAGAAAGCCCAACCATGCGATAGTCCTTTTCCGGGTCGTGCTAAATCATAATTGAATCCCGGAACAATTATCTGAAAAGCCAGATTCATTTTACCGGAATTTTTATCCACACTTATAAAAGAGATCGTTCCGCCAAAATTTTCTTTATATGTGTTAATGGGAACATCTTTATTAATAATTGGCACACTGAATCGGGTTGAAGCAACAACGTATTCAGTGTTCTCTGTAACAAATGGAGATGCGTGGTTTCCTCCGGAATTTGGTGTCTCTATTATTTCTTCTGTTTCGAACGACCTTAAATCGATTCTTGCAATTCGTGGAGTATTATTTCCATTTATAAATAACCATCTGCCGTCGTGTTCACCCGCGGTCATAGAAAGAGACGGATGATGAGCATCGTCCCATGGAATAAATCCGTATGATGTCATTAGCATTGCCTTGCTCTCCTCAGAATATCCATAACCCGTTTCCGGATCCTGTGAGAACACAGCAATTTCTTTAAACAATCTTCCCGAAGGGAGTCCGTATACACCAACCTGTCCACTGAATCCACCGGACATAAACGCATAAAATTCGTCATAAGAACCGGGTGCTACATATACTTTGCTTGCGGCATCACTGAAATTAGAAGAGTTTCCCCCGCCGGAACAATTATAAATTATTAAGGCAGTAGTAAGAATACTTATAAACGAAATTATTATTCCCTTACCTTTCATGTTAACCTCTTTGTTTATTTATTAACGGAGCGGAGATATTCTAAAATTGATTTAGCATCATCTTCGCTTATGTTTTGAAATGTCATTTGTGTTGCATATTGAGCAAGCATTTTTTTCACTTCCGGATGACGCTTGGTCATTTCTTCCGGATTTAGAATTTGATTTAAAATAAATTCCGGTGTTCGCCTCGAAATAACATCCCTGAGTGCGGGTCCAGTATAACGCTCATCTAATTTATGGCATTGAGTACATTTTTCCGTAAAAATTTTCTCTCCGGTTTTTGATTTTATCATATCAATTTGTCCAAGTGTAATTTTTTCTTTAACCGGCCCAATCCCATTCTCATATTCAAAGGAGGTTAGACCGAACTTCTGAGCAAGTTTTTCTTTTGCAGAATCACCGGAAGAAATATCTGTTTTTTCACCGCCACAAGCATTTACAAATAATGTAATTAGAAATAGAGCTGAAATTATTTTTTTCATTTTATCTCCTTATAGTTTTGTTAATTTATTTTCAAGTTCAATTATCTTTGGAAAAAGAACATTATTCTCAAGGTGGATGTGTAAATAAAGATCGGCTTCAAATTCGTTAATGAGAGAGCTAAATTGGTTTATTAAATTTTTATCAAGATGATGATAACAACATTCATTCAAAACGATTTTAATTTTATTTACAATAGCAGTAGCTGAGTCATGTTCAAGAAGGATCTGTCGTATTGGATTTTTAATAGTACCGTAATTTCTGGATTTAGGTTTTTCATTAAAACGCTCACAATCAAACAAATATCTTATTAAAGGGAATAACATTTTATCCTCTTTTTGCATGTGCATTGTCATATCTTTAATTAGCCGATCAATTAGTTTAGCCCAATCTGATTCTTTTAATTGTGTTTCGAGTTGTATTTTATACTGTTCAAATTTGTTCAGAGCATCTTTTACAAATGTGTGATGCTTTCTTTCTATGTATACAGTTAATTCTCTCAGGTCTTTGTTTTCAATATGGCATTCATCATCGGGATGATTCATTTCTTGCAAAAGTTGAGGAATAAATTTTTCAATGGATGAATTTATTTTTTGAATAGCATCGGCAAGTGTTTGTTCTGGATTTACATAGAATGGAATTCTATATGAATAAAAAATGTTGGCTGCATTTACATTTGTATTAATTATTTCGCCAAGAGTAAGCTCTTTTATTGATTCTGTATTTATTATTAATTGTTCTTTTTTCATTTCAGTATTTATGGAACAGCATGTCCCATTTAATTATAAAGCTTCTTCGATTAATTACCTTCATCTTCTATAGATATATCATTTTTGTATTTTGAAAAATTGCGTTATAGTCGTGAGATCGATTGCCCACATGTAATCGGACAATAATTTCTGAATAAACTTAATAACTCATCACTTCTAAGTCAAGTGAAAAGAAAAGCGGGTCATGATTATCCTATTATTTCGCGAAGACATTGAAATTTAGGCTCATTTATTCATTTGACAAAGAAGACAGAAAGCTATAATTTTGAAATCAGAAAATATAATCTGATAATATGAAATTAATTAATGACGGAAAATAAAAAGATCATCAAGAATTCCGACAAGTCTATCCAGAAAAGTAGGTTTATAGTACAAACCATTTTCGCATTGACCTGTATTTGGATCGGAATAGAGTTCTATTTTTTTGTTACTTATTTGGAAACCGATGGAGCTGCCGGTAGTTTTGTAAGACCTCCGGGAGTTGAAGCATTTCTACCTATAAGTGCTTTAATGAGTCTATATAATTTTTTTATTTCGGGAGAAATTCATCCAGCTCATCCAGCGGGAGTATTTATTTTAGTCGCAATTCTTGCAGTCTCCTTCATTTTCGGGAAATCATTCTGCAGCTGGATTTGCCCGGTTGGTTTCCTTTCGGAACTGGTAGGAGATTTTGGTGAAAAGATATATAAAAAACTTTTTAAACGGCGAATCAAACTTCCAAAGTTTTTAGACTACCCCCTGAGAAGTTTGAAATATCTTCTGCTCGGTTTCTTTGTTTATGCAATCTTCTTCTCAATGACGGCAACAGCACTTCAGTTCTTTTTGAATAGCTCTTATAATAAAGTTGCTGATGTAAAGATGTGGTATTTTTTTGCAGACATAAGCAGATTCTCATTAATTGTGATTGCTATACTATTTGTTCTTTCAATTTTCATTAGAGGTTTCTGGTGCCGGTACCTGTGTCCTTACGGAGCTTTGCTCGGATTAATATCATTTTTCAGCCCGACAAAAATAAAAAGAGAGACTTCCAGCTGTATTGATTGCAATTTATGTGCAAAGGCATGTCCATCATTTATTAAAGTTGATAAAGTAATCACTGTCCGTTCCGATGAATGCACAATGTGTTTAAGCTGTGTTGATGCGTGCCCGGTTGCAGATACTCTGAATGTTAGAACAAAACTAGTTGAGAAGAAATTTCCTAAACAATATATTGGATTTGGAATTATTGGGATCTACATACTAGTTATTGGAATAGGGATTCTATCCGGTAATTGGAAAAACAACATTTCGAAAGAAGAGTATTTGATTCTTCACAAAAATATAGACAGATTAGGACATCCTACCAGCACACAGGACATAAAAAAATTGAACCGCGCATCAGAGAACGGAGCTGATAATGGAACAGGGCAATTCTTCAAAGAATAATAAAGTAATTAAGCTGATTAAGAATTTTATCCCGCCGGCACAGTGGCAATTCTATGTGATTATTCTACTTGGAATTTTTACGGGTCTGGGTATTTATATCTTTTACATTTCCAATGCTACCGCATATTTATCAAATGATCCTCGTGCATGTGTAAATTGCCATGTAATGAATGTTCATTATGCAAGCTGGCAAAGGGGAAGTCACGCAAGGGTAGCAACATGTAACGACTGCCATGTACCCCAGGATAATTTTTTCCGTACATACTGGTTTAAGGCAAATGATGGATTAAGGCATGCAACATATTTTACAATGCGCTGGGAACCACAGGTAATTCAAATTAAACAAGCCGGTAAAGAAGCTGTTCAGGAAAATTGTATTCGTTGTCATTCAAACGCAATTCACCCGGTTGCATTAAGAGCAATAAGTAACAAAAATGTTGCGGATCAAACAGAAAGATATTGCTGGGAATGCCACAGGAATACTCCGCATGGAAGGGTAAACAGTTTATCATCGGCACCATTTGCAAGAGTTCCTTCTCTTGAACCGGTTGTGCCCGAATGGTTAAATAATTTCATTCAAAATGAAAAACAAAATTCGAACAAAAAATAGAAGGGAAATGAAATGAAACCAATTCAAGAAATAATTAAGAAAAAACCATGGGTTGGATGGGTGTTATTTCTGGTTACAGTAATTGTTGTTTTTCTGATCGGATTATTTGCTTCATCAATTGTTGAAAGAAGAGGTGAATCATTTGCTCTTCAGGTAATAAAACCATTACCTGATTGGGAACCGAGGAATGAAGTATGGGGAGAAAACTTTCCAAGGCAGTATGAAACATACCGGCAAACACTTGATACAACGTTTGCAAGTAAACACGGCGGTTCAGCAATGATCGATTATCTTGAAAAATATCCGGACTTAATTATTATGTGGGCGGGAAATGCGTTTTCTAAGGATTACAGTCAGGGACGCGGGCATGCTTACGCGGTTAAAGATATTAGAAATACTTTACGGACCGGCGACAATAAAATTAGTCCGCAGCCCGGTACATGCTGGTCCTGTAAGAGCACGGATGTTCCTCGCGTAATGAATAATATGGGCGTTGCCAATTTTTACAAGTCGAAGTGGAAAGACCTTGGTGCAGAGATTGTAAATCCGATTGGATGCCAGGATTGTCACGATCCCAAAACAATGGATTTAAGAATTACACGCCCCGCTCTTATTGAAGCATTTCAAAGACAGGGAAAGGATATTAAGAATTTTACGCATAACGAAATGCGATCTCTCGTTTGTGCACAGTGCCATGTTGAGTATTACTTTAAGGGAAAAGAGGAGAAATATTTAACATTCCCGTGGGACAAAGGATTCAGTGCAGATGATATGGAAAAATATTATGATGAAGCAGAATTTACTGATTGGACACATCAACTTAGCAAAGCCCCAATGCTTAAAGCACAACATCCCGATTTTGAATTGTATATGACTGGTATTCACGCAAAGCGTGGTGTTTCCTGTGCAGATTGCCATATGCCGTATAAAACTGAAGGTGGTGTTAAATTTACCGACCATCATATTCAAAGTCCTTTGAACAATATTGAAAACTCATGTTTCGTTTGCCACAGAGAAAAAACACAAGCTTTACTTGATGATGTTTATATGCGTCAGGATAAAATTGAAGAGTTACGTCATCTTGCAGAAAGAGCTCTTGCAACAGCACATATAGAAGCAAAGATTGCATGGGATAAAGGGGCAACCGAAGCAGAAATGAAACCTGCGCTGCAATTGATAAGACATGCACAATGGAGGTGGGATTGGGTAGCTGCTGCAAATGGTTTAGGATTCCACTCGCCAGTAGAAGCGATGAGAGTTCTCGGTACGTCAATACAGAAAGCCGAAGCAGCAAGAAGAGAGATAGCACTTGTTCTGGTTAAACATGGTGTTAGCTATCCGGTGGCTTTGCCTGATATATCCACTAAAGAAAAAGCCCAGAAATTTATTGGGCTTAATATGCAGGAACTTAAAGACGGAAAAAAAGAATTTTTGAAAACTACCGCGGTTGAATGGGATAAAAAAGCGAAGGAAAGACAGGGGACATTAATTAATTATTAATATGTTGTTTTTGTTCTGAAATAATAGTCGAGGAATAATTGTTTATGAAAAAAAATTTAATTGCTTTTCTAATGCTTGTTGCAATTACCGGGATTTTTGCACAAGAGAATTTGAAATTTACTGCACAGATACGACCACGTTTTGAAATTGATAATAAGGATTTCAAGTCATCGACACGAGCAAATACTTTTTCATTATTAAGAACGCGATTGGGATTATCATTTTCACCAGTTAAAAATTTAACCGGCTTTATTCAAATTCAGGATTCCAGGACGTTTGGAGAAGAGACATCAACTACAGCCAACATGAAAAATCTTGATTTACATCAAGCGTACTTCAAGATTGATAATCTGTTTGATTTGCCTTTTGATATAAAGCTTGGCCGGTTTGAAGCGATGTATGGTTCCGAAAGGTTCATCGGCACGGTTAACTGGAATAATGTCGGAAGATCATTCGATGGCGGGATTCTATCATTTAGAAGTGATAAAGTAAACATGGATCTTTTACTTGCGCGGGAGTTTGAAAAATATCTACCCGGTGATTCTACAGATCAAAATATTTATGCACTATTTATTGACTTGAATTTAATTCCATCGTATAAAATCCAACCATTTATAATTATGCAGAGGATGCAGCCAACAAACGTATTGAGTAGAACAACTCTGGGTGTAAATGTTAAAGGGAACCTGAATAAATTTAATCATGAAATTGATTTTGGTTACCAGTTAGGAACTATAACTTCCGGGGGCAGAGAACAGGATATAAGTGCTTATACATTCTCGTTTAACGGCGAGTATAATTTTGATGGTGAGATAAAACCAATATTAGGCGCACAAATAGATATTGCAAGCGGCGACAAAAATTCTAATGATAATAACTACAACGCCTACACTTCCTTATATGAAACAGGACATAAATTTTTCGGTTACATGGATTATTTTGTAAACTTTCCAAAGGATACATACGGATTGGGTATTATAGACCTTGTGGGCAAGATTGGAATTATGCCAATTAATGATTTGAAATTAAATTTGAATCTTCACCTCTTTAATTCTGTGAAAGATTTTTTGCTAGCGAACGGAACCAAAACAAATTCTTTCGGAACCGAAATAGACATTTTTGGTTCTTATAAATATAATAGCAATGTTACTTTTGAAGGTGGAGCTTCCTTCTTTTCTGCCGGTGATATATTTAAGGAAAAACGAGGGAAGGATACTGCTTCCTGGTTTTATCTGATGGCGGTTGTGAACTTCTAGTTTATTGTAATAAAATGATAAAGATTTTATTGAAGGGATGTGAATAACATCCCTTTTGTTTTTATGTTTGCCTATAAAAATTTTGTGATACAAATGAAAATAATTGCACTCGAAAAAGAAATTGAAAGTTTCGATCCTAAGGACTTTCAGACTCATTCTAAAGATGAAGCCATGCAAGTTTGGGAGCTGTATAAATCCGGCTTGATTCGCGAAATCTACTTTAGAGATGATAAAAACCTTTCTGTTTTGGTTTTAGAATGTAAAGACAAATCCGAAGCAAGGGAAATTCTTGATACACTGCCCATGGTCAAGAATAATTTAATCGATTTCGAAATTATTCCTCTTAAAGCTTATCCAGGATTTGAAAGATTATTCGAAAATCATAAATAAAAATTTTTGTGAGAATAGAAATGCAAGATGAAAATGATTTAGAATGTGAATTTTGCGGTGCTTCTGTAAAAGAGGATGATGATTTCTGTACCGAATGCGGAACTCTTTTTGCCGACTATATAAAATGTAAGAATCATCCGGATTTAGATGCCGAAGGTGTCTGTGTAATCTGCTGCGAACCTTACTGTAGTGAATGTGGGTTATTAGTAAATGATAAAACCTTTCTTTGCAAGCATCATAGTGAATATGAAATAATTGAAGGAAGAGCAAGAGTGTATGGTTCTCTTGATGATGTAGCTGTCTTGTATGCTAAATCGTGCCTGGAGCAGGAGGGTCTTCACCCGTTTCTTTACAGCAGGAGACGACCGGGTGGGAATCAACATATTAATTATACTCCTGATTTTTCAAATGATGATTATGATTGCCGAGGAGTAAATGAAACTAAAATTCTTCTCCCTGTTCAGGAAGCTATCGCAGCAGAAAATATTCTTCGCGAACTGAAAATAATTGATAATGATTAAAGCGATCTTTTGGGATAACGACGGAATTCTTGTAGATACCGAAAAACTCTACTATAAAGCTTCCAAGCTGACCTTTGCTAAAATTGGTATTGATTTAACCGACCAAATGTATGCAGAGTACTTTTTACGAAACTCTCACGGCACGTGGCATCTTGCTAAGAACCTTGGTCATAGCGACACTACAATTTCAGAATTAAGGAATGAAAGAAATAATTTATATAGCAAGCTGCTTGAATCAGAAATTGAGATAATTAAAGGAGCCGAAGAGGTTCTTAATCGATTATATGGTAAGTATAAAATGGGAATTGTTACAAGTTCTCGAAAAGATCATTTTGAATTAATACATAGACAGACTGGCTTTCTGAAATATTTTGATTTTGTTGTCACGAGTGAAGACGTAAAAAACACCAAACCAGATCCGGAGCCATACCTGAAAGCATTGGAAATATCCGGCATGAAAAAAGATGAATGTATTGTAGTTGAAGATTCCGAAAGGGGGCTTCGCTCAGCAATAGCTGCCGGGTTGAAATGCTACATCATACCAACCTCGCTTACTTTGAATTCAGACTTCTCCGGAGCAGAAAAGATTCTTAATAACATAAAAGAGATTCTTTCATTATTTTGACTTAGTGTTTTAAGAGGGAATCATTTCAGAAATATTAAAAGATTTGCACGCAGAGCACGCGGTGATAACGCAAAGCCCGCAGAGAATTATTTTTTTAACACAAAATGTGAAAAAAATGAAAAAGATAATTTTTGTATTTGCAACCGTCATTCTATCATTATCAACAACACAGGGTCAAACATTTACTATTTCAGGAGATCAATTTTTATTAGATGGAAAGCCGTTTAGAATTTTTTCCGGCGAGATGCACTACAACCGCATTCCAAAAGAATACTGGAAAGACCGTCTTACAAAACTTAAAGCTGCGGGCTTAAATACAGTGTGTACTTATGTTTTCTGGAATGAACATGAACCGGTTCCGGGTAAATTTAATTTTACTGGTAATCTGAATATTGCGGAATATATTCGTTTAGCATACTCACTCGGGTTAAAGGTTCTACTGCGTCCCGGTCCCTATGTTTGTTCTGAATGGGATTTGGGCGGACTTCCGGCATGGTTATTAAAGCAACCGGATATTAAACTGCGCTGTATGGATAAAAATTATATGGCTGCGGTTGAAAGATACATATTACGTCTCGGTGAAGAATTAAAAGATCTTCAAATTACTTATGGTGGACCAATTATAATGGTTCAGGTGGAAAATGAATATGGAAGTTATGGTAATGATAAAGAGTATTTAATTGAATTGAAGAAAATAATCCGTAAAGCCGGATTTGACCTTGAACTCTTTACATCAGACGGACCGGCGCACTATTTATTAGAGAGCGGAACACTTGATGATGTTGTACCTGTTGTTAACTTTGGCGGTAATCCTAAAAATGCTTTTGAGGAGCTTGATAAGTTCAGGAGTAATATTCCGCATATGTGCGGTGAATTCTGGTGCGGCTGGTTTACTCATTGGCGCGATGAAAAATGGGGAAGCGCCGACCGGGATCGTCAGAAAAAAGAATTACAATGGATGCTTGAGAACAATAAATCTTTCAACCTATACATGTTCCATGGCGGAACCAATTTTGGTTTTTATGCCGGTGCAAACTATAGCGATAAGTACGAACCCGATGTAACAAGCTACGATTACGATTCACCTCTTGATGAAGCCGGAAGACCGACTCAAAAGTATTGGGATATACGAGAGATGCTCTCGAGGTATCAACCCGAAGGAACAAAGCTGATTGATGTGCCGGATGAAATAAAGTTTATTGAGATACCGTCAATTAAATTAACCCAATCAGCAAACTTATTTTCAAATCTTCCGGAAGCCATTAAGTCTGTTCAACCAAAACCGATGGAAGCGTTCGATCAGAATTTGGGATTTATTTTGTACAGAACAAAATTGATTGGTCCCAATAGCGGAACATTAAAAGTAACAGATCTGAATGATTACGGACTCGTTTACGTTGACGGAAAATTTATTGGAACGATTGATAGAACAAAAAAAGAAAATTCAATTGTTCTTCCCAAAACAGAAGTTGATAACCCTGTTCTTGAAATTCTTATTGAGGGAATGGGACGCATTAATTTCGGTCAGCAATTGATTGATAGAAAAGGAATAACCGACCGTGTTACATTAGGCGGTGTTACATTAATGAAATGGGAAGTCTTTACATTCCCGATGGATGATGGATATCTTTCAAAAATAAATTACAATGATAATGATACTGTAAGCGCGCCGAAATTTTTTAAGGGCTTTTTCAAGCTCAATAAAACCGGCGATACATTTTTTGATATGGGTAAATGGCAGAAAGGGGTTGTCTGGGTAAACGGGCATAATCTTGGAAGATTCTGGAATGTTGGTCCGCAGCAGCGGTTATATTGTCCGGCACCGTGGCTGAAAAAGGGGGAAAACGAAATAATTGTTTTTGAGTTGCATGGTAAAAATGGTGAAGATATTAGTAGTTATGAGAATATGAATTGAACATGATCATTTAACCGTATATGACTAAGTATAAAAATTTATTTCGAATTGAATCGGCGAGATTGAAAAATTGGGATTATTCAACACCATGGTGGTATTATGTAACAATAAATACAAGGAATCATATAAATTATTTTGGCCAAATCAGAAATGGAAAGATGAAAAGTAATGAACTTGGGAAAATTGCCGAACAAGAATGGATAAAAACAAAAACATTGAGAGACAACATTGATCTTGATTATTATGTAATTATGCCCAATCATATTCATGGAATTATTATATTAAAAGCCGTAGAGACTCGCTGCGGCGAGTCTTTACATTATGATAACATATCTAAATTCAGTAAACCTATTAAAAATTCATTATCTGTAATTATTAATCAATATAAGGTTCGGTTAAACGATGGGCAAACAAAAATAACTCTAAGGAATTTTCCTGGCAGCCTCGTTTTTATGATCATATAATTAGAAATGAAAATGAATTATATCAGATAAGAAAATACATCGAACAAAATCCACTTAAATGGGATATTGAAAACAACACCAAGGAGAATATTTATTACTGAGAAGCGTAGTAAAATGGTTAAGATATTAGTGCTATAAGAATATGAAATGATTTTGAAATATCATCAAACAAAATTATTTTGCATCGGCTTATTCATCAATCAAACATTGCGGGAAGAATATTATGACGGCTTTGAAAACCTTGTTATTATTGACTTTTGTTTGTTGCATCAACATAAATGCACAGTTCGATATTGATAAAATCATGACGATCGAATTCAGTTCCTCATCACAGGAGATAAAAAATCTCTACCAGAATATTACCTGGGAAGAAAAATCCAGCGAAAGAGGTTCTTCACTAAGCTATTACGACTGGCTTGAACCGAATTCATTAAGAATATCATTTTCCTTTAATACCAAAAATGAAATGACAATCAAATCAATCACTAATGGTAAGAGGAATGAAACTGATGCAAAAAAAGTTTTTGAACAAATTAAAGCACTTGCGCAGAATAAATTGGGTAAAAAGTTTGAAGAGAAAAGTTTTTTTGGTGTTGATTTGAAAATCTGGAAATCCGATCCAAGATTTGATGTTTTGTTAACCACAAAGGATGATCGCGCCTCATTGGTAATTGCAAAAAAGGGCTCTCTCCCAATGATTTAATATTTGGAGTATTTATGGAAGAGGAAAAAATTAAATACGGCTTTATACCTGTCGCCAGTTCAATTACTACTGTTTCTCCTGAAGAAATCGCAAAAGATTTACAGATAAGTTTAGCACAACACGAAGTTTATCCGGTTGATGATAGCTGGGTTGGCAGAGATATTCCCATTCTCTATCTTGTATTAACCGGCGGAACCGAACAGCGTGCATATAAACTAATAAATGAACGCAAAGAATATTTTAACAGCGAGCCGGTTACACTTCTTGCACATCCCGGCAACAACTCTCTTCCGGCATCACTCGAAATATTAGCACGTCTTCAGCAAGAGGGGATTAAGGGAAAAATAATTTACCTGGATGAAAATTCTAATAAGGAATGCTGGAAAAATATTGAGAAGACCTTAAAATATTTTGGAGTTTACCATAAACTTAGAAATACCAGAATCGGTTTGATAGGCGAGCCGTCCGATTGGCTTATTGCGAGTACGGCTGATTATGCGACCGTTAAAAAAGTTTGGGGCGCCGAAATAGTAAATATTCATATTGATGAACTGAAAAATTCAATTCAGCAGATAACCGATGCGGAAATAGAAGACGAACATTTTTCATTTGTAAATAAAGCGGCAAACATTAAAGAGCCATCGAAAAAAGAATTGAGGAATGTTGTAAAAGTTTATGCGGCATTAAAAAAACTTGTTGACCAATATAAAATTGATAGTCTTTCAATCCGGTGTTTCGATCTTGTAACCGACTTGAAGACAACCGGTTGTTTTGCGTTATCCAAACTTAACGACTTTGGAGTGGTTGCCGGTTGCGAAGGAGATATAGTCTCTACACTGGGAATGATATGGGCAAGTTACTTAACCGATCAGATACCATGGATGGCTAACCCGGCAAGAATTGATGAGCAGAATAATTCATTATGGCTTGCACACTGCACAGTTCCTATCGGAATGGTTGACAACTACAAACTCCGATCTCATTTTGAATCGGGACTTGGAGTTGGAATTGAAGGGGAGTTATCCAAGGGCAAGGCTACTTTGTTCAGACTTGGTGGAAGCAATCTTGACAGGTTATGGATATCGAATGCAGAAATTGTTCAATCGGGCGCAGAAGAAAATCTTTGCAGAACTCAAGCACTGATTAAACTGCATGGAAGTTATAAAGTATCGGATATTTTAAGTGAGCCGCTTGGTAATCACATGCTTCTTCTCCGCGGAAATTATTCAAAAGATCTTTCCGCGTGGTGGGAAATGTTTATTGGTTCTTAAGCAAGCAATTGATCGGCTATTTTTACAGTATCATAAGCATCTCTACCGTAACCATTAGCACCAATTTCATGGGCAAATTTTTGATTTAACGGTGCTCCTCCAACAATAAAAGGAACGTTAATACTTTTCTCTTTAAAGTGATCGATAACCGGTTTCATGTTTACCATAGTTGTAGTAAGCAAGGCAGACATACCAATTAAATGCGGTTTATGTGTTTCGTATTCCTGATAGAATTTATTTACATCACATCCGGTACCGATATCAATAACTTCGTAGCCGGCACCTTGCATCATAGTTGCAACAATATTTTTTCCAATATCATGAACATCACCCTTTACGGTTCCGATCAAAATTTTCCCTTTGGATTTAACCGCACCTGAAAGCATAAGCGGTTCAATAACTTTCATAGAGGTTTTCATAGCGCGTGCAGAAACAAGAACCTGCGGAACATACATTTGATTATCCCTGAACCGTTGACCGACGACTTCCATTCCTTTCATCAAACCATCATTCAAAATTGTTTGAGGGTCGCATTTATCATCAATTAATTCCTGTGTAATTTTCTGAGCATCCAGATGTTTACCGGCAATAACAAATTGTGCAAGTTCGGTCAGTTTTTCCTGTGTTGTTATTTTAATCACCAGGTATAAATTTATGATTTTCGGATTCAAATTTAGAAAGGAAAATTATTAAATGCCCTCTTTTTCGTGGATAAAACGGAATTTTTGAAGAAGACTTAAATTTTATCGTTCTTTTTCCGATAATAAATCAAAAAGGTTTTTTAAATGCGATTTATATTCAATTTCATATTCATTTTGTGTCTTATTATTCTTGCTACTGCATGCTCAACAGTTCTTAATACAACGACACAGGACGTAGAAATAAAAACAAATCCGGCAAATGCAAGGATAACTGTTGATGGAAAAAAATTCGGAACAACTCCGCAAGTAATAAATATTGATAGAGGTAGCAACCATACAATAAAACTGGAACTGGAAGGACATGAAGCATACGAAACACAAATTACGCGTAAAATTTCTTTCTGGTTCTGGGCAAACGCACTCAATGGATTTATCCCCGGTATGCTTACAGATATGTTCACCGGGGCAATGTATAATCTTTTACCGGAAATTATTGAGGTCGACTTAACCCCGGCGAAACCACCCGAGAAAACCGGGAAAAAATAATTCTGTTAATCTTTTGCGAATAATATTTTTCTATACTTTTCGTAAATCTCATCACTTGCCAAAGCTCCGGGTGTCATGCAAATATCAAGAGCAAATTGATTGGCAACACCATTTGTTTTTTTTATTTCCATGCTGAATAAATAGCCGATACAAAGTATAGCTGAGTAAGCATCTCCGGCACCGAGTGTATCTACAACTTCTGAGGGTTCTGTTTTATATTGATCAATACATTTTCCATCTGAAATGATAGCGCCATCTTTACCTAATGTAACGGCGAGTAAATCAATTTCGAATATTTCCATTAGCCGGATTACCGCAGAATATGTTTCTCTGGGTAAATTGAAATATGAGCTTAATGAAGCCAATTCACTTTCATTAATTTTTACAACATTGGAAGTGCGCAGAGATTCTTCAATCATCTCTTTAGAAAAGAATTCGTGCCGCAAATTTAAATCGCAGAAATATTTTATTTTCTTTCCGAAAGTAGATTGTATCGTTTTACGGGCTATTGCGTTCCTTTGTCCAAATGTCCCGAAGTAGAGCAAGTCGGTTTTCTTTTCAATCAGTTTTAATGATTTTGTATCGAGCACAAAATAATCAAAACAATTAAGTCCGCTCATTGTAAAATGTGGAGATTTATTTTCATCAAGTGTTACTAAAACAGTTCCGGTCGGGTGATTTTTATCTATTGTAATATATTCAGTTGGAAATCCTATTCCGGTTAAATGGCCGATCAACTCCTTTCCATATTCATCATGGCCAACACTCGAAATAAAATTTGTGTTACCTAATAATTTCCAGACGTGATAAATAAAATTGAATGGTGCACCGCCCAATCTCTTCTTGTCGGGGTAGATATCATAAAGAATTTCACCAATTGCAGTAACACTAAAGTTCATAAAAAAAGCATCTCCTTTGTAACAAAACTAAATGAGATGCTTTAATAAATGCAAATAGAAAAATTAGTTGGCTTGTGCTAACAGCAATTCCTTTTTAATATTATTTACAAACTCAGCTGCACTAAGAGCAGCTATGGTTCCATCTGCAACTGCAGTTGTTACCTGGCGGTATCTTTTTGCTATTGAGTCTCCGGCTGCAAAAACACCGGGTATATTGGTTGCTAAATTTTTATCAACAAGAATTTCTTTCCAGTCGTTTAGTTCAACTATTCCTTCCAGCTTTTCCGTATTAGGCACATATCCGATGAATATGAATACGCCATCAATATCCATCGCGGTAATTTCCTTAGTCTGCTGATGTTGTATTTTTACGCCGGTAAGTTTTTCATCGCCTGTAAACTCAATTATTTTCGATTCCATAATAAAATTGATTTTGGGATTTTTCTTTGCCTCTTCTACATAATGTTCGAATGCCTGGAAGTGATCGAACTGGTGAACAATTGTTACCTTAGATGCATATTTAGTAAGTGATACAGCTTCTTCTAAAGCCGAATTCCCTCCGCCAACAACAATTATTTCTTTATCCTGAAAAAAGTCGCCGTCGCAAGTTGCACAGTATGAAATTCCTTTTCCTTTAAATTCATCTTCGCCCGGAGCGCCAATAGTTCTTGACTTACCGCCGGTTGCAATTATAACAGCATGGGCGGTGTAAACATCTTTGTTGTTCACTGTAACTTTTTTTGTTTCGCTGTTCAGATCGAGTTCTGTAATCTTAAGATTGCTTTTAATAGTGCATCCGAACTTTTGAGCTTGAGATTTCATATTCCTTGCAAGTTCATATCCGCTAATCGACTCGATACCCGGATAATTTGCGATCTCATGCGTCAACACCATTTGCCCGCCAACAGCACCTTCATTAAGAATAAGTGTATTGACCTTTGCGCGGGATAAATATATTCCGGCGGTTAAACCGGCAGCTCCGCCTCCAATTACTATTACATCATAATGATTCTGCATCGTATTATTTCTCTTACAGTTTAAAAATTAGTTATTACCGAAATGTTCATCCAGAATCTCAGTTATCTGTTCTTTTGATTGAATGGAGCTTGTAGCTTTAACGACTTTTCCGTTCTTATAATAAACAACAAACGGTAATCCCTGGAAGCTTCTGCATTCTGGAAGATTTCTGATAACTTTTGCATCCGGAGTATCAAACTCCATATCTGCGAATTTTATATTCTTATATTCCCCTTCAAGTTCTTCCATCGATTCATAAACGGGAATACACATAGGTCCCATTCTACCGCAGCAGATCATTACATTTTCATTTTCCTGTAAAAGTTTTGCGTGTTCCTGTTCGGATAAAACATGGGTTAGATTTGTTCTTAACATTTTTTCTCCTGTGTTTATTTTTTTTGAAATGTTAGATGTAATCCGGCACTAAAGGATTCACATGTGAGGAATCAATAAACTGATTAAAATTCCGGTTAAGAAGTTCGTTTTAATTGAACGAAGAGAGCCCCAATAGCTGCTATTACCATCCCAAGAATTTCTTTTAGTGAAATTGATTCACCTAAAAATATCCACGCAAGCAGAGCAATTTGAATTAGCATTGTTCCGTTGATTATGCTTGATTCCATTGCGGTTAAAGAGCGTTGCGAAATATTCCAGAGTGTAAATGCTAAAGCTGTATTTATTAATGCCAGCCAGAGCAAATACAGAATAGTAATAAAGTTAATAGCGGGTAACCCCTGAACAATAATTCCGGTAATTAGCAGTAGAATCGCACCAACCCCCATGCTTATTACCGTAACTACAAGTGGATGATGTTTTCCACTTCTGTTTATATCCCTTCCAAGAATTGCTGAGCCGGAATTGGCTAATACACCAATTGTCATTACAATTAATCCAAGTGTTTGATTGCTTGAAAGAGAGACAGGAAAAAAGTAAACAAGTATTCCGGCAATAAATAATAGTGTTCCAAACCATTGTTGCTTGGTCGGGATTTCGGAAATAAGAAAAATACCAAGTAGTGCTACTATAATGGGAGTGAAGTTAAGCCATAGACTAACTGTAACGGAAGGAAGCAGAGACAGTCCGATAAATTGAGTTCCCTGTGTTGCAGTATAAAAAATTATTCCAAGCAGAATTAATTTTTGCCATGTTTTCTTGTCTAAACTTTTTATCTCTTCTAGTTTTTCTTTACGGAAGATGAATGGAAGAAGAATAATGAATGCAATAAAGTATCTCAATCCGGCAAAAGTTAAAGGAGGTATTTCTTTAAGACCGAGTTTAATAATCACAAATGATGTGGACCATAAAAATGTAACAAGCAGAGCAAGAAAAATTGCAAAGGTTCTCGATATCTGTTTAGAAAAAATTATTACCCCACTTAAATTATTTTCCGAAAAAAAGTTTTAGAGCATATAGAAAAAGAAAGACAGCAAAAATTTTCTTAAGCGTTCCTTCGGGTAAATTAATAGCATACAACGAAGAAATATAGCTCCCGATTACAAACGTAATTACCATTATTGCAACAGCTTTCAAATGGATGTGTCCCGCTTTATAATAATTCATTACTGCCAGAATTCCAATTGGCAACAGAAGCAATCCAAGTGATGTGCCCTGTGCATCTTTTTGTGTATAACCAAGAAATCCCACAAGCATTGGAATTATTACAATTCCGCCGCCGATTCCGAGAACTCCGCTTGCAAGTCCGCCGGTTAACCCTATAATTAACAGGATAATTGTTTCGTTCATATTTTTTCTTTCCGTTGTTTTAATTGCAATAAGATTCCTTTAAAAATTGCCACGAAATTACTGCGGGGCTAATTCCATCAGAATCCATTCCTCAGGATCTATTTTAAAATCCTGATTACTATCAATTGTAATCTCTCCTTTTCCATTATTCATTTCAACACGTGTAATTTTATCGCCGTATTTTACATCAACCGGTAAATAGAAAAGAAGATTGTTAACTGTTCCCCACCAGAGAGAGAGTTTATTTCCCTCAACTTTATAATGAAGTTTAGGAAGAGGTGCATTCCTTAGATAGACCTCGAAAAACCAGTCCAATTTTTTGCCCGAAAACTTTTCTGCAATTTTCATTATCTCATCTGTATCGGCATTTCTGCATTGTCTTCCGTCAGTTATTTGTTCCATCTCTTCAGTTGGATAAGCCCATCTTCTAAGTATCTTAAAGAATGCATCGTCGCCCACATAATATCTTAATGTATGAACAATCCACGCACCTTTGTTATAGATATCACCGGTATAAGCTTCACTGCTTGTAAGTTCGGCGCGCGGAGCCACCGGTTTTTTATTTTGAATTCTCTTATACTTTCTTAAGTAACCGATATATTCTTTTTTACCGTACACTTTCTCCAGGTAGAGGGGTTGTAAGTAAAGTCCAATTCCTTCATGAATCCAGAAATCGCTCCAGTCTTTTACCGTTACAAGATTTCCAAACCACTCATGCGAAAACTCATGGTGATGCAGCCAGTCGATAGGAAAGTTGGGATCATCTTTCCATCCAAATCCGTATGCAATCGCTGTTTGATGTTCCATCCCGAGATGAGGAGTTTCAACAACTGCATATTTATCGGCACGGAACGGATATGGTCCGCACAATTCTTCGTTTACTTTCATGTGTTGCAAGAACTGAACAGAATGTATTTTTGCTTTCTCGTAATTTTCTGGTAGAACCCAAACTGTGAAAGGAATTTTTTCACCGGTAATACTTGTGTAGTCGTATTCAATCGGTTTATATGGACCGAGATAAAACATAATATTGTAATTGTTGATTGGAGTAGAAACAAACCAATTCCATGTTTTAGTGCCATCGGTATTGTTAACAGAAGAAATAAATCTTCCGCTGCCAATGCAAACAAGGTCTTTAGGAGCTGTTATGTGTAATGAAACAGAATCGGGTTCATCACCCGGATGATCTTTACACGGAATCCATATATCTGCGCCGCCGCCCTGGCATGTTAATGTAATCCAGTCGATATCATCTTTTGTTTTGCGCCAGAGGAATCCATCATCCCACGGCGGATTTTTTGCGATACGCGGTTGCCCGTTATAAGTTATTGCAAGAACTATTTTCTCGTTTGTTGCGATCTCGCTATTAAATTCAATAAATATTTTACCATTATTATGATTAAATGAAATGGAATTTGAACCCGGTGCTATCAGTTCAATGTTATCAATTGTAAAGGTTGTGTCTAAGTCAACTATCATCTGTTTAAAACTTCTTAATGATGTTGCGGAAATTGTTACGTTTCCCCCGATCGACTTTGTTGACGGGTCAATTTGCAGGTTTAAATCGTAATGTGTTACATCGTAGCACGATTGTTCGGGTAAAAGTTTACCACCGGAATCCTGTGAACCAAATTGTGCAAATAGGGGGATTGTAATAAATAATAATAAAACCAAATTTTTCATTTTACTCTCATTTTTACTTTTATGAAATTAGGCACACAAAAATCCTAATGGATGTTGTGAAAATAAAGTTATCAAAAATAAATACCAATCGGCATAATGAAATAATTTTGTAATTCAAAAAGGGGAAAATATGCGGTCTAAACCTTTTCTTTTATCGGCACTGTTTTTATTGTTGGTCTTTTCCGGATGTTCTAAAAAATCATCATCAGAAAGTCAGCTCGATCAGCAAGTATTAATTAAGCATATAGAAGAAATTTCATCGGATAAATTTTTAGGAAGAAAACCGACTACTAAGGGGGAAGAGGTTACAATCTCATATCTGGTAGATGAGTATAAGAAACTCGGATTACTTCCGTTAAACGGAGATAGCTATTTGCAGCCATTACCAATTGTTGAAATTTCGCCAGACTATCCAAAGCAACTTGTAATTAAAGGTAAGAACGGCAATGTAGTTCTAAATCATGGTAATGATTTTGTTGCAGTAACAAAAAGAATTGAAGAGAGGATAGAAGTGCTGAACAACGATATTGTTTTTGCGGGTTATGGAATTGTTGCACCTGAATATAATTGGAACGATTATGAGGGAATAGACGTAAAAAACAAAATTGTAATAGTCATGGTTAATGATCCCGGTTTTGCAACCAATGATGCCGATCTTTTTACAGGTAGAAAGATGACTTACTACGGCAGATGGACTTACAAGTACGAAGAAGCAGCACGTCAAGGTGCCGCGGGAATATTAATAATTCACGAAGACGGTGCCGCAAGTTATCCGTGGGGAGTTGTTCAAAACGGAAGAATGGGTTCTCAATTAGTTGTTGATGATGGTAAGAAAAACGGCAGCGCATGCAAGTTTGAAGGATGGGTTACTCTCAAGAAAGCAAGAGAAATATTTTCGCTTGCCGGTTTAAATTTAGACGACGAATTAAAAATTGCAGCAAAGAAAGGATTTAAATCCAGACCGTTGGGATTAACCACATCTCTTATGATGAAAAACAAGCTTACATTTTTAACAACCAATAATGTTCTTGGATATATCCCCGGCTCTGAGCGTCCGGATGAGTATGTTTTCTATATGGCACACTGGGATCATTTTGGTTACGATTCAACATTAACCACCGAAGACAAAATTTTTAACGGCGCGGTTGATAATGCTACCGGGGTTGCCGGAATTCTTACAATTGCACAAGCAATTAAAGACCTTCCTGAAAAACCAAAACGCTCAACCGTGTTTTTCGCAATTACAATGGAAGAGTTCGGTTTACTCGGCTCTAATTTTTATGTTAATCATCCGTTAGTCCCAATTGAAAAAACTGTTGCTGCAATCAACCTTGATGGTTTGAATATTTTTGGCCCTACAAAAAACTTTTCTGTTATTGGTCTCGGTTTATCGGAACTTGATAATTACATTAAAGAAGAAGCTGATGAAATGGGTAAAACCTTAATGCCGGAAATGAATCCTGAAGCCGGTTCTTATTTCAGGTCGGACCATTTTAATTTTGCCAAAGTTGGTGTGCCGGCAGTTTATGTAAGTGCCGGTAACGAACACATAACTCAACCGAAAGATTATATGCAGAAAGCATCCGATAAATGGGTAAGAGAGAACTATCATAAAGTAACCGATAATTACGATCCGACGAGCTGGAATTTTGAAGGAATGATGGAACAGCTACAGTTTATTTATAATGTTAGCAAACATTTAATTGATGGAACTACATTTCCTCAGTGGAACGAAAATGTTCCTTATAGAAAAATTAGAGAGGCGATGTTAAAGAAATAATATCAATTAAATTATTTATAGGGAATAGAGAATGAAAACGAAAAAAGTAGTTCCGCAGAGATTTAATCCATGGCATCACGTTTATTATGGAGAAAATGCACCCGAAGTTGTAAATGCTATAATCGAAATTCCATTCGGTTCAAAATCCAAATACGAATTACATAAAGAAAGTGGTCTGTTGAAATTAGATCGTGTTCTTTATTCAGCAGTTCACTACCCGGCTAACTATGGATTTATTCCTCAAACATTCTGCGACGATGAAGATCCGCTCGATATTCTTGTCTTGTGTTCAGCTGAAGTTGATCCGCTATGTATTATTGAATCGAAAGTAATAGGGTTAATGAGAATGGTTGATGATGATGAAGAGGACGATAAAATTATATCAATAGCTAAAAATGATATCTCCTTAAACTACATAGACGATCTTAAACATCTTCCGCCCCACACTACAATTCAGCTTAAAAGGTTCTTTGAAGATTATAAGAAACTTGAACACAAACATGTTATTGTAAATAAGTTTTTTGGTAAGAAAGAAGCTTACAAAGTTATCAAGGATTCAATTGCGAGGTATAGAAAAGAATTCAATGTTTAGTTCTTTTTGAATCTATCGTGATATTTCCAGAAAAGATACATCGGTAAACCGGCACCGATTAAAATGAATCCCATCATTGCATTGCTTGTATCCGAAATAATTGTATTGACCAGGAAGAAGAATGCAAATATTACAAAGATAGCCGGTGTGTAGGGATAACCCCATACTTTGTATGTTCTTTCTTCGTCCTTCATTTTCCGGCGTAAAATAAATACTCCAAAAGCACCCAGCATGTAGAAAAGCCACGAAGCAAATATCACGTAATCTGTAATTGTGTCGAATGAGCCGGACATAACAAGCACGCAAGACCAAATACCCTGAACTACAAGCGATACATGCGGTGTATGATATTTGGGATGAACCTTGCCTAAACTATGGAAAAATAATTTTGCTCTTGCCATTGCAAACGGAACGCGTGCAGTTGCTAAGATACTGCCGTTCAACGCACCAAAGGTTGAGATAATTACTGCAATGGAGATTATCATTCCACCGTTCGAGCCGAATATTTTTTCTGCAGCACTTGCAGCAACAAGAGGCGACTTAGCCATTTCATCTATCGGTAATACGTATAAATATGCAATGTTGATCAAAACATAAACAGCCATCACTATCAATGTTCCGTAAATTAGTCCGCGCGGAACATTTCTCTTGGCATCTTTAACTTCTCCGGAAACAAATGTAATATTATTCCATGCATCGTAAGCCCAGAAAGCCCCGGCAAATGCTAATCCGATCAAGCTGAATAAATTTTTTGAAACCGATTCCGGAATTGCGAATCCGGTGTAAACATTAGATAGACTTCCATTACCTAAAAGCAGAATTAAAAATGTAATTAAAAGGATGGTTATTATTTTTATATATGTAACAATTGTTTGAACGATACCGCCGAAAAAAACTCCGAGATAATTTACAACAGTTAGAAAAGCGGTACATAAAATTGCAACTGCTTTTGTTCCGATATCGACAAAAGGATAAATCTTTCCTACAAGAGGCATAAAGATTGAAAACTCTTGCCACGATTGTGGCAGCTGCGGGTATTTTATAAAGTATCCTAAATACTCTGCAAAGACGTATGCTATTGCAGCCTGACTACCGGTTTGAATTACAGAAAGTATTGACCATCCGTAAAGATAAGCTGTAAAGTCACCATACATTTTTCTAAAGTAAACGTACTGTCCGCCGGTTGAATCGATCATTCCTGAAATTTCTGCGTTAACAAGAACGGCTATCATTGTTATTAATCCAGCGGCTATCCAGACAAAAATTAATAATTCAGGCGAGCCAAGTTGTTCGGCCATTATAGAAGGTTTTCTAAAAATGCCCGAGCCAATCATAGACCCGGCAACAATCATTATTGCTGCGGTTAGTGTTAGTTTTCTTACGAGGTCATCTTTAGGAGATTTATCAGTCATCCGCTCTCTTTAAAATTGTGGGCAAAATAAGCATCTTGATTGAAATCTCAAACAATTTTTTTTGCGTTTTTGGAGCATTTCCAAAAGATTTAACAATTTGTTAACATTGAATTATAACAAATCCTCATAAAAAGACTATGATAATTTCTAAATTTGTCGGCAGTAATTTTGAAAAATTCCACACTGGCTATTTTGAAAAAACATTAATACAATTTTATTGGAGCTTTTGATTGGAAACCTATCTTATTCTGGTTATCATTTTATTTGTTCTTGCCGCATCAGATCTTGTTGTTGGAGTTGCAAACGATGCAGTTAATTTTCTCAATTCGTCTCTTGGTTCTAAAGTAGCGCCCCGTCATATAATATTGATTGTTGCAAGTTTTGGTGTTGTTGTTGGAACATTATTTTCAAGCGGTATGATGGAAGTTGCCAGGTCGGGATTTTTTAATCCTACTAAATTTACACTTAATGAAGTAATGGTAATTTTTCTTGGTGTAATGTTTACGGATGTTCTGCTTCTCGATTTGTTTAATACTTTCGGAATGCCCACCTCAACAACAGTTTCACTCGTATCATCATTACTAGGCGGATCGGTTGTGCTGGGTTTAGTAAAGCTGGGACAAGCAGGAAAGGGAATTGAGCAGCTGGGAGATTATATTAACACTGCACGGGCTCTGGGAATTTTTTCTGCTATTCTACTTTCTGTTGTTGTTTCTTTTATAGCCGGTGCTATTGTTCAATACTTATCTCGATTGTTATTTACTTTTAACATCGAACGGACTATAAAGAGGTATGGCGCAATATGGGGTGCACTTGCACTTACGTCAATTACCTATTTTATTTTTGTTAAAGGTGCTAAAGGAACAACGTTTCTTTCGGAAGAGAGTATTAATTGGATTTATAATCACACAATGACAGTTCTTGGTATTAATTTTCTTTTCTGGATGCTAATTCTTCAATTGTTTTTATGGTTTACAAAATTAAATGTTCTTAGACCAATAGTTCTTGTTGGTACGTTTTCACTTGCGCTTGCATTTGCCGCCAATGATTTGGTAAACTTTATAGGTGTTCCGCTTGCGGGCTTGGCATCATATCAAATTGCTTCCCAAAGTTCTAATCCGCTGGGAATGACAATGGATGCATTGCTTGAACCGGCAAAAGCCAATAATCTTATTTTAATCATTTCTGGTTTTGTAATGGTTGGAACATTATGGTTTAATAAAAAAGCACGAACGGTTACTAAAACGGAAATTAATCTTGGACGTCAGTTTGAGGGATATGAAAAATTTGAGTCGTCGGTTCTTGCAAGAAATATAGTTAGATTATCAATGGGTCTTGGTCAGGCAATAAAAAGCAAAATACCGGCTTCAATTTATGATAGGATCGAAAAAAGGTTCGACACTTCTAAAACGGCACTATCAAAATTTGATAAGCGGGATAAACCAGCATTTGATTTTATAAGGGCGACTGTTAACCTGATGGTTGCCAGCAGTTTAATTTCATTGGGTACTGCTTACAAACTTCCTCTCTCAACAACTTATGTAACATTTATGGTTGCGATGTCTTCATCATTTGCAGATAAAGCCTGGGGGAGAGAAAGTGCGGTTTATCGTGTAAGCGGTGTATTAACGGTTATTACCGGTTGGTTTCTTACAGCGTTCCTTGCCTTTATGAGCACCAGTATTCTTAGTTTGTTAATGTATTTTGGCGGACTTCCGGTTACTATTGCAATTGTTGTGCTTGCATTCTTTTTAATTATCCGTTCAAATGTTCATCATGCAAAGAGAGAGAAAAAAGCTGCTAAGATGGAATCTTCGATTGTGTCTGATGAAAAAACTGCTCTGCTTGATAAACTGGTTGACGACGTTAAACAATACCTTTCTAACGCACACAATATTTATGACGATGTTTACGGAGGGCTTGTAAACGAAAACCGTAAGAAGCTTAAAAAAGCTGTTAAGGAATCGAAAGATCTTGATGAACACGGCTCAATTATTATGGGTAAACTTTTACAGGGCGCCGTATTAATCGACGATACATTTTCTAATGAAGATATGAATTTAGGCAGAACAGTTTCATCTATACGCGATATATCCGCTTCTTTAAAGGACATCTCTAAAATCTGTTTTGATCATGTTGATAATAACCATTCGGGGTTAGCGAAAGATCAAAAAGAAGATTTCAAAGAATTGAAAAATTTGATTACATCAGAATTCGACTTAGTAGCAAGTAAATTCTCCAAGAAAGATTTGTCGAAACTTGAAGATCTTCAGGAAAAAATTCAGGACATAAGAAAATCAATTAGTAGGCTCGATAAAAATCAAATTGCCAGAATTAAAAAAGGGGAATCGAAAGTCAGAACTAATTTGCTCTTTATGAATATTCTATTTAAGACCGAGCAGATTTCGAATAATGTTTCCGAGATTATAAATTTCAATAAAGAATTACTGAAAAAGAATGTTTGAGCTCTGAAATAAAAATGTTATTCTTTACAATTGATTGAAATTATTCGAATTTGGGTGTAAATGAACCGATAATTAATATTATGTTTTTTGTTACTTTTGATTATTTTCGAGTGTAATAATTTCAGAGAGTATGAATATAATGGAAACATCTCAAGAAAAAAATAAGATTAACAATTTCTCCTTTTACATGTTAATGACACTGCTTGGTTTAAGTGTTGCTTTAAGTGTCGGTTACCTTTTCTATGCACTTCTTTTTGGTTGATAATTGCCTATAATAATTAACAACAACAATTCAAGTCAAAATGACTTCTAAAGAATCAGCCCCCTTCAATTTAAAAGAAATTATTAAGGCAATGGGGTTGGTCTTCGGAGATATCGGAACCAGTCCGATTTATACGCTTACAGTAATTTTTCTTGTTACACCCGCAACAAAAGAGAATGTGCTTGGTATTCTATCATTAGTATTCTGGACTCTTATAACGCTGGTAACGGTTCAGTATGCTATTCTTGCAATGAGTTTAAGTCAAAAAGGTGAAGGCGGAATAATTGTTTTGAAAGAAATTCTGAACAGTTATTTGAAGAAAGGAAGGTCTGTTACTGTTGTTGCGTTTCTGGGTTTTCTTGGCGTCTCCCTCTTAATGGGTGATGGTGTAATTACCCCGGCAATTAGTATTCTTTCCGCAGTAGAAGGATTGGAATTAATTCCGGGCATTGGGCATATTCAACAGAATACAATAATTTTAATAACAATAGTAATCACAATAATTCTATTTTCTATTCAATCGAAAGGAACCGATAAGGTTGCATCATCATTCGGACCAATAATGGTAATCTGGTTCTCATCCTTATTTGTTTCAGGATTCTTTTCATTAATAAACAATCTCGAAATTCTAACGGCGATTAGTCCGCATCATGCTGTTAATTTTATGATGGATAATGGAATAGCAGCTTTCTTTGTCTTATCAGAAGTTATATTGTGTGCCACCGGTGGCGAAGCGATATATGCAGATATGGGGCATCTCGGACGTGATCCTATTCGTAGAGCGTGGTATTTTGTTTTCTTTACATTAGTAATAAATTATTTTGGTCAGGGTGCGTTCGCTTTTAATCATGGTTTTGAAAAAAACATTCTGTTCGAAATGGTTAGAACACAGGTAGAGTTTTTATATGTACCATTTTTAATATTAACTCTCTTTGCAACAATCATTGCATCTCAGGCAATGATAAGCGCAATGTTTTCGCTTGTTTACCAGGGAATTAGAACTCATATATTCCCGTTGTTTAAGGTTAAGTACACGTCTACACACCTTAAATCCCAGATTTATATTGGAATAGTAAACTGGGGATTGTTGATTGCGGTTATCTTTATGATATTTTTATTTAAGGCGTCAACAAATCTTGCCGCTGCATACGGTCTTGCAGTAACTGGAACAATGATGATAAGCTCAATTTTAATGCTCTCTATTTTTTCTAAGCAGAATCACAAAGTAAAAGTAATTGGTTCGGGAATTAATCTTATAGTAAATCTGCTCTTTCTATTAGCAGTATTTACAAAAATTCCTCATGGTGGTTACTGGTCAATTGTTATTGCTGCAATTCCATTTTTAACAATAAGAATCTGGATTTCCGGAAACAAAGCAGTTTACCGTTCATTCCGTTCTTTGCCAATTGATACTTATATAGAGAGTTTTAATCAATTATATGAAACGGGAAAAGTTCTGCCCGGCACAGCTCTCTACTTTACAAAAGACCTTCATATGATTCCACCTTATATGGTTCATTCAACTATAAGGGGTAATATTATATACGAACAGAATATTCTCATTTCTATTGCAACTATGGATAAACCGTTCGGTGTTCAAAAATTATTTGTACCGGAAATAACCGATGGTCTATCAGGACTTGAAATACAGGTCGGATACATGGAAAAACTGGATATTATTAATATTCTGAAAGAAGTTGATATCGATTCCAAAGTAATGTTTTATGGTGCAGATGATATCCAGGCAAAGAAACCGTGGTTGAAGATTTTTGCGTTTATTAAAAGAGTCTCTTCTAATTTTGTTCAGTTCCTCGAATTACCATATCAAAAACTGCATGGCGTTATTACAAGAATTGAGATATAGTATTCAATTGAAAATATCCTGAATTTATTGTAAGATTAGACACACGAAAGCCGGTACTTTTTTCTTCGAAGGAGAAATTAATGACACGGCAAGTTAAATATATTCTACTCCCTTTACTCTCAATACAATTTACTCCTTATAGCATCAGTATAACATGAAGACTGAATATCTAAAATCAATATTACTGTAATTTGATACGGGGAGAAAATTATGAAAACAAAAATATTTTTTTTGATGATAGTCTCGGCGGCAATTGTATCGAGTCTTTTTGCACAACAGGTAAAGTATTGCCAGATGATTGGGAAGGATGTTAACGACATTATAAAAGTCTACGGTAAACCTGTTCACCAGGATCTTAGCAATCCAGACATGAAATGTATTTTTTACCAGACCAAAACAAGCAGAACAACATTTATCGCCGGTAAAGGAGGCGTGTATCAAATACAAGCCGATCTTTCATACGACACGGAAAAGGAAGCGATTAAATCCATCGACGGATTTCTTGGTGAATGCGGTTCCCAGAGTTATCAAATAGATACGCTTAGTATCGGTAACTACAATATAAAAGCTCCCGGTGTAAAAATGTCTCTTAATCTATTTCAAAATACATATCTCAAAAAATATGAGGTAAAATTTAAAGCCGAGAAAAGTGAAACTAAATAATGAAATTTTTGAAAAGAATTAATTGATTAAGACAGGAACAATTTTGATATTGATAACACTCAATTTAAAAATAAAACTAATATAAGAGGGGGCTTTATGAAAAAAGCAATTTCTTTTCTTGTAGTCTTAATGGTTCTTAGTTCCGGTTTACTAATTGCACAGGATAATTCCACCAACTGTAATTTGCTTCCATTAAAAGGAAAGCATAGTATCGGGTTTAGTGCTGGAATGCTTAATCAACAGGAAGCAACCGTTCTTACAGTTAAAGTAAAAGCTGAATCGAATCTTATGGGCAACTTATATTATAATTACTGGTTTACTGATGAATGGGCTCTTGAGCTGAACGCCGGAATCCTTAATGCCGAAGTCTTTAGCGGGGTTAGTTTTCTGGGTATTGAACAGAAAGCAGCAACCGTTATACCTGTTCTTGCTGGCGCAAGGTATTATCCTGCGTTTGCAGCGCTTGCAGAAAATGTAAGACCCTTTGTTGTTGCTCTTGTTGGAGCTTATATGGGGCATTCATCTTCTAATAAAGTTACTCTTGGAGTAAAGGTTGGTTCTGAAACAAAAGTTCAATCAGTATTTGGCTCTAAAGTTGGTTTAGGTATTGATGCATTCTTAGGCAGCTGGATGCGCCTTGGATTAATGGCGGGATATAATATTGGATCTGATTTTAAAGAACCTGTCGGCACAAGAGAAAATTACAGCGGTTTCGATCTGTCGTTAAATTTTGGCATAATGCTCTAAGAAATATTTTTATATTATTTAGATCCTTTTGCTTGGAATTAGAGAATTACCGGAGGTGTATATGAAACTGATTTTGATGCGTGAATATGTGACTTTATTTTTTCAATATTTTATTGGTTTTGGTTCTGCGTTATTTGCAGTCATATATATTCTTGACGGGAAAGTTTCTTATATCTTGGTTGTGGGGACGACTATATTATTTTCGTTATCACAAACTTACAAGACTATTAAAAGTAGAAGAACCGATTTCTAAGAATAATTTTAAAATTGTAATTAAGCTGTAACTGAAATTTCCGAAATTTTGTTTAACCGAAATGATGACGGTGTGTTTAAATATGCGCCGTCATCTCTTCACTAATTTGCCAGAACTTTTTCAACACTTCTCTATCATTTGCCGATGGATGAGTTTTGGCAACTTTGCAATCCACCAGGTACTCACCGTTAAGTGATGCGGCTTCACCCGATGATGCAAGAAATACAGATGTTTCAGAACCTTTCTTAACAGAAGCTCCCGACAAGTTGAAACCAGTCTTCAATAACTTGGTAGTGATAACACCGGGATGAAGTGAATTTGATTTTAAGTTAGTTCCTTCTAATCTGTTTGCAAGTTCATTTGAGAACAAAACGTTAGCAAGTTTAGATAATGAATATGCTCCGTATGCGCTGAATGATTTTTCTCCGTTCAAGTTATTCCAATCCAGTTTAGCATTTTGATGAGCAACAGAGCTTACGTTTACAATTCTTCCGTCATCACTCTTCATTAGTAAATCGAGAAGAAGATTGGTTAACAAAAAATGTGAGAGGTGGTTAACAGCAAAAGTCATCTCATATCCGTCTTCTGAAAGCTTCCTCTCTTTCATATAAATCCCGGCATTGTTAATCAGAACATCAAGCTTTGTGTGATTAGTCATAACATTTTCAGCAAGCTTGCGTACCTGGGTTAACGATGATAAATCCGCATAAATTAATGATAAGGCATTGCTTCCTGTAATAGAACGGATTTCGTTAAGTGCGGCTTCAGATTTTTCTTTTGTTCTTCCGTGAATGATTACATGGAATCCTTTGCCGGAAAGTTCAATTGCAGTTTGTTTGCCAATTCCATCTGTGGCGCCGGTAATTAGTACAACACGATTTTCCAATTCAATCCTTTCAAATGTTTTGCTTTAATAAAAACAGAAGAACAGTTCATCAAGTTCCTGTTCGCTCATTCTATCCAGATCTCATCTGTAAACAGCCAGCATTTATATCCGGCACCTTTATGCCAGGGTGGACAGTAACGCACACTTTCTGCAAATACTTTTATGAATCGCGCGGATTTATGAATTGAATCGGCAGTAAACTTTTTAATAATTAACTGAGTGTTTTCAACGGGAAGATCATTTTCTATTTCGGAAATTTTTATAAAATTCTTTCCATCGTTCGAAATATAGAAAATCACTTTTCGCGGCATAAAGATCCAGACATTCGGATCATTAAGAGTTGTAAGCGCAAGTTTATTAATAGAAGTTTCTTTGCCAAGATCAATTATTGCTTCTAGGTCTTCACCTTCAAAGCCTTGCCATTCTCCGTTCTGAAAGTTTGTTGTACCGCGCCGTCCGTCAGTTAGCGCCATACTTCCGCCGCCCGTATATCTTTCATCAAATTGGTTTTTGTATTGTGCCGGCGAATATTTTGAACGGATGAAAGAACTTGTAGTTATAGTACTTGTTCTTCCATCCGGCAGAAAGGCAATACATTTTAATGTTGATGATTCACTGATTGTAATTGGTTCTGAATATAAAGAAGAATTAATTGCCGGCTCGGAGCCATCTAATGTGTATGCAATTTTAGCGCCGTCTGTTCTTGTTGATAATTTTACTTTCTGAGAGTTATAGAATATTTCAGACTCAGCAAATATTTCGGGTTTTTCAACTTCAATTGGATCCGGAGCCATAGAGAATAACTCGTTCAAATTTCTTCCCCAATCTTTATTCGGCGCACTATTCATATCAAATTCGAGTTTTCCACCATCCATTATTTGATGATGTGTAATGAAAGGTGAGTCAAGTATCTTTCCGTTCAGCTTAGCAGAATTAATAAAAATATTTTTTTCGGAATTATTATTAGCTGCAATTACAAACTGCTTTCCATTTTCAAGATTAATAGTCACCTTTTCGAATATCGGTGAGCCGATCGGATAAATATTCTGACCAGGCGCTACAGGATAAAAACCCAATGCACTGAATACATACCACGCAGATAGCTGCCCGCAATCGTCATTACCGCAAAGTCCATCCGGCTTTTCAGAATATAGAGTATTCATAATATTCCTTACCCTCTCCTGAGTCTTCCACGGTGCGCCGGCATAATTATATAAGTAAGCAACGTGATGCGATGGTTCGTTACCGTGTGCATATTGACCGATTAATCCGGTTATATCCGGTTGATGCCTTCCTTCTAGTACATCGGATTCGCTGAACATTTCGTCAATTTTATCAATTAGTTTTTGGTTTCCGCCAAAAAGGTTTATGAGCCCTTTAACATCATGAGGCACAAAAAAATTATACTGCCATGCAGATGCTTCAGTATAAATTGCATTTACTTCTTTCGGATTGAACGGCTCAATCCATTTTCCATTAGAAAGTTTTCCGCGGAAAAATCCTGTCGATTCATCAAACAGGTTTCTATAGAATAGAGATCGCGCATTATAATTTTTATATTCATGTTCATTGCCAATCTTCTTAGCAAACTGTGCAATGCACCAATCATCATAAGCATACTCTAAAGTTTTTGAAACCGACTCGTTCTCTTTATCAGCCGGAATAAATCCGCGTTCTCGGTAAAGCTTAAGCCCATGCTGATCCCGCTCAGCACTTTTCTTCATGGCAGAAAGTGCAAAACCATGGTTAAAGTCGCTAATTCCTTTCATATAAGAATCAAAAATTACTGGGATGGAGTGATAGCCGATCATTGTCCAGGTTTCGTTTGATGCTAATTCCCAGACCGGTAGAAGTCCGCTTTCTTCATACTTTGCTAAAAGAGTTTTTACAAAATCACTCGACCTTTTCCTGTCAATAATAGTTAGCAGTGGATGCTCTGCACGGAAAGTATCCCATAGAGAAAAGACTGTGTAATAATTAAAATCCTTTGTTGTGTGAATCTTACGATCCATTCCATAATATCTTCCGTCAACATCATTAAAAATATTAGGCGTGATTAATGTATGATAGAGAGCCGTATAAAAAATTTTTTTTTGAGTTTCGGTTCCGCCTTCAACTACAATCCTATTCAACTCCTTCTGCCATTTAGACTTTGCTTCCGTAAGGGTCTTATCAAAATCAAAATGAGGGATTTCAGATTCAAGATTTCTTCTTGCACCTTCTGAATCGACTGCCGAGATTCCAACCTTTACAAGGATTGTTTCAGAATCTTTCGTAGAAAAATTTAGAGCTGCTTTTATATTACTTCCGGCCAGTTTATTTACTTGATTCACCGGGGCATCATCCTTGAATAATGTATAACCACTGAATGGTTTAGAGAACTCTGCATAAAAATAAACAAAATGTTCTTTTGCCCACCCGCTCGATTTTCTTACACCCTCTATTCTTCTCGAGTCAATTATTTTTATTGATCCCTCACTGTAATCATCCAGACCATGTTTTAAATCGATTATGATATTTGATTGATCAGATTCAGGAAATGTATATTTATGAAATCCGCATCGTTCGGTTGCAGTTAATTCAACCCTAACATTGTAGTCGTCGAGTAAGACAGAATAATAACCGGGCGACGCTGTTTCGTTTTGATGTTTGAACCGTGATCGGTAACCTTCATCCGGATTTTCTTTTGTACCCGGAATAATTATTACTTTACCGACAGTCGGCATTAACAAAACATCTGCATAATCAGCAGCGCCCGTTCCGCTTAGATGGGTATGACTGAATCCCATAATTGAACTATCGGAGTAATGATAACCCGAACACCAGTCCCATCCTTCAATTCCGGTATCGGGACTTAGTTGAACAAGTCCGAATGGAAGAGTTGCACCGGGATAAGTGTGTCCATGTCCACCTGTTCCAATAAAGGGATCTACATATTTGACCAGGTCATTCTGCGAATAAATTTCTGAAACAAAAATGCTAAGTGTAACAAGCACTAATCGAAGAAAAATTATTTTTTTAGCCATAAAAATTCCTTTTAAGAGTATAATAGATGCGACCGCAGTAACATTTAATCAGTTTCTGATATAACAGTCCCGCTTTGGCGGTTTACGATTAATAATTTAGATTGACCGGTTTTTACTTTGGTGCTGATTGAAATACTTCCGAGTCTTAAAATTTTTGTCAGATCTGCTGATGATTCATTTACAAGTACAACGAGAAAATGATTTTTCATAGGCAGAATATTTGTAGAAAGAGGCGTTTCATCATAATAATATTCAATTAAGCTTTTGCCGAGCATATACTTTAGTAAATCAATTAACAGTTCTTTCTCTTTTGCGAGTTCAAGTGGTAGCGGTTCGTGATAAATATTGTTGTTAGAATATAGGTTGTCTGCAATGCATTTTTTTATAAACTCACTTTGCTGGTTATCGAAAGTTGCAATTGTTTCTGCGTTAGATTGATTGTTGTGTATAACATATTTTTCGTAATATGAAACAGGTGTGGACTTATTAATTAATCCTAACCGGGAAATACTTTCAGATATTTCGCCGTAAGAATTCCCTTCGAGCGAACCGGTAAATAATACTTTCGTTCCATTCAAAGAAGCATTATAAAGTACTTTGGCAGCTTCGTCATTAATAAATTCTGCAGATGGAATAATAACCAATTTGGCATTTGCCAAGCGCACGGATGTTAGCTTGTATTCTGAAATCAAGGAAGGCGTTATCCCTAAATGATCAGTTATTGTTCTTACCAATCGTTTTGTTGAAAGGTCTGCGTTTTTTCTCCCGGCAAATATTTTTGTATTAGGAATAACAACAACTACTTCAGCCGGTTCGTAGTCTTCAATAATGGTGTTTGCAGCTTCAAAAAACTTAGAGTATTTACCAAGCGTTTCAATTTCCAATTTTGCAGTTCCATCTGGTCTAAAGAAGCCAATTGCAGATTCGTTATCAATCGGCATATATGGATTAATATTCCATGCCCACTGAACAATCCCCGCACCACGCGAAGCAAATCCCAAACCGAATTTTCTATCGAGTAAATTTCTAGCGATTGACGGGGAGCGCCACGGTTCACCATCAATATCTTCCAAACGCATCAAACCGGTTTCTGATATCAGGTTCGGTTTCTCCGGTACTTTGGTGATTAAACCATCCCATAATAAGTCATCATTCAACCACCATGTGTGGATTGATGTGTAATCAACTGCAGTGTAGTGGAATTGCTGCGAAGGACGAGTTGAAGTACCACCCTCATCCTGTCCCAACGTAACAAGAGTATTGCTAACGGATTTAATTGTGCGCGTTAAAGTATCTGCCCAGTTTGTAACAACATCCTGTGTAAAAAGATTAAAGTCGATTGCTTTGCGAGGGCGGCGGTCTTCTTTGTAAATTCTATATGATAGTTCACTTTCTGAAGGGGGAGAATAAATATCTCCAATTGCATCTCTCCACTTGTTTTGTAATCCTGTTGCTGTAAGGTTATACTTTTTGTTAATCCACTTTTGCCATTCGGCTTTTTCATATGAATCACCTATAGGAGAATTTTTCCAGATGTCATTAGGTGGAGAATAGGATGGTTCGTTTATAAGATCGTAATGAACCCAGCCAATATCCTTATATCTTGTAGTGATTAATGTTATCAATGTTTTCTGCCAGTCGAGAGCGCTGGGATCTAGATAAGGATTAGTGCCGCCGTTTAGAGGAGGAGTAAAAGCAAAGAAATTGAAACAGACAACAATTTCATTTTTAATAGCGGTCATTACAAAAGCATCTAATGCGCGTAAAAATGATTCGTCAACTGCACCTCTATCAAGCATAATTCTCGACCACGAATTCCATAATCCGGTTCTAATAAAATTTATTCCCGACCGCTTCATCATTTCAAAATCATTTTTCCAGACGTAAGGATTTGGTTCGAACAAAAACTTGCGGTGTACATCAGAGGCCATATATGTAGTGCCGATAACAGGAAATACTTTTCCGTCTTTGCGCAGCCAGTCTTTTGAAACGATAATTTGTGGACTGTTAAATAAAGGGTTTTTATCGCGCACCCAGAATCCGGTTACTATTTTGTTGTTCTGCTGATTAATATTTTCTGCTTCTACATCAACAGAATAAAATCCGGTAGAATAGCGTCCTTCAAGGGAAATTGTTGCAGTTTTAAAGTCGTTCGTTCCGGTTAATTCATATTTTTTAGTTAACAAGACTTTATTTTTTTCATTACGGAGGGTAACGCTTATTTTAACCGGCTTATTAGAAGTGTTGGATGGTTGAAAGAGATTAATCCTTATCAAAGGGATTTCGTTATTATGGATTGAAGCGAAGATTGGATTTGCAGTCAGTTCGAGTGCGCCCTGTAAAGCCCGATCGATAAGTTTCTTAATTAATGTAACAGAATGTTGTGCGTTGCTGGTTGAAAAGATCCATCGTCCGCCGGCATTGCTTCCCTGGAGACGGTCAATTTCTATAATTGGTGCGGCAAAAGGGTAATTACTTTTATTTATCATGTGAGCTAATGGACGAATAATAGCATCGCGCGGACCCGAAGAGCCGTCCTCTACTGCAAAATCTTTTTGTATTGTAAAACGGTATGTTAATTCATAAACGGTGGTTAGATTTTTAAGTTCGTTTTCATCAAATAAAAAATTATTCATTGCAATAGTTTTTACAGGTGAATAAAACCGATTAGATTGTAATTCAATTTTATCAGCCGGACCTATCATTAGTTTGCGAGCAAATGTCTGCTGTGGTATTCCTAAAGTCCACACAGAATCTTGCCAAAGGACGGGTTGGTAAAATGGAGAACCGCCAATGTTTATAATACTACCGCCGCTATTTAGAAAATTTAATATTGTTTGCCATGCATCAAGCGGGAATGCCGAACCATAAGGCAGAACAAGCAAAGAAAAATTTGTTGTATTAAGATTATTGTTCAGAGATTCAACGCTTTTCAGAATTTGGTAGTTATAATTGGCTGCAAGTTTCTCTAATTCACTATTAACAATTACCGGAACATCTATGGCGGGAAAATTATCGGCAATAAAGAAAGCAACCTTTTTAGAAGATTGCTGAGAATAAATAATTGTTGATACAATTAAAAAGAGTAACAAAATTTTCTTTGCAGATTTCATAGTATTTGTAATGTTAATTAACCGTTTGAAAAAAAATCAATTAATTATCAAGAAACAGCGCATTTGCCGGGATCGGTTTTTTTATGAAACAGGGACCTTCATATTCAACACGTAAATCCTGTGAGCCGCTTTTTTCAAAATAAAAAATCTTGAATGGATGTTTCCCTTGCTCAAGATTTATTTTACCGGAGAGTTCCTTGCTAGAATGTAAACCGTCATTATCAATAAGCAACTGATTATCAATAAATAATTTGCTTCCGTCATCTGATGTTAGATAGAAAGTATAATCGCCCGATTTTTCGATTTTTATAAATCCGTAGATATCTGCTCCGTAGAAATCTTCGCGCGGTTCTATTGATCTTAAACTTAGCTTATTTATTTTACCTTTTTTATCAGGCTTCATCTCCCATAACTTTGGAAGAACATCCCAATCCCCTTCGTAATAATTGTAGTTCACTCCATTAACCGTTGTATCAATAAAACTGATCTGCAATGTTGCAGTGGGACTACTTCTTCCATTTGAAAGTATTGTCTTCGATTTCAATAGTACAGAAGATGAAAATGATAACGGCTCGCTATAAACAGATGAATTTATATCCGGCTCCGAACCATCAAGTGTATAATAAATTTTTGCAAAATTAATCTTGGGATTAAGAACTACTTTTTCGTTCGTATCAAGAACAAGTTCACCGGCTTCATTAATTGGCGGCGGCACTCTGAAATTAAAACCTTTCTTTGTAAGGAAATCATAATGAGTGGACATTCTTCCTAAGAAATCGTCGAGGTTTTTGGATTTTGCCGGCGACCATACAACTTCGCTTAAAGCGCATAGACGCGGTAATAACATATATTCAATGTGATCTGTAGTTTTAATTTGCTCGGTCCACATATTTGCCTGAGCGCCCATTATATATTTTGCTTCTTCCTCATTTAATTGAGCCGGCACCGGTTCAAACGAATAAACTTTTTCCAAAGGTGTATAACCACCAAAAGCTTTTGGTTCTCCACTTAGTCCCTGGTAATGATCAAAATAGCAGTGTGTACCCGGGGACATAACAACATTATGTTTCAATTGTGCAGCCGCAATACCTCCTTCAGTTCCGCGCCAGCTCATTACAGCAGCATTTGGTGCAAGCCCCCCTTCAAGTATTTCATCCCAGCCGATAATTTTTTTCCCTTTGCTGTTTAGAAATTTTTCTATACGCTGAATAAAATAGCTTTGTAGTTCGTGCTCATTGTTAAGGTTTTCTGTTTTAATTCTCGCCTGGCACAATTCACATTTTTCCCAGCGTGTTTTTGGAACCTCATCACCGCCGATATGAATATATTCACTTGGAAATAATTCAACAACTTCGCTTAAAATATTTTCAAGAAACTCGAATGTTTTATCTTTACCCGCACAAAAAACATCATCATAAACTCCCCATATAGTTCCTACTTCAAATGGTCCACCCGTGCATGAATATTCGGGATACGCTGCAAGAGCTGCAAGTGCGTGTCCCGGCATTTCAATTTCAGGTACAACAGTTATGTATTTTGATTTTGCATACTCAACTACTTCACGTATTTGTTCCTGAGTATAAAAACCACCAAGCGGCTTTCCATCGCCCATTGTCTCTTTTCTAATTGAACCAATCCAAGTAAGCTTAGGATATTTTTTGATTTCTATCCGCCAGCCCTGATCCTCTGTTAAATGCCAGTGGAAAGTATTCATCTTATATGTTGCAAGAATGTCGATATATTTTTTAACGAACTCGACCGGAAAGAAATGCCTGCACACATCCAGATGAACACCACGCCATTTGAATCGGGGGTAATCTTCAATAAACCCACATGGAATCAAAATAGCTTTCGATTTTTCAAGAGGGAACATCTGCATCAAAGTTTGTATTCCGTAAAATAATCCGGCACCGGTTTTCGCTTTTATTGAAACGTTGTTTGCTTTTACTAATAATTGATATCCTTCTTCATTGTTAATAGAGGGGTAGAGAATTAGTTGGATTAAATTACCCCCGCTTCCGGCAGAAACCAATTTCGAACCAATTCTTTCGGAAATAGAAACACCAAGCAGTTCTGCTAATTGATCAAGCTCTTTGTTCTGTGGAGTGATTACAATGCTTGTTTTGCTGTTAATAGTAAAAGTTCCTTCATCCCTAGAATATGAAACGGGTTTAGGAATAACAGGCAGAGTCTGTAAAATAATTTCTGAAGGAGAAGCAACAAAAAAAACAAATGCCAAAATGATTGATGTGATTTTTTGTTTCATCGGGTTTTCGAATTTTTATTGGTTGCCAATTTTGTTATAGCGTGAATACATTTTTATGACAGTATAAGTTACCGCTGCTAATAATATTATGAGATAAATCCACATTGTGTTGCCAAGGTCGTATGTCCGGTTCATGTTTGCAATATAAACTTCCCTGAAAACCAATAATATAAATGTGAGTGTAAGTGTCCCCAGCCAGTAGATAAAATTCTTAATTGAATTAATTGATTCCTCTTTCCTGGCTGGATCTAACCAGTATTTTTTATTTGGAAGGTTTATCATTTTTTCCGGGATCCTGTTAAGAAATAAATTAATAACAGAAAACATAACAGCAATTGAAAGTATAACCAAATAATAGGTAAGGAAGTAGGTGTTTTTATTCATCCAGCCATCTACTCTTCCGCTTGCATTAAAATGGGAAGCAATTTCTTCGGGCAGTCTGTTATAATAAAATACCGGTATTACAAGCGAAATGATTACAACAAAATAATAGATCAGCAATGGATATTTTGAGTTGTTCATAACAACCGGAATATTTGTAACTAAAAATCAGGAAAAAATAATTTATGCAAAAGAGCGAACTAAATTAATCGGCACTTGATTTATTAATGGATCTTATCGAGAACAATTCCAAATTGAGAAAGATGATGTGTAAAGTGCTTTTTGTGAAATATTTCCCACTCGGTTCTATTTAGTTCTCCAAACGTAGGGTTAGTAATTACTGCTTCCGGATTATTTTCAAAGAATTTATAAAAGTCTTCAATTTCTATTTTTAAGCCGGTAATTGCATCTTCATAGTTATTAAATTGAATTGGTAGAAGTCCTTCGCCAATTATAGGATTAATAAAATTTTTCGGTAGAGGACGTTCACTTAATAGGAATTTTTTCAAAGTCGGAATTTTTTCTGGTGGATTAAAACACTCTACTTTTATTTTGTTGTTACTAACTTTTACGGTAAGTAATAAATGTTCAACCATGTGCTGGGGAGTCATAATTCCCCATAGTGGTTTTGTCTCGGGAGATAATTTTTCTGCCTCTTCTAAAAATCGATTAAAATTCTTTTCCACATGTATCCTTTCCGTTATTTCAGATTACAACCTAATTATTGATAAGGAATATTACAAACTGGATTAATCCGGCCGGTTCTATTTTATTTAATTTTGTTTTGAATAATAACTTTTTTCTTGAAGGAAAATTTAATTATGTTTATCATAATACAAGAATATTTTAATAAAAACTCTTTCTGGATTATTTGAACAGTATCGGAAAAAATTATGGGTTCTCAGCAATTATTATTGATTGTAGTCGGTTTAATAGCAGTAGCGCTTATGGTATATACCGGCCTAACAATAATGAAAAGCTATTATGAAACCAGCAACAGGGATCAGTTAATTAGCTCGTTAAATAATCTGGCTATTCTTGCTCAGCAGTATTATAAAAGACCGGTCGAACAGGGAGGAGGCGGGGGCGCATATGCAAGATTTACAATCCCCCTCAATTTAAGGTCAACAATCGTTGGAAATTTTAACGCTTCAGCTCGAGGTAACCGCGTAGACTTTTCTGCTACCGGAGTAGAAATTGGACGAAATGGTAAAACGGTTGTTAGTGTAACGTGCAGAGTTGACAGGGATGGAGTAAGATTTACAATAACAAATTAATTAAAGTGAACGTGGAAAACGAAAACACGAATTATGTTAAATACCTTATAGAGCTTTCGCAATCAGGCAGAAAGAATGCTTTCTTTGACCTTTGTGAAATTAATTTAAGGAATGTTTTTACGGTTGCATACCGGCTCTATCCGGACTACGAGAAAGCCCAACAGATAACTCTGAAAACTTTCTTTATTGCATGGGAAAATATAAAGTCGTTCGATTCGAAAAAATCTTATATACTCTGGCTGAAAAGTGTTGCAATTAAAGCAGCAATTAATGAGCTCTCAAAATCGGGCACATCATTAAGCCCTTTAAATGGTAAAACTATTTATGCACACGAACATGAGAGAATTGAAAATCTAATAATTAATCTTCCAAACGAAGACCGGATTATCTTTGTGCTTCACGATTTAGAAGGATATGATTACGACGAGATGAAAAGTTTTTTAGAAGAACTTACACAGGATGAGATTAAATCGAAATTAATTGATATACGAGAACGACTAATGAGAGATCTGAGCTTATGAATTGCGAAGAGATTAAAATAAGCTTGCACGATTTTGTTGATGAATTGCTGGATGATAACCATAAAAGAGAGATTGAAGCGCACCTTAAAACATGCAATAACTGTTTCGCTGAATACAAAAAGATTAAAAAGTTTTTTGATAAGTTGAAAAACATGCCATACACTATTGATGCTCCAGCAAATCTGGTTGAAATACTTTCCGGTGAACTTCTTAAGAAAGTTGTAGCCGAACAACAGGAAGAGCGAACAAAACCAAAAGTAAAGATAAACAAGCTAAAGCGCGAACAGGTTAAACAGGAGAAGTTACATAAAAATTCCCGCGGTGCATTTAGAAAAAGCCGTGTTACTAAATCAATTTTTACAACAAAAATATCGGCTCCAATTGCACCAAGATTCGGACTGGATGCAAAGAAAACTATTTTAACTTTGCTGCCACTTGTGCTATTTGCCGTTGGATATTTTGTTTACGACTTCTCGCTTATTAATTCTCCGTGGAAAGTTAGAACAATAACAGGTAATGTCTTTATAAACGGGCAAATTAGAACAACTGAACGATGGGAAGAAAACGAAAGTCTGGTTACCGATAATTTTTCCAAAGCTGTTATTAATGTTCCAAAGACAGGCAGAATTGAAGTTGATGAAAATTCATTTTTGATTCTGCTAAAAGCAAAAGACAATGGAAATAGAATTAAATTTTTAAAAGGTTCGATAAGAGTAATAAACAGCAATTTGATACCATATCTTACAATTGAGGTTGACAATTCCCTGATATATGATAGAGGCGGAACATTTCAAATAACTATAGATGATAATTCATATACATACGTTAAAGTTGAATATGGATATCTGGAGATAGAACAAAAGGGAAGAAAGTTTTTTATTGACGAGGGCTATATTTGTGAAGTCCGTCCTAATACACACCCCGGGGTTCCTTATAGGGTTGATGCTCCGGATGAATTGAAAAGTGAAATAAGAAAACTGGATTACGAAAGTGGCGGCGACGAATCAGTTCAAAAAATAATTTCTATGGCAACTGAAAGCGACATGCTTACATTATTGGGATTAATCCCGAAATCATCTGAATCATATCGATCTGTTCTCTTCAATAAAATTTCTGCTTATTATCCGCCTCCATCCGGAGTTACTTTAGCCGGAATAGTGAAACTTGATCAGGACATGCTTGAAAAATGGTGGTTCGAGATAGAGTGGCAAATCTAATTTTTATATTTTATCGATGCTTAATAAAGAATGATCTTCTTCAATATTCTCAATCTCTTCTTTTAAGCGCGGTAAAACATTTAGAACCAATAAACCAATTGGCCCGGAAACAAACCCGATTAGAAACCAATTCTTAGTAAAACGTTCCTGTTTTTTTGCCGCATAAGAACACAGCGACCCGAAAATTAATCCGGATATTGCAAGCCATAAACCAATCATAATTACTCCTTTTTGTTAAGAGCAATATTAATCTATTTAAGCGAAAACAAGGTTAAGAAATTGTTAATTAATTAATAAGAAATTGTTAAGTAGAAAAAGAGCGAATAGATTTACAACGTTAGAGAAAATGCATAGAAGTTTATTCCCGCATGAATTTAATAAGGATTTATAAGTAGTGTCAAATAGAATGGATAGAAAAATTTTTGGATTTTTATTCTTGCATATGTTAAAGATATTTACGGCGTCACTGCGGGTGATCTCTTTCGGGAGAAGGGATGATTGTGGTGAAGTTAATTCACAAGAAAGGGTTAATAACCGCAATCTCTGTACAATGTACGGAGGCCGCAGTGACATTATAATAATAGCAATCCAAATTGAAGCATTTTAATAACCCAATCCGGAATTCCGATTAACTGCCCCAGACTTTTTACCCTGTACCACCAGCAATCATCATAATTTTTCTGAAGAACACCCATTAACATCTCTTTATTTTTTTTATAAGCTATCAACTGATTTTTACTCAAACCGCTTGCTAACTCTTCTTTTGTAAAATATTCGTAATGGAATTCGTCACTCAAAACAAATTTCATTTTATCAAGGGTATAAAAGTCGCTTGTTAATATTGTTTTTAATTCCAGCATAGATCTCTTCCGCAGAGTATCGTTTTCATTTCTTACAGTAATTTGTTTAAGCGAATCTTTAACAGGATTTTTTTTTGTTGTATCGCTTTTTGAATTAAAAGATTGGGCGTAAATTGAGGAAATTTGAAAAAGGATTATTAACGATAAAAATTTCACAAACTATGTGTTTTAGTGTTTTCATTATACTTTGAAATACCTGATCAGTTCCTTTGGTTGGAAAAATAAATTCAGTCCCGAAAGAACTTCTTCTTCCGGGACTGATTTGGAAAGATTATTTCTTAGAATCGATTTGTTTCAGCAACTCATCGCAAGCAGCTTTCAACTGTTCGTCAACACCTTTCGAAATCCAGTTAACAGAATTTTCTAATACGATATCCGGAACAGCCGGACCAAGTTCCTGATTCTTATCGGTTGCCTTTGTAAACCAACCTCTAAATGGTAAACGGACAAATGAACCGTCAATTAATCCCTTGCCACCAGTCGAAATAACAGAACCGTTTGTCGGGTAACCTACCAGTTTTCCGATTCCAAGAGTTTTATAAGCGTGCGAGAAAATTTCTGCGTTTGAATAACTTCCCTCGTTACAAAGTGCAATTGATGGCTTAGTCCATGCAGCAAATACAAGCCGTTCGCCTAATGGATAGTATTCGCGGAATTTCAATTTATCCTTTTCAAGGTTGCTGCTTGCACCGCGCGGAATTGTATAAGCATGCTGTTTGTAATTTAAGACTGTCATTAAATAATCTGTTGTTGATCCGCCGCCATTGTAACGGACATCAATCAATAAACCTTCTTTACCATAACCCGCTGCAGTTAATTCTCTTTCAAATACTTCGAAACTCGGGAAATCCATTCCTTGAATGTGAATATATCCTAACCTTCCACCGGAGTATTTATCAACAAGCTTCTTCCTTTCAGCAACCCACTCAGAATACATTAACTGCCGTAATGTAGCTGTGGGACGAATTACAACCTCTCTTTCTTTTCCATCTTTACCTTTTACATTCAGTAAAACTTTTTCATCGGATTTTGTATTCAGCATTTCATAGAAATTATTTTCGGCGGAGTAATTAAGTCCGTCAACTGCAGTTATTACATCATCTACGTAAAGTTTGCTTGTAGATTTATCCGCTGGTGAATCCGGAATTACTCGCAATACTTTCATTCCATCTTTCGTAAGAGTCAATTCGACACCAAGTAAACCGGTTGCATCTCTTTGTGTCTCACCGCGCTCTTGTGAAGTAAATCCCATGTGACTGGCATTCAATTCCCCGAGCATATTATTGAACATGTCGCGCAAATCGTTATTAGTTGAAGCCATCAAACATAAATCGCGGTATTTTTTATACAATGCATTCCAATCGTTCCCATGATATTGCGGATCGTAAAATCCATCACGTATTGCGCGCCACGCTTCTTCAAAAATCTGTTTACGCTCAGCCGGATAATCAATTTTCATTTTAGCAGAATATGGAAGGGCTTCTGGCTTATCTGCTTTTATATCATGCCGTGTAATAGAGCCGCCCATTTTTGTGTAATAAAGATATTTACCTTCCTTATCAATACTTACATTCATAGGATTAGAACCGCCTTTGGTAAGTTCCTTAAGATCTTTTCCATCCCACTTAATACTGTAAAGGTCTCTTCCTTTAGCGGTGCTGCTTTGTGCTGTATAGAAAAATGTTTCGCCATCTTTAGAAATTACCGGGTTCCCTTCATTACCCGGAAAGTTTGTTACCTGAACAATTCGTTCGTGAATTCTATCAAAATCGATTTTGATCGGTTTTACTTTCGGTTCATCCTTTTTGGCTTTATCATCTTTTGCTTTATCATCAGCGGGTTTTGGTGCAGCGGGTTTATCCGCAACTGGTTCTTTTTCATCCCAATCCTGTTTTGTTTTTTCCCAATCCTCTTTTTTCAACCATACGAACCAGATATCTGTGCTTCTATTATTTCTTTCAGAGGTAAATCCAAGTTTTGAACCGTCGGCACTCCAGAATGGATTTCCATCAGAACGCGGATGCATTGTTACATTAACCGGTTTTATAGAATTATCAGCGGCGTGAATGAATACTTCCTGGTTAAAATAGAGATCGTCTTGAGAGTAAGCGAGCCATTTATCATCCGGACTCCATGTTACATTTTGAGGTGCATTCCATCCTTTGTGTAGAATTTTTTCACTGCTCATTTTTCCGTCATTCGAAATATCTGCTACAACAAATTCTTTTACGTCCTTACCGCGTATGTAAGCAATTTTCTTGCCGTCATTTGATATTGAAGGAGATGTTTCATCGCCGTCGGTATTTGTTAGTCTAACAATACTATGTTTTAGCGATTTGAAAATGTTCGGCTGCTTTGGATCTGCGGATTTAAGAAGATAGAATTCGTAATTATTATCTGCTCGGTCGGAGGCAAATATTAAAGTTGTATCGCTAAGCCATGCAAAGTCGGTATCGCGGTATGGTGAATCTGAAACGTTTATGCTACGCGATTTATCCTTATCGGCTTCTTTAATAAATATTTCTCCGCGGATAGAAAATGCTAACAGCTTTCCATTTGGAGAAACTTCGTAAGCAGTAGCATTGTTGTTGAAAGTTTTTATTTCAACCGGATCGAAGCGGTCATCCGCACTTATATAGACATCCACTTTCTTTGCACTGCCGCCAGAGGTTTTCATTAAGAAAACATTTTTTTCCTGTTCATAAACAATTGAAGAACCATCGGACGAGAGTGAGAAGTAGCGGATTGAATGATCTTTAACGTTTGTTAATTGTTCCGGTTTGCCAACCATCTTTCCGTTATCATCAATTTTGATTTTGTAGATATTATAATTGCCGCTGATAGAACTCATAAAATAAATTGTTCTGTTATCAGCCCATTGAGGCATAATGTCGTTTGTTTCGTTGCTTATAAGCTTAGAATATGTTTTTGATTTTGTATCGTATAGCCAGATGTCGCGGTTTGAAGGACCTTTATAATCTTCTCTGAAGACAGGGTTAATATCACCCCGAACGAATGCAAGGAATCTTCCATCTGGTGAGTATGCGGGATCAAAACCGACTGCATCCAGTATGCGCATTTCAGTTCCACCTGATGAAGAGATTGAATAAACTTCTTGCGGCCGTTCTATTTGATTGAATTCGCGTGTAGTAGAAAAAATTATATTGCCCTCTTTAGTCCAGCTCGCAATGTTATCGGCAGCAGAATGGAAAGTTAAACGTTTCGGCATCCCGCCATCGGTTGGCATTACAAACAGATCGTTGTTACCGTAACGGTTGCCGGAGAATGCAATCAATTTTCCGTCGTAGGAGAATTTTGGATTTGCTTCGTATGCTTCGTGGATAGTTAAACGGGTTGCTTTTCCTCCCGATGATGGAACTGTCCAAATATCACCCTGATATGAGAAGGCGATTTTGGAACCGTCGTTGTTTAATGCCGGAAAGCGTAAGAGCAGATCTTCCTGTGCAGAAACAGATAAGGCAAGAAGGAAAAAAGAAAAGAAGGAAAGAACAAAAAGTAAAAATGGTCGCTTCATCGTGACCCCCTTAGTTAATAATGTTGGGCAAAAATATAATTAATAGATGAGAGGGGCAAAGGTGAAATATGTGATTGATAGATTAAATATAATTATTTATTTTTTTTCTAAAGGATTGGGGGATTTATGATTGCTTCAAAGGATGGTTTCTATACACCAGAAGTAGGACGCTGGTCAGAAACTAAATATGACTTAATATTCAATTATACCAGCTTATTCTCCACGGGCATGAAGAAAATTTGGGAGAGAAGGGTTTACATTGATTTATATTCTGGATCGGGCAAAGCCCAAATAAGAAATACTGACAAAGTAGTTTATACATCGCCACTATTAGCAATAAAAGTAAATGATCCTTTTGACAAGTACATTTTTTGTGATATTGATGAAAAGAATGTGACTTCATTACAAGAAAGAATTAATATCGAAGATAAAAAATTAGATTGTACACTCATATCAGGAGATTGTAATGACAGGATCGAAGAAATAATATCAAAAATACCCCAGTATTCTAAAGAGCAAAAGGTTCTATCATTTTGCTTTATAGATCCCTTCTCGCTAAAAATAAAATTTAACACAATAAAGAAGTTAGGTGAAAAACTAATAGTTGATTTTTTAATCCTCCTTGCTTTTGGAATGGATGGAAAAAGAAATATTTCGATTTATATTGAAGAAAATAATGATCGAATTGATAATTTTTTGGGAATCACTGATTGGAGAGTTCGTTGGCGAGAAGCTGAAAAGAATGGGTTAAATTTAGTCAAATTCCTTGCTGATGAATTTACCTCACAAATGGTAAAAATAGGTTATCTTAATCAAGCGAATAACAATTTTATATCAATAAAGTCAGATGAAAAAAATTTACCTTTATATTATTTGGCTTTTTATTCTAAACACGCAAGAGGTTATGATTTCTGGAATAAAGTAAAACAATTATCAGATCAACCAGAATTAGGTTTATAATGGCAATAAGATCTCAAATAGAGTGGACGCAATCAACATGGAACCCTATTACAGGTTGTAATAAAATTAGTCCGGGTTGTAAGTTTTGTTATGCAGAGAGAATGGCAAAACGTCTTAAAGCTATGGGTTCCGATAATTATAGAAATGGTTTTAAGCTTACAATGCACGAACATGTATTGGAATTGCCGTTAACATGGAAAAAACCGCAAACTATTTTTGTTAATTCAATGAGTGATCTTTTCCATAAAGTTGTAACAATCGAGTATGTTTTGAAAGTGTTCGATGTTATGAACAGGGCAAGCTGGCATCGATTTCAGATTCTAACAAAAAGGTCAGAGATACTTCAAAAGCTATCACCCTGTTTGCCCTGGAGCGAAAATATTTGGATGGGAGTAAGTGTTGAAAACGAAGATTACACTTACCGTATTGATCATCTCCGAAAAACAGATGCACAAATAAAATTTCTATCTATTGAACCACTGATCGGTCCAATTAGAAAACTCAATCTGAATAATATTGATTGGGTTATTGCAGGTGGGGAATCGGGTCCGGGTGCGCGACCGATGGAAGAAAGTTGGGTTAAAACTATTAGGGATGAATGCACCCGCCAGGGTGTTCCATTCTTTTTTAAACAATGGGGCGGCGTACAAAAAAAGAAAAACGGAAGAGTACTTGACGGAAGAACCTGGGACGAAATGCCTATTCTTCGGAAGGCAGTGTAATAATTCTCTTCTAGTGTTATAAGTTAATTTGTTCTGGAATATAAATGAAAATCACATCTTATATTCGTCAACAAAGAATAAAAACTCATCGGTTTCACCTTTCCAAGAGAATACACTGGACAGAAATTGTTCAGCTAGTATTTTCTCTTTTATCACTTGTTGGGGTCGTTTTTCTTATTATGCAAATCGATCAAGTAGAAAGAGCAATTAAAGGAGAGACATATTCAAGAATCTATGAACAAGAATTTACACTATTCCAAAGTCTACTATATGATACAACATATTATGATTACTTATATGAAAAAAAATAACAATTCCAGGTACTGTAGAACACAAAAAAGTCACGGTCCTTGTTGCACTTTTCGCAGATTATTTTGAGCATATTTGTCTACAGACAGAAAACTTGGATAAAGATGTAAAGTCTGCATGGGAAAGATGGATGTTCAACATGTACGAATCGACACCAATGTTAAGTGAACACTTTGCCGACAATCTTGAAAATTATTCACAGAAGTGTCAAAACATGATTTTGGGTTTTAAAAAGAAAATTATGTCCAATCCCGAAAAATGAAATTAATATTTTATTTACTATTTGAATCCCTCACTTCGTTCAGGATGAAGTGACGGAAATCATTACTTCACATACTTCGCAATAAACTCTTCTACTTCAGGGAGTCCACCCTGATAAATTAAATATCCGTTGCTCGGCTCGCGTTCGGTTATCTCTCCGGCAATCGGTGTCATCATAATTTCCTTTACTTTTTGCTGATCATTTGTTTGACCTAACGTCCAGCATAATTTCATGTATGCTACTTCGGGTAGCATGTTAGCTGCGGGTATTACGCCAAGCTCCATCATATCCCGACCGGTATCGTAAACGTACATCTGAACAAATCCCCAGAGAGTCTGCACCGTCATGTAGATTGCGATTCCTTTTTCGTGCGCACGTTTAAGCGAAGGATACAATGGTTTGTTAACATGACCCAGCCCGGTTCCGGCAATAACAATTCCTTTGTAGTCATTATCAATTAATGAATCAATAATGTCCGGCATCATGTTTGGATAGTAATATACGATGCTCACTTTCTCTTCGAATGCCGTATTTATTGTTACATTACGATCCTTGCGGCGGCGTTTGTAATCCTGGCGCAGCGGAGTAATTTCCTCCCGACTTACTTTTGCAATAGGAATATCGCCAATGGTTCTGAACGTAGAACGGTAGCTCGAATGCATCTTGCGTACTCGGGTTCCGCGGTGAAGTAATCCGTAATAATCGGAAGTAGGACCGAACATGCAAACCATAACTTCCGCAATATCACTGTCAGCAGCAGTTTTAACACTATGCATTAAATTAAGTGCCGCATCGGATGAGGGACGGTCGCTCGATCTCTGCGAGCCCACCATTACGATAGGTACAGGTGAATCCTGCACCATGAATGATAGAATTGCCGCCGTGTGATGCATTGTATCTGTGCCGTGACCGATTACAATTCCATCAATTCCTTTTTCTATTTCGCGTCCGATCGCTTCTGCCGTTCCAATCCATTGCTCGGGACCCATATTCTCGCTGAAGACACCGTAAAGTTTTTCGGTATCGAGATTGCAAAAGTTTGCAAGTTCGGGAACGGAGCCGTAAAGCTCACCGGGTGAAAATGCCGGGATTACAGCTCCGGTTCGGTAGTCGAGCCGCGATGCAATTGTTCCGCCTGTGCCAAGGAGTTTTACATTCGGCTTTGATGGATCGCGAGGAAAATCTTTTTCGGGAATTTTGTAATGAGCTTCTTTTCGTCCTCTGATTTGAATGTCGGTTATATTTTCTGCAGCGACTCCGATATTATAGCCGATCGGCATTTTTATCACGATGTGAAACGGATCCGCAGTTTCGGAGCGGGGAAGAATTATCCCCTTAAAGTTTCCCTTAGTAGTTTGAATCTCTACATCGCTCCAGACCTGAGCACCGAAATTTTTTAGTGTGCTTAACGCTTTGCCTCTGTAACCTTTGTAATCTTCTGCCATAATTTTCCCTCTGCGGACTTTGCGGAAATCTCTGCGAACTCTGCGTGCAGATCTTTAAAGATTATCACGCAAAGAACGCAAAGAAAACGCAGAGTAAGCTAAGATTTATTAAATATTTTTTTCTTTACTATTTGTCCTTCAACAGACATTCTTACTTTATTCAATGTTAGTCCTAATAAAATATCATTCCTTTTTTCTTTATTAAATATTTTTAGATGGTCAAGCTCTTTTTCTGTTTTGGATATAATCTCTTCAAGTTCCCGGGATGTAATTGGTTTAGGTAAGAGTTCCGGATAAAATTTTCCTTTTACAATTGATTTCTGCATTGCAATAAAAATTCCATGACGTGATAGTAATCCATCCTTATATGCTGTAAAAATATCACACATCATTTCCGGTGTGAGAAGTGAAATATCAGAACCCATTTTCTTCAATCTTTTGGGAAACTGAATCAACGCAACAGCAGCCAGAGTTGGATCGATCTTAAAATCATTAACAACCAATTTAAATAGTTTTGCAAATTTAGAAATTGATAATTCGCTTATTGTATCTAGTGGAATTCCCAATTGATTATACCAATTTTCACTTTGCCAGAATTTATCCGGTAAATCTTTTTTCAATCTACTTAATCTTTCCTCGGTAATTTTTGTGGGGGGAAGATCAGTGTCGGGATACATTCTATCTGCACCGGGCAATATTCTTTCGAATCCGTTTGTTCCATCTCTCAATGCTTGACGTGTCTCGGATGGAATTCCTATAGTCGCTTCACGCGCTCTAATTATTATTTCATTAATCGCCATATTTGTATCCTGTTCATTTCCCCATACAATTACCATCGTGTCATTATCGCCGGCACCAACATTCTTTTTAATATTCTGCCATTCCGCAGAAAGAAGATTATCTCCGCGGCTATCAGAGTGAATTATATTCGGTATCAATGTCAAACATGCAATTACTCGTACTCTATCAGAAATTTCTTTCGAGAAATAAGTGTCGGTTTGTGTTTGCCAATTTAATAATCCGGCAAAACCTTTTAAAGTAACACATTTTATTTTGAGTTCCTGATCTATTGCATTGCGAACAGGTTGATAGTGTGCCTTCTTTATTATTCTTGTAATGTCTGCTGATGATGCTTCAAAACTTAATTTAGTAATTCCTCTTTTATTAAGTTCCTCTCTTAAACGGAGCAGATTCCACTGTCGCATCGCTTCGTTATAAGTGAGCAAAGGAATTCTTCCAATCTTTGGGACACCTTTAATTTCTATTCTCGTCCCACCATCCACACTTACGTTTACGTCCTCTCTTGCAGAACCGATTCCTCTTCTTACTTTAGTAGTACTTCGAACAACCTTCGCGCATATCTCTGCAACCTCAGCAACTTCAAATGGTGTGCGCATATTGGGTCCGGTTACAGTTTCTATTAGAGGCATTCCGAGTCGGTCTGTTAAGTAAACGCGTGTATGACCATGATCAGAAACTTCGCGGCATGAATCTTCCTCAATTGACATTTGAACAATATCAATTGTTCTGTTCCTGTATGGAATTTTTCCGTTGAGAGCAAAAATTGCTGTGCGCTGGAAACCGGTTGGAATGCTTCCATCAAGATATTGTTTGCGCGCAATGTGCAATTCATCCACAATCGCACAGTCGAATAATAATCCGCATTCAAGTGCAATGTTCATTGCATCATCATTAATAAGAAAGGGAGGAGTATCGTCCATTTCGTAAGTGCAGACCGTATCGCGGTTAATTCTATAGATAATATCCTTCTTCGTTTTGAATTCCATCAAAGCGGTGCCGTCATATTCACCAAGCTCTGAAAGTGTGGGACGCATGTGCCGTAATATCTCAGCATGATATTTTGTGCTGTACTGTCCGGCTGGACAACGGCAGAATAATTTTTTGTTTGTGAATAATTGCTGATGAATTTCCAATCCGGATTTGAAACCAACGGTTTCATAATCCTTTTCTGTCATTTCTTCGAATGGCTTAAATAAAAAGTCTTTCATTTTTTTGCTCGGTGGATCTCTGTGAATGCTCCGTGTTTCTCTGTGTAACCATTTCTTTCATTGGGTTGCACGTGGAAGTTGTGGAGGAACACAAAGAAAACATTATTGATTTATATAATTGAGAATAATTATCGATGGAGTAGAAGAATGAACGATGAGATTTTTGCATAAGCATTTGAAAATATTTTTGTAACAAAAAATTTTTGAGAGAAGCTATAATAAACAAACTCAATTTATGGAGAATGTTAAATGAATAATGTATAATTACAATAAATTGCTTGCCAGTTCAGCTAATTCCGATCTTTCTCCTTTCTCAAGATTTACATGCGAATAAAGTTTCTGACCTTTGAAATGCTCGATCAGATAAGATAATCCGTTTGATTGAGAATCGAGGTACGGATGATCAATCTGATAAATATCACCTGTAAGAACTATCTTGGCGCCTTCGCCGGCACGTGTTATAATCGTCTTAATTTCGTGCGGAGTAAGATTCTGTGCTTCATCAACAATAAAATAAATTCTCTGCAAACTTCTTCCGCGGATGTAACTTAAAGGTTCGATAACCAGCTTTTCTTCTTTGATCATGTTATTGATAAGCTGATAACTTTTATCTGTCTCAGGAAACTGGTCCTGGATAACCTTAAGATTATCCCACAATGGTTGCATGTAAGGTGCAAGTTTACTCTCAACATCCCCAGGCAAATAACCAATATCTTTATTGCTTAGAGGAACCACCGGTCGTGCAATATAAATCTGTCTGTAAAATTTGCGAACCTGTAAAGCACTTGCAAGCGCCAATAAAGTTTTTCCGGTTCCGGCTTTACCCGTCATAGATACAAGGGGTATATCCAGGTTACAAAGTGCATTAACTGCAAAAGTTTGTTCTGCGTTGCGCGGTTTAATTCCGTAAACTATTTCTTTATCAATCTTCTTGAATTTTTCAAGATCGTTGGAAAGTACCGATAGAACAGATCTGCTGCTATTACGCATTATGTAAAATTTATTCGGGACAGCATCTGTTTTAGTTTTCTTTATTATTTGTTTAGCGGGCACATCAAAGGGAGCCTGGTATAATTTCTGCAAAATGTCATCATCAAAATCTTCAAGGACTTCTTTACCGCTGTAAAGTTCTTCTACATTTGTAACGCGGTCGGTTGTGTAATCTTCAGCAGGAATTCCAAGCGCTTTAGCTTTCATGCGTAGATTAACATCTTTGCTTATAAGGATAATTTTTTGTTTATCCTTGTTGGCTTTACCGGCATCCAGTGCTGCGCTTAAAACTCTATGATCGACATTGTCGTCTCTAAACACATCATGAATTTCTTTAGACAAACCTTTGGTAATAACAATCCTTACTTTCCCGCGTCCTCTGCCAAGAGACACCCCGCCATTGAATATTTCATTTCCCGTAATAGAATCGAGCGTGCGTGCAAACTCGCGTGCATTTAAATTAATTACCTGGTTACCTCGCTTAAAATGATCCAGCTCTTCTATTACAGATAGCGGGATAATTATATTATTTTCCTGAAAATGATGAATACAGGTTGGATCATGTAGAATTACGTTTGTATCAAGAACGAAAGTTTTTGGATTTGTTTTTCCCATAAAGAACATTCATTAGTGAAGAGTAAGTTTAATTTCATTTCGAACATACAAAAAATTTTTTTCTTTGGCGAAAAATATTACCGGGATTTAACATCTTTTCAATCCGGAATTATTCCCGGAGTAATTTTGAAATGTTTATTCTATTAACCGGATGCTGAAATTAGAATTTGATTATTTCCAGCATAACAAAATATTAAGGAACGCCATTAGGTATAAGGGCTGGATAATTCAAAAAAGTTGTAATTCCTTTGGTTTTATTGATTTTTTGAATCATATAAATTGTGATTAATCTCAACATATGTAATATTTTCTATTATAGTTATAAGAAGCATTGACATAATTTTTAATAAACATTAGATTTAGTGCGGACTCATTAGCCGGTATTTAAATTAGCTAATTCTCTCGGGCGCATAAAGGGGTATTTTTTCCAAATATTTGAAAGGCGGAATAAAATGAAGCATTTCATTTTATCCCTAATATTTTTTATTCCATCGGTTTTGTTGTATTCACAGGATAATAATGCCCCGGTTTTAAATTCATTTTCCTTTTCACCCACCTCGGCTCAGTTAAGTAATAATATTAGAGTAACTTTTAATTTATCTGCCAGCGACGCACAAAGTAATATTAATAAAATTATTGTGGAATTTACACCCGGGCAAAGTGGTGGAAGCAAATCCGAAACATTTAGTAAAATTGATTTAGCATCTGTTAACCTTTCCGGCGAAATTGATTTTGGAAATAATCCCAAGACCGGTCTTTGGGTTGCAAGTATTTATCTTGAAGACGATAAGAAAAACAAAGTCATATTATCGGGTAGCGATCTTACTGCAATGGGCTTCAATTCAACTTTTGAAATAGCTGAGAATGTTACAGTTGATAATACACCACCGTCTTTAAATAGTTTTTCGTTCTCACCAACACAGCTGGATTTATCTTCAAAAACGATTTCTGTTGAATATCAACTTACTATTAGCGATGATTTGAGCGGATTAGACGAAGCAACTATTGAGTTTTTATCACCGGGTAAAGGGAATAGTAAATCAGAAACAATCAAAAAACTTTCCGGTCAAACAACAAGTTTATCCGGCTCAATTGATTTCGGTAAAAACCCCGATAAAGGAATTTGGCTTGCCAGTGTTACACTAAAAGATAAAGCTGGAAATCAAATTACTTTTTCCTCAAGCGATTTGAATAGTAAGGGCTATTCTTCATCTCTTGAAATTACTGAAACAAAAGATATAACAGCGCCACAGTTAACGGGGTTTACCTTCTCTCCGGAAGAAATTGATCTAGCCTCCGAACAAAGAGGGGTAAGTTTTAATGTGGAAGCAACAGATGATATAAGCGGTATAGAAGAATTAACCGTAGAATTTACACCACCGGGTAATGGTGGTAGTAAATCAGAAACGTTTAGAAAAATCGGTAGCCGTAATGTTAGCCTATCGGGCTCAATTGATATTGGAAAAAATCCTTCTACGGGAGTGTGGAATGCAAAAGTTACTCTTAAAGATGGGGCCGGAAATCAAGCCACCTATTCTTCATCGGAGCTAAATGCAAAAAATTTCTCATCTGTGCTTAACGTTAAAGATACAAAAGACATTTTTGCGCCGGAACTGGTGAACTTCCAGATATCACCAACAAAAATTGATTTGAATAGCACAAATCAATCAGTTGAATATAGAATTTCGGTTACAGATAATTTAAGCGGCGTGGATGAAATTAAAATAACATTTATCCCGTCTCAAGGCGGTGGAAACAAAGTTGAACGGCTGTCCAAGATAAATAGTAAAGCTTATGAAATTACCGGCTGGGTTGATTTTAAAAATTCTAAAACAGGAATATGGTTAATAGAAGTATCACTAACAGATAATCAAAAAAACAGTATTACATTTTCTAAGGATGAATTGGAAGCAAAAGGATTAAACTCTTCGCTGGAAGTAGTTAATACTGTTGATACAAAATCGCCCTTGCTGAATTATTTTGATTTTTCAATCGACTCCCAGAATTCAACCGATAAAGTTCTTGTAATAAATTATAATATTTCTGTAACCGATGACCAGAGTGGAATTGATGAAGTAAAAATAATGTTTGAACCGGTTGATAACGGCGGAGGTGTCTTTACCAAGTTTAATAATTTACGTTCATCAAGCTTTGATTATTCTGGCAAGTTGGAATTAAAGAATCCTAAAGAAGGGGACTGGACTGCAAGTATCTATCTTGCCGATATATCTAAAAATCAGATTTCATTAACAACGCTGGATCTTGATAAGCACGGATTCAAATCAAAATTTACTGTTGCGACTTCTAAACAGCTTTCAATTTTATCACCCGCATCCGGGGCAATTATTGAGATACCAAATAATGTTGATATATCATGGGAAAGCAAAGGCATTAACAAAGTTGATATCTCATTTTCAACGGACAATGGCGCAACATGGTCAAAGGTTGCCGGTAATCTGAATGCCGTTGCAAAAAGACATAACTGGGCGCCAAATGTTAATTTGTCCTGCAATGCATTGTTAAGATTATCGGATGTCGACGATAATACGATTTTTGATGAACACTCCTTTCAACTCATTCAGAAAAACACGACCTCGGTTGATGATGAGCTGTTAATTACAGAAGACCTTCTGTTGCAGAACTTTCCAAATCCGTTTAACCCGACTACGGTAATTTCCTATACACTGAAAAATGAAAGCAAGGTTGTCTTATCTGTTTTCAGTATGCTCGGAGAAAAAATAGCGGAGCTTGTTAATGAAGTAAAATCCCCCGGTTATTATTCGGTCCATTTTAATGCGAATAAACTGACAAGCGGTTATTACTTCTACCGGTTGGTTACAAATAGTAAAGTGCAGACACGTAAAATGCTTCTTATGAAGTAGCAGTAATTTCATATCATAATATTAATCTGCTTCTTTTTTATTCTCATCTCACAAATCAGTTACTAAATTAATTGCGAATGAAAGTTTGTAATAGAATAACTAATTTCACTATGTAAATTATTTCATTATCTATATGACTAACCGCAAAGAATAAAAACAATCTGGAAAAATAAATGTCCATTCAAACAATCAATCCCGCAACAGGTAAAATCGAAAAGACATACGTCGAACTCTCGAAAGAAGAGATCAAAAATTCAATTAATTATGCACAGCAAGCATACTTAAAATGGAAAGAGACGGATATTAACGAAAGATCCCGGCTAATGAAAAACGCAGCATCGGTAATGAAAAATAAACGAGACGAGTATGGTTATATAATTACAACAGAAATGGGAAAACCGATTAAGCAAGCAATAGCAGAAGTTGAAAAGTGTGCATGGGTTTGCGAATACTTTGCAGAGAATGCCGGAAGAATGCTCACCATTGAGAGAATAGAAACGGATGCATCAGAAAGTTATGTGGAATTTAATCCGCTTGGAGTAATACTTGCGGTGATGCCATGGAATTTTCCGTTCTGGCAAGTATTCAGATTTGCTGCGCCATCATTAATGGCGGGTAATGTAGGATTATTAAAACACTCTTCCAATGTTCCGATGTGTGCTCTTGCAATCGAACAAATTTTTATTAATGCCGGATTCCCGAAGAATATTTTCAAAACATTGTTGATTGGTTCAGAACAGGTAAAAGATATTATTAAAGATCCCAGAATTAAAGCAGCAACTCTTACAGGAAGTGAACCGGCGGGTAGAAAAATTGCCGAAGCTTGTGGTAAGGAATTAAAAAAATCAGTTCTTGAGTTAGGCGGAAGCGATCCTTTTATTGTTTTAGATGATGCAGATTTAGATGAAACAGCATCAATTGCTGTTAAAGCACGATTGATAAATAATGGACAAAGCTGCATTGCATCCAAGAGATTTATTGTTGTTGAGAAAATTTATGAAAGCTTTACCGAAAAATTTGTTAATGCGATGAATCGGGTTAGGATTGGAGATCCAATGGATGAATCTGTAGAACTTGGACCAATTGCACGCGAAGACCTTTTATATGAACTTGATTCGCTTGTAAAAGATTCTGTATCGAAAGGCGCAAGAATATTAACCGGAGGAAAAGTATTACCCGGAAAAGGTTTTTACTACGCCCCCACTATACTTGATAATTTAAGTAAAGGAATGCCGGCTTATGATGACGAAATTTTTGGTCCGGTTGCTTCTCTTTTTAAAGCTAAAGACGAAGAGGAGGCTGTTAGAATTGCAAACGATTCGCCATTCGGACTCGGAGCTTCTATATGGACTAATGATTTTATGAAAGCAAAACGAATGGCAACTGAAATTGAATCGGGATGCATCTTTATTAATGGAATGGTCAAGTCAGATCCGAGGCTTCCATTTGGCGGAATAAAAAATTCGGGGTATGGACGAGAACTTTCTCATTATGGAATAAAAGAATTTGTGAATATTAAATCTGTCTGGCTTAAATAGTGATTGATGATTTTTTATTGACGGTTAAGAATAAAATAGTAGTAAACTAATTTATACTATACCATTGAGGTAGAATGAAACAGCGTTGTTTGTGGGCGGGCAGTGATCCTCTTTATATTAAGTATCATGATAATGAATGGGGTGTTCCGGTTCATGATGATAGAAAATTGTTTGAGATGTTAATACTTGAAGGCGCCCAGGCGGGGTTAAGCTGGATTACTGTTCTACGTAAAAGAGATAATTACCGTAAAGCATTCGATAATTTTAATACGAGTAAAATTGCTAAATATGAATCTAAAAAAGTAAAACAGCTATTAAACAATGCGGGGATAATCCGTAACAGGTTAAAAATTAATGCGGCAATTCAAAATGCAAAGTGTTTTATCGAAATTAAAAAAAAGTTCGGTTCATTCGATAATTATATATGGAAATTTGTTGAGTTTACACCAAAAACAAATGTGTGGAATTCAATTAAAGAAATTCCGGCAAGATCATTAGAGTCGGATCTAATGAGTAAGGACCTGAAGAAAAACGGATTTAAGTTCGTGGGGTCAACCATATGCTATGCATTTATGCAAGCTGTTGGAATGGTAAACGACCACACGATAGATTGTTTCAGGCGTAACGAGTTAATCTAAACACATAATAATTTTTCTTTCCGAAATATTTCAATAAGTAAAATCATTTCAGTGAATTCATTAATAGAAATTTTATTAAACTGTTTGTGAATAAAAAACACACAAATCGTTTTTTACTAAACTTTCTGTTTACTCCAACGATAATAAACCAAAAGTAAATATGCTGCAGATTTGTTGTCCGCAGTTATTAAAAAAATTATTGTTGGTGATTTATGAAAAAGGTTTTACTCATTTTAATAATAGCAGGTTTATATGCCTGTAACTCGGAAAGCCCGGTTGAACCGGAAAAAAAGATTAATTATTCGGGCGAGTATCAAACAAACTATCAGGAAGTTCAAACTGTTATTTTGTATATGTATCATGATGGCAAAATGTCTTTATCGGGAACAGGAAACTGGAACGGGCTGACATTTAACTTCATTGGAACAGTAATGGACAAGCATGCCATTCTTAATTTCTCATTAAAGAAAACTTCGCTCGGAGATCTTGAAGGAACAATAGATGGATTCTTTGATGATGAGGGAAAGTTATTAGCCGGCGGATACATACTGCGGAATGAATATAATATTTTACAAAGTGCGGTTAGTTTTAAGTTAGTTGCAAAAGCGAACACATATTAAAGAATGATGTTGAAAATAAAACTAAAATATTTGTTGCTGGTCTTTCTTCCTCTTATTAGCTTCAATTAATAGCTGCTTCAATTAACTCATTTTTTGCTTGCTAATATAAAAATTCTACTAGCTTTCAAAACCTTTTATAATGTTTTGTGCAAAAAATAAAACAAATATTCTTTAATTTACCAGTCAAATGATCGAGCATATTATTTAAAATGATAATTGGCTTAATCAGGCATTTTAAGGTTGATTTCAAACCCGTTAAAAGCATTTACTCCGCAGATGATTTTTCCAGAGCAATGGATCTGTATGAAAATTCTCCGGTAATTCTCAACTCAATTAAATTGAGTAATAACGATTGGGATGTTTGTTGTTGCAGTACAATAAATAGAGCAATCGTAACCGCGAACAATATTTATAACGGCAAGGTAATTTATTCGAATCTAATTGTTGAAGTTCCGGTAATGCCATTTACAAAAAGCAAAATTAAGCTCCCCTTGTTTGTCTGGCACCTGGGTGGAAGAATTGCATGGCATAAAAATCATCATTCGCAACCGGAGAAGCGAAGTGAAACATTAATAAGAATAAAAAGTTTTCTTGATGAAATTTCCGGAAATAATTATAAGAGGGTTCTGGTCGTAACCCATGGATTTTTTATGAGGGTTCTTGTAGAGCAACTAATAAAAAATGGTTACAGAGGTAAGATAGACGTCCGACCAGTAAACGGAAAACTCTATATCTTCAATAATGGTAATTGATAAGTAACTTAAATTTTTGCAACGATTGTTTCTACTTGCGACAACGCCTCATCAATTTTAGAAACATCTTTACCGCCGGCGGTTGCAAGATGAGGTCTTCCACCCCCGCTTCCACCTACAATTTTTGCAACTTCTTTAACAATATTTCCCGCGCTCAGCTTTTTATCCTTAATAAGATCATCTGAAACAACAGCAACAATTCCAACTTTGTCTTCAATTTGAGAGATAAGAAGTCCGACTCCGCTTTTCATTTTATCACGTAATTCATCGCCCATCGATTTTAACTCATCCATATTCGAAGCGGATACTCTTCCTTTAAATGTATTTACTCCATTAACAATCGCTGGAGATTTTACAATTGTATCTATTCCGCCAAGTTTTTCTTTGAGTTTCAGTTCTGCCAATTCTTTTTCTAATTTCTTTTTCTCATCTAACAAATCATTAATTCTCAATTCTCCATTCTCAATTTTCAATTGCTGATCTTTAATAAACTTTTCAACGCCCGCACCTGTAACTGCTTCAATTCTTCTTACACCGCTTGCAATGGAAGATTCAGATACAATTTTAACCAAACCGATTTGTGATGAATTCTTAACGTGAGTTCCACCGCAAAATTCCATTGTGTAAGTGCCAAACTGAACTACATTTACTTTATCTCCGTATTTATCCCCGAAGAACATTAATGCGCCCATTTTCTTTGCTTCATCAAATGGTGTATCGCGGTGATGCGTCATTGGAATATTCTCCCTTAGCTTTTCATTTACAAGCGATTCGATTGCATCAAGCTCCTCATCTTTAACTTTCTCGTAATGTGTGAAATCAAACCGGAGATGATCCGGACCTACATAAGAACCCGATTGTTGAACATGCTGACCTAATATTTCTCTTAAAGCACGGTGCAAAAAGTGTGTAACCGAATGATTACGCATTATATCCCATCTGCGTTTCTCATCAACCACGGCTACCACTTTCATTCCGGATTCTAACTTAACATTTGCAGAATTATCGAGTATGTGAACTACCTGATTGTTGATTTTTTTGAGAGCAATAACCGGTAAATGTGTGTCGCCAATTATTATGTTTCCTGTATCATCAACCTGTCCGCCGGATTCAACATAGAAAGGGGATTTGTTTAGGATAACGAACGACTGCTGTCCAGAAATTTTTAACCCGACTATCATGGCTTCGGTATTCAACTCGTCATAACCCGTAAATTGAGTTGGTTGATTTGATGTGATTATAAATCCGTCGAGTGATTCAAGAGCAACAGAAGTTGACGATTGTTTATCCCTGGTAGATTTGCGAGCACGTTCTCTTTGCTCATTCATAAGTTCATTAAAACGGGATTCATCAATTGCAAACCCCTGTTCGCGCGCCATTACTGCGGTTAAATCTATCGGAAAACCGAATGTGTCGTAAAGCTTAAAAACATCATCTCCGGATATTACATGTTCATTCATTGATTTTAATTTGCCGATTAGATTTTCAAATAATTCTATCCCGCGGTCGAGCGTGGCATTAAAGCTTTCTTCTTCGGCTTTAATAATTTTTTCAATCTGAGATTTGTTCGATTTAATCTCGGGAAAAACGTGGGAAAAATTCTGAACGACAACACTAACAAGTTTGTACATAAATGGTTCGTTGAGATTAAGTTTTCTTGCGTAGCGCGCGGCACGTCTTAAAAGTCTTCTCAGCACATAACCTCGTCCCTCGTTGCCCGGTGTTGCGCCATCGCCAATTGCAAATGTTAATGTACGGATATGATCTGCAATAACGCGCATCGCAACATTTGTTAAACCGGTATTGGATTTATCATCTGCGGGCAGATTGTTATTGTATTTAACGCCGCTCAGTTTTTCTATAGCATTTATTATCGGTGTGAAAACATCAGTATCGTAATTCGAATTTTTCTTTTCAAGTACGGCGCAAACTCTTTCGAATCCCATTCCGGTATCAACATGTTTTGCGGGTAGTTCGTGAAGTTTTCCTGTTTCATCTCTATTATATTGAATAAAAACGAGATTCCAGATTTCGATGCATTTAGGATCCCCGGCATTTACATATTTGGGATTATCGTAATCGTCGCTAAGATTAATGTGAATTTCTGAACAGGGGCCGCATGGACCGGTTTCGCCCATTTCCCAGAAATTATCTTTTTCATCAAAACGTAAAATGTGATCGTGTTTAATGTCGGTTTCACTTTTCCAGAATTCCATTGCTTCATCATCGGTTCTGTAAACTGTTGCCCATAACCGCTCCTTTGGAAGTTTCCAGACTTCGGTTAATAACTCCCATGCCCATTTAATGGCTTCTTTCTTATAATAATCTCCAAACGACCAGTTGCCCAGCATTTCAAAAAATGTATGATGATAAGTATCGTGTCCAACTTCTTCAAGATCGTTATGTTTACCGGAAACACGGATACATTTTTGCGTATCAACAGCCCTTTTATAATCGCGCGATCCGGTTCCTAAAAAAACATCTTTGAATTGGTTCATTCCGGCATTTGTAAAAAGGAGTGTTGGATCTCCATGCGGAACAACTGGTGCGCTTGGGACTATTTTATGTTCCTTGTCCTTGAAAAAGTTTAAAAATTGGTCTCGTATTTCATTGGATGTCATGTTTTATATTCTCTTTAAAAAGTGCTGCAAATATAATAAAAAGTTGATTGCTTGTTGAGGGATGAATACCCGTAAAAATGAATTAATATTAGAAAAAATTACAATTCGATTAACAAACATATTTGAACAGGAAGCGGACAAATTGATTTTTAATGACCTTAGTTATACCTTTGACTGCAATAAAATAAAAATCTGGAACAAATTGAGTAAATTCAAAGACTTAAGCGATATTGAACTGATGCAAGAAATCGCCAAGTTTGAATCCAGGGCGCTTGAAGAATTATACGACCGATATTCAGCTCTTCTGTATACAATTATAAAAAAAATTTCTCCCGACCAGGTAACATCAGAACAAATTCTAACCGAAGTTTTTGTAATAATCTGGCGAAAGATCAGCCATTTTGATTTTAGAAACGGATCTGTTTACAGCTGGTTAGTAACATTAGCGCGTAATCTGGCTGTAGATGCTCTCCGGCGCGGAAGATCTTCGGTAAATACCGGAGAGATATACGACGACAATTACGAAGATTATTTTATACTGCCAACATTCCCCGTTCAAATGGATAGTCTTGATCTCAAAACTGCAGTAAGTTTAAAACCAAAAGTGGAACGGGCACTTACAAAATTAACGGATACACAAAAGTATGTTCTTCACCTTGCTTATTACGAAGGATATACAATAGATGAAATCGCAGATAAACTAAATGTCCCTGTTGAAACAGTACGTAGTAAGGTTATGAATGCTTTACATAGTTTAAGAGATTTTATGGTTAAGGAGTAAAGATGGCGTCAAATCCTATTAGCGAAATGATTGCCGGCTTTGCTGCCGGATGTATGGATAAAGATAACTTTGTTCAATTCAAAGAATATCTGCTTGCTGGTGGCGAACTCCCCGAAAATGAACTTGGCGATTTACAAAATATAATTTCGATGATACCAGTTATACTCGATCTTGAACAGCCCGATACTTCAATTAAAGATAACATCGCAAAAAAATTGATAAGCTTAAAAGACGAGATAAAAACAAGAATAAGAGAAGAGAAACAAAAAACAACACAAACATTTGAGTATAAACCTACATTTACAGAATCTAAAACCATTGCCGGCAAAACGTTTATAACGGACTCGAAAGAAGAATTGGGGCCGGGGACCAAACACGATACGAAACAGACGTTAAATTTTTTGAAACCGAGACAATCTACAAAACTTACCCGTGGTGAATTTATTAATACAAGCATAGACGAAGATAGGAAACGGGGTTCAACCAAAATAGATAGCATTATTCCGGATCAGCCGCAGACTTTATTCCCCGCACAGCAGCAGCCGGTGTTACAAACTCCGCCACAGGAAAAACCGACAGGTGGTTTTGCGGGATGGCTTGCAATAATATTAACACTTCTTCTCTTTACAATTTTAGGTTATTATACTTATATAACTGTTGGCGAAGCCAATAATAAAATTGAGGAACTGGAACGCAGTATTACTTCTATGAAAAGCGATTTGGTTACTTCAAATAGTTTTATAAGTAACTATATATCACTGATCGAATTTTTTAATAACCGCGATGTTACAATTGTAAACCTGACAACAGGCGATGCAAACAATAAAGCATCCGCAAGAATATTTCTTGCGTTCGATCAGAAGGAAGGCTTAATTCAATTTAAGAATACCCGCCCATTACAGCCCAACCAGGGTTATCAGGTTTGGGTGGTTAGTAAAAGTCAATCCTACTCTATCGGTGTTTATACACCAAACCAGAATGAGTACTTACGGCTTACTTCATTTCCATTTTTGCCTAAAGAGCAAATAGATAGAATAAGAATTACAGTTGAATCGAATACCGGCTCGCCTACTCCTTCTATTCAAAGTTATCTGGAAGGAACATTAGGAATAAGAAAGTAGATACAATTTTATTTTTTTCTATTAAGGAAAAGGATCAATCCTGTTATTATAAGGACAACTGGCCAGAAATCTTTTGCCAGCCCGCCTAATGTATCGGCATACTTTGTAATGCCGGCATCTCGTAAAAAAGTAGTTGATAAATACCCGATTAATAAAAACAATAAACCGGTATAAAGGAAAAACTTTTCTTTCATGTTTTCTATAAATAACATTAGAAAAGCTCCGCCGGAAATAAATAATATTGAAGTAAAAACGATTTCGCGGGTTTCTCTAATAACAAAGTAAGATTTCGTCGTAAAAAATATTCCGACCAAAAACATAACGGTGAAAAGAAAAAGCAGATCCCGCCGGTTTTGTTTAAATGATATACTGACTGAAGTTATTCCTTGCAAAATCAGTGCGGCGCCTAATATTTGGAACAGCTCAATCTTTAACAGTTTTAGTTGAGATGCAAGAATTAAGAAGCCGGATAATACAAGTATAAGCCCGAATATTTTTTTGTTAGTGAAAGTCATTTATTCAACTTCATAATTAGTCAGTGAAGCAATTAAAAAATATCCTATCATCATTAAGCCAAGAGTAAGCAAGGTTGTAATTACAAAAATTATTCTGATTGAAGTTACATCAGAATTATTAAAATACCTCGATATTCCGCTGCAAACTCCGAAAAGAATTTTTCCTTTCTTTACCCGGTAGAATTTTTCAACGGGTGTTATTTCCAGACCAATATTCTCTTCCTTAAACTTTTCAAAAAGAAATATTCCGAATCCAATAGCGCTAAACGAAATGAGATACGAATTATAAATAAAGAAGACCGGCCATGGAACAAACAATCCTAAAGATGATAATCCGAAATAGAGTCCGACTAAAATCAACAAGCTGCTTATAACGGTTCTTACGTTTACTTTCCGTTGAAGTGCAATTTCGGCTTCCGGTAGTGCTTCAACATTTGTTTGATTAGGCAGAAGATAAGCCAGAATTAAGTATGCTGCTATTGCCCATGCACCGAGAAGTAAACTTAATGTAGTTATCAATCTTATTATGGAAGGATCTGCATTAAAATATTTTGCAATACCGGAACAGACACCGGCAATTATAACATCCGATCCGGAGCGTTCCAGTCTATTATATTGCGGCCCCGGTGTTGTATCATACTTTTCATCAAATATGTTCGGAAAATTATTTTCTTCCATAAATCAGAGTGGCTCAGAAGATCTGTTAATTGGTGGACGTGTGTTAATTATTCTTAGTTCGGTTATTATTTTATCAATTCTAACGTCATGTAAGTTAGATTCAATGTAATCGAACACCTGAAATTCAAAGGCGAGTACAACTTTTGTGGCAAATGTATTTTTCAAAAGTTTATCGTAATAACCGCCGCCGTGTCCAATCCGTTGTCCCAGTATAGATACAGCAACAGCTGGAACAATTATTAGATCAATGTCGCTCAAATCTTCATCGATACCAACATTGGGCTCAAGATAACCGTCGCTGTTTTTAACCATGTGATCCCAGCTTATAAAATTTGCACGATTGAATTTCCCGGTTTTCTTGTTCAACTTTGGAATTATTACCTGCTTACCGCATTCGACCATGTAATCAACCAATTTTCGGGTATCTATTTCTCCGGGGCGTGTAGAGATATAGGTATGTATTCTCTTTGCATTAACAAAATCGTCCGTTGACGTAAATCGATCGAATATTAATTTAATCTTGGACTGAAAATCCGATGCGGTAAATTCACTCCTTCGCTTAATAACAATTTTTCTTGCTTCCGATTTCGGTATAAGGGTTTTCAGTTTCAAAAAAATTCATCCTTAATTTCTGTTCCGAATATAATTATTATTGATTATGCTAACAATACAAAGGAAAGTTACACAATTAAATAATTCTTAGGCCCATACTTGAGGCAACAAGCTCCGCCGTAATTTCAGCACTCCGGTTTTTATTATCCAGAATTGGATTTACTTCAGCAACCTCGAGCGAGGACATACATCCGCATTCGGCAATCGATTCCATAAGAAGATGTGCTTCGCGGTAACTTAGTCCGCCACTAACAGGAGTTCCAACTCCCGGTGCAGTAACCGGATCAATACTATCAACATCAAAACTAACATGTATATGCTGAACACGTGTTTTTAAGTCCTTAAGAATTTTATCGATCAGGAATCCAATTCCTTTACGGTCGATATCCGTCATCGTGTAAACCTTCAGATTTAATTTCTTGATAAGTTCACGTTCACCCGGATCAACACTTCTTAATCCAATCATTGCAACATTTTCCGGTTTTACTTTTGGAGAAAATCCAAACAATTCGGTTAATTTTTTGTTCCCATAACCAAGAGAAGCAGCAACGCTCATACCATGAATATTTCCCGAAGGTGTTGTCTCATCGGTATTCAAATCGGCATGTGCATCAATCCATATTAAACCAAGTTCTATATTGTTGCTTTTGCAAAAGGAAGAAATTCCGGCAATAGTACCAATAGCCATCGAGTGATCTCCACCAAGACATAATGGAAAATGATCCGAGGCAAGCGACTTTTCAACTTTCTTTGCAAGTATATCGGTTGTCTTTATAATTTCATCGAGGTATTTAAGGCGGGGATTTTTTACCTGTTGAATTTCCTGATTGCGTATCGAAATATCGCCAAGATCTGATACGGTATATCCAAGGTTGGTTAGTTTGTTTTGAATTCCGGCAATCCGAAGTGCAGATGGTCCCATGTCCACGCCTCTGTGGTCGGCTCCAAGATCCATCGGAAATCCAATTAAATCAATGTGCTTTGTTGGTTTCTCTTGTTTCATAGTTCAATTATTTTTAAATGTAATCTAATAAGCTTTATTATCAGATGAAAACCTTAATGCATATTGGCGTTAATTATTTTATATTTATTACAAACACTTTTTATTATGAATGAATTCCAATCACTCGGTAAATATTTAATTATAACCGGAGTAATTTTAGTTGTTGCCGGATTAGCAGTTAGTTATTGGGATAAAATTCCTCTTATTGGAAAATTACCCGGCGATATTAAAATAGAAGGGAAAAACTTCACTTTTTATTTCCCTATAGTAACATCAATATTACTTAGTCTCATCGTTTCGATAATTTTATATTTATTCAGGAAATAAAATTTTCTTGTTAGCGGACAAACCAATTTTATTTAATGGAAAACAATTCAATTGAGAGGGAGTGATGCTGAAAAAATATTTTGAGCTCGATCGTCTTAGAACTTCGGTTAAACAGGAAATAATTGGGGGCGCAACAACTTTTATTACTATGGCTTACATAATTATTGTTAATCCAAAAATTCTGGAAGCTGCCGGAATGCCTTTTGGAGCCTCGATGGTTGCAACTATTATTAGCGCATTCTTCGGAACTCTGTTGATGGGTGTTTATGCAAAACGTCCTTTTGCAATTGCACCTTATATGGGAGAAAATGCATTCATCGCTTATACTGTTGTTAACGTATTGGGTTACAGCTGGCAGACTGCACTTGGGGCAATTTTTATCGGAGGTGTTTTATTTACTATCCTTACAATATTTAAAGTAAGAAGCTGGCTTGCATATTCAATTCCGGAAAGCTTAAAAATTGCTTTTGCTGCAGGAATAGGTTTGTTCCTTGCATTTATCGGATTGAATGAAACAGGAATAGTTAAGATTGGCGTGCCCGGTGCGCCTGTTCATGTCGGAAATTTTAAAGACCCCGCAGTTATGCTCGGTATTTTCTCTTTTCTGCTGATTGGGATTTTAATGATTAAAAAAATCAACGGTTCAATTCTTATTGGAATATTAGTTACAGCATTGGTCGGATTTATTTTTAAGGTTTCTCCATTCCCGGATAAGATAATAAGTTTACCGCCGGATATAAGTCCGGTTCTTTTACAGCTTGATGTATTGGGTGCAATTAGCTGGGGATTCTTTTCTGTTGTGCTGGTAGTATTTGTTATGGACTTTGTTGATACAATGGGCACGCTGCTGGGACTTGGTTATAAAGCAAAGATGCTCGATGAAAATGGAAACATGCCGGAAATTGAAAAACCGATGTTGTGCGATGCACTTGCTACAATAGCCGGTTCGCTATTAGGTACCTCTACTACCGGAACATATATAGAATCAGCTACGGGAATAGAAGCCGGTGGAAAATCCGGTTTAACAGCTCTTGTTACAGCGGTTCTATTTTTAACAGCACTCTTTTTTGCACCCCTCTTCTCAGCAATCCCGGCTTATGCTTACGGCTCATCTCTTATAATAGTTGGTTTACTAATGATAAGTCCGGTTGCTAATTTAAAGTTCGATGACCTTGCTGAATCGATCCCGGTATTTGTAACAATGACGTTAATGTGTTTTACCTATAACCTGGGAATAGGAATGACAGCCGGATTTGTTGTATATCCTTTAACAATGTTTTTTGCCGGAAGAATAAGACAGGTATCAAGCGGAATGTGGATCTTCTTTGCATTCTCGGTTTTGTTTTATTTCTTTTATCCGTATTAATTTGTAAATGATGGAAAGTGTTCAATTATCAGTTCACAGGAAAATTAAAAGGGGGGGAGAAGAAGTTAATGCAAGACTAAATCGTTGATGGTATGGGAGAAATCTCATAATATTGTTTTAGAAATTTATAAACTGACAAATGAAAACTGTGTTCATGGAGAGAATTATGAAAGATATTTTTTTGCAAGAAGCGATAGAAGAAGCTAAAAAAGGATTAAGCGAAGGAGGAATCCCAATCGGATCTGTGCTGGTGATTGATGGAAAGATTGTTGGACGAGGTCACAACAGACGTGTTCAAAAAGGGAGCGCTATTCTTCATGCAGAAATGGATTGTATAGAAAATGCCGGAAGATTAAGTGCAAAAGATTATCAACGGGCTGTTTTATATTCTACACTTTCTCCATGCGATATGTGTAGCGGAACTGCATTGCTCTATAAAATCCCCAAAATTGTTGTTGGCGAAAACAAGAATTTTAAGGGACCGGAGGATTATGTCCGCTCTTGCGGTGTTGATCTGGAAATTATGAACGATTCCGAATGTATTAAGATTATGGAGGATTTTATAAAGAATAATCCTCAACTTTGGTATGAAGATATAGGTGTTTAATTTTAGTTCTGTTTGAAACTTTGTTGTTGATTCTTCATCATATCACCATTAGAAAAAATTAAAATGGAGAAATGAATGGCTACTAAAAAAGCTGTTGTAAAGCAGATTCAGGGCGTAACATTTATGGGCAAAACCGATTCCAACCACTGGGTTGTTATGGATGGACCTGAAGACTTTGGCGGAAGTAATGCCGGAATAAGACCCAAAGAATTAATTCTACTTTCTCTTGCCGGATGTTCAGGAAGTGATATTGCTGTAATACTGAAAAAGAAAAAAATAAATATTGATGGTTTCGAAATGAATATTACTGCAGATGTTCAGGAAACTCACCCACAGGTTTATACAAAAATTAATCTTGAATATGTTTTCTATGGAAAGGGTATTCCTAAAGAAGCAGTTGAAAGAGCGATTGAACTCTCGCTAAAAACATATTGCAGTGTTACTGCAATGCTACAGAAAGCAGTTGAAATTACTCACACTTACCGCATAGAAGAACAAAAAAACTAAATTTTGATATTTTTATAAAAGTCCGTTTATTTTTAGGCGGACTTTTTATTTGAAATATTCTTCCGGAATTGGTTTTCTTCCAACATATCCTTCATCAAACCCATGAAAGTATTTAATATTATCTTCATCACTCCGCCAGCACAACATTACTTCTTTACCACCTATAATGGAAGGAAAATCAACAAGCCCTAACTGGAAATTCCAGTCTTTAAAATAACAGCCAATCTCTTCCAGCTCTTTAAGATATCCCTCGATGTTATGTGTAAGTCTTTTTACGTCGGGATCGTCCTCAACATTTACAGCAAGACTGGAAGAAATAATCCGTAATTCCGAAGCATCGCTTAGTATGTCGTAAACAATTTTTTTCACAAGCGGTAAAGTCCTTACAGCTTCCGAAGGTGTAAAATACTTTGTTTCTGTTTGCATAAAATTTCCCCTTTCAGTTATATAAAACAATGAATAACGAAAATAAATTCCCCTTATGTAAGTTGTAGCAAGCAATGATTATACTTATTTTTATAAGCCAGTATTCAAGTTAAAGAAACACTAAATCCAAAAAATAAATGGGGTGAAAAGATGAACCGTTTAAAATCCGCAATAAACTTACTAACAGTATTAGTTTGTTTTACATCAATAATATTTGCCGGCGACAAGAATTTTTCATTTTCGCCACAAAAACCGGTACCGGGTGCAAAAATCACAATTACTTATAATCCGCAAAATACAATTCTGGAAAAATCTACATGGGTTAAAGCATATGTTTCTGAATACAGCAAGAACATAGACTTAACTGAGGAGTATGATCTTATTAAAAAGGGGAACATCTGGACAGGCAGTTTTACAACTACCGACACTACTACCGGTGTTGTCATAAGATTTAAAGGTGAGGAAGGATTTGATAATAATAACAAGAAATTATATATGATCAGTCTTTTTGATTCTAAAGGAAATACTTTGAAATATAGTTCAGCAGGATTAGCAATGGGCTATGCTTCATGGTTTCAGGCATTTGAACTGGATCCTGACCTTCCAGCAGCTTATAGCTTAATTAAGAAAGAATTCGAATTATTCCCCGCAAGCAAGAAAGACTTTATTAGTATCTATCTATATTTAATAAGAAACGTTGACAAGGAAAATGCCGAAGAATTAATAGCAAAAGAAATAGAAGAGTATGCGAAAACTGCTGCAGATAACGAAGATGATAAAATTCAATTGATGAATATTTACAGATCCAATAGAATGGTAGATAAAGCCCTGACATTAGAAAACGAATACAAACAAAAATACCCTGATGGTAAGTATATCCCTGTATTAAAATTTCAAGAGTACAGACAACTCAAGTCGTCCGCTGAAAAAATTGAGTTCTTGAAAACTTTTGAGATCACATTCAAATATCTTGATACCAGCAGCCCCTTTTATTCATATATAAATTATATGTACAGTGATATTATCTCAACCTTACAAAAAGAGAACAACATTACTAAAGCTGTAGAGTTATTAAATGCAAATAAAAGCGCAAATTCCATGACGTATAATTCGTTAGCATGGTCACTGTACGAATCAAATGAAAACTTGAATCTTGCCGAAGAACTTGCATCAAAGGGGATTCAGCTGGCAAAGGATGATGTTGCAAATCCTAAAGGTAAACGTCCTCAGTTATCTTCTACAAAGGAATGGGAAAAATCCCGCAAATATTCTCTGGGTATGGTAATGGATACGTACGGAGCAATTTTACTTAAGCAAAATAAAAATGCTGAAGCAGAAAAAGCTTTAACAGAAGCAGTTCAATTAACGAACAGAGAAGAACCAGAATTAAATGAAAGATATGTTTCCGGTTTACTTGCAAATGGTAAATATGATATTGCAAAAAAGGAACTTGAAGAATTTTTTAAGAAAGCAGTTAGTACTTCTAAGATGAAAGATATGTTGAAAGAAGCATTTGTTAAAACCGACAGTAAGGAAAACGAATTTGAGAATTACTTTAAGAAATTTGAAGATGCTGCTACAGAAAAATTAATGGCAAAACTAAGCAAGGATTTGATAAATGAACCGGCACCTCAATTTACTCTCGTTGATCTTGAGGGCAAGAAGGTTTCTTTGTCCGACTTCAAAGGTAAAGTTGTAATCGTAGATTTCTGGGCAACATGGTGCGGTCCGTGTCTCGCTTCATTTCCGGGAATGAAAGAAGCTGTTGAAAAATATGAAACAACCGGCAAAGCAAAATTTCTTTTCGTTAATACATGGGAAAATGTTGAAGACAAAGTTAAAAACGCATCAGACTTTATAAAAAAGAATAATTATCCATTCCATGTTTTAATGGATGATAAAAATGAAGTTGTCTCGGCTTTCAAAGTTTCCGGAATTCCGACCAAATTTATTATTGACGGAAATGGAAATGTCCGGTTTAAAAGTGTTGGTTTCAGCGGAAATACTAGCGAAATGGTTGAAGAAATCGGTATTATGATTAAAATGATTCAATAAACATTGGTTAATAAACAAAGAGCGGCACGGCATTAAAATATTGCTCTGCCGCTCAAAATTTCATTCGTTTTTACTAAAATCCATCCCGATTTAATTTTACAATCATAACCATAAGTGCTAATTTTCACTACAAAATTTTAGAATTTTCCGGAGAATAAATGGCAGTAATACGTCCCTTTAATGCAGTAAGACCACACAATAAAGTTGCTCATCTTGTTGCAAGCGTTCCTTATGATGTAGTTAATAGAGAAGAATCAGCAGAACTTGCAAAAGGAAATCCTCTTAGTTTATTACGCGTAACACGTTCCGAAATTGAAATGGATGCAGATATTGATGTCTATTCGAAAGAAGTTTATCTGAAAGCCCGCGAGAATTTTTTACGTTTGAAAGAAGAAGCACCACTGATTCAGGATAACGAACCGCATCTCTATATTTACAAACTTACTATGGGTAATCATTCACAGGTTGGTATTGCCGCAACATTTTCTGTTGAGGATTATAATAATGATGTGATAAAAAAACATGAGAAAACAAGAAAGGTAAAAGAAGACGATAGGACAAATCATATTTTAACAACCGAAGCACAAACAGGACCGGTGTTTTTAACTTATCGCGGGATTCCGGAAGTTGATAAAGTTGTTAATGATACTATAATGAATGATGAACCTGTATATAATTTTACAGCACCGGATAAAATTAAGCATCAGGTTTGGATCTTGCATCCTGACGCAGAGAAAGTTATTGTCAATTCAATTGCAAAAGTAAAAAACCTTTACATTGCCGATGGGCATCACCGTGCAGCAAGTGCAAGCAGAACACAAAAAGTTAAAAAGGAAAAGAATGCTAATCATTACGGGAGCGAAGAATATAATTTCTTTCTTGCGGTTTTATTCCCGGCAGATCAGCTAAGAATTATGCCATACAATCGCGTTGTTCACGATCTAAAAGGAATGAGCAGGGAACAATTCATCGAAAAAGTAAAAACAAATTTTAGTGTTGAAGAAACCGCCTCGTCATCACCGGCTTCTGCAAAAAATATTTCTATGTATATTGATAAGAAATGGTATTTACTAAAACCTAATCAAAATGTAAAACATGCGGATTCTATAGGCGATAATCTTGATGTAAGTATTTTACAAAATTATTTATTACATCCGGTGCTTGGAATTGAAGATCCGCGGACTGATAACAGAATCGATTTTATTGGCGGAATTAGAGGAACAGATGAATTGATTAAACTAGTTGATAGCGGTAAAGCAGCGGTTGCGTTTTCTATGTATCCCGTTTCGGTCGATGATTTAATTAACATTTCAGATGCCGGAGAAACTATGCCTCCTAAGTCAACCTGGTTTGAACCGAAACTTAGAGATGGTTTGCTAATACACGTGATTTAGCTACGAAACATTAATAAATGGAGAACTAAAAATGGAAAAGAGAATCTATAATTTAAGTGCGGGACCGGCTATTTTACCGGAAGAAGTATTGCTTGATGCTCAGAAGGATTTGTATTCCTATAAAGGAAGCGGTATGAGTGTTATGGAAATGAGTCACCGCGGAAAAATTTTTGACGGCATTATAAAAGATGCTGATGCTGATTTACGCAAGCTCTTAAATATCGGCGATAATTATTCAATCCTGTTTTTACAGGGCGGCGCCACACTTCAATTTTCGATGGTGCCGTTAAATCTGATGCCTCCTAAAAACAAAGCCAATTATATTGTAACAGGATCGTGGGCAAAAAAATCTGTTAAAGAAGCAAAACGTGTTGGCCCGGTTAATATAGCCGCATCAACTGAAAGCGAAAACTTTGTGCGTATTCCAAAACAATCGGAATTGAAACTCGATCCGGATGCATCATACGTTCACTTTACGTCCAACAATACAATTTACGGAACTCAGTGGCGCAATGAGCCCGAAGTAGGAAACGTTCCTCTTGTATGCGATGCTTCATCAGACTTCCTTCACAAAATGCTCGATATAAACAAATACGGATTAATCTATGCCGGCGCGCAAAAAAATATCGGTCCTTCCGGTGTTACCGTTGTAATAATCCGCAAAGATCTTCTCGAAAGGAGTTCTGATTCGCTTCATACATATATGAATTACAAAATTCATGTTGAAAACGATTCGATGTATAACACTCCAACAACTTTTGGAATATACATTGCAGGATTAGTATTTAAGTGGCTCTTAAACATGGGCGGACTCAATGAAATGTATAAGCGTAATCTTGAAAAAGCTAAAATTCTTTATGATGCGATTGATGGAAGCGGCGGATATTATAAAGGAACAACAGCTATTGAAGACCGATCTTTAATGAATGTAACTTACAAATTGCCGAACGAGGATCTTGAAAAGAAATTTATTGATGAAGCTAAGAAGAAAGGTTTTGAAGGATTGAAAGGTCATAGAAGTGTTGGCGGAATCCGCGCTTCAATTTATAACGCATTCCCGAAAAAAGGAGTTGAGGAATTAGTAGCATTCATGGAAGAGTTTAAGAAGAACAATTAATTATCAACAGATTGAAAGAATATATGCAAATATTTTATAAGGGTCGGATTTATCCGGCCCTTTTTCTAATGGTGCTAATTGCAGCATGTTCAGGCAAAGAAGAAAAGTTTGAATTGTACTCTGCCGAGGCATTTATTTATTCTATGGAAGAAGGCTGGGAGCTAAATGCATCGTGTAGCGTAAAAGGATTTACTCAGAACAGAACCGGAGAGGAATACTCTGCAAAACTTTCTTATACGGCGGATTTAATTACGCCGGATGGTAAAAAATTAGAAAGCGTTGGAGAGGGATTGATTGACCAGAAATCAAAAGAAAAATTATCAGATTTATTAATTGAAACTCAACTACAGATAGATTCTTCTTATAAACCCGGCAAATATAAAATAGCTTTTAATGTTACTGATGATCTTACTGGGAAAAAAATAAGCATAGAAAAGGAGTTTGAGATCAGTACAGAATAAAAAAGGGCTTTATAACAAAGCCCTTGTCAATGAATATTATTTATTCAAGCAAACCGATTTCTTTTTCTACCTCTTCTAATATTTCACAACTCTTTACAACTTCTTTCATCTTTGTGTGATCCGGATATAATGGTCGGTCAACATCCAGATGTTCAACATATTTACGAACAACTTTATGTGCTTTTGTTACACCTTTTCCATTTGTAAAATTTCTAAAGTCGAGAGCTTGTGCTGCTGCAATAAATTCTATTCCTAATACTCCGAATGCGTTATCAAGAATTTGTGCATTCTTAATAGCAGTATTCATTCCCATCGAAACAAAATCTTCCTGATCCGCCGCAGCGGGTATCGATTGAATTGACGCCGGCATCGAGAGAATTCTTTGTTCGGCAATCAATGTATCGGCGGTGTATTGACTGAGCATAAGACCGGAAAACATTCCAGCTCCTTTTGTAAGGAATTCTGGCAGCCCGACACTTAATGCTGGATTTAACAATCTGTTTAATCTTCTTTCGGATAAAACGCTTACCATGGTAACTGCAGCACCAACCATATCCATCGGCAGACAAACAGGTGTCCCCTGAAAGTTTGCACCCGTGAGAGTTAATTTGTATTCAGGCATAAAAATGGGATTATCTCCAACACCGTTCAATTCAATTTCAACCTGTTCTTTAGCCCAGCGGACAGCATCGTGAGCCGCACCAATAACTTGAGGTGTTGAACGCATTGAGTAAGCATCCTGCACTTTGGTTTTAAGTTTGCCGGTCTGCAGATCGCTACCCATAATACATTTGAGAATTGATTTAGCACTCCGCACTGCACCGGAGAATCCGCGTACTTCATGCAATCGGGTATCATAAGGTTTAAGATTTGCAAAGAGAGCTTCAAGAGTCATAGCGCATGCAATTTCTGCCTGTTTAAGCCAGCGGTTAATATCAAAAAGATGAATTGCACTCATCGCAGTAAGAAGATTAGAACCGTTAATTGTTCCAAGTCCATCGCGTGCTTGAAGTCCGGGAATTTTAATTCCCGCTTTCTCAAATGCAGCTTTTCCGGATAAACGTTCACCTTTGTAATAAGCTTCACCTTCGCCCATCATTAAAAGGGCAATCTGGCTCATCGGTGCTAAATCTCCGCATGCACCAACAGAACCTTTTTGACAAACAACCGGAGTAACATTCTTGTTCAGCATTTCAACAAGTGTCAGAGTAATTTCCGGACGAATACCGCTCATACCATGAGCATGAACATTAATTCTACCGGCAATTGCACCGCGGACATACTCGATTGGCGCGGGGTCGCCGATACCGGCTGCATGATTGTAAATCAAATACTTCTGGAAATCTTTTACCTGGTCATCGTTTAACACAACTTCTGAAAACTCACCTATTCCGGTATTTACTCCATACATAATTTCACGGGCGTTGATTTTTTCTTCAAGCATTTTTCTGCAGACTTTAATTCGTTCTAAAGCATCAGAATCTAATTCTACTTTTTCATTATAACGCGCAATTGCAGTTAATTTTTCTACTGTTAAATTTGAACCGTTGAGGATGATAGACATGAGTTTCTCCGAATAAAAATATTTTATATGGAAACTTAAGGATTAGATTTTAAATTGCCCACATAATTTGGGTTTGTTTCGAGGTTTAAACTTTCAATTAATTATTATAACTTGATGTGAGAACCTGTGAGTTAGTTGGGCTAAAGCCCATGGTTTTTAAAAATATTTATTGTCACGAGCTAAAGCTCGTGGCAATTTAAATTTGTTGGTGACAATTTATATTTGCTAATAAACATTACAATTGTTGCAATTTATTAACATGCCCCGACCTTCAGGTCGGGGGAAAAAAAGAAAAAAAACAAACCGGCTTTAGCCAAAAAAAGAGGGGGGCGACATGCCTTATGTAAGAATATGGGTTCACCTGGTTTTCTCAACTAAAAACAGAGAAAAATTGATCTTTCGCGAATTGAGAGAAAACCTAATAGAGCATATTAAATCAAATGCAAAAACCAAAGGAATCTGGATTGATTCGATTAACTGTACGGATGATCATGCACATGTTCTAATATCATTGGGAACAGAACAATCAGTAAGTAAAGTTGCAATGCTTATTAAAGGAGAATCATCCTATTGGATTAATAAAAATAAATTAACAAGTACTAAATTCGAATGGCAAGACGAATATTATGTAGCATCATTGAGTGAATCATCATTGAAAAATGTAAGAGAATATATTTTGAATCAGGAGGGTCATCATAAAAAGAAAAGTTTTAGTGAGGAATACACAGAGGTAATTAAATATTTCGAGGAGATAAATAGTTAGTATGAGTCTCTATACAATAGTATTCATTCTTGTTACAATACTTATATTAATAGGATTGGCATTGTTCGGTTTGTTCATTACCAAGCTGGATAAATGGATAGACCGAAGAGAACGTCTTGGTAGAGAAAGCATATATAAACAGAAATCTAAAATCACAAAACAGAATAACGAAAAAGAAACTAAATCAACTTAACAACCCGCTCTACATTCTTAAGTATTTCATTATCACCAACAAGCTTTAGAATTTTATCCAGATCATTTTTCAATATTCGGTCCCGCTTAAGGAATGGAATATTTTTTCTTATTGTGTTGAATGCTGCGTTGGTTCCCACTCCGCATTTTAAAGGTTTAAGAAAATCAATTCCCTGTGAAGCGAGAAGCATTTCTATCGCAATCACATTCTGAACATTCTTTAATACCCGGTAACATTTTGTTGCAGAAATGGAACCCATAGAATTCAAATCCTCTTTACCGGCAGAAGTTGGTATTGAATCTACACTTGCCGGGTGAGATAAAACTTTATTCTCCGAAACGAGAGCCGCTGCTGTATATTGTGCAATCATATAGCCAGAATTCAAACCTCCTTCTGCGGCAAGAAACTTTGGTAATTTTTCTGATGACCCGTTTGTAAGTCGATCTATTCGTCTTTCGGAAATATCAGCCAATTCAGAAAGAGCAATAGCCATAAAGTCCAGAGGTAATGCCAGTGGCTGCCCATGGAAGTTTCCACCGCTAATGTAATCTTTATCATCGGGGAATATAATCGGGTTATCATTAACTGAATTCAATTCAATTTCTATACGTGAGCAGACATAATTAATTGCATCTCTTGATGCACCATGAACCTGTGGAATGCATCGGATTGAATATGAATCCTGAACGCGCGGATCATCCTGTAAATGTGAATCGCGGATTTCACTCTTTTTTATTAACTCAAGAATGTTTTTTGCAGATTCAATTTGTCCTGGATATGGTCTAAGTTTATGAACGCGCGGATCGAATGCACGATCGGTTGCGCGAAGTGCTTCGTGAGAAAGTGCGCCGGAAATATCTGCTAACTTGATTAGTTTCTTTGCCCGGATACAAATGTATGCGCCATATGCTGTCATCATTTGCGTTCCGTTGATTAAAGCCAGACCTTCTTTAGCAGAGAGTCTAACAGGTTTTAATCCAAACTTTCTTAATGCTCTTTGAGAAGAAATAATTCTCTCATGCTTTCCTTTTTCACTCAAAATATTATTAATAATCTGTACATCACCTTTTCCAATCATTGCAAGTACAAGGTGGGAGAGGGGAGCGAGGTCACCGCTTGCACCAACAGAACCCTGTGATGGAATAACAGGAATTATATGAAAGTTAATCATATCAATTAGAAGCTGGAGCGTTTCGAGGCGAACTCCGGAATAACCGCTTGCAAGTGCATTAACGCGGAGTAACATCATCAGCTTTACAATAAACGGGGGTAGGTTTTCTCCAACTCCGGCAGTATGACTTATAATTAAATTCTCCTGGAGTTTTTCAATATCCTTAACCGGAATAGAAACGCTTGAGAATCCGCCGAACCCGGTTGTTACACCGTAAATTGTTTTTCCTTTTTCAACCCACTCATCAATTAACTTGCGCGATTTTAATACTCTGGCTTTAGATTCTTTAGAGAGCACTACTTGCGGGTTATGTTCTAAAAAATATTCGATCTTATCTAATGTTAAAGTTTTTCCATCAATAATTAATTTCATTTCGCTTCCCTTATTAATCCCTCTATCTTAATGTTGCAATGATTTCGCTGTAAAATTACTTAAATGCTATCCAGCTTCAGCCGGCAGCATTTACTTTTGTATTTCCCCAAACAACCACTTTCAATACAAATCCATCCCGGGAAACTCCAGTAACATCAACAGCAATTTTTAAACCTCTTGATTCAAGTGTTTGATTTACTTTTGAGTTTGCCTCAACTTCAAATTTATCTCCCTGTAAATCGATTAAGCTGAGCGATGCTAAAACAGTAGGTTTTTCTGCAAAGGGTTTTTCGAAATTAATTTCAACAACAGTTTCTCTTTTGCCCTCGTTGGCATTTAAGTTAAATCCCTTTGAGGATTTATCCATAAAGAAAGATGCGCCCTGAAACTGGGCAAGTATATTACCCGATGCGAATAAAAGAAGAGTTAAAATAGAAACGATATGCTTCCTGTACATATTTACCTCGCTATTTATTGGAAACTATTTTTTTAATTTGATTGTGATTTGTGCTGCTTGCCCTGTAATCAAGGATTACAAAATCGTCATCATATTCTGCATTAATTACTTCTGCAAGTTCGTAAATTTTTGAAATTATTTTAGAATTTGCATGATTAATCTTGATGCGGTGAGAAGTAAAAATCCTTTCAAAAATATCATTAAGCGAATCGTGAAGTTTACCGATTCCTATTCCACGCTCCGCAGAAATAAATATTGATCCGGGATAATGATTAGAAAGAGTTTCTATTATATCCCGGTCCTTCAACAGGTCGATCTTGTTGAATATTTTCAGTTCTTTTCTATTGCTGCAGTTTAGTTCTTTTAATGTTTCTTCAACAACTTTAATATGATCTTCGTAAAACTCATGCGATGCATCAATAATATGAAGAATTACGTCGGCATCTTTTACAACATTTAAAGTGCTCTTGAATGATGCAACAAGATTATGCGGAAGCTTGCGTATAAAACCAACGGTATCGCTAAGAAGAATTTTTTTATTCTTATCAATCTCGAAAGACCGCGTTGTTGAATCGAGAGTTGCAAATAATTTATCCTCTGCAAGAACTCCGGCATTAGTAAGAAGATTTAATAGAGTTGATTTACCGGCGTTTGTGTATCCAACAAGAGTAGCATTAATAAAATTTTTCCTGGAAGCGCTCTTGGTTATCTGCTGAGCTTCAATTTTTTTGAGATTCTCTTTTAGCTTACTAATCCTTGTGCGTATTATTCTTCTATCGGTTTCAATTTGTGTTTCACCGGGTCCCTTTGTACCGATACCGCCATACTGTTTAGAAAGGTGAGTCCATGCACGCGTTAATCTCGGAAGCATGTATTGCAGCTGTGCTAACTCAACCTGGGTTTTTGCTTCGCGTGTTTTTGCGTGTGATGCAAAAATATCTAATATCAAACCGCTTCTGTCAAGCACCTTCGTTTCGAATAACTTTTCCAGATTCCTTACCTGCGTAGGGTTAAGGTCGTCATCAAAAATTACAAGCTGGATATCATTCAGTTCTATTAATTGTGCTATTTCTTCTGCTTTTCCTTTGCCAATAAAAAATGCTGGATCGGGATGATTTTTATCCTGTAAAATTTTAAATACAGTTTCAGCTCCGGCTGTATCTGTAAGCAGTTCTAATTCATCAAGATGTTCTTCTACACGGTCTCTTGAAAAATTACCTGTTGATAGAGCTATTAATATTGCCCGTTCTTTCGGTCTGTTTTTTATTTCTATTATAGTTGGTTTCAAGTCTGTATAGTCTTTCCGTTACTGGTTTTTAATTTGCTCTACGTCTTTCCTTGAGCTTTTTGCTACAAACATTTCAATCAGTGCAAAAAACAATGCTGCAATAATAAAATATTTCCACAATTCAGTTCCAAATCTTGAATTGTAAATTTGTTCTGAAATATTCCTGTCCTCTTCCAGAGTTTTGATTGAAACATCAAGACCAATTTTTTCAAAAAAGTTTTCCAGATCGGATATTGAATAATAATCCGTAATTGATTCATTCGGATCGTGATTAACCGAATAAAAATCGATCAACCGGTTGCCCATATGAAATTTGTATGTTCCTGTTTGCGCAGTATTATTAAAACGGAGATAGTTTTTATTCTGCAGCGAATCTGTGTTTATGAATTCTGAAATGTCATCGGGATAAACAACTTTTATTTGTCTTGATGCGGGAAGATTAATGAAAAGCTCCTCGCCACAAATCGAATTCCCTTCTTCTTTAAAGTGCGAAGAGAGATACAATATGCTCTTACTTAATAAAGCGGGGAAAAACGATTTAAGTGGAAAGTTCGTCCAGCTTAATACAGGTAACATGTTAAAGACCAGGACTTTACCTGAGCCCGATTTATATTCGCTAAGGAGAGCAGATTTATCGAACATTGATATTATATTTTTTCCGCCAATACCAGGATTAATTTTCATGTAGTAATAAACATCAGGCGACTCAATGTTTGTTTTAGACTTATCTTCAAATAAATTTGCAAAGAACGGATGATTGAAATCAGCCTTGTCGAATTGAGCTGGTGAATCGGCACTATTCTTTTTCCCCACAAAATTTTCCGGCAAAGGAAGTTCCAAAACACGGAAGAAATTTCTAATTAAGTTCAGATCACTGCTAGAACCCGGAAAAAACAATACTCCTCCGCCACCATTACAATAATTTTTTAATTGATCAAATCCGTTTGCGCCGGGCGGACCGACTAGGACTACAGCATCATACTGTTGTAGCATTTGCGAGGGTAATTGGGAAACATTTGCTTCGGTTACTTGTAAAGAATTAATTGTCTGGCTATTAAGAACCATTCTAATAAATTTTACATCATCATAAGAATTATATAGGAGAAGCAATTTTATTTTATCCGGTACATAAAAACTTGTAAACCGTTTATTATCGTAGGAAAGGTCGTCGTCTTCAAGTTCTACAGATGCATTTACCAGACCGGTGTCGCTTAATGTAGTTTCAAAAAAGATTTGCTTTAATTCACCGCTGTTTAGTGTAATACTCTGCTGTGCACTTCTCTTACTGTTTATAAATAAGGAAACAACAGTATTGCCGGAATTTGTACCGGAGTAATTTTTTATTGATGCCTGAAAATTTAACGGCTTGTTCTTTTCGAATATCTGGGTGTTTAATCTGATACTATCAACACCAAGATTAACTGCGGATTTTTTTTGAAGATCGACAACGAAAAATCGCGAGTTCTGAAATAGTCCGCTTAAATCAGAAAGCTCTGATTCCCGGTTATAAAAAGATCCCGATTGCAAATCAGTTAAAAGATAGACCTCCTTATTAAAATTTTTTGAGTCGTATAAAACCTTACCCGATTTAATTAATGCATCGTTTAATGTTTTGCGGACACCGGAAATTTGTATGCTTTCAATCTCTTTCTTCACAACATTGAAATCGGACTTTGGTTTAACTGTATAATTATTTTCTAATACAAGAGGCACTATTGCAATTTCATCTCCGCTTTGGAAATTAGATAACAATTCGGATGCAATTTTCTTTGCTTTGTTAAGATATGAACCGTCATTGCCAACAATAGACATGCTGAATGTATTATCAATGATAAAGACTGCTGTAGTTTTAGCTGCAGACGAGCCGCTTATACCGGTTTTTACTGCCGGACGGGCAAAGGCAATTACAAGCAGAAGAATAATTAATACTCGTAATAAAAGAAGAAGCCATTGCTTTAGTTTTATTTTTCTAATTTTCGTCTTCTGCAGCTCTTTAAGGAATATTAATGTGCTGAACTCAACTTTTTTCAGCTTGCGTAGGTTAAGGAAATGAAGAATTATTGGTATTGATGCAGCTAATAACCCAAATAATATTGCCGGATTTAGAAATGTCATTTAAATGCTATGATTCCCAAATAAATGTCTGATTGCCAAATAAACTGTTTATGAATTATTGTTTGTTCTATTTATGAGTAAACGATTATAAATACCGATTAATTTGTTTGTAAAAGTAGTTATATCGAACATTTCAACAGCACGTTTTCGAGAAGCTTTACCGAATTCGTTTCTTAATTTCTCATCTTTAATTAATCGTTCTAACTTTTCTTTAAGATCCACCCAGTTCTTTTTCTCAAACAGAAAAGAGGTTTCGTGATCAACTGCAATGTCGAGAACACCGTCTGAACTTGAACATACTGAAGGTTTGCCCATACTGAGAGCTTCGGCTAATGCAATTCCGAATGCCTCTGCATGTGACGGAAAAACAAAAATATCGAGAGCGGCTAAAACTTCGGGCGTGTCCTTTCTATAACCTGTGAAAATAATTTTATCAAGTATATCCAATCTGGCAGCCATTGTTTTTATTTCTGAGGCGTAGTTGTCCTCGCCCTTACTCGGCTCTCCTACTATCATGAACCGTAAATTATCGTGTTTGTGCAAAATATCATTGGCAGCAAGAATGAATTCTTCGTGACCTTTACCCGGACTGAAACGAGCTATCATTCCAATCAGCAATTCATCATCTTTAACCCGGAACTCCTTGCGAACTAAATTTCTATCAACCTTATCCGGATTAAACCGCGCAGTATCAATTGAATTATGAAGCAGCTCAATTTTATTTTCGGTGAGTGGAGTTGTATCAACCAGATTTTTAGAAATTACTTTACTTATTGCCAGCACAAGATCAACACGTTTATAAATCCATTTATGTAAAAAATCTTTTTTAATAATGTATGAACCCATCTGTTTGGTAAGTAAAAGCGGTGTTGAAAGTTTTGGAATTTTCAACGCCGGAACCATCAACCACAAATCTTTTGATACATGACTATGAATAATATCGTATCTATTTTTTTTTAGAGTATTAGATACTTTAAAGTATTCGGATATTTGAAAGTAGTTTCTATAACCGGAAATAATAACGGGAATGTTTTCACTCATAGCTTCTTTTTGGACGCGTGAGTCTTTATAACACAACAGATCGGTCTCAATACCATTATTAATAAGCTGTCTGGCGGTTTGAATAGAATACATCTCGAGTCCGCCCCAACTCCGCGATAAACATGAGTGTAATACTTTCATGAATAAATCTTCTGGATTTTAGCGCCGTTAAAATAATGGATAAGTATTTCATCAAACCCGTAGCCCTTTTCACCCATTACTGCGGCTCCAATCTGACAAAGTCCAACGCCATGCCCCCATCCGGCGCCATGCAAAATAAAATTCTGCGGTATTCCGTTTATAATATTTTTCTTCTCTACAAAAAATGCCGAGCTGTATAAATGTGTTTTAGATAATGTCTTTCTTATTTCAAGTTCTTTGCCGATAACCATTTCCTTTTTTTCACCAACTATTTTCAGTTTGATAATTCTGCCCGAGTAACCGCGTTCAACAGGGATTAGATCTATTATTTTTCCAAAATCAATTCCACTTTTTTCATTAATGATTTCAAATAACTCTTTCTGTGTGTACTCAACTTTCCAGCGGAAAAAATTATTCGTCGGTCTATCAAAATCAACAAGAATCTGAGATAATATTTTTAAGTCTGCCGTATTACAATATGCATGAGGATTGGTTTTAATCCATTGCTCTGCTAATTTATTATTTGTCAGATCGTAATCAACCCCGTCCAGTTCAAATTTGTAATCAGTAACAGGTGATAAATAATGATGTTTAACCGGTTCCCAAACATTTTCAAAAGATTCCGTCATTCCGCCGCAGCATTTAGAATAACGTGTATCGCAAATTTTATTATCGTATACAAGAACAAGTCCTTTTGTAGATTCAACGGCATTCAATGCATTATCATTAATTATTTTTGTTACACCCTGATATCTCTGGCAGTGATCGTCCGCGCAGAAGTCATAATTAACATGTTCATCCCTATCGTACCATCTAATAATTTCACCATCGGTCATTACTTCATTAACCGGTTTTCTTTTTTTATGCTGACTTCTTTTTTCGAGTTGAGCAAGAAGCCATCCGCGGGAGACAATCGCGTGTGCTTTGAGCAATTCAAGAGAACTGTTTGGACTCATTTCCGACGAGATAACACTTACGAGATATTCTTCCATCGGAATTATATTGATTGCCGTAAGATGGTTTTTTTCTTTTATAATTTTAAGAACACCGCGGAATCTCTGATTTTCTTTTTTCTCCCAGTGAAATTGTTTACCAATAATTACATCCCTTAAAAGAAAAGACTCAATCTCAATATCCTCGGGAATTAAAATGATTTCATTAGCCGAATGAACTTCCACGTTATCTTTTAATATCAGAATCTTATCATTATTCAGTTTTGCGGTATAGACGCCACTTTGCCTTTTATTTACACCGGTTAAACTAAAATCCCCGTATAATTCAAACTTGATTTCATGGGCAGATAAAACACCTATGTTTATATTGGGCTCATTCATTTTTAATGCAAAACCTGAATTTTGTTTATAAATATAGTAATGCTTTACCTAATTAGGTAGGACGAATAAATTCAATTATTCGAAGATATTTATGGAAGTTCCGGTATTTTTTGTAATAATCCGGATTTCTTATCTTTGTTCCCCCAAATTGTAAGAAATAGAAAATGAATTATAGAGTATTGCTTTTTTATAAATATGTAAAATTTGATCATCCGCATCAATTTCTTAAAACCCACTTACGATTTTGTAATGAGAATAATATTCTTGGAAGAGTTTGGATCTCAAACGAAGGAATAAACGGAACGGTCTCCGGCACGAATCAGAATATTGAGAAATATAAATCGGAAATCAGAAGGTATCCTGAATTTGCCGATATCTGGTTTAAGGAAGATGTTCATGATTCTCATGCGTTTAATAAAATCCATATAAGAATTAAAAAAGAAATTGTGAACGCAAGTTTTGGCGATGTTGATCTTTCTAAAACCGGCAAGAGATTAAAACCAGAAGAACTTAATGAATTTTACGAAAGCGGAAAAGAATTTGTAATTGTTGATGCAAGGAACAATTATGAAAGTGTTATAGGAAAATTTAAAAATGCAATTACGCCGGATATGCAGACTTTCCGCGATTGGACAAGAGTAGCAGAAGAACTGGAAATGTATAAGGATAAAACTGTTGTTACATACTGCACCGGCGGAATCAGGTGCGAAAAAGCATCTGCATACCTGGTAGAAAAAGGATTTAAGAATGTTTATCAGATGGATGGCGGAATCTGGAATTATATAAAACAATTCCCGGATAAATACTGGGAGGGTTCTGTGTTTGTCTTTGATGAAAGAAGAATTGTTACACCTAATACCAGTGAGGACTTAAAGCACATCGGTAAATGTTATTATTGCGGCAAACCTTCTTCATACTACATTAATTGTCATAACCAGGATTGCGATAAACTTCTTGTTACATGCGATGAATGTAAAACGGAAAATGATTATTGCTGTTCGGATGAATGCAGAAAATCTTCGAACAGAAGAACAAGAAATCATGGCTAAAATTTCTTAATCGTATGCGGTAGTTTTATTTTTTCAAAAGATCCCGCAATTTATTTTCGATTAAACCGGACTTCTCCTTTTCCAGTCTTTCAGCTAATTCCATTCTCTTATTTTCAACAAAACTGAGCTGATCTGTTATTAATGTCTGATAATAGTTTATCCGGTCCTTTACTTCGGATATTTTAGCTTGATAGAACTTATTAAACTCATTTCTTTTTTGATTGATAAATGCATCGAATTTGGATTTGAGCTGATTCTGCAATTTAATTAACTCTTCTCCAACTACTTCCTGAAGCCGCTTTGCTATTTGATTATCCAGATCCGTTGCTAATGCAACATCAATGTTACCTTTTGTATTCCACATCCTCAGATTAACACCAAAGCCGTTTACCCGCTCAAGAACCTGTCTTACAATGCTCTCAAAAATATTTTTCGGCTCGGATTCAAATATCATTGATAAGTCTGAAAATTTTACGTCTATGTTCGTATCGAAAGAATTACCGGGGAACGAAAGTTTAATTGTTGAATTCATCAGAGCATTTTTAATTGTTGTAGGAAGGAAATCACTTTTACCGAGTTTTATTTCTGATGTAGGAACTCCTTGCAACGTTGCAGAATATTCATCCAGTGGAAGATCTTTTCGTCTATCGATTAAACCGGAAATTTTAACCGATCGCTCATTTTTAAGTTCTCCTTCCACATCAATTGTTATCGGCAATCCGGTTGTTAATTGATTGTCTGTGATATTTTTGATCGTTCCTTTACCAATAAACAGGTCGCCTTCTTTCTTTCCCCCCTGAATAATTATCTGTTTAATCCAGAATTTTGGATATGTCCGTGGAGATGGAAATTTAATATTCTGTCCTTCGAAGCGGGGTTGTTTTTCAAACTCAGGTTCCGGCTGATATTTTTTTACGCTCTGCCGCGCAATATCTGCATATCCCAGATAACCAGTAACACGTTTATACATTTCGTTACCAATTAGAAGCTGCGCGATACTTGGCGTATTAATACTTGGCAGACGTGCCATATCTTTTAAGTGCTGGAAGTCTCTCTTAACATAATCGTCAACAGAATCCACCGAAGTAATGATTGCGGTAATGTCGTTATTAATTGATTTATAACGGTTCTCAAAGGTATTCTTAATATCGCCGATAGTTTTACTAGAATTATCAACGGTAAGGATTGCATTGGTAATATTTTGAACGTTGTTTAATTGTGCCGGGTCAATTGTTTTTATTCTACTTTCGATTTCTAAAATTTTGTTTTTGCTTGTCTCGAAATCATTTATAGAGGCATCCCATTGTTTAGAAGCACGGAGAACTTCCTGTTTTATTGAATCGAGTTTAGATACTGTTCTTATATCCAGAATTTTAATTAAGCTATCCGGATTAAAATTGCCTTTAAGTTTAGCAAGATCGAAGATAGGTGTTGTTTGTTTAATTTGATTTATAAAATCGTCTGCAGTTTTTTTGAATGTTCGCTCCGCGGTAAGAAGCGTTGATCTTCTCCTTTTGCTTTCAGGAAGCGAACCGTCTGTTTTTCTTTTTGATCCGATTGCCAGATCATAAATTTCGATTGTTTCTATTATATATTTCTTCCGCAGCAGCTGATTGGCATCCAGCTCGAACTTAACATTTCCCGTTTCAAATAAATTTGTCCATGTGTTATAAGGATTAGCAACCTGTAATTTTGTCCATTGAATTCCAAGCGGAAAGAAACTCACTTTTAGGTTCTCTATTTCTACCTTCGCCCCGAATACAGACTCGCCCGTATCTTCTATTTGAGATTCAACCCAATTATCTAAAAAGAAGTAAATAAGGAGAAAGAAAATTATTAGCGGGACAAGTATGAAGAAGATAAAATGTTTTCTCATTGTACACCTCCAAGATCGCGTAGTTTAGTATACAATCTTACAATCGAACTCTGTTTAATAATCTTATAGATTTTCCACTTTTCAACTTTGGAATAAAGGTGCTTGCGGTATTGAATTACAAGAATCTTCATACCAAAATAAACCGGAACAGCTAAAACAATTGCACATAAGAAACTTCCCATTACAACCGTGTTATTAAAGTTGGTAAGCGGTGCAACAGGTGCATTGTAAAGTGATGTCCAGAATTCCTTCAACCATTCAATTTGAGTTAGAATCTGGTAACCGAGCCAGTGAAAAAACGGATCGAAAATAAACGCAATTATACTGAACATTGTTAGACCGAGAAACACTGCGCCAAGATTTACGTTTAATAGAGCTACTAAAATCCATATTATCAATCCCTGTAATGTAAATATTGGCGAAATGCCCAGAATTGTTCCGAGAGCAAATCCCCCGGCTACCTGTGCGGGCGACTGACCCTCCCGGAAAATTTTTAAGAAGTCTTTTAAAATTTTTAACCAGAACATTTAGGTTCTCCATTAATACTTTATATAATACCTTGCAGATTACTCCAACTGCTAATTAGCCGGTGAATTAATAAGTAGCAAGCATACCGGAATTTTTATTCATTCTGAGAGTCTCGAACCATTCAATAGCACCGATAATACTTGGCAGAACAGATGTTGCATGTGTCCCGCCCGGAATAGTAACGAGTTCTACATTGGCTCCTTTCGACCTGAAATAATTTCGTGCGCTGACAGAATTTTCGTATGGAACGAATTCATCGCTATCACCATGATAAAATCTAATCGGTGTCGAAGGAGTCCAGTTAAGCAAGCTATTCGATTCGAATGCAGATAAGACTAATGATTCACTCCCGTTCAAAAATCCGTTTATAAAATTCGCTTTAAATAATTGTGAAAGGGAAATATTTAGCTGAGCATTTATTTCGGTTGTAGTTTTTGTTCCGTCAAATAGAGCGGGAATACGTTCGGCATAAGGTGAATTGAAAATTTGATTTAATCTGTTCCAGCCATAAATATTATCGTATGCAGCAAAGAAAAACGCAAGGTAGGAGGGCTGATTGTATGTTTGTTTTTGTATGATTGACCGTGCTGTAAGAATCAAATCGTAAGCACCCGCCATCGGAGCGGTTGCTGAAATAGAAAATTCACCGCGATAACTCTGTTCAATCTCTTTTAGTGTTGCAAGCGTAACATAACCCCCTTCGGAGTATCCGGCAAGAAACACCTGTCCGTTCAATTTAAGATTTTTTGTCCGCGCGAAAGATCTTCCGGCTCTTATAAAATCGATTACACATTCAGCAGAGGATTTTTGATGATGATACGGATGAATTGAGTTCGATTCGCCCAGACCAAGGTAATCCGGTACTAATGCAAAATAACCGAGTGATGCCGCGATTAATCCATCTACCGCAGTTAAAGGATTTACTGATGCAACATTATCCCTTTTGGTTTGTGTTCCATGCTGAAGACTAATTAGAGATAATACATCTTTACCTTTTGGAATATAAATTGCACCCGATGCAGTGACAATATTTCCTTTCCAATCTTTCGTACGGTAAACAACCTTGTATGCTTCTACATCAAAACGCAAATAATTATTAACAGGCAGATTACCGGCAAGCGGATTAATAAGGAATTGAAGAAATGATGTGCTATAATTACCCTTCAATTCACTGCTGATTAACTGTCCGCGTGATTTTTCTACCGGTTCGAGTGGTGAATCTTCCCGGCATGAAATGAAAATGAATGTAATTATAATAAAGATGGATAATAATTTGATTCGTGTTAATGATTTATTTATCATTTTATTTTCTTTCATTCCGATTTATTTCTTGTGTTGTTGTTTTGCCAGCAATTCATACAACCAGCCAGGCAGCATTCCAACAATACTTGTTAATAATACCATCTGCCACGGAAATTGAATTACTCTCTTTTCTTTTTTGATACCATCAATAATTATATCTGCTGTTTTTTCTGCCGTTATAAGAAATGGCATTTTAAATTTATTGCCGCTTGTCATCGGGGTTTCAACAAATCCGGGTCGTATAGTAATTACCTTTACCCCGTAAGGATTAAGTTCAACTCTCAATCCTTCAAGATAGTTTGTAATAGCAGCTTTGCTTGAAGTATAGAAACTACTACCTGAATAACCACGGTTATCGGCAAGGCTCGATACCCCGGCAATAATTCCATTTTTTCTTTCAAGAAAATCGGGCAGAAATTGTTCAATCCAATAAATCATTCCTAATAAATTTGTACCGTAAATTTTTTCAGCAAACTGCGAATTGTAATTACGGACATTCATATAATGACCGGCGCCGGCATTAAGAATAGCAAGATCAACACTACCAAATTTATCTTTAATTTCTGTATAAGCAGCAGCAACATCATTTTTATTAGACACATTGCACTGCAACAATAAATAAGAACACTTTTTCGTTTTATCTTCTTCTTTAATCTCTTCCAGCAAATTAATTCTTCTTGCTGTTAGAATAAGATTCACATTCTCGCCGGATAATTTAGATGCAATTGCTCTTCCTATTCCGCTTGACGCTCCTGTAATTAGAATGGTTTTGCCTGATAAGTCCATCTATTCTTTTATGTTTTTTAATGAACAATTTAAAATTATTTATTCTCTGTGGTATCTCCTAATTGTAAGCACTTTTTTTAGAAGGACAAAAATTTGTATCTTTAACAAAAATTATTCCCCGATTTATTATTAATCTATTAAGGATACTAGTGGAACCGGAATTTGTTGAGATTGATGATGTAATGATTAACACAGAGGTAATGGAAATTAAATTTACATGCGACCTTGAGAAATGTAAAGGCGCGTGCTGCACTATGGAAAGTGAATTCGGAGCCCCGATTACAAAAGAAGAAATAGAAGCAATTGATAGAATTTTACCTGTTATTAAAGAGTATCTACCCAAAGAACATGTGGAAGAAATAAATAAAAATGGTTTCTGGATCAACAGGTTCGATCAATTAATGACAAGAAGTTTGAACAATAGAGCTTGTGTTTTTGTTACATTTGAAAATGAAATAGCCAAATGCGGAATTGAAAAAGCATACCACGATGAAAAGGTTGATTTTGTTAAACCAATTTCATGTCACCTTTTCCCCATACGGATTTCCAGATTTGGCGGCGATGTTGTCCGTTTTGAAAAATATGAAGAATGTAGTCCGGCTCTAATTAAAGGGATTAAGAATGGAACAACAGTATTAGATTTTTGCCGTAATGCACTGGAAAGACTTTACGGCGCTGAATGGTTCTCAAAATTAAAAGACACGGTAATCAGGTAATTATGTTATCACTGCAACAAAGATTAGCTTTACAACAGAAACTTTCGCCCCAGCAAATTCAATATCAGAAATTGCTGCAGCTAAATACACTCGCATTAGAGCAAAGGATTAAAACCGAACTTGAGTTGAACCCGATACTTGAAGAAAGTCTGGAAGATGATGTTTCCCTTGAACAGCTTGATGAAAATCCAGAAGAAGGAGATGATACAACTAAAGCTGACGATGACGAAGAAACGTATAACAGCAAAGACGATGAGTTTGATCTTGAAGATTTTATGAATGAAGCCGAGATCGATTATGAATTCGAAAGAATAAACAGGAGTAACGACGAAGAGAAGGTTCATCCTATTGCCCCGCAGAGAAAAAGTTTACGCGATAATTTAATTGATCAGCTTCACATGCTCGATTTAGGCGAAGACCAGATGATTCTTGGCGAAAACATTATAGGAAGTTTAGACCGCGACGGATATTTCAAAGCCGATCTTGAAAAACTCCTAAACGAAGTAAATATGTTCGAAGGAACCAAACTCTCCATAACCGATGCCGAAAAGATACTGGGACTTATACAAACATTCGAGCCCGTTGGAATTGCATCGAGAAGTTTACAGGAGTGTCTGCTCGTTCAAATCAAAAATTCTTCCTTCGATCCCTATTACTCCTACCTTGCAGAAAAAATATTAGCAGAGCATTGGGAGAATTTTGTTAACAAACGCTACGATAATATTCAAAAAGTAATGGATCTTTCCAAGGAAACTCTCCGGACTTCCCTGGATATTATTCAGAAATTAAATCCAAAACCGGGTGAGGGGAATATCGATTCCGAAGAAATGAACCAGGTTACTCCGGACTTTATTATTGATAAAGTTGAAGACAATTACATCGTAACGTTAAACGATAGAAGCGTACCATCGGTTACAATCAGTAAAACATATCTTGAGATGATTGATACAAATAAGCGGAAGCGAAAAATTTCGGAAAGAGAGAAAGAAACACATAAATTCTTGCGCGAAAAGTTTGAATCGGCTAAATGGTTTATTGCATCTCTTCAGCAGCGGCGTCATACGCTAATGAAGATTATGCGGTCGATACTCGAAAAGCAATATAATTTCTTTGAAAGCGGTCCAAAGTTTTTAAGACCTATGATTTATAAAGATATCGCAGATGAAATCGGGATGGATATTTCTACAATTAGCCGCGTGGTTAATGGAAAGTATGTTCAAAGTCCACAGGGTATTCATGAATTGAAATATTTCTTTAGCGAAGGACTCTCAACAGATAGCGGTGATGAAATTTCTAACAAGCATATTAAAGAGCTAATCAAGGAAATTTGCGATAACGAACCAAAGAATAATCCTTATAGCGATGATAAAATTGCCAGCATTCTTCAGGAAAAAGGGATCCATATTGCAAGACGTACGGTTGCTAAATACAGGGAACAACTAATGATTCCGGTTGCACGTCTGCGAAAGCAGTTATGATTTTTATTGATGTTATTCTAATAATATTTCTATTCTCGTTATTTGCATTTTCGCACACATGGCTTGCCTCGTTAAAAATCAAAAAAAATTTTGTAGAGAAGATGGGAAATAAGATCGCATTTTACCGCCTCTTCTATAATTTATCCTCAATTATCTTTTTCCTTTTTTTCTATCTTGTATCACCCAGACCCGATCTGATTGTTTACGACTTACATTATCCGTTCGATATTATTACATTTGCACTCCAGATTTTATCGTTTATCGGATTAATCTGGGCAGTTAGAGGAACTAACTTAAAAGAGTTTGTTGGAATTTCTCAGATTGTTAGATATTTAGATGGTAATTACAATGTTTACGATCTGGATGAAAGACAGGTTTTTAGAAAGGACGGTCCATTTAAATTGGTTAGGCACCCGGTTTATTTGTTTTCAATTTTGTTTCTGGGATTAAGACCAACAATGGATCTGTTTTACCTGGTAATGTTCATCTGTATTGCTATTTATTTTTATATAGGATCTCTTTACGAAGAGAAAAAACTTATTGAGATTTTCGGCAACGAATATCTGGAATATCAAAAATCGGTTCCAAGATTAATCCCTTTTATAAAATAGAAACTAATTGATGATTCATTCGTCAATTGTTCAACAGGAGAATTAAAATGAAGATAAGATCAACAACGATTGTTGGAATAATTAAGGATGGAAAAGCGGCATTGGGCGGCGATGGCCAGGTTACTTTAGGCAACACTGTTATGAAGCATAACTCGATGAAAATAAGAAAATTGCTTAACGGTAAAGTTATATGCGGATTTGCCGGTTCAACAGCCGATGCATTTACACTTCTTCAACGCTTTGAAGAAAAACTTGAACAATACAGCGGCAACGTTTCCCGCGCTGTTGTTGAACTTGCAAAAGACTGGCGGACGGACAAATATCTCAGAAGGCTCGAAGCAATGCTTGCAATTATTTCCGAAGAGAAAGCTTTCATCGTTTCCGGAACCGGGGATGTTATTGAACCCGAAGATAATATTGTTGCTATTGGTAGCGGTGGAATGTATGCGCTTGCTGCTGCAAAGATGCTTAAAAAATACAGCAAACTTTCTGCAAAAGAGATTGTTGAAGAAGCTCTTAAAACCGCTTCGGAAATCTGTATTTATACTAACGACAAAATAACCGTTGAAGAGATATCTAAATGAGGAAAAAGAAAATGGATAACGGCGGACTAATGAAAAATTTAACTCCTACTCAGATAGTAAAAGAATTAGACAAATATATTATCGGTCAGAACGATGCAAAACGTGCTGTTGCAATTGCTCTTAGAAACAGGTGGAGACGTCAGCAGGTTGAAGAAGGAATTAAAGAAGAAATAATGCCTAATAATATTATTCTTATTGGACCAACAGGAGTTGGCAAAACGGAAATTGCAAGACGGCTTGCTAAATTATCCGGCGCACCGTTTATAAAAGTTGAAGCTTCCAAATACACTGAAGTAGGTTATGTTGGTAGAGATGTTGAATCGATGGTACGTGATCTTACCGAGCTGGCGGTTACAATGGTTAGATCTGAAAAAACGGTTTCTGTTCAGGAGAAAGCAGAGCGTATGGCCGAAGAAAAAATCCTGGATCAATTGATTCCACCTATAAAAAAATCTTCTACTGGAGATGAAAACGGAGAGAATGAGGAAATTCAAAATGAAAAAACACGCGAATGGATGAGAGAAAAATTACGCAACGGTGAACTGGACGATCGAATGATTGAATTCGACATAACATCTCCCGCATTCGGTATGCAGGTTCTCGGACCAATGGGCATGGATGATATGTCTATGAATCTACAGGAAATGTTCAGCAGTATGATTCCAAAAAAGAAGAAGAAAAGAAAGACAGCAATAAAAGAAGCCCGTAAAATTATTGCCCAGGAAGAAGCAGAAAAGTTAATTGATATGGAAGCTGTTCAGAAAGAAGCAATTAAACGTGTTCAGGAATCCGGGATTGTTTTTATCGACGAGATCGATAAAATTGCCGGAGCTAAAAGTCAGCAAGGACCCGATGTTTCCCGCGAAGGAGTTCAGAGGGATCTGCTTCCTATTGTTGAAGGCTCTACTGTGAATACTAAATATGGACCGGTTAAAACGGATCATGTTCTGTTTATTGCATCAGGTGCGTTTCATGTTTCAAAACCATCTGATTTAATTCCCGAACTTCAGGGTCGCTTTCCAATTCGTGTTGAACTTAAGAGTTTAACGGAAGAAGATTTCATAAAGATTCTTACTCTTCCTCAAAATGCATTATTAAAACAATATACCGCTCTTCTTCAAACGGAAGGAGTGGCAATTAAATTTACTGATTCTGCAATAAAGGAAGTTGCCAAAACCGCCGCGCTTGTTAATGATCAGGTTGAAAATATTGGCGCAAGGAGGTTGCATACAATTCTTACAACATTACTGGAAGATATTTTGTTTGAAGTGCCCGATAAAATGCCTAAATCCGAAGTGGAAATTTCCGGCGAGATGGTTAACAGTAAACTAGATAAGATTGTTAGGAACAGGGATTTGAGTAAATATATTTTATAATAAGATTAGAAAGGAAAGCGTAGTGAATTATAAATACGTATTTATTATTTTTTTATTGACGGTTCTGTTTGTAAGATGTTCAAATGATAATACTGATGAAATTGTAAATCTGGGAGCCGCAAAGAAAGTTGTTCAGAATTATTATGAGTCCAGTAATTACGAAAGAGATTGTAAAGTAATTATAGATAAAGCAATAGATCATATTAATGGATTGACATTACCGGAAAAGCCGACAGTTATATTTGATATTGATGAAACATCGCTGGCAAATTATCAGCACATAAAAGAAATTGATTTTGGATATTATTACGATATCTGGCTTGAATGGCTTAAACAATCGGATGCGGTTGCAATTCCGCAAACAAAAAGATTCTACGATTTTCTGCTTACAAAGAATATTGATGTGGTTTTTATCTCCGGAAGGAATGACGATTCTTACCAGGCAACATTAAAAAATCTATTTTACCAGGGTTATACAAAATTAGATACAGTTATTGTACGCAACAAAGACGAACGGAATTTATCAGCATCAGAATTTAAACTTGCTAAAAGGAAGGAACTCACTCAAAAAGGATTCAACATAATTGCAAATATCGGCGACCAGATGAGTGATTTTTATGGAGGATACTCCGGCTACATTATTAAACTTCCGAACTATCTTTATTTAATAGATTAGCTTATTGTTTATTATCTTTGAGCTAAGTTTATACCGGATTTAAAGAGCTGCACATTTCACAACAATTCTTTGAAGCATGGCGGAACAAAATCTAAAAACAGCTATTGTTGTTGGAGCAACAGGTCTTATTGGTGGACTTCTTGTTAAAAAATTATTGAAGGATCTTCGTTACAGTAATGTAAAAGTTTTTACAAGAAGAACAACCGGGTTAACAAGCCCTAAACTTCATGAACATATTATGGATTTTAATCTAATTGAAATGTGGGGAGATAAAATTTCCGGTGACGAATTATTCTCCGCACTCGGCACAACAATTAAACAAGCCGGTAGTAAAGAGAAACAATACCTTGTTGATTATACTTATCAATATGAAATTGCCAGAGCGGCAGCAGAAAATCATGTTCAAAAATATTTTCTTGTCTCTTCAATCGGGTCAAACAGGTTCTCCCCAAATTTTTATCTTAGAATGAAAGGTGCTCTTGATTATGCTGTGTCTGAAATGCCTTTCAGTAAAATTGTAATATTTCAACCGGCGGGACTAATTGGGGAGAGGGACAACCCAAGACCTGGAGAAAAGATTGGAATTGTTATAGCAAATTTTATTGGCCGACTTTTTCCATCATTAAAAAAATACAAACCCATAAAAGCAGAAAGAGTTGCAGATGCAATGATTAATGCAGCTAATGATTCTACTCATCAAAAATTAATTGTATATAAATCCGATCAAATAAATCTTATTGCCGAATGATATCAAAAGTAAGATGGGGAATTATCGGCTGCGGGGATGTTACAGAAGTTAAGAGCGGTCCCGGTTTTCAGAAAGCGGAAGGTTCGGAACTTGTTGCAGTAATGAGAAGGAATGAAAAACTTGCAGAGGATTATGCACAGCGACACAATGTACCGAAATGGTATAACGATGCAAATAAACTGATAAACGACCCGGATGTTGATGCTGTTTATATTGCGACACCTCCATCTACACACAAAGAATATACTATTGCTGCGGCTTCAGCCGGCAAACCTGTTTATGTTGAAAAACCGATGGCGCTTAATTATAGCGAGTGCATCGAAATGGTTGAAACATGTCGGAAATTTAATGTTCCACTTTTTGTTGCATATTACAGAAGAGCGTTACCACGATTCTTAAAAGTTAAGTCCCTTTTGGAAGAGAATAGAATAGGAGAAATTCGTTCCGTCTCAATTAAGTTTTTTCAGCAGACAACAGATAAAGATTTAAGTCCGGATAACTGGCGTGTTGATTCATCCATTGCCGGTTGCGGTTACTTCTGCGATCTCGGCTCTCATATGATCGACCTAATTCAATTTTTACTTGGTAAAATTAGTGATGCTTCGGGTTACACTTTTAATCAATCAAAACTATATAAAGCAGAGGACACTGTCTCTGCAACATTTATATTCGAAAACGGAATCTGCGGTAATGGTATCTGGTCATTCAGCGCATTTAACAATTTAGATGAAACAGAAATACTCGGCACTAAAGGGAAAATAACCTATTCAACATTTTCCAATGAACCGTTAAGACTTTATATTAATAATAGAATGGAAGAAATTAATATTGAACATCCGCTGCATGTTGCGCAACCGCTTATTCAATTGGTAGTAAACGACTTATTAGGCAAAGGTATTTCTCCGAGCAACGGCGACACTGGCTCTCAGACAAGTTTGATAATGGATAAAATTCTTGGTCGAAGATAAAAGTTTTCTTTGAATCAATATTCTAACGTAACACAAACAAGTTCAAAACCGATACATAATATGATTGAAGATGTAAAAGCATGGGTTATATCTGCAACAATGGGATACGGGCATCAACGTGCTGTTCATCCATTGCGGGAAATTGCCGAAGAAAACATAATCACTGTCGGTGCTGGTGAAGCTGCATCGAAGAATGAAGAAAAATTATGGAAGCGTGTACTCGGCGCTTATGAATTTATGTCGCGCGCAAAAGGAATTCCATTTATCGGAAAACCAATCTTCAATTTATTGGATGCATTACTTCACATTCCTTCCTATTACCCGATGAGAGATTTATCCAATGCAACTTTCCAGGTTGACTTGCTGGAATCAAGCATAAAAAAAGGTCTATGTGCGGCAATGCTTGAAAAAGTTAAAACAAAAAATCTGCCTATTGTTACATCATTCTATGCATCTGCAATTGCAGCAGATATGAAAGGTTTCCATAATGTGTATTGTATTATATGTGATGCGGACTTGAATCGTGTTTGGGTTGCCCGGCAGCCATGGGAAAGTAGTATACACTACTTTGCGCCTTGCGGTAAAGCTGCACAGCGATTAAAAGCGTATGGCGTACCTGATGAAAGAATTTTTATTACCGGGTTTCCTCTGCCGATTGAATTAATTGGTGGTGAAGAGATGCCCGCACTGAAAAAAAATCTTGGACGGCGGCTTGTTAACCTCGATCCAAGAAAAGTATTCAGGGGTCGTCACGAAAAAAATGTTGAGCATTTTTTAGGTAAGAACAACTACCATGATAATGTTAAGAGTAAATTAACCCTATCATATGCTGTGGGTGGTGCCGGGGCTCTTAAAGAAATTGGCAGAAAGATTGCTTTTAGTCTTAAAAACAAAATTCTCAATAACGAAGTAAAGCTGATTCTGATAGCCGGGACAAAGCAAAATGTAAAAGACTATTTCTATTCCATAAAAAAACAAATTACAGACGATGATTCACAAATTGAAATTATCTACTCTGATTCGATGGAAGATTATTTTGAAAAGTTTAACAATGCTATGCACGAAACCGATATTTTATGGACAAAACCAAGCGAGCTTTCTTTCTATAGCGGATTAGGACTTCCTATAATAATGACACCAACAATTGGTTCACAGGAAAAGTTTAACCGGTTGTGGCTGTTCGAAATTCAAGCCGGTATAAAACAGATGAATGCAGATTATACTGATCAGTGGCTGAACGATCTCTTGAATAAAGGAATCCTTGCCGAAATGGCCTGGTCTGGTTTTCTTAAAGCAAGAAAACTTGGTACATACAAAATAATCGAGGTTCTAAAAACCGGTAATTTAACTCACTCTCAATCACCGGTTCTTCGTTAAATATATTTATGCAGAAACAGAAATTACTTTTTATCTACTTAAGAACCGGCGGGGGACATCTTGCACCGGCCCGTGCCGTAGCAGAGCATATAAGCAAATATAAAAGCGATGATTGCGAAACATTACTTATAGATGGGTTCGGTAAAACAAAATGGCTGGCACGCTTTATTATTGAGGATGGTTACCGTCATCTTCAAAGTAAAGCCAAATGGTTTTATGAATTTCTTTATTTAACTCACAAACTGAAATTTATCTCTCATATCAGTGCGTTTTTAGTATCAATAAATATTACAAAGTATTTAAAAGAAGTTCTGCTGGATTATAAGCCCGACAAGATTGTTCTATTCCATTTTTTTCTTATCAAACCTCTTTTTTCGACACTACAAAAATTGAAGAAAGAGATTCCCGTGATAACAGTAGTAACAGATCCGTTCACAGCGCATCCGCTCTGGTTTCTTAAGAAAGACCAGAACTTTATTCTGTTCAGCGATAAACTTAAAAATCAGTGTATTAAAAACGGGATAGAAGAAACACGTTTAAATGTTTTCCCGTTTATTTTAAGTGAAAAATTTTCTGAAAAGCCCGATGAAGAAAAAGTACTTTTATTGAAGAGCAGGTATGGAGTTGAAAATAAGAAGACGCTTTTAATACTCGGCGGAGGTGATGGAATCCCAAAAGGGAAAAGAATTCTTAAAAAATTTATTAAGAGTAGTTTCGATTATAATATTATTATTGTCTGTGGCAATAACAAAAAACTTTTCAACCAGGTAAATAAATTAAAACAAAAATACAACCGTGATAATCTTATTGTTTACGGCTTTGTCGATTTTGTTTACGATCTAATTTGCTTATCCGATCTTGTAATTACAAAATGCGGTGCCTCAACTTTTATGGAGATATTAATGAGCGGAAAAATTCCTGTTGTTAATACTTATATATGGGAACAGGAAAAGGGAAATGTCGATTTTATAATAGAAAACAAATTGGGAATTTATGAAAAGAGAATTGACAGGCTTCCCGGCATCGTTGAAAATCTTTTCAGGGAAAAAGATCTTTACAGTGAATTCAAAAAAAATATTGACAACGCCGGTCTTAAGAATGGTTCGGCAGAAGTTGCCGGGTATATCTGTAATTTTTAATTAACTCCCGGATCATTCTTGCAGCAAATTATCCCCGCTTAATACTGTAACTCATTACATCAAGCCATAAAGGAACATACGAAATTCCCTTTATTTATTAACCTTTTCAAACTCAACCAAGCATTCAGTATCAGGATTTTTTATATTTGCACCTAATTATTATCAATAGTTGAGAAGTAAATGCCGGCAAAGAATTTTTCTGAAATCCCCAAAACGTATAGTCCCAAAAATGTTGAAGATAAGTGGTACAAATACTGGTACGATCATAATCTCTATCACAGCGAAGTTGATGAAAACAAAGAACCATACACAATTGTAATTCCGCCTCCCAACATAACGGGAATACTTCACATCGGTCACATTCTTAACAACACACTTCAGGATATTTACATTCGTTACAAACGAATGATGGGATTTAATGCTTGCTGGATTCCCGGAATTGATCACGCATCAATTGCAACCGAAGCTAAAGTTGTTGCTATGCTGAAGGAACAGGGAATAAATAAGGATAATATTTCCCGTGAAGATTTCTTACAATACTGTTACGAGTGGAAAGAAAAATACGGCGGAATAATTTTTAAGCAGCTCCGTAAACTTGGTGTTAGCTGCGATTGGCAGCGCGAACGTTTTACGATGGATATACACTATTATAGAAAAGTAATTGAAGCATTTGTAAAACTTTACAAAGAGGATCTCATCTACCGCGGTTATAGAATGGTTAACTGGGATCCCGCCTCAAAATCTGCAATCAGCGATGAAGAAGTTTTTTACAAAGAAGTAAAAGGTAAACTGTGGCACTTCAAATATCCGGTTAAGGATTCTACTGAATATATTATTGTTGCTACAACAAGACCCGAAACAATGTTGGGTGATACAGGAATTGCTGTTAATCCGGATGATGAACGCTATAAACATTTAATCGGTAAAACTGTAATTCTTCCGATTGTCGGAAGAGAAATCCCTTTGTTTACTGATGAGTATGTAGATAAAGAATTTGGTACCGGTGCCGTAAAAGTTACACCAGCACACGATGTTAATGATTACGAAATGGGTCTGCGTCATAATCTGGAAATGGTTAACATTTTTAATGAAGACGCTACTTCAAATGGAAACGTACCCAAAGAATTTAGAGATCTCGATCGGTTTGATCTCCGTTATAAAGTTGTTGCAAGAATGGAAGAACTTGGTCTGCTTCATAAAGTTGAAGAATATACCAATAAAGTCGGCTATTCCCAGCGCGGTAATGTTCCTATTGAACCATATTTATCCGAACAGTGGTTTATGAGAATGGATAAACTGGCCAAACCCGCTCTCGAAGCCGTGCTTAATGGTAAAGTCAATTTTTATCCGGGACACTGGGTTAAAACTTACGAACACTGGATGACAAACATTCGCGACTGGTGTATATCGCGTCAGCTCTGGTGGGGGCAACGTATCCCGGTATGGTATCATAGAGAAACAAAAGAAATTTACTGCGAAGTTGAACCACCGGCAGATATTGAAAGTTGGTACCGGGATGATGATGTGCTCGATACATGGGCATCAAGCTGGTTATGGGCACAGGATGTTTTTACAAATGAAGAAGAAAAAAACTATTATTATCCGACCGACCTTTTAGTTACTGCACCTGATATTATTTTCTTCTGGGTCGCGCGAATGATTATTGCCGGAATGCATTTTAAGAATGAAATTCCCTTCAGAGATGTTTACTTTACCAGTACAGTGCGTGATACCCAGGGAAGAAAAATGAGCAAGTCGCTCGGCAACTCTCCGGATCCGCTTGATCTAATTGAAGAATATGGGGCTGATGCATTAAGATTCACAATGATCTATATCGCTCCGCTCGGCCAGGATGTTTTATTCAGTACTGATAAATGTGAAATAGGAAGAAACTTTGCAAACAAAATATGGAATGCCGGAAGATTCTTATTAATGAATTCACAAAACATAAAAGTAAGTAAGGATCTTGTTGATGAACATTTAGATTTTACCGATAGGTGGATTATATCGCGCTTCCAGAAAACTCTGAAAGATTTAACAGAAGCAATTGATGAGTATGAAATAAATAATGCTGTAAAAATTATATATTCTTATGTGTGGAATGATTTCTGCGATTGGTATGTTGAGTTGTCCAAGTTCAGATTATATAATGCATCTGACGAAGTAAAATCAGCTCTTCTTTCTCGTTCAATCTCTTTGTTCGAAGAGATGCTTAAACTTGTTCATCCTTTTATGCCGTTCATTACCGAGGAGATTTGGCAGCTTCTTGATGAAAGAAATGAAGGCGAAAGTATTTCAACAAAAGAATTTCCTAAGTATTATGGAGTTCTTGTGGATGAAATAGCAGAAATGAACGTTGAGTTTCTTCAGAATATAATTACGGCTATCAGAAATATCCGCGGAGAAATGAACTTACCCCCATCAAAACAAATTAATGTTCTGCTGAAAACAGATAAGATTAATGAAGAACAGATTAAATATATAAGATCACTTGTTAAGATTGATCAATTAACAGTTGATCCCAAAATTGAAAAACCAAAGGCAAGCGCATCTGCCGTTGTAAAAGGATGCGACATTTTTATACCTCTCGAAGGATTAATAGATCTCAATGTTGAACGGGCAAGAATTGAAAAAGAAATAACCCGTATCTCCGGTTCTCTCGAAGGGGTAAGAAAAAAATTATCCAACGAAGGATTTGTTGCCAAAGCACCTGCAGAAGTGATAGACCGAGAGCGTACTAAAATGAATGATTGGGAGAAATCCCTCGAAAAGCTGAAAACAATCCTTGAAGACATTAATTAAACTGCTGTTTATAATTTTACAAATGAGTGTCTCAAAAGTAATCTTTCATAATCAAATAGAACGCGGATAAACATGGATTCAACAGATTATCGCGGATAATAATTTAAATAATGCTTCTGAGATTTTTCCGGCAATTATTTATTCATCTTATACAAATTTTAAAAGAACCTTTATAGCCTGTATTCCATTCCTTTCTTTAATTTGTTATTTTAATTCTGCAATAAAAGAAAATTAGGTCATCTCATGGATGTTGAAATTCTTTCACGTATTCAATTCGCTTTTACAATTGCATTCCATTATATCTACCCGCCTTTAAGTATTGGTCTTGGTGTACTTCTCGTAATTATGGAAGGGATGTATCTAAAAACCGGCAATAAACTTTACGAGCAGATGACAAAATTCTGGGTTAAGATATTTGCACTAACATTTGCAATGGGAGTTGCAAGCGGAATTGTAATGGAATTTGAATTTGGTACTAACTGGGCAACCTACTCACGCTTCGTCGGAGATGTTTTCGGTAGTGCATTAGCGGCAGAAGGTATCTTTGCATTCTTTCTCGAATCAGGATTCCTTGCTGTCCTTGTCTTCGGCTGGAATAAGGTTAGTCCTAAAATGCATTTCTTCTCAACCATTATGGTTTCTTTCGGTTCGATGTTAAGCGCAGTTTGGATAGTTGTTGCTAATTCCTGGCAGCAGACTCCAGCCGGATATCATATTGTTGGTGAAGGAATTAATGCCCGCGCAGAAATTACAGATTTCTGGGAAATGGTTTTTAACCCCTCTTCAATGGAACGGTTGTCGCATGTTCTTTCAGGTGCATGGCTTGCCGGTGCGTTTTTGGTTTTAAGCGTAAGTGCCTATTATTTGTTGAGGAACAAACATATCGAATTTGCGAAATCGTCTTTTAAGATTGCACTCGGTTTGGCACTTTTTGCATCGCTGTTTCAATTATTCACCGGTCATAAAAGTGCAGTTGGTATTAGCAAAACACAGCCGGCTAAACTTGCTGCATTCGAAGCACATTCCGATTCATCCGGTGTAGGAGATCTTTATCTCTTCGGTTGGGTTAATGATCAGCAGCAGGAAGTAAAACTCGGGTTCAAAATACCGGGAATGTTGAGCTATCTTGTTCACGGAGATAGCAAAAAACCTTTAACGGGATTAAACGCTTTCAAACCGGAAGATAGACCGCCGGTTAATATTGTCTTTCAATCGTATCATATAATGGTTGCAATAGGATTCGGATTAATCGCACTTAGTTTAATAGGAATTTATATGCTCTGGCGAGGAAAGTTGTTCGAGAAGAGATGGCTACTGTGGATCTTTGTATTTTCAGTTCTTGGTCCGCAGATTGCAAATCAGCTCGGTTGGATTTCTGCAGAAGTTGGAAGACAGCCATGGATTGTTTACAACCTGCTTAGAACATCAGAAGCACTATCAAAAGTTGTTACTGCGAACCAGGTGTGGTTTTCATTGATATTATTCACTCTGGTTTATTTCCTTCTCTTCATTTTATTTATCTATTTATTGAATGAAAAAATTAAACACGGACCTGAAGGAGCCGAAAATATTCCTTCTGAGTACGAACATCAAAAAGCAGCATTGGAAAGAAATTAATAACAAAAATTAAACGTCTATGGAATTTCAATTTGACTTAAACACAATCTGGTTTATGCTCATTGGAGTATTATTAACCGGATATGCAATACTTGACGGCTTCGATCTTGGTGTCGGTGCACTTCATCTTTTTGTTAAAGATGATTTGGAGCGGAGAATTATGATTAATTCAATCGGTCCGGTATGGGATGGAAACGAGGTATGGCTCGTAACCGGTGGCGGAGCTCTCTTTGCAGCATTTCCGCATGTTTATGCAACCGTCTTTTCAGGATTTTATATTGCTTTAATTCTGCTCTTATTCGGATTGATCTTCCGTGCAATCGCAATTGAATTCAGAAGCAAGCAGCCGATGAAATGGTGGAGGCAGATGTGGGATGTTGCATTCAGTGTATCAAGTATTCTTATTGCACTCTTAATGGGCGTTGCACTCGGCAATATAATAACCGGAATTCCTATTGATGCCGAAAAAGAATTTGCCGGAAACTTTTTTACACTTATTAGTCCTTACACTTTGTTAGTCGGAATTACAACTGTTGCACTCTTCATGATGCATGGATCAATTTATGTGGTAATGAAAACCGAAGGTGAGTTGCAGAAAAAAATAAGAAGCTGGGTTAATAATAATATTATCTTTTTTGTAATCTGCTATGTAACCACCACGATGTATACACTTATTTATTATCCTCACATGGTTCAGCATTTTAAAGACGCTCCGTGGCTCTTCATAATTGCTGTATTAAACATGCTTGCAATAGCTAATATACCAAGAGAAATTTTCCATGGTAGGGATTTCAGAGCGTTCCTCTCGTCATGTGCAAGTATTGTTGCGCTTCTTGCATTGTTTGCAGTGGGACTCTTTCCGAATATTGTTCTTTCCAATCCTAATCCCGAATACAGTCTAACAATTTATAATGCAGCGTCTTCGCAGAAGACACTTAACATTATGCTTATTGTTGCAATTATAGGCATACCGTTTGTACTTGCTTACACAGTAAGTATCTACTGGATTTTTAGAGGGAAGGTTAAGATTGATACGATGAGTTACTAGTAAGAATAGATTTTAGAAAATTTGATACTGAACTTAATATAAAATTCTTATGATTAATTCCTTATCTTTAAGCAATCATTCAATAAAAGGTTGAGTTGATGAATCAAGCTGTACGTAAAACTACTCAAATACTTGACATTGGGTACAAAAAAACTTGCGAATGTAATGGAACGAATATTAATTGTCTAACTGCCAAAGATTGGTTAAAAAGTCAATTGGGGGTTTGGCAATTTACTTATGAAAAAAGAGATGTTCGAGATAAAGAATTACATCCGGCAACATTTCCAATATCATTAGCAAAGAAAGTTATAGAATTATTTACCCATCAAGGCGAACTTGTTCTTGACCCATTTGTTGGAAGTGGAACTACATTAGTTGCGGCACAAGACTCAAATAGAAATGCTGTTGGTTTTGATTTATTATCAAAATATATTTATTTGTGCGAATCGAGATTGGCCGAAAACCATATGTTTAATAATGCTAAACAGATAGCTATCCAAGATGACGCACGTAATATTCATAAATATTTTAACGAAGGAACGATAAGCTTAATTTTCACTTCTCCACCCTATGCAAATCTTCTAAATAGAAAACGTAAGAATAAATCACGTCGAGATCGAAATAACAGTCAGTTAAACAAAGTTGAACAATATTCACAAGATGAACGAGACTTAGGAACTTATGATATTGAAAAATATACAGAAGCAATGGGCGATATTTACGAATCATTATTACCTTTACTTAAAGAAAGAGCACATTGTGTTATCAATGTTCCCGATATGTGGTGGGAAAATCAAAGAATTACAATTCACGTTTCGCTTATTCAGGAACTTAGAAAACGGGGATATGAATTTAGAAATACTATTATTTGGGACAGGACTAATATTGTAAACAATATTGGAATATTTGGATGGCCGAGTAATTATATCACCATGGGAACAACTTTTGAATATCTATTAGATTTTTGGAAACCTCCTAAACAGTAAGGATACTCCAAATGAAGGTACTCACCAAAGAACAACTTATCGATAAACTGCTAAAAATTAAAAAGTCCGGATGGATAAAAAATGCAAGACATGGAAATGCTGGTGGCGTCGGTAATACTTTAGAAGATTTACTCGGAATAGAAGAAAATAATCTTCCAATTCCCAACGCCGCAGAATGGGAGTTAAAAGCACAGAGGGCAGATACAACATCGTTAACAACTCTTTTTCATATGGAACCATCACCACGGGCTTTAAAATTTGTTCCCCAAATTCTTTTACCAAAATATGGGTGGAAGCACGAAGAAGCTGGAATTAATTATACTGAAAGTGAAATGAGTTTCCGTCAAACTATCTCTGGAAAAGGAAGAAGCGATAGAGGTTTTATGGTGGTAATAAATAGAAATGAAAAAAAGGTTTTGATTTCTTTTGATTCTAAATCTGTTTCTGAGAGGCATGCGGCATGGTTAAAAAGTGTTGAACAACGCATAAACCTTGATGAACTTAATCCACAACCATATTGGGGATTTGATGATTTATTTCATAAAGCTGGGACAAAACTATTAAATTGTTTTTATGTTCAAGCGCAAGTTAAGAAAGAAAAAGGTAAAGAATTTTTTTCCTATGACAGGATTTTAATGTTGCAAAAATTTAGCATCGATAAATTTCTTAAATCATTAGAAAACAATGATGTGCTCATAGATTTTGATGCAAGATCTGGTCATAATCATGGAACAAAATTTCGACTAAGACAAAATCGATTACCAGATTTATACGAATTTGTAACAGAATTTTGACTTTTACTACTCAAAGTTAATCGTAAAAAATTTATCTCTGGAACAAGAATTTTGTATTGGATCTTTCTATATTAACGAGCGTTCATTAAGAGATATTAATGAAATATCCCAACACAAAGAAATTAATAACCGAGAAAGCGCTCGATTACTTTTCAAACAATGGTTATGTCGGCGCTTCAATAAGGCAAATTGCGCGCGCCGTTGGAATCCGTGAAAGCGCTATCTATAATCATTTCAAATCGAAAGAGGAAATATTCCTCGCAATTCTATCGGATTATAAGTCCAAGTCGTTAAGCACAAAAATTCTTAGTGATGAGCTTCTTGATGAGTTGGATAATCCGGAAAAGTTCCTACAGGATTTTGCCAGAAAATTGGTGGAATTCTGGAATACTCCCAAAGAGAAAAAATTTATACGGCTGCTGTTAATGGAACAGTTTACAAAAGTTGGTTCGGTTGAGCTTTCCGTTACGGAGTATGTGAATGAACTGCGTGCTATTTGCAGATTGATCTTTTCTGAAATGGTAAAGAATAACATTGCAAAGAAATATGATCCGGAAATATTAGCCGAGCAGTTCACCGCGCCTCTCTTTCTAATACGAACAGAACATCTTTCTAAAGATGAGCAGGTAGATATTAAAAATGTATATGGAATCGTTTCCAAACATGTTAACTTTTTCTGGAATTCAATAAAACTCTAACAGGAATTTTTATGCTAAAGAATGAACCAGCTAAACAGGATATTTTAGAAGCACACGAAAGAATTAAAAACCAGATTCACAGAACTCCACTTCTAACATCTGAATCACTTAATAAAATGTTTGGATGCCAGCTTTATTTCAAATGCGAGAATTTTCAGAAAGTCGGCGCGTTCAAATTCCGCGGTGCAAGTAACGCAGTTTTGTCACTTACTCAAAGTGACTTGGAGAAAGGTGTAATAACACACTCATCCGGTAATCATGCGGCAGCACTGTCGCTTGCCGCCCGAATGAAAAATGTTCCTGCTTATATTGTTATGCCGGATACAGCTCCTGAAATCAAGAAAAGAGCCGTTGCCGGTTACGGTGCTCAAATTACTTTCAGCGAACCGACAGTTAAATCTCGCGAAGAGGCTGCACAAAAAATAGTTGCTGATACCGGTGCCACTTTTATTCATCCTTATGATAATTACACTATCATTGCCGGTCAGGCAACATGTGCTAAGGAAATATTCGAAGATGTAAGTGACCTCGACTATTTGATTTCACCTGTTGGCGGTGCGGGACTCGTATCAGGTACATGCCTTTCTGCATATCATTTCTCGAATCACACAAAAGTAATTGGTGCAGAGCCGAAAGGTGCGGACGATGCTTTCCGCTCATTGAGAGATAAAACAATTTATCCGTCAATAAATCCAAAAACAATTTGCGATGGTCTTCTAACCCAGCTTTGCGAAAAAACTTTTTCAATACTCAATAAGTACTTGAGTGAAATAATAACAGTTGATGATGAATCGACAATCTCGGCAATGAAATTGATCTGGGAACGGATGAAGATTATTGTTGAACCATCAAGTGCTATTACGCTTGGTGTTGTAATGGCTAATCCGGAAAAGTTTAGTAATAAAAAAGTCGGCTTGATATTATCCGGCGGAAATGTTGATCTTGATAAACTTCCCTGGTTGAAGAATAATTAATAGGTGTTACTAACTAAACAGGTTAGTGATGAAAAAAATTATACTGCTAATGCTTGCTGCTGCAAACTTTTCGTATGCACAAAATTTTTTGTCCAATCTTCATGCTACAAAAAAAGATCCCGTTTACACAGCTTATGCGTCATCGCTGGAAAGAACAAATTATAAACTCGATCAGGGTTATTCATTAAGCTGGTTCGATCCTGAAAATGGAATCGGCTTTACTTCTAAAGACGGCGGGAATATTTTTTATGCTTTCAAATCCGGCAATAACGTTCGTTACTTACTGAAAGAACTTTATAAAGAACCGGTCATTACAACCTCATATTCTGACGTCGTAAAGTTTTATTTCTATCCGTTTAAGAATCTCCGTGTTGAAGCTACGTTTTTAGTTTACAGTTCACAGTTTGCAGTTCATAGTTTGAAAATAATAAATGAAAGTGACCGCGGCATTGATATTACAATCTATCCTCATTTTGAGTCAGCTTCGATCAATAATTTAGATTACTCAGAGCAAAATCATTCTTTTCTGTTTCATCATAAAAAAATCCGCGATGGATGGATGAAGGAACATTCAATTCCATTTACCGAAAATCTGGAGAGCATATTTGCATTCTCTGAAACACCAGAAAGCTATGGTTCTTATAAATACTTACAGGATAAAAATGCCGATACAACACTTGTATTGCAGAAATCCTTTTCGAGAGTATTGCTGAATAAATCTGCAATAAACAATAATGCCGGTGCTCTGGCGTTTCAGAAATCAATTTATTTAAAACCGGGTGAGTCAAAGGAATTAAGAATTGTAAGAGGACTGGATAAAGAAGATAAAGACAGTGATCAGTTATTGGTAATCAGTAATCAGTTGATGAAGATGGATTTAGAGTTGTTTGTTAAGGAAAATGAAAAAGTCTATTCGCGAATTCCCAAATTGACATTTGATAACAAAGAAAAAGAAATGCTCTACTGGAATGCATTCTCTTTAATTCGGCAATGCATGATGAAACCGGAAGGAGAAAGCAATTACAACTATTACGTGTTTTCACGAGAACCAAAGTGGGGCTGGGGATACGGTGGACAGGTATTTCACGAAAGTTTAACAATGCTTGCCTATGCTTTTATGGATCCTCAAAGTGCAATGAACTCCCAGCGTGTTTATATGGAAAGACAACGTGAAGATGGTTATATAAATTATAGAACCGGACCTTATTTAAATGAACAGATAATTCACAACGGAGAATATACAAGCTCCGCACCGTGGTTTAATTATATCAATTATGAAATTTATAAGATAACTGGTGATAAAAAGTTTCTGCGAGAAGCATACGAAAGCGGAAAGAAATTTTATAATTGGTATACATCAAGAAGAGATTCAAACAACAATGGATTGGCAAGCTGGGGAGGACATGCAGAGCTTGAAAGTGTCCGCGATGCAAGAGTTGCCGTGTGGGATAAAGTAGGTTGGGCATCAAACTTTGAAGGACCTGATATAAATTCAATGCTTGTGATGGAAGAGAAATCCCTTGCAGCAATGGCATCAATTCTTGGTTATAAAGAGGAAAGCAAAGAGTGGGGAAATAAAAGTTTAATGAGATGCGCATTGATCAATAATTATCTCTGGGATGATTCAACAAATTTTTATTATAATGTTAACAAAAACAATCAGTCATTTACCTTCAAAACAAATAATGATCTTAAGATAAAAGAGATAATCGGATTTTTACCGTTGTGGGCTGGAATTCCGGATATGGAACGTGCGGATAAACTAATGAAGTCGATGTTGAACAAAGATGAATTCTGGAGAAAGTTTGGCATTCCAACTCTTTCTGCTAAAGATGATTACTATAATCCGATTGGTTATTGGAACGGACCAATCTGGGTTCAATGGCAGTATCTTATATTCAGGGGATTGCTCGATTACGGTTATAAAGAAATTGCAAAGGAGCTTGCAGAAAAAGTAATTGATAATGTTATAAATCAATTGAAAGTTGATCATTACTTCTGGGAATTTTACAGTGCCGATGATTATCAAGCCGGATGGAATAAAACTTACATATGGACTGGAATAATTGCAAGGTTCTTAATCGATCTTGATTCTCTGTGAATTTCTGTGACTTCTAAGTGTTTCTCTGTGTAACTTTTTTTATGGGTGACAAAATGAAAAAACACTTTTTACTTATGGTTTTGTTTTTCCTTTCCACTTCAATCTTTAGTCAGAAAAGAGAAGTAATCAATCTTTGGTCGGGTATTCCGCTTTATTTAACAGATACTGTAAACCATGAAAAGTTCGAGCTTGGTTCGGATAACATTGTTAGAGTAAGTAATGTATCTTATCCAACCTTAGAATACTGGAAACCCGAAAAGCCAAATGGAACAGCTGTAATAATTTGTCCTGGCGGTGGATATGTCCGACTTGCGATTACATCAGAAGGAGAATATGTTGCAAAGTGGTTTACAGAACGAGGCATTTCGGCATTTATTCTTAAGTATAGATTACCGGATGATTCCCGGATGGAGCGAAAAGAAATTGTCCCTCTTTCCGATGCACAGCAAGCAATAAATTATGTTAGAAGCAATTCAGAAAAATTTGGAATTGATTCTAGTAAAATTGGAATAATGGGCTTTTCTGCTGGCGGTCATCTCGCTGCTTCTGCTTCTGTTCTTTTCAATGATAACTATATCAAAATGTATAAAAAGCATAGCTTACGGCCTGACTTTTCTATTTTAATCTACCCCGTAATAACAATGCAAAATGATTTTACTCATCTGGGTTCTAAAAAAGCACTCATTGGTGAAAATGCAAATGACTCATTGGCGCGTTACTTCTCAAACGACATAAATGTTACAGATAAAACTCCGCCGACATTCATTATGCATGCAACGGATGATAAAGCAGTCCCGGTGGAGAACAGCCTGAAATATTATGATGCATTAAAAAGAAACAACGTTAATGCAGCACTTCATATTTTTCAAAAGGGTGGACATGGGTTCACAATGAAAAACAAATTTCTTGACGAACAATGGTTTTATCTGCTGGAAAAGTGGTTGACCGAAAATAATTTTATGTATTAAATCTAATGTGAGGTTTAATTGAAAAAAGTAATTCTGCTTATTTTATTCAGCCGGCTTTTACTTGCCCAATCTGCACAAATATTCCCATTTCAAAATTTAAATCTATCTATTGAAGAACGTGTTAATGATCTTGCGAACCGTTTAACGCTTCAGGAAAAAATTTCTCAGATGGTCTTTAATGCACCCGCAATTAAACGGCTTGGAATTCCGGAATACAACTGGTGGAATGAATGTCTTCACGGAGTCGCACGTAATGGACTTGCAACTGTTTTTCCGCAAGCAATTGGTCTTGCCGCAACATGGAACAAGGAATTAATTCATCGGGTTGGTAATGTAATTTCTGATGAAGCACGTGCAAAATATAATGACGCGGTTTCGAAAAATCAGAGAGGATTATATCAAGGTCTAACTTTCTGGTCGCCGAACATTAATATCTTCCGGGATCCAAGGTGGGGACGCGGACAGGAAACGTATGGAGAAGATCCATTTCTTACAGGACAAATTGCAGTCAATTTTATAAAAGGATTACAGGGAAGCGATTCTAAATATCTAAAACTTGTAGCTACATCAAAACATTATGCAGTTCATAGCGGTCCTGAACCGGATCGCCATTCTTTCAATGCTGAGGTAAGTGAGTATGATTTACGCGAAACATATCTGCCGGCATTTAAGATGACAGTTCAGGATGCTAATGTGCAATCGATAATGTGTGCGTATAATAGTTTGCATGGTAATGCATGCTGCAGTAACGATCCATTACTAAATAAAATTTTAAGAGAGGAATGGGGGTTTAATGGTTATGTAGTCTCTGACTGCTGGGCAATTCAGGATATCTGGCAATTTCATAAACAAGCAACTGATGCCGCGGAAGCTTCTGCAATGTCTGTTAAAGCCGGAACAGACTTAAACTGCGGTGTGTCATTCAATCATTTATTCGAAGCTTACAAAAATAATCTTATTGGAGAAGAGGAAATTAATATTGCTTTCAAGAGATTATTTACAGAGAGATTCAAACTCGGAATGTTCGATTCGATTGAAATGGTTCCTTTCAATAAGATTGATCTGAAAGTTGTCGATTCAAAAGAACATAGAGAAATTGCGCTTCATACGGCAAGAGAATCTATTGTGCTGTTAAAGAATGAAAATAATCTTCTCCCTCTCATCAAAAAAATAAGAAGTATTGCAGTAATAGGACCGAATGCCAATGATGATGAAGTGCTATTGGGTAACTATAACGGAATGCCATCTGATGCAATTACACCTTTAAAAGGAATTACTAACAAGCTTTCATCGAATACAAAAATATATTATGAAGCCGGTTGCGATATTATTGATGGAATGCCTAATTCCGTTGTTATACCTGAAAATTATTTTTATGTGGATAAATCCATGAGACAGAAAGGATTGTCCGCAGAAATATTTAGTAATGCAAGATTTGAAGGCACGCCGGTAATAAAAAAAATAGACAACAAAATTGATTTCTGGTGGTTTCTTAATATTCCTTTCAAACAATTGAAACAAAATGATTTTTCTATTAGATGGAGCGGTTATATTGTTCCACCCAAATCGGGTAGTTACAAACTTGGTGGAATGGGTTTCAACGGTCTTCACATTTATCTTGAAGACTCATTAATTGTAAAAGACGATGGCGAACATGGACCGCTAAAAAAATTTGCTGAGTTGAATTTAGTTAAAGGGAAAGCTTATAAAATAAGAGTAGATTATTATTCCAGTTCCCGATATTCTATCGTTCAGTTATTATGGTCAGTTCCTGATGAAGAAAAAGAGAAACGTGCAATTGAAATTGCTAAGAAATCTGATGTTGTAATAATGTGTATGGGAATCTCTCCCAGACTTGAAGGTGAAGAATTGGAATTAAACGTAAACGGTTTTTCAGGTGGAGATAGAACCTCGCTTGATCTTCCTGAAACTCAACAAAACCTAATAAAGAAAATTGCCCGGCTTGGAAAACCGATTGTGCTTGTCCTGCTTAATGGAAGTGCATTAAGTATCAATTGGGAATCAGAAAATATTCCGGCTATTGTTGAAACATGGTATGGCGGCCAAGCTGCGGGTGATGCATTAGCTGATGTTCTGTTCGGAGATTATAATCCTTCCGGAAAATTACCTGTTACATTCTATAAATCGGTTCATCAACTTCCGGATTTTAGAAACTACGATATGAAAGGCAGAACTTACAGATATTTTGATGGAGATGTGTTATATCCTTTTGGATATGGTTTGAGTTACACAACATTTAAGTATTCCAACATACGATTGGATAAGGAAAAGATAAACAGCAATGGTTCTGCTAAACTTTATGTTGATATCGAAAATACTGGAAGAATGAGTGGGGCAGAAGTTGTTCAGTTATATGTTAAAGGAAAAGGTCTTAAAGAGAATGAAGCGATTAAAACATTGAAAGGATTCGAAAAAATATTTTTGAAACCCGGAGAAATAAGAACAGTAGCATTTGAGATAACCCCGGAGATGTTGAGTAAATATGTAGAAGGAAAAGGATTTATAGTTGAAAAAGGAAATCATACGCTAACGGTTGGTTCATCATCAAAAAATGCTGATCTGTTAGATATAAATTTATTGGTTGAATAAACTCAGAATTTATATCTGCGTAAATCCGCTTAATCCTTGTCATCAGCGTTCCATTAGGTGAGGAAGTTATGAGAAAAATTATTTTGCTAATAGCGCTTGCAAATGTTGTATTAGCGCAGCACTTAAAAGTATCCGATAGTTATTTAACATTTACAGCAAAACAAAATGATCCGCTCTATACAACTTATACTGCTGCGATGGAACGATCGAGATTATACGGCGACAAAGGTTATAAGATGGATTATTACTCCGATTGCTCTCCAATAACATATTCAGGAGACCAGGCGGGAAAGTTTTATTGCATCTGGAAAGTCGACCAGGTTGTAGTTATGAACACCGGTGAGTATTATCAAAAGCCCGTAGTTACTTCTTCTTTCCCGGATATGGCCATTATTGAGTATTCACCATTTCGTGGTATTAAAGTTCAGGAAACATTCTTTGTTTATAGCTCTTCGATTGCGCTTGTTAATCTTCATATTAAGAACACAGATAAAATTCCTCACAACATCGAGATATATCCTCTCCTTGAACTCGGGAACGACTCATTGCTAATAAAAAGTTATGATGAAAAATATAATGCTTACATTACAAACCATTACGAATCAAAGTACCGGCTGATTAGTTCGCTTTATAAAAATGCACCTTATCCAACCGATACACGTGATTATTTTGCTGCGAGCTTTATTCCATATTCCTATGGCGGTTATAACGGTGGAATGGAAAATTTTTACATAACAATTAAAACTGATTTTTATGCAATGAACAGGAACGATTCATTAAATCATAAAAAGGAAGGATATGTAAATTTTGTTTCTTTGCACGGAAAGTTTTCGCTTAAGCCTGGCGAAGAAATAAATGTAAGGTATTTCCGCGGATGGCAGGACCAGAACGAAAGTATTGATAAATTAGCAGAAGAAGTTGAAAAACTTAAAACGGAATCACTTCAAAAATATGTTGATGAGAATGTTAAACTCTTTTCTGCAATACCACGAATAAAATTTCACTCCGAAGATGAAAAACTGGTTTACTTAAGTTCTTTTAACTTAGCGCGGGGAAGTTTCTATCCTCCGACGGAAAAAACCAATTACAACTTCTATGTTTTCTCGCGCCAGCCGTTGTGGGGATGGGGTCACGGTCATCAGGTGTTGCACGAATCGTTAAGTATGCTTGCTTATACGTATTTAGATCCTCAATCAGCACAAGGTTCTCAATATGTTTATATGGAACAACAGCGCGATGATGGTTTGATCGCATATCGTCACGGTCCTCGCGGTTTACAGGATTATCCGCATTTCAGTAAAGTATTAAATCGTGATATGTCAACCACATCTGCTCCGTTCTTCAGCTGGATTAATTGGGAAGTTTATAAAGTAAGTAAGGACAAAAAATTTCTTGAAGACGCTTATAAAAGTGGTGTAAAGTACATAAACTGGCTGATTGAAAACCGCGACCTTGACAAGGACGGAACATTTGAGTGGGGACCTTACGGAATAATTGAGAACGTCCGCGACTGGTATAATGCAGTATTTCAAGTTAGCGCCGAACGATATCTTGATGTTGATAAGGAAGATATCTCGGATGAACTGGAATGCCTCGATCTTACATTGATGGTAATTAAAGAGATGCACTCACTTTCTCAAATTGCAAATGAACTTGGATTAAACAAAGAATCTATTGAGTGGAAAAAGAAAGCAGATGAAACCGCTAAACTGGTAAATGAAAGAATGTGGGATGGTGAAAAACAATTTTATTTTTCGGTTAATAAAGAGGATCACAGTTTTAAGTTTATGACGCGAGATTTAAAACGTGAAGAGATAATTGGATTTCTTGCATTGTGGGCAGAAGTAGCACCCAGAGAACGAGCAGAAAAATTGATTAAGAAATTATTAGATCCTGAAAAATTCTGGCGAAGGTATGGCGTTCCAACACTGGCGGCAGATGATGAATGGTATACTCCCTATGTTGATTACTGCTGCAAGTGGAATGGTCCGGTCTGGCTACTTTGGAATTACATGGTTCTTGATGGATTGAAAAAGTATGGATATAATGAGATTGCAAATCAGCTTGCGGATAAAATGATGCTTGCGGTTATAACACAGTTGAAAAAAAATCATAACTTCTGGGAGTCGTATAGTCCCGATAATGAAGTACTGAACTCTCCGCCTAATTACATTTGGGATTCAATAATGGCAAGAGTACTGATTGAAAAGTATAAATATGAATAGCACACAGATTTAACTGATGAAACAGATTTGAACAGATCAGTTTTAATCAGCTCTATCTGTTCAATCTGTGTGCAAGAAGCAAAATAAAAGAAATCAAAGCTCCGTTAGGAGCGGCATATTAGTAAGTAGCATAATAAAAGAAATCAAAGCTCCGTAGGAGCGACATATTAGTCAGGGGGCTAGCATGGCAAACACATATACACAACTTTATATACATGTTGTGATAGTAGTTAAAGGTAGAGAAAACCTGATAATTCCTCGTTTCCGGGATGACTTATACAAGTATATATCAGGAATAATTACTAATAAGAATCAAAAGCTGTTGGCAATCGGTGGTATGCCGGATCATCTTCATATTTTTATAAGCATGAACCCCGATATGAAATTATCTGATCTTGTGCGGGATATAAAAGCAAACTCCAGCAGATGGATAAATGAAAATAGACTTGTACGAGGGAAATTTAATTGGCAGGAAGGTTATGGAGCTTTTTCGTATGCTAAATCTCAACGAGATAAAGTTATAAAATATATAATGAACCAAGAGCAGCATCATCATAAAAAGTCATTCAGAGAAGAGTATATTGATATGCTTAAGAGGTATGAAGTTAATTACGATGAAAAATATTTGTTTAGGTCAACAGAGTAAATTATATATCACCCCTACGGGGTTCGGTTTTGTTTGGAGTTTTTTTGTTATACAAATGTTTCGCGCCTACGGCGCTTTTGACAATTTTGAATTGTTCATTTTAATCCGAGTTAAATAATCCATAAATAGAAAAATAAACTGATTAAATTATCCTATCGGGACAATATATAAGTAAGCTCCGTAGGAGGGATATTTTAATAAATAGCATAATAAATGGAAGCTAAGCCCCGTTAGGAGCGGCATATATTAAAGGAGGTAACATGCAAGTATTTATTAGTTGGTCTGGAGAAGCTAGTAAATTTATTGCGGAGAACTTAAAAAACTGGCTAGAAAATGTATTACAATCATTAGAGCCTTGGTTGTCTGTTGACATAACTAAAGGATCTAGGTGGAACATCGAAATCTCAGAAAAATTGGAAAAGTCCCGGGTTGGAATAATTTGTTTAACAAGAGAAAACTTAAATGAAAAATGGATTTTGTTTGAAGCAGGAGCTTTATCAAAAACAAAAGAAGCTCATGTATGTACTTTGCTATACGAACTAGAGCCTACGGACATTGAATATCCATTAGCTCAATTTCAACATACCAAGTCAACTAAAGAGGATATTTTTAAGTTATTGAAAACGATTAATGAAATATTAGGTAAAAACAATGAAAAATCATTGAAGGACCAAAACTTGGAAGAAATATTTGAAAAGTTTTGGCCAGATCTAGATAACATATTTATAGAGGTAAAATCCAAATTATCCTCTGAACAAAAACCTAAACGTAGTGAAATCGAAGTATTAAATGAATTATTATCATTGTCCAGAAACCAAAGCACTAAGATTGAAAAAATTCTTACTAATCAACTTATTCAAACTAGGAGTCAGCTTATTAACCCAAATATTAATCAAGTTTCACCAAATAGTCTTTTAGGATTAATGCTTGCTTCAAGTTCATGGGGTGAAAAGTGGAGTGAGTTAGCAAGAAAAATTCCTAATAAAGAAAACGAAAATCCAGAAACTGACAGAAGTGATTTAAAAGATATAGAAGGAAGCAAATAATGGTTAAGTATCTAAAAATTTGTTTCTTGGTCTGTGTGTTACCAACGCTTATAATCTATTCCCAAACTCCTAAATTTGATTTGATACAAAACGATTTAACGCTCACACGTACCGCGCAGCCGCATCAGTACATGGATAAAATCGGAACTAAATCTGCTCTCATGGGTTTTGAAAACGGATCATTCGAAATGTGGATCTGGCCATGGAAAGTACTGCGTAACTTCGATCTGCAATTCTTTATCGGCTCCACCACTCAACCAATTCAATCGAAGGATATCGTAAAGGAAATTTCGGTAACACCCGAGGCTACTATTATTACTTTTGTTTACGAATCTTTCACAGTAAAAGAAATAATTTTTATTCCGTACAATAAACCAGCAGCAGTAATTCTTCTTGATGTATACACAACCAGTCCGCTTACAATCGTTCCCGGTTTCATGCCCGTTATGCAGCCGCAATGGCCCGCTGGAATTGGCGGACAATTTAGTTATTGGGACGATGGTGTTAAAGCTTATGTAATATCCGAAGCTAAATGGAGAGGAATATTTTTATGCGGTTCTCCTTCGGCGCAGCAAATGGCAGCTCCACCCGCCCATATGTTTGCGGATAACCCAATTCAATTCAAATTTACGATTGAACCAAACACTGCAAACAAAAATTTTTATCCTATTGTTATTGCCGGAAGTCCTGTTAATACAAAATATGATTCTGTTAAGGCACTTTATCAGGATTTAACTTCGAACATAGAAAAATATTACAACGAAACTTTTTCTTATTACAAAAACCTTCGCGAATCAACTGTTCAAGTTGTAACGCCCGATAAAAAATTCAACCTTGCATTTGAATTTGGTAAAGTTGCTTTAAGAAATCTAATGGTTGATAATTCATCACTCGGAAAAGGTTTAGTTGCCGGTTATGGACTTAGTGGTGGCGGAGGCAGACCCGGATTTTCATGGTATTTCGGCGGTGATGCGTTTATAAATTCGCTGGCAATTAATAGTTATGGTGATTATCAAACGGTTAAAGATGCATTACAGTTAACTCAAAAGTGGCAGCGCCAGGAAAATTTCCCGATCAGAAAAAAATCGAAAAATGAAAAACCAATCGAAGTTGGAAAAATGGCTCATGAACTTTCGCAGAGTGACGGACTTATCGATTGGTGGAACGATTATCATTACGGTTATAATCACGCAGATACAACCCCATGGTATCTGGTTGCTATTGGAAATTATTTCAGAAAAACCGGTGATATTGACTTCATTAAAAAAAGCTGGAAGTCGATTGTTCAAGCTTACAAATGGTGTTTAAGTAAAGATAGCAACGGAGACGGGTTAATGGATTTAAAAGGGGCCGGACTCGGTGTTCTTGAATTTGGAGCGCTTGTTAGAATTAACAACGATATGTACACTCAGGGATTGTTTACTCAGGGAATTAACGAAGTTAATCTTATGGCAAAATATGTAGGTGATAAAGAGATTGAAAAAGCATCAGCCGCTTTATTGCCTAAAGCTATTTCATCTTTAGAGAAAATTTTCTGGATGGAAGACCTTGGTTACTACAGCTTTGGTGCAAGTGATGATGGTAAACAGGTTCGAGATAAAAATATCTTTCCGACTTCAATCATGATATTTGATTTATTGGATAAAGCAAGATGTGAGCGCTCCGTAAAAAATTTCAACGAGAGCGATTTGGTAACCGACTGGGGTGTCCGAAATCTTTCGAATAAATCCTCTTTGTATGAACCGACAAATTATAATTACGGAACTGTCTGGGGATTTAATTCGCTCTTCGCAAATGCAGCACAGTATAAATATCATTTTAACCTTTCTGCTTATTCACTTCTCCGCAACACTTTTCAGCATGCATTCGATTACGGGCTTGGTATTTTCCCGGAAGTCTTTTCGGGTGATATCAATACAAAACTTGGCGAAGCATATCATAACCAGGGCTTTTGTACCAGCGGATATATTTTTCCGATGATGAACGGATTGATCGGATTGGATGTAAACGCATTCGAAAATAAAATTACATTCGCACCAAAACTTCCAATGCAGTGGGAATGGATTGATGTAAAAAATGTTAAGATTCGTAATTCTATTGTTAATCTTACTAACAAATTAAAGAATGGTGAGTGGAAATTGATTATTGAAAAGAAAGATGGAGATGAAATAAAATTTGAGTTTATGCCCGATCTTTTTACCGGCACCGTAATTAATTCGGTAACTGTTGATAGCAAACCGATTGATTTCAGAGTAATAGATCATTATCAAGCCGTTCAATTAAAATCCGAATTCACCATTACCGCTTCGCATGAAGTAGTTGTAAAATACCAGCCCTCTGTAGAAATCTATCTGCTGGAGGATGTTACACCCATCGGCGCAATAAACGAAGGGCTGAAAATAATTTCTCAAAGTTTTGCCGATAATAAATTATTTTTGGATGTGGAAGTAAAACCCGGAAAAGAATATCAGCTCGGTGTTATTAACGAAAATTTGATAAACAGAATCACCGGCGCACGTGAAGTGAACGGAAAGTTGCTTATTCAAATTCCTGGCGAGGGAAATTATTTTGTAAAGCATCGGATAATAATTGAAAAAGTAATTAACAATTAAGGATTTATGAGGATTACAATGAAATTATTTACAATAATTACACTTGGGCTCATCACCGCTTCATTCATTAATTGTACAAAACCTGTTCCTGAAAAATCCGAACAAAAAATAATTGTGTTGAAAACCGCACGGGATTTCAATTACAAAAGGGAAATTGAAGAAAAACTTGACCGTGTAATTAAATTTCTTAAAGAAAATAAACTGGATGGAATTTTATTAACCCAAGTCCGAAATGTTTACTGGATAACAGCTGGACTGTCAAACAATCAAATAGTTCTCAATAAAGACGTTGGTGCAGCATCACTGTTAATTTTAAAGAATGGTAAAAAATATCTCGTTTGTAACGGTGCCGAAGCTCAAAGAATGATGGACGAATCTTTGGAAGAACTCGGCTACGAATTAATAAAGTTTAATTGGTACGAAACTAATTCCGTAATAGATGTAAGAGGGGACTTAATAAAACAGTTTGGAAAGATCGGAAGTGATATTAATTACCCCGGCACAGTTAACATTTCAGATAAATTCAAACCATTGCGGTATTCTTTTAATGACTACGAAGTAATACGTTATGCATATGTTGCACGGATGTCAACCGAAGCAGTAGCTGAAGTTTGTATGAAAATTAAACCGGGAATGAATGAATTCGAAATTGAAACTCTGACTGCAAACACTCTACGCGATCGTCAAATTATTCCAACTGTTTTGTTAACCGCGGTTGATAAACGTATTTATAATTACCGTCATGCGCTGCCGGGCGGAGCTGTATTGAAAAATTATGCGATGATAAACATCTGTGCAGAAAAATGGGGAATGCCAATAGCTGTAACAAGATTTGTTCACTTTGGTCCGTTACCAGCCGATTTGAAAACTAAATTGGAAAAGACCGCAATTATAAATGCACATTATCAGGAATTTACTCGTCCCGGAATCAACGCATCAGAAATATTCGAGAAGGTGAAAGAGTGGTATGCTTCGGCTGGATATGAAAACGAATGGATGCTTCATCATCAGGGCGGGGCAATTGGTTATGATGACCGCGAGTGGGTAATTTATCCCGGTATCAACGAAGTGGTACGGAATAACCAGCCATTTGCATGGAACCCTACTATAACAGGGGCGAAAGTTGAAGAGACCATGATTGTTAATGAAAATGGTTTTGAAGTACTCACCAAATCTTCAAACTGGCCGATGATAATAGTGAACTTGAACGGTAAAAAATATCCACAACCTTCAATTCTGATTCGTGATAACGAGAGCTATGGACTTGTTCAAACAAAAGATTATGAAATAAATGCTGAATAATTAATTATATTTTGTTCGGTAAACATGAATCACTCAAACAATTAATTATTGTTAAACGGTTCGGAGGATTTATGCTTAAAATTTACGAAGAGAATAATTTAGAACACATTTCGCTCGAAAACGATTTTATCAAAGTTGTATTCCTTCCTGAAATTGGCGGAAAGATGATTAAGTTCATCAATAAAAAAACAGGAACAAATTTTCTGCTGGAACCTCAGAACAAAGATAAAACCTATAAAAAAGCGTTTCATGGTGCCCCATTTCTGAATTATGATGTAAGCGGTTTTGATGAATGTTTTCCGACTGTAGAAGCATGTACTATTCAATCTAAACTCGGTTCTCAAGTTTCATTTCCGGATCACGGTCAGTTATGGTCTAAACCATGGCGCTATCAAATTACGGAAGATGAAACTTTAATTAGAACGGCCAAAGGTGTTAACTGGGATTACTCGTTCTCTAAAAAAGTTCATTTAGAAGAAAACCGTTTTGTAATAGATTATCTTGTTGAAAATAATGAAGAAGAACCGTTACCATATGTTTGGGCAGCACATCCGCTTCTTAATGTTGAAGAAGGAGATGAAATTTATCTTACCGATGAAATTCAAAAAGTTTTTCTTTACTGGGCTAACGATCCGTCATTAGGTAAAAAGGGCGACTCTTTAGAGTGGCCGTTAATTGATGAAAAAAATGATTATTCAAGAATACCGGATAGAAATATTGGTAAAGCTGTAAAACTATTTTCTTCCAAACTGAAAGAACCGGGTTGGGCTACGCTTCATAAAACAAAAAACCGGGAATCGTTTCTGATTAGTTTCGATTGCAATAATATTCCTTATCTTGGAATCTGGCTCTGTTACGGCGGTTGGCCAGAGAATAATTCGTTAAAACATTTTACTGTTGCTTTAGAACCCACAAATGCATGTTGCGACTCGCTTGCAAATGCGATAGAAAATAATGCATGCGGAATTCTACAACCTCATCAAAAAAATGAATGGAAAATAGAATTTGTTGTTGTGAATGAAAATTGATCCGTAATATTATTTTCGATTAACGCAAGAAAAAAATTTTTTTTTATTTTGATTTACGTATTAGGAAAATAATTTTTGATTTTATAACTTGCCCGTGTCCTAAGAAGCGATTTCAAATTTTTATTCCAAGAACTAATGTTAAAAATAACACTCGAACCGAAAGAACAAATCAATAATTTCTCGCCGCAGCAAAATGACGAATTGAATTTTGAGTTGAAGGTTGTAACTGAAGGATTATTCCCCGAAGTCCGGCTCAGCTTCAATTCAAATAATTCGAAAAAAAGATTTAAAGAAAACCAACCTGTAAATATCTTAAATCAAAAAGCTATCTATTCCGATAATTTATAAAGGGCATTGCTATGCAAGCTATCGGACTTACATTTATAGACTGGATAATTATACTTATCTATTTTGTTTTTGTGCTTGGAATCGGCTGGTACTTAAAAAGATTTACAAAAAGTGAAGAAGATTTTTTTCTGGCCGGAAGAAAGAATTCTTCCTGGGTTGCGGGATTAGCATTTTTATCTGCCAACCTTGGCGCACTCGAATTACTTGGTATGACCGGCAACACTTTTAAGTACGGAATGTATGTTGCTCACTTTTATTGGATCGGTGCAATTCCTGCAATGGTTTTCCTCGGCATCTATATGATGCCTTTCTATTATAGTAGTAAAATAAAATCCATTCCCGGTTATCTAAAACTAAGGTTCGATGAAAAAACACGCGTGCTTAATGGAATTGCTTTTGCAATTATGACGTTGCTTGTTTCGGGTATAAACCTTTATGCAATGGCGCTGGTTCTACATACATTTCTTGGATGGGATTGGAATATTAGCATGTGGGCAAGTGCATTAACCGTAATGGGTTATGTTACTCTAAGCGGATTGATGTCTGCAATCTTTACAGAAATAATTCAGTTCTTTCTTATCTGGTTTGGTCTTTTTCTCGTTTCAATTTTAGGAATAATTGAAATCGGAAGTCTCGGCCAAATATTAAATCGATTACCTGAATCGATGAACACATTGTGGTCCACTTCTGGCGATCCGACTCAAAATGGAATGCTAATTCATTGGGCTGGAATTGTTTTAGGTCTGGGATTTGTATTGTCGTTTGGTTATTGGACTACAGATTTTCTTGTTGTTCAACGTGCATTCTCTGCCAAAGATTTAAGGGCTGCACGGATGACTCCGCTTCTTGCTTCGTTCTTTAAAATGGCTTTGCCTTTCATTGTTATTCTCGCCGGATTAATTGCTATCGCTCTTTCGAATGATCCCAATAGCGGATTCAAACTTTTAGAAGATGGAGGACAGGTTAATTACGATTCCGCTCTTCCGTTATTAATTGCGAGATATTATCCGAGCGGATTAGTAGGACTTGGAGTAACAGCACTTCTTGCCGGATTTATGGCTGGTCAGGCCGGCAATATAAGCGCATTTAATACTGTATGGACCTACGATATTTATAAATCGGTTTTGAACAAGAAAGCATCGGATGCACATTTGTTATGGATGGGACGTGTATCAACAGTTGTGGGAGTAATTATTTCCCTTGGCACAGCATACTGGGCAAAGAGTTTTCCGAGCATAATGGATTATATGCAAGCAATTTTTTCCTGGGTTAATGCACCTCTGTTTGCAACAATGCTTCTTGGAATGTTTATCTGGTGGATTACTCCAAACGGTGCATTCTGGGGATTGGTAGCTGGAATGCTCTCTTCATTTTTAATGTGGCTTGGTGTAAAGTTTCATTGGTTCAACGAAAGTATTATAACCATGTCTTCTGTTCAAAGTGATATGGCTGCAAATTTCTGGCGAGCATGGTGGGCGTGGTTAATCTGCTTTGGTCTCACAATAGTCATAAGCCTATTTACAAAAAAGAAACCGAAAGAAGAACTTGTTGGACTTGTAAAAGGATTAACTGAAGAAAAACATGATGCTCATCTGCCTTTTGTAAAACGTCCGGAGTTTGTTGCAATAATTGCGGTAGTTGTTCTCATTGTATTAAATATATTATTCTGGTAAGGAGAAATTAAATGAAACCGATCTGGTACTTTGTAGGATTAATACTTCTTGCGATGGGAGGAATAATTTTTCTAACCGGAGTTTATCAGTTATTAGATCCGCCGGAAACCAAAACTGTTCTATCTGAAATTCATCCGAATGTATGGTGGGGAATCATTATGTTTTTATTTGGCGGACTGATGTTTCTGAAAACGAGAAAAGAGACTGTTTAAGCTATTCACTCTTTGATAAAAATAGATTAGTTTTACCATAGAAGTTGTACTAAACTATTATTGGTACAATGGTGCGCTCATGGAAAAACTAATTTCATTTTATTGTAATAACGAACTTCTCTCCGTTCAGATTAACCCCGCTATAACATTATTAGACTTTCTTAGAAATCATAAAAAATTGACTGGCACAAAAGAAGGATGCCGCGAAGGTGATTGCGGGGCGTGTACTGTTATGTTGGGTTCGCTGATTAAAGGTAAAGTAAAATTTAAAACGGTCAATTCGTGTTTAATGCCAATAGCTGATGTAAGCGGCAAACATGTAGTTTCAATTGAAGGATTAAATAATAATGAGCTAAATTTCTTGCAATCTCAATTTATTGATGAAGGTGGAACTCAGTGTGGCTTTTGTACTCCCGGATTTATTGTGTCTTTAACAAATTATTTTGTTAATCACATTAGCTATAATGTTGAAGATGCAATTGCCTCGCTCGATGGCAATATTTGCCGGTGTACCGGGTATGTTGGAATAAAAAGAGCTGTTCAGAATACAATTAATTATCTCGATGGCGGTAATTCTACGAATCATAATCCGGTTAATCATCTGATCACTAAAAAAATTCTTCCTCCTTATTTTTCAGAATTACCAAAAAAATTGAAACAACTTCAAAATAAAACTGGATCCTCACTAAAACAGAAGGGAAACAAATTAAACATTGTTTCAGGTGGAACCGACATTTTTGTTCAGAAATGGGAGTCTCTATTAGAAGAGGATAACTATTTTGTTAGCGATGATACCGGACTAAAATTGATTTCTAAAAAGCAGAATAAAATATTTATAGGCGGTGCTGTAACAGTTGAAGAATTTTTAGAATCAAAAATAATCCAGAAATATTTCCCGTTTTTAAAAGAACATTTACGGCTTTTTGGTTCATTGCCAATAAGGAATAGAGCTACGATTGCAGGTAACATTGTAAATGCTTCTCCCATTGGCGATATGACAAACATATTATTGGCTCTCAGCGCTAATGTTCATCTAAAGGATAAAAATAAAAAAAGGGTAGTTCCGTTAAATAAATTTTATTTGGGTTATAAAACACTCAACAAAAAGAAAAATGAGTTGGTCGAACAAGTATCTATTCCAATACCCGGGAAGAATTTTTTGTTTAATTACGAAAAAGTTTCGCGGCGAACATATTTAGACATTGCAAGTGTTAACTCGTCAATTTTAATCGCTGTTCAAAATGGGAAGATAAAAGAGGCTTTAATATCGGCGGGTGGAGTCGCACCAATCCCTCTGTTTCTAAAATCAACTTCTAAATTTTTATCAGGGAAGGAATTAAGTTCTTCAACAGTAAATCATTCAATAGAAATTGCGAAATCGGAGATCTCTCCAATTTCGGATGCGAGAGGATCGAAAGAATATAAAACATTACTGCTTGGTCAATTGATAAAAGCACACTTTATAAAACTCTTTCCCGAATTAAATGTTGACGAGGTGCTGAAATGAGAAGTTACGATTCAGTTCAACATGTTCGCGGTGAATCAAAATTTGTTGATGACATTGCAGCACCAGAAGGAACTTTATTCGGTTATGTCTTCTATTCACCAATTGCACATGGAAAGATTAAGAGTATAGATTTTAACGAAACATTAAAAGTTAGCGGCATTCATGCAGTGATTACCGCTAAAGATATCCCGGGTGAAAATCAGATTGGCGGGATAATTCTTGACGAGGAATTGTTTGCCAGCAATGAAGTCCATTATGTCGGTCAACCGATAGCGCTTGTAATTGCAAGTGATAGGGTTGCATCCCATAAAGGTGTTAAAAAAATAAAAGCTGAATTTGAAAAACTGAAACCGGTATTCGATCCGCGTGAAGCATTCGAAAAAGGAAATTTAATTGTTCCGCCAAGAATATTTTCACTTGGTGATGTTGACTCAGTTTGGCAGCAATGCGATTATTTAATTGAAGGCAAAGTAGAATCCGGTTCACAGGAACATTTATATCTGGAAACACAGGGAGCCCTGGCAGTTCCTATTGAAGGCGGCGGAGTAAAAATAATTTCATCTACTCAAGGACCAACTGCAGTTCAGAAAATTGCTGCTCGTGTTCTTAATATGCCGATGAATAAAATAGAAGTTGATGTACCACGTCTGGGCGGCGGTTTCGGCGGTAAGGAGGATCAGGCAACTGCATGGGCAGTCATGGCTGCGCTCGCAGCGCTTAAATTAAACCAACCGGTTAAAATTATTTTACCACGTCAGGAAGATATGCGGATGACAGGTAAACGGCATCCGTATTCATCCGATTATAAGATTGGGTTGAACAAGGACGGTAAGATTCTTGCATATCAATCCTGGTATTATCAAAATGCTGGTGCGTCTGCAGATCTATCGACTGCAATTCTTGAAAGAACTTTATTTCACTCTACAAATAGTTACTTCATTCCTAATGTAAAGGCAACGGCTTACTGCTGCCGGACTAATCTGCCGCCATTTACTGCATTCCGCGGTTTTGGCGGACCACAGGCAATGTTTGTAATTGAATCTGCAATTCATAAAGCTGCACATGTAATGGGAGTTGATCCGTCATTCATCCAAAAGAAAAATTTATTAAAGGAAGGAGATGAATTTCCATACGGGCAAAAGACTGAAAATTGCCGTGCAGTAAAATGTTTTGAAGAAAATGAAAAGAGATTCGATTTTCAATCTCAATCTGTAAGGGTGAAAAAATTTAATGATGAAAGCAAGCTTTATAAAAAAGGAATTGCTTTGATGCCGGTCTGTTTCGGAATCTCATTTACAACCACATTTCTCAATCAGGCAAGCGCACTTGTTCATGTTTATACCGATGGCAGTGTTAATATAAGCACGGCTGCTGTTGAAATGGGTCAGGGTGTAAATGCAAAACTAATGTCAGTTGCCTCAAGAATATTTTCCATCAACCCTGATCGAATCAGAATTGATACAACCAATACATCACGCGTAGCAAATACTTCACCAACAGCAGCAAGCAAAGGTGCAGATCTAAATGGTTATGCAACAATTGATGCTTGCAATCTTATTTTAGAACGGCTTAAGAAAGTTGCAAGAGAATTATTGAGTGCAGATGAGTCTTCTACAATCGAAATTAAAGATGAATTTGTTCATATGAATAATACAAAGACAGATGTGGACTGGGTAAAATTAATTAATCATGCATACGTAAATAGAATAAGTTTATCGGCACAAGCGCATCATTCAACACCTAACATTTATTTCGACCGAACGAAAATGAAAGGAGACGCCTTTGCATATCATGTTTACGGTACTGCTCTTGTTGAAGCTACTGTTGATTATTTAAGAGGAACTTATGTAATCGATTCTGTTAAAGTTGTGCATGATTTCGGAACGAGTATTCATCCTGTAACAGATCGTGGACAGGCTGAGGGTGGGATTGTTCAGGGACTCGGGTGGATGACACTAGAAGAAATAATTTATAATGACGAAGGAAAACTTCTTACGGATGCGCTTTCAACTTATAAGGTGCCTGATATACATTTTGCACCCAAAGAATTAGAAGTCCATTTTCTTGAAGATGTTCCGAATCCATACGGTCCTTTTCAATCCAAGGCAATAGGAGAGCCGCCGTTTATGTATGGAATAGGAGGTTACTTTGCAATTATCAATGCAATGAAAGAGTTCAAACCCGATAAAGAAATAATTTATAACGCACCTATTACTAATGAAAAAGTTCTCATGTGGCTCCATTCAAACGACTGATTATCTCTAAAGAAGTTTCAACTCAGAAACGTTTTAGGTAAATTTGGTTTGTATTACTGAAATTCTTGTGAGGAAAAGTAATGAGCAAGTGGAATTGGGAAGTTGAAAACAAAGACTACCTTCAAAAAACAATTAAACGCTGTCTGGAAAAAAATATTATTCTACCCACCTTTGAACAACTAAAAAAACCGGAAACAATTCCAGATTCAATAACAAAAAAATTAAAATCGGTTGGTTTACAGGAAACAAATCCTCTTAACCTTTTCCGTATTAATTGGCGTAATGATCCGGTTAATGGTGGAATAGGCGAAATTAATTTCCTGGAAATTCCTAAGGAGATTACAGGAGTAAAAGCAAGAATCATCGGACTTGTCGGAAGATATTTTCCGACCGGCGCACATAAAGTAGGTGCAACTTATGGATGTCTCGCTCCATATTTAGTTACGGGAAGATTTAATCCCGAATATCACAAAGCTGTGTGGCCTTCAACAGGAAATTACTGCAGAGGAGGTGCTTTCAATTCTGTTCTGCTAAATGTTCATGCTGTTGCAATTTTACCTGAAGAAATGAGCAGAGAAAGATTCGATTGGCTTAAAGAAATGGGAGCTGAAATTTATGCGACTCATGGATGCGAAAGTAACGTAAAAGAAATTTATGATAAGTGTCATGAGCTCGAGGCCCAAAGCGATGAGTACCTCATTTTTAATCAGTTCGATCAATTCGGAAATTCGATCTGGCATTATGATGTTACTGGATATACGATAGAAAAACTTTTCAATCAAATTAAGAATGATAAGAGCAGAATGAGCGGATATGTAAGTGCGACGGGTTCCGCCGGAACAATTGGTGCCGGTGATTACCTAAGAACAAAGTTTCCGCAAGTTAAAGTTGTAGCATCTGAAGCTTTGCAGTGTCCTACTTTATTTATGAACGGATTCGGCGGACACCGAATTGAAGGAATCGGCGATAAACATGTTCCATGGATTCATAATGTAAAAAATACAGATTGCGTTGCGGCAGTTGATGATGAACAAACATTAAGACTATTAAGATTATTCAATGAACCTTCGGGTAAAAAATGGCTGGCTAAACAGGGTGTTGATGAAAGTAAAATTGAAAAGTTAAACGAACTCGGAATTTCATGTAATTGCAATTTACTCGCAGCAATTAAGCTTGCTAAATATTATGAAATGAACGAAAATGATATAATCTTTACAATTTTTACAGACTCGGTTGATCTATACAACTCCCGACTTAAAGAAATGAACGATGATTGGGGCAGCTATTCCGAAACTCAGGCGGAAATTGACTGGATTTCCGTTATAAAACACCAGAGCATTGATTATTTCAAAGAATTAAGCTACTACGAAAAGAAAGCGATTCATAATCTAAAATACTTTACATGGGTAGAGCAACAGGGTAAAGATGTTGAAGAGCTGAACGCTCAATGGTACGATGAGAATTACTGGCATGAAAGATTTTCAATCGTTCCATTGTGGAATAAATTAATAGAAGATTTTAATCATCAGGTTGGAGTTGTATAGAGCGCTGATTATTATGAATTATTATTGTGGATATGATCATAGTAAATCTTAACTGATCATAAAAATCAGTGTTCTATTAGCTTGTTATGAATAATACTCAAGATATAATCCAAAATGTTTTGGTTTCTGCTGGAGGTAACACACTTCAGTTGTGCGATATTGTTTTTGCTTCTAAAATAATGGAAGTAAAACCGAAATCAGAAAGATATTTTGATTGGGATGATCTTAAGGAAAAAGAGAAACGCGATAACCTCCTGAAAGAATTTGTTCATCTGGATGAACCACAAATATTTCTTCTTGCAATTCCCGGCGGAATTGACTCTCATGTTCACTTTGATACTCCCGGATTTGAATTCCGCGAAGATTTTGAGCATGCTTCAAAAGCTGCTGCTGCTGGCGGTGTAACAACTGTAATTGATATGCCGTGTACATCAATTCCACCCGTTACCACAACTGAAAATTTTACTCATAAGATTTCTGCACTTAAGGGAAGAAGTCTGATCGATTATTGTTTTTATGGCGGAATATCCGGAAAAAATTTTAACGAAGATGAGGTTCATAAAAATATTAGCGAACTTTCCGAAGCTGGAGTTGCAGCGTTTAAAGTGTATATGATTTCCGGAATGGATACTTATGGTGATTTATCAGAACGCCAGATGGAATTTGCCGCCCGTGTAATCGAAAAAACAGGTAAACCGATGGCTGTTCATGCCGAAGATAAAGAGCTTGTTCAAACACGCGAAATGAAATTTAAGAATGCTAACCGTAACGACTGGAAAGCATATTGCGATAGCCGCGATGCACGTGCTGAAGCTGTGGCTATTGATAAATTGATTTCAACAGTAAGAAAAGTTAATTGCAAAACTCATGTTGTTCATCTAAGTTCTCAAATGGGACTTGAGCAGATAAAGAAAGCAAAATCATCAAGACTTCATATAACTACAGAAACGTGTCCGCATTATCTTTACTTCACTCAAAAGGATTTTGAAAACGAAAGAATAAGAAACTTTCTTAAAACGGCACCGCCGGTAAAATGTGATAAGGATGTTGAATCGCTCTGGCAAGGATTAAATGAAGGATTGATTTCATTTGTTGTTACAGATCATGCGGGATGTAATCCGGAAGAAGAAAAATCATCCGATAACTTCTGGGAAGTTTATGGCGGAATTCCGGGTGTTGAGCATCGCCTCCCGTTTATGTTCAGTGAAGGATTTTTAAAGGGCAGACTCACTCTTCAAAAAACTATTGAACTCCTCTCGGAAAATATTGCTGATTATTATAACATTGATAAGAAAGGTTTTCTTAAACCCGGGCGTGATGCAGATTTTTGTTTAATTGACCTATGGAATTCTCAAATTGTCAAATCTTCTGAGATGCAAAGCAAAGGGAAATATACCCCGTTTGAAAACGTAACGTTTAATGCTGTGGTTTATCAAACATATTTACGCGGAAGAAAAATTTATGACATGAATAATCCTGTTACTGATAATTATAATTATGGAAAATTTATAACGGTGAAATAAAATGGCAAAGAAGCATTCGTACAAAATAGCTAATGCATGGATTTGCCGTATCGATAATAACAGCATTGTTCCAACTTTTGGCGATCTTGAAATTGAACATGGTAGGATTTCCAGAATTTTCAAAAGAAATTTTAGCGATTACATTGATAAGAAATCAAGTGTTAGTAATTCGGTTTATAATGCCGGCGGAAGGTTGCTGACGGTTCCCCTTGTTAATTTTCACGATCATTTCTATTCGCGTCTTGCGAAAGGTCTACCAATTAATAAACCGATGAATAATTTCCAGAATGTACTCAAAAATTTGTGGTGGGATCTTGATAAAAAACTTTCACTGGATATGGTTGAAGCATCGGCAAGGATGTCTGTTATAGAGGCAATTAAAAACGGAGTGACATATATCTTCGATCATCACTCTTCACCGAATTCGGCTAATGGCAGCCTCGAAAAAATAGCAGAAGTATTGATGGATAATAATATAAGAGGCGCACTTTGTTTCGAAACCACAGATCGTAATGGCGCAACACTCTCCAAAGCCGGTATGGAAGAAAACATAAACTTTCTTAAAAACTATTCGGGAAATAATCTTAAGTCGCTACTGGGACTTCATGCTTCGTTTACTTTGTCGGACGATACACTTGCAGAAGCATCGGAGCTTGTTGAAGAGTATAATCTAGGTATTCACATTCACTTATGCGAAGATAAGAGTGATAGAACCCTCAGTAAACAATATACAGATCAATTACCGGTAAAACGTCTTGTTCAAAATAAATTACTCAACGGAAAAAGTATTTTGGGTCATGGAGTTTTTCTAACCCAAAAAGAATATTATCAGATTGCGGCAAGCAGCAGCGCAATTGTTTACAATCCCGATTCAAATATGAATAATGCAGTTGGTCTTCCTTTGTATTCAAAAGTGCCGTCGAATATTCCGATATTAATTGGTACGGACGGTATGCATGCTAATATAGCTAAATCTATGAAGCAATATTTTCTTTTATTGCGGAATCAGAAAAACAGTATGGAAGACGCATTCAAATTATTTATTAAATCATATTTTGACCAGATTACATTTGTTAAAAAATATTTTGAAGATTTCCCGTCAATTGTTGAAAATGACCGTGCTGATTTTATAGTGTGGGATTATATTCCACCCACGCCAATTAACGGTTCGAATTTCTGGGGGCATTTTATTTATGGAGCGCTCGAATCAAATATAAAAACTGTTGTTCAGGAAGGAAATTATCTGCTGAAGGATTTCAAGCTTACAGAGATTGATGATTCGGAAACATTCAAAGAAGTAATTAAACAGGGCAACAAATTATTTTCACTATATAAATGAAATTGATTGAATAAAGAAAAATTCAATATCGTAGGTAAGCCGGTTGTACGTCAGGATGGGTATGCCAAGGTAACTGGTAAAGCTAAATATGCAGATGACTACCATTTTGAAGGTGAAATGTATGGTGTTATGGTTCGAACAAATGTAGCGCATGCTATTATAAAGGAGATCGATTTTGCATCAATAGAAAACCATCCTTCAATTAAAACTATAATAACGCATGATGATATAAGTGGAAGTAAAAAAGTCGGACCTATTAAACAGGATCAACCGATTTTTTGTTACGAGAAAATTGTAACTCCCGGCGATGTTGTTGCAATGCTCGTCGGTGATAATGAGGTGATACTAAGAGAACTTGCCAAGAAAGTAAAAATTGCTTTAGAGGAATTACCCGTTCTTGAAGATCCCACTACTTCTCTAGATAAAAATTCTATTCTTATCCATCCTCAAAACAAATCTAATTTGATTACCCACTACCCGCTTAGAAAAGGAAATGTTGAAAAAGGTTTTAAGCAGAGTGATGAAATAATTGAACAGACATATACAACACAACTGATAGAACACGCTTACATTGAACCGGAATGTGTGACAGCAATTCCCGGTGAAGGTAATTTCAGGATAAAAATAATTGGCAGTATTCAGAATCCGTTTACAACAAGAAGAGTAGTCGCCGCTGTATTGGGTTTTGGTTTGAACGAGGTTGAAGTTGTTCAAGCGGAACTTGGCGGATCATTCGGCGGTAAAGATGATACAATGAATATTCTTTCTGCCCGCGCTGCTATTGCAGCACTGAAGGTAAAGCGTCCAGTAAAAATTAAGTATGAACGGGAAGAATCGATAATAGAATCTTATAAGCGCCATCCGTATATCCTTAATTATAAAATCGGTTTTAATAAAGATGGAAAAATTAAAGCGATGAAGATCGATCTCCTTGCAGATGGCGGAGCGTATTCATCAATGAGTCCTTTTGTAACATGGCGGTCGGTCGTTCAGGCAACCGGTCCGTATCAGGTGCCTAATGTTCATACCGATGTAAAAGTTGTCTATACTAATAATCCGTACACCGGTGCGATGCGCGGTTTCGGATCACCACAACCCATCTTTGCAATCGAATCTATGATGGATGAAATTGCTATGCGTGTCGGTAAATCTCCATTCGAAATCCGTAGAATAAATGGATTCAAACAAGGTTCTGTTACTGCAAGCGGACAGAAATTATCCGGTCACGAAGTAACTCTACATAAAGTACTTAAAAAAGCTGTTGATGTTTCTTCATTCAATAAAAAGTGGAGAGAGAATAAAAATATTTTCGAAGAGAGGATCTATAATCAAGCCAATATAAAAGACAGGTTGATTTTACAGAAGGATGATTTTATTGAACCCGGCAATTTATGGCGGAAAGGAATTGGACTCGCATTAAGTTACCGTGGTTGTTCTCTTGGCGCTGAAGGAATTGATGCCGCAGCTACTTATGTTTCTATTCAGCCCGATGGAACTGTTTATCTGCTTTCCGGTTTAGCAGAAAATGGTCAGGGATTAAAAACTACTTTCTCTATTGTAGCTGCAGAAGTACTCGGGATTAGTTCGGAAAAAATAATTTATCTTGAACCGAATACGTCACATGTACCGGATAGCGGACCAACCGTTGCTTCTCGTGCTACATTGATGGGAGGTGGTGCAACAAAAAATGCATGTGAGGAATTAAAAACCCGTCTTACTAAATTACTTCTTAAGGAGTGGAAACTAAAAAGCGTCCATGATTTAATTTTTGCAAATGGTAGAGTAGTATATAAAAGTAAAAAGCCGAAGAAAATTTCGTTTGAAGAATTGATTAAAACTGCATACTCTAAAGGTGTTAATCTATCCACAATCGGATGGTATTCCGGTCCAAAAGTTCATTGGGAGGAAGAGACGGGACACGGTTCTGCTTACTTCACTTATGTTTATGGGTGTCAGGTAGCGGAAGTTTCTGTGAATATTGGCACAGGCGAAGTTTATATTAATAATATCTGGGCAGTACACGATCCTGGTAAGGTAATAAATATCCTTGGGGCAGAAGGACAAGTTTATGGCGGAGTTACACAAGGAGCCGGTTATGGATTATGGGAAAAAATATCGACTCATGAAGGAAAAATTAGAGAAAATAATTTCGATCAGTTTTTAATTCCCACAAGTAAAGATATTGATGCAATTCACCCATATTTTATTGAGGGAAAAGATAAATACGGCGCCTGGGGAGGAAAATCGCTCGGCGAACCGACTCTTGAATTAACTGCTGCTGCAATTGCTAATGCAATTACAAATGCAACCGGACAAAGGTTTTTCAACCTTCCTATTAACATTGAAGAACTTCTTCTAAGAAAGAAATTATATCCTGAAAGTCTGAAACGGGGAAGCACATCATGATTCCCGTTAAAGAAATATTGTTACCCAAAACTGTTGATGAAGTTTGCAGACTGCTTCAAAATAATAACGGCTTATCAAAAATTATTGCCGGCGGAACAGATTTAGTTCCCGGATTTCATATTGAATCTCCCCGGTTTACTAGTATTGAAAGGTTGATTGATATTAATAATGTTAACGAATTAAAAACAGTTTCGGTCGTTGACGATCATATTTCTATCGGATCAGCAATTTCATTTTCGGAATTAATTTCTAATCCTGTGATAAATGAAAAACTACCTTTGCTTGCAAAAGCGTCCCGAACAATAGGAAGTACACAGATAAGAAATCGCGCAACACTCGGTGGAAATTTTATTAATAACGCACCATGTGCCGATAGCGTTGCACCTTTGCTTGTTTATGATGCAGAAATAAAAATAAAATCTTTCGCTGAAGAAAAAATTATGAAGCTTCAGGAGTTTCTTGTTAAGCCTTACGTAACAAGATTAAAGCCGGATGAAATTGTTACCAATATAATTGTTCCGAATCCGTCAGAAAAATTCAGAGGTGATTTCTATAAGCTTGGAAGAAGAAGAGCAGTTTCGATAAGTAGAATTTCGCTGGCAATCCTACTTGATGTAAACAATGGATTAATCAATGAAATGAGAATTGCAAGCGGTGCGGTTACGCCGATAGGTTCTAGATTTTATGATGTTGAACAGTTTGCAAAAGGAAAATATTTTAGTGATGAATCAATAAAAGAAATTGCGATTAAACTTGGCGATCGAATTTTGGAAGTATCCGGAATTCGCTGGTCGAGTGAATATAAAATTCCAGTTGTTCAGCAAGTTTGTTATCAATTGTTAAAGAAAATAGAACGCGGATAGAATCTGATCTAACGGATTACCGCGGATAAATCTGCGTTAATCTGCTGAATCCGCGTCATCTGTGTTCCATCAAGTGAGTTTATGGAAATACGATTTACATTAAATCATAACAATGTTACAGTGGTGGTTGAACCAAATCTACGCTTACTTGATTTGTTGCGCAATAAATTCAATTTAACCGGAACTAAGGAAGGTTGTTCGATTGGTGAGTGCGGCGCATGCACAGTAATAATGAATGGTAAAGCAGTTAACTCATGCCTTGTGCTTGCCGGTCAATGCGAAGGTGCTGAAATAATAACGATTGAAGGAATTGACAAAGATGGAAAACTTCATCCGCTTCAGGTAAATTTTTTGAAGAGCGGAGCGGTTCAATGCGGATTCTGCACACCGGGAATGATTATGTCAGCTTATGCCTTGTTACTTGAAAATCCTAATCCCACCGAAGAAGAGATAAAAGATGCAATTGCCGGGAATCTTTGTCGCTGCACAGGTTATAAACAGATTATTGAAGCGGTTGAAAAATCTGCAAAGGAAGTAGAGAGATAAAAATGACTATGCAGCTTAATAAGACTGAATACAAAAAATTCTTTATTGAGATAAAAGAGAGAATAAATAAAGCACAATATGAGGCTCTCCGCAAAGTAAATAAAGAATTAATAAATCTTTACTGGGATATTGGAAAAAAGATTGTTGAAAAGCAATCAAATCTTGGCTGGGGGAAATCAGTTGTTGAAACACTTTCTGCAGATCTTCAAAAAGAATTTCCCGGAATAAGAGGGTTTTCGGCTGCTAATCTTTGGCGAATACGGAATTTTTATTCGGAATACTCAAATAATCTAAAACTCGCACCAATGGTGCGAGAAATTGGGTGGGCTCATAACGTTATAATAATAGAAAAATGCAAGGATGATCTTGAAAGAGCATTCTATATTAAAATGACCAAAAAATTCGGATGGACAAAGAATGTTCTTATTCACCAGATTGAAAATAAATCTTATCAGAAATATTTACTCAACCAGACAAATTTTGACGAAACGCTTCTGGCAAAATATAAACATCAAGCAAAGCTTGCAGTAAAAGATGAATACACTTTTGACTTTTTGGATCTTGGCGAGGAACATAGCGAACATGAATTAGAAACAGCGCTTATTAATAATATAAGAAAATTATTAATTGAGATGGGCGGCAACTTTGCTTTTATCGGTAACCAGTATAGGATAACTATAGGTAAGAACGAATATTTTATTGATCTTTTACTTTTTCACCGTAGGTTAAAGAGCTTATTTGCTGTTGAATTAAAAGTCGGAGAATTTAAACCGGAATATGCTGGCAAGATGCAGTTTTATCTTTCTGTGTTAAATGATAAAGTTAAACTTGAGGATGAAAATCCTTCTATCGGATTAATTCTTTGCAAAGATAAAGACAGATTAATAGTTGAATATGCATTGAATGATAGCAAACAGCCAATTGGTGTTGCTTCTTATAAAATTACAAATAAATTACCGGCAGAACTGAAAAAGTATCTTCCTTCGCCTAAAGAGATTTCAGAAATTGTTGAAGAAATGGAATTGATATAAAAACATTGAAACATCCGGGAATTTCATTGGCGTTTCGATCCAGATTTATCGTAGGAGATATCCTTTATGTAAATAAAAATGAGTACTTAGCTATAACATTTCTTATCAACACAAAATAATTATTTTCCTCATCGTTTTTATGAAAGTCACTGATTTCTTTAAACTCTCCGTTGATTTGTACAACAATCTTGTTTTCGTTACTGCCATTCAATAGGACAAATCCATTATTCTTGCTTTGGTTGAGATCATCTACAGATGAAAACAGAGTAAATTTATCTTTATATGGTGCCCCTTCATGCGGACAGAACGTCTCGCAGTTGCCGCATTCGTTGCAAAGCGAATCGATGTGAAGAATCTGATTTGCATCTCTGAAAGCCGGATGAGCAATTTTAATTTCAACGTTAGCACGGTTGGGACAAACATCAACACATTTATTGCAGATCGAATTACAACTCAGACAGCGCGATGCTTCCGCTTTCATATTGATTTTACTCCAATCAACTTTACCCTTTGCCGAATTAATATCGTTGATATTTGCATCAGGAAAAATATTCTTTTCAATAGAAAGGTAGTGCAAGTTTTCCTTTTTCAAAATTTCATCAGCCGCCTTTCTCCCATCGGCAATTGCTTCAACGACTGTAGCCGGACCTTTAAGCGCATCACCGCCTATAAATACATTCTCAATATTTGTCTCGTTTGTTAACGGATTAACGTCCGCTCTGTTCCTGACAATCTTAATATTGTTCGAATCAAGAATTTCAGTATCAACACTTTCACCGATTGCAGAAATTACTGTGTCAATCTCATGCTCTTCAAATTCTCCTTCAATTGGAATAACACTCCGTCGCCCATCTGGTTCCGGTTCGGACAGCATCATTTTCTGGCAAATTAATTTTCCGTTCGTAAAATCATAAGGAAGCATAAGTTCTTTCAATATTACACCGTCGGAAAGCGCCCCTTCAAACTCTTCACGGTCAGCCGGCATAAATTCTTTTGTGCGGCGGTAGATTAAATAAACATTTTCAACTCCATCGCAACGCATTGCTACTCGCGCACTATCCATTGCAGAATTACCACCGCCAATTACAGCAACATTTCTACCTAAATTAAGATTTGTGTTATGGTGATAATCCCAAAGAAAGTCGATCGCGTTTAATATTTCTTTATCCGATGAAATTTTTAGTTGATTCGACTTCTCCGCACCAATTGCTATGTAAATATATTTGTATCCCTCTGCTTTCAGCTTATTGACAGAAAATTGTTTTTCAACACCAAATATAAAACGTACACTAAATTGTTCGATGAATTTGATATCATTATCAATTGCCGATTGCGGCAGACGGAATTGCGGAAGAACATTCTGAACAATCCCTCCCGCTTTCATTTCCTTTTCAAACACTGTAACATCTAAGCCGGATTTTGCCAGGGAGTAAGCAGCGGAAAGACCCGATGGACCGGCGCCAATAACGGCTACTCTAATTTTATCGCTCTTAGATTCTTCAACAGAAAGATTTTTCATAAAACTATTATAACCGTTTAATGCAGCTTCTTTCTTTATGTCACGGATTTTTACCGCTTCATCATAATCAATTCTTGTACAGTGATACATACATTGATGATCGCACACATAACCTGTAATGTGAGGCAAAGGATTTTTATCCGTTATTACTTCGAGTGCTTCTTCATATTTTCCTTCGCCCACCAGCCGGATATATTCCGGTACATCCTGATGAATTGGACAAGCAACTTTACAAGGAGCGATAAAACAATCAAATGGATCAAGTCTGCCGGGTACTTTAATTGAATCAACAGTTCTAACTTCTTTACTATAATAATTGTCGGTCAACGCTTTTATGGATAACTTTTTTAATCTGATAAGATCAATTGCAGAATCTTCAGTAATCTGAATGTTTCTTATGGAATCAGAGATTTGTAGTAAACGATTGTATCCGCCCGGTTTCAAAAGTTCAGTTGCAAATGTAACAGGTCTAATTCCTGTTTTAAGAATATCCTTTGTATTATTAATTGAAGCGCCGCCCGAAAATGAAATATTTATTTTACCATTAAATTGCTCTGCAATTTTGTATGCGAGATTAATTGTAAGAGGGAATAGAGCTCGGCCGGACATATACATTTCGTTTCCCGGCATTTTCTGTTTTTTGTTTTTTACAGCAAGCGTGTTGGAAAGTTTTATTCCGAATTCTTTATGGTTATTATTTGCGAATATTTTAAGCCGGTCTATCATTGAAACGGCATCGTTCCATTGTAAATCATTTTCGAATGAATGTCTTTCGAGAAATACTTTTGTATAGCCGAGATGTTCTAATGTGTTTTTAACAAAATCGTAACCGAGAAGTGTCGGATTCAACTTAACATAAGTATGCAATCCCTTTTCCTTGATAAGATATTTAACAATTGATTCAATTTCGTTTGGCGGACAACCGTGCATCGTAGAAAGTGTAACAGAATTTGAAATATGGGGCGAAATGTTTTCAATTACTTTTATTAATTCCTTATTACCGCCCAATTTTTTTTGGACATAATCAATTATCATCTTCTTGTAATCGTTGAAACCGTCGGACAATTCTGCATTCTTTAATTGCTCGATAAACGTATCCATCCGTTCGGTTTTTATTCCTTCAAGATCATAACCGACGCTCATGTTAAAAATGAATCCGGGGTCATTAGATTGCGAAAGTGAAAAGTATTTTTTTATCAGGTGCAAAAGAATCCATGCTTTTAAGTATTCATCGTATGACTGCTCAAGTTTAAGTTCTTGAGACCATTCAACATTATATCCTTCGTCCTGTGCATCAATACATGGGCGCTCAATTTTTAGCTCATCAATTTTCTGTACTGTCTTTAATTCAAAAAATCTTCCGCCTGTTAAATATGCTGTGATAATGTTTTGTGTTAATTGTGTGTGAGGACCGGCAGCCGGACCAATAGGTAGCTCAAGATGATTTTCTAAAAATCTGAAACCGGCTGCATGTTTTTCTCTATAAAAATTTTCTTTCTTTATTCCGAAAATGCTTGAATGATATTTCTCCTCATTAAAGATCTGGTTGAGTAATTGTAATAATGATAAGGGTTTCATTACGTCGGGCATTGTAATACCTCAGTTAACAGATGTAAATATCTCTAATTATAGTTAATTTATAAACAGAAAATTTCATAATAATTAATTTATTCGGAAATAAAGAGATAAAAGAAAATGAAAGAAAAATTATTTAATGCCGTTGAAAACGAGAAGGGAAATCTTTTCGAATTAATTCAAAGATTGGTGCAGATAAAAAGTTATAGCGGAGAAGAGAAAGAAATTGTCGAGTTCATTGTAAGTAAAATGAAAGAATACGGATTTGATGAAGCTTATCACGATTCCTTCGGTAATGCAATCGGGAAAATTGGAAATGGACCGGTTAAAATTATGTACGATGCACATATCGATACAGTCCGGGTAACTGAAACAGAAAACTGGGTGCATCCTCCGTTTGCCGGGATTATTGAGAACGGGAAATTATACGGACGGGGAGCTGTAGATGAAAAACCCGCCATAGCCGGATTTATGATTGCTGGTAAAATTTTGAAGAGCTTATACGGTAATGATTTTCCATTCACACTGTATGTAGTCGGCTCTGTATTAGAAGAGGATGCTGATGGTTATCCGCTTTATCATATAATTCAGAATGAAGGGATTAAGCCGGATTATGTTCTGCTTGGCGAACCGACGGATTTAAAGGTTTACCGCGGACAGCGCGGTAGAATGGAATTAAAAATTTCTGCAAAGGGTAAATCGGCGCATGGTGCGCATAATCAGAAGGGAATTAATGCAATCTATAAAATGATGCCGATCGTTGCAGATATAGAAAAACTTGATAAAAAACTGAAACCAAAACCAACACTCGGCAAAGGTTCAATAACAGTCAGCAATATAACGTCTAAAGCCCCATCCATGTGTTCGGTATCAGATTTCTGTCAGATTCATATTGATAGAAGAATGACTCTCGGAGAAAATAAAAATAGTGTAGTTAAAGAGTTGAAAGAGATAATCAGAAAACACAATAGCGATGCAAAGATTTCTATTCCCAATGTAGAAGGAGTAAGCTGGAAAGGAACAAACTTTTCTCAGGAAGCATATTTCCCTACATGGGTTTACGATGAGAAACATCCGCTTGTTGATGCAGCACTTAAAACTTCTAAATCTGCAGCAGGAAAAGCAAAAAGCGGAGTGTGGAGCTTCTCTACTAACGGCGTTGCAACCGCCGGCCGTTTTGGAATTCCGACAATAGGGTTTGCACCGGGTAAAGAGGAACTTGCTCATTCATCTAAAGAAGAAATTGTTTTGGAAGATCTTATGAAGGCGACAAAATTTTATTCTTTATTTCCGTTTGAAATGATTAAGAAATAGAACGCTGATCTTTATGATTGTTTTTGATTATAAATGATCATAATAAATCATATCGGATCATAACAATTCGTGTTCTATTAAGAAACACTCAATGAATGAAAACTATAAATATTCTGAAATAACAGAAAAAATAATTAAAGCATTTTATAATGTTTACAATAAACTTGGTTATGGATTTCTTGAGAAAGTTTATGAACGTGCGATGCTTATCGAGTTAGCCAAATTCGGTGTGGAATGTAAAAATCAGTATCCCATAAAAGTTTTTTACGACTTCAAAGATGTGGGAGAATATTTCGCTGATATAATAGTCAATAATTTTGTAATAATTGAATTAAAAGCCGCCGAATCAATATGTGAAGAACATGAATGCCAGCTTGTTAACTATCTTAAAGCAACAAATATTGAAGTGGGTTTATTGCTTAACTTTGGTAAGGAACCACAATTAAAAAGGAAAGTTTTAACTAGGAATCATAAAAAATCATAACCATCATAATAATCTGTGTTCTATTTTCTAAGGAGACACAATGGAATCAAAATTCAGAGGCAAACATTTCTTAACAGAAGATAATTGGACTAAAGAAGAACTTGACTTTGTATTTGAAACATCATTTGAACTGAAGAAGAAATTTTATGCGGAAGAACCAACGCTTTGGCTTCCTCATAAAACACTTTTTATGATGTTCTTCGAGCAGTCAACCCGAACACGTAACTCTATGGAAGCCGGAATGACACAACTCGGCGGACACGCTCACGATTTAACACCCGATAAAATGCAGATCACCCACGGCGAAGTCGCAAAAGACACAGCAATCATTTTAAGCAGAATGGGTCACGGTATTGCTTGCCGTAATTGTTTCTATGGAATCGGAAACAAATATCTTAATGAGCTGGCGCAATATTCGCGCAAACCGGTTATGTCATTGCAAGATGATGTTTATCATCCGTTCCAGGGACTTGCAGACCTGATGACAATATTCGAGCACAAGGGCAGGAACACAAAAGGATTGAAAGTAACAATCTCATGGGCGTATGCAACAACGCACTCAAAACCATTGAGTGTACCTCAAACACAAATTCTTTTATTTCCACGATATGGAATTGATGTTACGGTTGTGCATCCTAAAGAATTTCCGCTCAGTAAAAATATTGTTGATAAAGCAATGATGAATGCAAAAGAAGGGGGCGGCAGTATAAAGTTTACTAATAATATGGACGAAGCATTTGAAGGCGCACAGATTGTCGTTCCCAAAAATTGGGGTGGATTCGGATATTACGATGAAAACTACTATCTCTCACACGAAGATGAATGTAAAAAGGAAATGAAATCGAATCTTGAGAAGTATAAAAGCTGGATCTGCGATGATAGGCGAATTAAACTGGCAGATAAAAACGTTAAATTAATGCATGCACTTCCGGCCGATAGAGGCA
>Ga0207951_100012_pt1 | contig 182078 bp, 177 predicted proteins | sample Subbio12Aug_8Bad_FD_184830 | JGI IMG/M metagenome (GOLD analysis project Ga0207951, IMG submission 184830) | Serpentinite rock and fluid subsurface biosphere microbial communities from McLaughlin Reserve, California, USA - CR12Aug_8Bad (SPAdes) | ecosystem: Environmental > Terrestrial > Deep... | reverse complement strand
CGACATCCCCTGCTGGAACTGCACTCGATTGATGGGCATGACCGGCTCTCCTGGCTTGAAGTCGAGCCAGCTTCCACCCCCACGGTCTCACCGGCTGAGCCCGGCTGAGCTTCATGCCTAATCAGGTGGCGGAATACTCGATCACGGGCATCATCGGGGCACCGGTCGTGGTCCTTTGAGGAAGGGCGAAGCCCTTGAGATCGTTGGCCGATGCGCGCAGAAGCACGAACACTCGACTGGAACGCAGCGAGCGTAGCATCGCTTTGGGGCTTTTCCTATACTTTTTTGTTACCGCTTGCGACATGGTCGGCCGATGGCCGTTGACGGGCGCAGCTTGGCCTGCTGCCATACCCTCATGCGCATCTGTGTCTACGCCGCCTCGAGCGGCCGGGTCGATCCCGCCTACCTCGCCGCCGCCCGCGAACTCGGTGCCACCCTGGCCCGGGCCGGCTGCACCACGGTCTACGGCGGTGGCGGGCAGGGCCTGATGGGAGCACTGGCCGACGGTGCCCTGGCGGAAGGCGGCGAGGTCATCGGCATCATCCCCAGCTTCATGGTCGAGCTCGAATGGGGCCACCCCGGCGTGACGACCCTGCAACTCGTCGAGGACATGCGCGAGCGCAAGCACCGCCTGCTCGCCGACAGCGACGCCGTGGTCGCCCTGCCGGGCGGTTGCGGCACGCTCGAGGAGCTGTTCGAGGCGATCACCCTGAAACGGCTCGGCCTCTACTTCAACCCGATCGTGCTGCTCAGCGTCAAGGGCTTCTACGACGAGCTGCAGGGCTTCATGCAGAAGGTGATCGACGAGCGTTTCATGAATCCCGAGCACGCCGCCATGTGGTCGATGGTCGAGCGTGTCGACGAGGTGCTGCCGCGCATCCGCGCCACACCGCGTTGGGTCGAGAACGCCCGGGACCTTGCCGTGGTGCGCTGAGAGCGCGAGTCGCTCTCAGTCGATGCTGTCGAGGAAAGCCCGGGCCAAAGCTTCCAGGCCCTGCTGGTCATCGCTGTCGAAGCGGTCGAGCACGGGGCTGTCGATGTCGAACACGCCGATGAGCGTGTCGCCTTTGAACAGCGGAACCACGACTTCCGAACGCGAGGCCGAATCGCAGGCGATGTGGCCGGGGAATGCTTCAACATCCGGCACGACTTGCGTGCGGCGCGTTGCTGCGGCGGTGCCGCAGACGCCTTTGCCGATCGCGATGCGCACGCAGGCCGGCAGGCCCTGGAACGGGCCGACGACGAGCTCGCGACCGTCGAAGAAGTAGAAGCCGACCCAGTTGAGTTCGGGCAGCGCGTGGTAGACGAGGGCCGAGAGGTTGGCGGCGTTGGCCGTGCGGTCGCGCTCGCCGTGCATCAGGCCGCGGGCCTGATCGACGAGTTGCGCGTACTGTTCGGCCTTGCTGCCCTCGAGGGTGATGGCGGTGAAGGACATGCGGCTTACACTTCGTTCGCAGCCGCGCGGCGCGGCGGAGGGAACAACGATGGGGACGGCAGGGGCAGAAGGCAAGACCGGCATGAGCCGCGCTTTTTTCGTGACCGGCACCGACACGGGTGCGGGCAAGACCTTCAGCAGCGTCGTGCTGCTGCATGCGCTGCGGCAGCAGGGCCTGCGCGCCGTTGGCATGAAGCCGGTGGCCAGCGGTTCGGAAGCCACGCCCGAGGGCCTGCGCAACGAGGACGCGCTGGCCCTGCAGGCCGCGAGTCATCCGCGCCCCGACTACGCGCTGGTCAATCCGTGGGCCCTGCGCGAACCGACCGCGCCGGAGATCGCCGCCCGGCTGGACGGCGTGACGGTGTCGATGCCACCGATCGTTGCCGCCTTCGACGCGCTGAAGGCGCAGGCCGACGTGGTGCTGGTCGAAGGCGTCGGCGGCTTTCTTGCGCCGGTCAACGCGGAACTGGATCAGTGCGAGCTGCCGCGCGCGCTGGACCTGCCGGTGCTGCTCGTCGTCGGATTGAAGCTCGGCTGCATCAACCACGCGCGGCTCACCCTGGAGGCGGTGCGCGCTCGCGGCTTCGAGGTGCTGGGCTGGGTCGCGTCCGACGTCGAGCCGACGATGCTGTTCCCCGACGACTACTTCGAAGCGCTGAAGGCTGCGCTGCCGGCGCCGTGCCTCGGTCGATTGCCGCATTCGCCCGGCGTCGATCCGGCGACGCTGACGCGTTTCCTCGATCTGCCGGCGGGGTTTCCGGCCGCCTGAGGGCTGCCTGCGGCGTTGCCACTCAGCCGAGCGGCAGCTCCGCGCGGTCGCCCGAGGCGGGGCGGTACACCGCCACCCGCACCAGCAGCGGCAGCGCGGGCCTCAGCTCGCGAGCGATGAAGGCGCAGAGGTTCTCCAGGGTGGCCGGGCCGATGCCCTCGACCTCGTCGAGGAAGCGGTGGTCGAGGCGCTCGCGCAGGGCCGCAAGCTCGCGGCGCACCAGGCCCAGATCCATCACCATGCCGGTCGTCGGGTCGGGCTCGCCGCGCAGGGTGATCTCGGCGTGGTAGGTGTGGCCGTGGATGCGCTTGCTCGATTCGACCTCGCCTTCGACGTAGCGGCGCAGCGTATGCGCCGCTTCGAAATAGAAGCGCTGGCTGAGTTCGACGGCGGCCATGGGGTGCGTGGGCGGGACGGGCGGGCATTCTGCCATGCGGCTCGGCGGCACCGGCATCAGCCGGGGCGGTTCAGGAAGGCCGCCACCCGTTCGGCGGTGACGACCGGTTCCGCCAGCATGAAGCAATGCGAACCGGTGACCACCTCGACCTCGACCGCCGGGTTGCGGGCGGCCAGCCGGCGGGCCGAGGGCGCGACGAAGGGCAGGCTGCGGTCGCCGTGGATCAGCAGGGTGGGGGTTTCGAGCCGTTCCAGCCGCGGCCAGAGGCCGCGTGGCCGCGAGCCGAAGATGGCGGCTTCGAGGGCTGGCGGGCATTTCAACGCCACGCCCGTGGCGGTGTCGCGCAGGCCGTGCTCGACATAGGCTGCAAGCGCGGCTTCGCACCAGTCGGCGAACACGCCCCGTCCGCGCAGACGCTCGAGCGCCTCGCTGCGCGAGCGCCAGTGCGCGCGCCGGCGGCGGCTGGCCCGCACCAGCGGCAGCAGGCCCTGCAAGCCGGTTGTTTCGAGCAGCGCCAGCATCGCCAGCACGGCCGGGGTGTGGATCACCGGATCGAGCAGCACGGTGCGCTGGAACAGGCCCGGATCCTGGCTGGCCATCAAGGCGGTCAGCACGCCGCCGAAGCTGTGGCCGAGGCCGAACACCGGCCCGGTCGGCTCGGGATGGTGGACCCGGAAGGCGCGGGCCGCCATCGCTGCGTTGGCGTTCCAGCCCAGGAATTCCGCGCCGGCATCGCTGTCGCCGTGGCCCTGCAGGTCACAGAGCCAGAGGTCGAAATCGCGTTCCAGCAGCGCCAGCATCGGCGTGTAGGTGCGGCTGCACAGGCCGTTGCCGTGCAGCACATGCAGCAGCGGCCGGCCACGGCGCGGCGAGGCCCAGCCGCGCAGGGTGAGGCCGTGCACCGGGTCGCTGGCCTGCCAGGGTTCGAGACGCATCGTTTCGGGGCTCTCCACATTTGCCGCCGCGCACTGTGCCACCCTTGGCCGGCGTCCCCAAGGAGAATCGCCATGAGCCTGCAGCAGACCCTCTACACCGCCGAAGCCAGCGCCACCGGTGGCCGCGAAGGCCGCGCCGTCGCCAGCGACGGGCGGTTCGACCTGGCCCTCAGCACGCCCAAGGAACTGGGTGGCGCAGGAGGCCCCGGCACCAACCCCGAGCAGCTGTTCGCCGCCGGCTACGCGGCCTGTTTCATCGGCGCGATGAAGTTCGCCGCCCAGCGCGACGGCCTGCGGATGCCGGCCGATGCGCGTATCACCGGCCGGGTCGGCATCGGCCCGGCCAGCGAGGGGTTCGGCATCGCCGTCGAATTGCGGATCGAGCTGCCCGGCCTGGCGCCCGACGAGGCCCGCAGCCTCGTCGAGCGCGCGCACCGGATCTGCCCCTACTCGAACGCCACCCGCGGCAATGTCGAGGTCAGCCTGACGGTGCTCTGAGCCGACCTCAGAAGCGGCCGCTCAGCTCCAGGCCCCAGGTGCGCGGCGCGCCGACGATGAAGGTTGGCAGGCCGAAGTTGAGGCCGGTGTTGCCGGCGTCGATCAGGTACTCGCGGTCGCCCAGATTGCGCACGAAGGCACCGAGTTCCCAGCGCCCCTCGTCGAGCCGCAGGCCGGCCCGCAGATCGACCAAGGCGAAGCCGGCCTGTTCGATACCGGGCTGGTTCTGGTCCTCGAAGAACACTTGCGAGCGCCAGTTCCAGCTCGGCCGCAGGAAGGCTTCCATGCCGCCGCCAACCTCAAAGCGCCAATCGAGGCCGGCCGAGGCGCTGTGCTCGGGCGTCAGCCGGAAACGGTTGCCGGCCAGGGTCTGGCGGCGGCCCTGATCGTCGCGTTCGTCGAAGCTGGCGTCGATGTGGCCGTAGGTGAAGAAGCCCTGCAGCTGCTCGCTGGCGCGCACGATCAGCGAGATTTCGGCACCGCTGGCGCTGGCGTTGCCGCCGTCGGCGGTGATGGTACCGACGCCGGCCGGGTTCAGCACGCTGGCCTGGAAGTTGCTGTAGTCGTAGTTGAAGACCGCGATGTCGTAGACCAGCACATCGTCCAGCAGCGAGCCCTTGAGGCCCAGCTCGTAGCTGATCACGATCTCGGCCGGGATGAGATTCGGCGTGCCGTCGCTGCCGAGCGGGAACTCGATGAGGTCCGGACGGCGGCCCCGCGAAATGCTGGCGTAGCCGTTCATGCGCTCGCTGAAGCGGTAGGCGGCGACCGCGCGGCCGACCACCGAGCTGAAACTGTCCTCGGCGAAGCGGCGGGCGACCGGGCGGAACAGGATGTTGGGGATGGCGACATTGGTCGGCGCGCTCGGCAGCACCTGGCCCAGCGGGCTGAAGCCAGCAAAGCTCAGGGCTTCGTAGCCGGAGCGCAGGTCCTCGCGGGTGCCGCGCAGACCGAGGGTGAGGTCGAAACGGTCGCTCAGCGACCAGGTGCCGTCGGCGAACAGGTCCCAAGCCTTTGTTTCGCCGAAGTTGGTGGTTTCCTCGCGGTGAGTGGCGCGCAGCGGCAAAGGCGTGCCGAGCGGGATGCTCGGGATGCCGAGCGCCGGGAAGCTCGTGTAGCCGAGGAAGGGCGTCAGGTCGGGATTGAGCGGGCTGACCACCGACAGCAGGATGAGGCCGCGGGTGGCGGCCGCCACGCCGCCGCGCAGGGCGGGCGAGAGCAGGGCGGCGAGCTGGCGTTCGTCGGTGCTGAAGGGCACGCGCTGCGAACCTTCTTCGTGGAACCAGCTGGCCCCGGCGAAGCCACGGAACGCGCCGCCGGCGTCGTAGTTGAAGCGGAACTCCTGGCTGAACTGGCTGCCTTCGGCGTCCTCGGCGAACTCTAGGGCATTGAGCTGCGAGCCGTCGGCATCGAACTGCTCGAGCGAATCGAATTCGCGCCAGCCGCTGACGGTGGACAGGCTCCAGGCCTCGGTCAGGCGGAACTCGCCCAGCACGGTCAGACTGTTGACGCTGCGGTCGAGGCCCAGCTGTTCGCCACGGTTCAAGTCGGCGGTGAAGTCGAAGACATTGCGGCTGCCACCCCGGGTCGGCAGCACGTTGGTGCGGAAGGCGGTGCCGGGCGGGGTGTCGACCTGGTGGTTGAGGATCACATCGATGCGCTGGTCTTCGCCCAGATCGAGGCCGAAGCTGAGCCGCGCTGCCGTGGTGTCCTTGCCGTTCAGCCGGCCACCGGCGCGGTTCTCGACAAAGCCCCGGTGGTATTCGTGGTGCACGGCGAGGCGCATTGCCAGCACCTCGGAGAGCGGGGCGTTGACCACGCCGGAGAGACGCCGCCATTCGTCGCTGCCAAGGCCGACGGTGAAGCGGCTTTCGTGATCCTGACGGGCCTTGCGCTGCACCAGGTGCACGGCACCGACCTGGGCGCCACGGCCGAACAGGGTGCCCTGCGGGCCGCGCAGCACCTCGATGCGCTCGAGGTCGAAAGGCTGCACCACGGCACCACGGGCACGCGAGATCGGCACGCCGTCCTGGAACACCGAGACGCGCGGCGGCGCGAAGGCCTGGCCGCTGTCCGAGGTGATGCCGCGGATCACGAAGCCGGGGTTGTTCGGGCTTTGCTCCTGGATTTCCAGGCCGGGCACGAGGTTGCCGATGTCGTCCAGCGAGGTGGCACCGAAGCTTTCAAGGAATTCGCCGGAGTAGGCGCTGATCGCGATCGGCACCTCCTGCACCTGCTGCTCGCGCTTCTGCGCGGTGACGATGATGGTGTCGATCACCGCAGCTTCGGCGCTGGCGGCCGGGGCGGCGGCGGTCTGTGCGGCGGCCGGCAGCACGGCGAGGACAAGAGCGGCATGGATCGCCACGGCAAGCGGGACAGGACGGCGCATCGGCAGGACTCCGGGGGCGGGCAAGGGCAAGCTTGGCAGATTGCTCAGCGGGCGTTTCAGCCGGATGACGGCAGCCCCCGGTCATCGCCCTGCAAGACGGGTCGTTTGCAATGGGATGATGGCTGCGACCCAGCCTTTGGATGCCGCATGCCCGCGATCACCCGCCGCAGCGCCCTGCGCCTGCTCTGCATCAGTGCCGCCACCTGCGCCCTGCCGGCGGTGGCGCGCCGCTGGCCGGCTGTGCTGCCCTTGCTGCCGACGGCGTTCCCGCAGGGCCTGGCCTCCGGCGATCCGCGCTCGGACGGCATGGTGCTCTGGGCCCGGCTCGCCCCCGCGCACTGGGGGCAGGATCTGGTGTTGCAGCTGGCCGAGGACCCCGGTTTTTCGGCCTTGCGCGTGGAGCGCGTGCTGCGCGCCGGCGCCGCCACCGACGGTTGCCTGAAGGTCCGCATCGAGGGCCTCGAGGCCGGCCGCGACTGGCATTACCGCTTCATCGTGGTCGATGGCGAGGGCCGCCCACAGGCTTCGCCGCCGGGCCGTACCCGGACCGCGCCGGCCCCCGGCGAGGACCGCGACCTGCGCTTCGCCGTGATGAGCTGCCAGGACTACACCGGGCGCTGGTACAACAGCCTGTTGCCGCTGCTGGAGGAGCCGCTGGACGCGGTGATCCACCTCGGCGATTTCATCTACGAGACCACCGGCGACCCCGCTTTTCAGGAGGCCGAGGGCCGCCACGTGGCCTTCGAGGACAGCGCCAACGCCCTGCCGCTGGGCGGTGGCCGTTACTTCGCGGCGCGCAGCCTCGACAACTACCGGCAGCTGCATCGTGAATACCGCAGCGACCCGGTTCTGCAGACCTTGCTGGCGCAGGCGCCGCTGATCGCGATCTGGGACGACCACGAGTTCTCCGACGACGCCTGGCAGGACGTCGCCACCTTCCACGACGGCCGAAAAGACGAGCGTGACCGCGAGCGCCGCCGGGTCGCCGAACAGGCCTGGTTCGAGTACATGCCGGTCGATGCCGGAGGCGGATTCGAGGGTGAGGCCGTGCCGGGCACGGCTCTGCATCCCGATGCGCGCATCTGGCGCGAATTCCGCTTCGGAAAACGGGCCGTCTTGAGCCTCACCGACTACCGCAGCCACCGTCCCGATCATCTTGTGCCGGAGGATGCCTTCCCCGGCACGCTGGTCTACGACGAGCCGGCCCTGCGCGTGCACTTGCCCCGGATCGGTGAATCCTTCGAGGACTGGCGAACGCGGCTGCGACCCTACATCGATCCGCAGGCCCCCGCTTACCGGCGCTGGCGGCGGCCGCTGGCCCGTGCGCTGCGCCGGGCCTACAGCGCCGAGGGCCTGCCGCCCGCGGCGGTGCGGGCACGGGTGGAGGCCGTGCTGGCCGCGCCGCTCGATCTGGGCGTGGCCAATGCCGTGCTGGCCCGCCACGATGCCGCCGCTCCCTTTTTTCTCGATGCCGGGCCGATTCCCGACAGCCCCGGGCTGCCGCGCGGCCTGAGCTGGGCCGCGGTCGGCAAGAGTGCCCTGTTCGATGCCATCGGCAGCCGCTATTTCGTGCTGGCCGAGGGCTTCGACCTGCTGGCACGCCTACGCGGCCATGAACCGGTCAGCGTGCTCGGCGCGGAACAGGCCGAGTGGTTGCGCGCCGCCGCGCAGCGGCATGCCGATGCCGACTGGCGCTTCGTCGCCAGCTCGGTGTCGTTCACGCCGATGCGCCTCGACCTGCGCCACCCCGAGCTGAGAGCACCGCCGGCCTGGGCCCACGAGGTGCTGCTCAGTGTCGACCAGTGGGACGGCTTCCCGCTCGAACGGGCGGCCTGGCTCGAGCATTTCGACGGCGCCGGTGCCGTGCTGCTGAGTGGCGACATCCATGCCGGCTTCGCCGGCCAGCACCGTCCGCGTGTGGCCGAATTCACCGTGCCGGCGGTGTCGTCCACACCGCTGTCCACCCTGCTCGCGCGCCATGCCGGTGGTGATGAGGAAACCCGTGCGGCCGGCCAACGCCTGGCTGAGCGGCTGGCCGAACTGATCCGTCTGGGCCACCCCGGCCTGCGCCATGCCCAGACCCACCGCAACGGTGTGCTGTTGCTCGAGGTCGGCCACGAGGCGGTGCAGGCGCGGTTTCTGGAATTCGATGCCGCGCTGGTGCACGAAAGGCTCTACGAGGCTCCGGAGCGTTGGCGTCCGGCCCTGCAGGAAACCCGGCTGGTGCTGCGCCGGGAGGGTGGCGGCCTGCGGTTCGATCCGGCCTGAGCGCCCGCGTCCTCGGGGTGCCTTCACGAACCGTTCAAGCCGGTACCGGCCATCCTCACGATCAGGTGAACGGTGTCGAGGCGAGGATGGTCGGTAGCGGACTGAATGCGGACATCGAGCGGCAACTGCAACGCGCCATCCACCAGCTCGGCCGGCCCGGCGATGCCCGACACAAAGGCATCCACCAGGCCCGCAAGGCCCTGCGCCGCAGTCGTGCGGCGCTGGCGCTGGCGGCACCGGCCTGGGAGGGCGCGCCGCGGGCAGCTGATGGCGAGGTCAGCCCGGCGTCGCTGCGGGCCGCGGCCGTGCTGCGCCGTGCCGATGCCGAGCTGCGGCAGCTTTGCCGCGGCCTGTCCAGCCTGCGCGATGCCGACGCCCTGCAAGACGCCCTGCTGCACCTCGTCCGCGATGCCGTGATCGGCCCGCTCGAAGGCGAGCGTCTGGCCGTCCCGGTGCTCGCTCTGCGTCAAGGCCGGCTCGATGCGGCGCTGGCCCGCGACCCCGATTTCGCCCGCCGTCGCCAGCGGATCGCCAAGGTGGCGGCCAGCCTCGCCAGCCTGCCTTGGGCGGAGCTGACGGTCGGCAGTGTCGTCCAGGCCCACGCGGTATCCCGCAAACGCCTGGAAAAAGCCCGGCGCCGCGCCCGCCGCAGCAGCGACCCCGAGGACGGCCACCGCCTGCGCCGGCGCTTGCGCCGGCTGCGCCAGCAGGAACAGGTGCTGGCCCGCGCGGCACCCGAGCTTGGTCTGCGCAGCGAGGGGCTGGACACCCTGGCCACGCAGATGGGCCTGGCCCAGGACCACGCCCTGTTGTTGGCGCACTGCCGTCGCGCCGGCGTGTTCGCCGCCCGCGACCGCGCCACCCTGCGTCGCCTGGTCGAGCCGCTCTACGCCGATGCCCGGGAGAGCACCGCGGCGGCCTTGGCCGAACGCAAGGCGTGAAAGCCTGTCGCGGCGGCGCCGCTCCGGCTCAGCCGGCTCAGCCGGCTTGCCGTGCCACCGCCCGCCAGCCGATGTCGCTGCGGTGCAACTCGTTTGCCCAACTGATCTTCGCCACCGCCGCATAGGCCCTGCGCTGCGCCTCGCCGATGTCGGCGCCCTTGGCGCAGACGCAGAGCACGCGGCCACCGCTGGTTTTCACCACGCCGCCCTCGAGCACGGCGCCGGCGTGGAAGACCTTGGCGAAGTCCGGCACGGCATCGAGGCCGTGGATCACATCGCCGATGATCGGTGCCTCCGGGTAGGGCCTGGCCGCCATCACCACGCCGAGCGCGGGCTCGGCCGACCACTGCGCCTGCACGCTGTCGAGCCTGCCGTCGATCGCGGCCTCAAGCAGATCGACGAGGTCGGAGTCGAGCCGCAGCAGCACCGGCTGGGTTTCCGGATCGCCGAAGCGCACATTGAACTCGATGACCTTGGGCGCGCCGCTCGCGTCGATCATCAGGCCGGCATAGAGGAAGCCGGTGAAGGGGATGCCATCCGCCGCCATGCCGCGCACGGTGGGTTCGACGATCTCGCGCATCACGCGCGCATGCACCTCGGGCGTGACCACGGGCGCGGGCGAGTAGGCACCCATGCCGCCGGTGTTCGGGCCGGTGTCGCCGTCGCCCACGCGCTTGTGGTCCTGCGAGGTCGCCATCGGCAGCGCGTGCACGCCGTCGACCATCGAGATGAAGCTGGCTTCCTCACCGTCGAGGAAGTCCTCGATCACCACCCGCGAACCGGCGGCACCGAAGGCGTTGCCGGCCAGCATGTCGCGCACGGCCGTCTCGGCGTCAGCCACGCTCATCGCCACGATCACGCCCTTGCCGGCGGCGAGGCCATCGACCTTGACCACGATACGCGTGTCGTTCAACTCAGTGGTGCGGGCGCGGAGGTAGGCGATCGCGGCATCCACCTCATCGAACACTTCATAGCCGGCGGTGGGGATGCCGTGGCGCTTCAGGAAATCCTTGGCGAAAGCCTTGCTGCCCTCGAGCTGCGCGGCCTTCGCGGTCGGTCCGAAGATGCGCTGGCCGGCGGTGCGGAAGTGGTCGACGACACCGGCCACCAGCGGGGCTTCCGGGCCCACGACGGTGAGCGCCACGCCCTCGCGCTGCACCAGCGCCAGCAGGCCGTCGAGGTCGGTGGTTTTGACGTCGACGTTGCGGCACTTCGGTTCGGTGGCTGTGCCGGAGTTGCCGGGCGCGACGAGCACTTCGGCGACGCGCCGACTCTGCGCGAGCTTCCAAGCCAGCGCGTGCTCGCGGCCGCCGTTGCCGATGACCAAGACCTTCAAGGGGAAATCCTCCATGTCATGGGGCTCTTGCGGAGGAATCCGCATCAATGCCGGAAGTGGCGGGTGCCGGTGAACACCATCGCCATGCCGTGCTCGTCGGCGGCGGCGATCACTTCCGCATCGCGCATCGAGCCGCCCGGCTGGATCACCGCGCGGATGCCGGCCTTCGCGGCCGCATCGATGCCGTCGCGGAACGGGAAGAAGGCATCCGAGGCCATCACCGAGCCCGGAACTTTGATGCCGGCTTCTTCGGCCTTGAGGGCGGCGATCCTGGCGCTGATGACCCGGCTCATCTGCCCGGCGCCGATGCCCACCGTCTGCGCGTCCTTGGCGTAGACGATGGCGTTGGATTTGACGTACATCGCCACGGTCCAGGCGAACACGAGGTCGGCCATTTCCTCGGCCGTGGGCTGGCGCTTCGTGACGATGCGGCCATCGCCCGCGGCCCAGGGCGCGACATCGCTGTCCTGCACCAAGAGCCCCCCGGTGATGCGCCGGTAATCGAGCGCGGCAGCCGGCGCGTCGAGCGCGCCGCAGGCCAACACGCGCACGTTCGGCTTCGTCGCGAACACGGCCTGGGCCTCGTCGCTGACGACCGGCGCGATCACCACTTCAACGAACTGGCGCCTGAGGATCTCTTCCGCCGTGCCGGCGTCGAGCGGGCGGTTGAAGGCGAGGATGCCGCCGAAGGCCGAGGTCGGGTCGGTGGCGTAGGCGCGGTCGTAGGCGGCAAAGAGGTCCTGCGCCACGGCCACACCGCAGGGGTTGGCGTGCTTGACGATCACGCAGGCCGGCTGCTGGAACTGCTTGACGCATTCGAGTGCGGCGTCGGCGTCGGCGAGGTTGTTGTAGCTGAGTTCCTTGCCCTGCAGGACGCGCGCGGTGGCGACGAGGCCCAGCGGTGCGCCACGCTCGACGTAGAGCGCGCCGCGCTGGTGCGGGTTTTCGCCGTAGCGCAGGGTGCTGGCCAGATCGAACTGCAGGCTCAGGGTGGTCGGCCACTCGGCGGCCTTCGCTTCATCGTCAATGCGCTCGGAGAGCCACATGCTGACCTTGCCGTCGTAGCGCGCGGTGTGCGCAAAACCCTTGGCCGCCCAGCCGCGGCGCTGCGCGGCGGTGGTGCCGCCAGCGGCGAGCGCTTCGAGGAAGCCCTCGTAGTCGGCCGGGTCGGTGAGCACGGCGACGCGGGCGTGGTTCTTCGCCGCGGCGCGCAGCATGGCCGGGCCGCCGATGTCGATGTTCTCAACGGCGTCGTCATACGTGCAGTCGGCCTTCGCGACCGTCGCCTCGAACGGGTAGAGGTTCACCACCAGCAGGTCGATGGCCTCGATGCCGTGCTGGGCCATCACCGCGTCATCGATACCAGTGCGGCCGAGCAGGCCGCCGTGCACGGTCGGATGCAGGGTCTTGACCCGGCCGTCCATGATTTCCGGAAAGCCCGTCAGCGCGGAAACATCGGTCACCGCGAGCCCGGCGTCGCGCAGGGCCTTGGCGGTGCCGCCGGTGGAGAGCAGCACCGCGCCCTTGGCCGCGAGGGCTTGCGCCAGCGGCACGAGGCCGCACTTGTCGGAAACCGAGAGCAGGGCCCGCCGAACGGGCTGGCGATGGTCGGACATGCGGCTTCTCTCAGGCCCGTGGCGGGCGAAAGACGCGAAGTATACGGAGCGCGGCAGTGCGCTGAAGCCGCCCGCCTGCCCGCGCGCCTACCTCGCTGGGCCATGGCCCGCGGGCACGGCGCTCCGTGCCCGTCGCTCGGCCTGCGGATGCGGCGAACAACACTCACGGCTCATGGGCGCATTGTGGTGGTGCATAGCTTGGAAGGCCCAGTACGGCGACTCTCCAGCCCGCCGCGCGACGGTGCGTATGGAGCGGGACGCGGAATCCGCGCCGGCCGCGTCCGCAGACCCCGCGCAGGCAGGCGGGCGGGTTGGCGTCAGGTACCAGCCGTGACCCATGGCCCAGCGTGGCAGGCGCGAAGGGCAGCGGATAAGTGCGCCAGCCCGGGCCCATGGCCCAGCGTGGCTGGCGCGAGCGTGCGCCAGCGGCGACGCCGAACCCTAGTCGAGCAGCCCCAGCGCTTCCAGCTTCTTGCGCAGGGTCGCGCGGTTGATGCCGAGCACGGCCGCCGCACGGCTCTGGTTGCCCTCGCAGTGCTTCATCACCTCACCCAGAAGGCCGGTTTCCATCTCGGCCAGCATCAGCGCGTAGAGCGAATCGGCCTCGCAGGCGCCGCGATCGCTGAGGTAGCGGCGCGTGGCGCGGGCCACGGCGTCGCGCAAAGCAGTCGAGGCGCCGGGCGATCCCTCGGCGCGGGCGGGATGTGCATTCACAAAAACGAACCCCTGGATCGGACCCGCCGGCCGGAAGCCACGACGGAGGATGGGCAGTCTGCCGCAAATCGGGGCCTCACGCGACCTCGACTTGCGGAGAAGACGGCCCGCTCAGTGGAAGTCGAACTCGAACGACACCGCACGGTGGCCGGGATCGACAATCTCCAGTGCCAGCGAAGCGCTCTGGCCGGGTGCCAGGCTCGGCCGCGAGGGCGTGCCGCCCAGGTATTCGGAGGGCTGGAAGCGGCGCAGGCCGATGGCCTGGCCGTCGAGGTCGCTCAAGGTCAGTTCCAGCAACGGCCAGGCCTGGGGCCAGCGGGCGTCATTGCGGAAGCTGGCGGTCACCAGCAGCGCTTGCGGGCTGCTCGGGTGCGGCTGGATCTCGCGGCTCAGCACCACGAAAGCGGCCGGCTCGCGCCAGGCCGGCAGCGTGCAGCCGAGTCGCGCGCACACCGTTTCCAGCAGCGGCCGCCAGTCCGGGTTGGCCGCCAGTCGGACACGGTCGGCAAGCACGACCTGCACCGGCAGCAGCAGCGTCAGGGCCACGAGGCCCAACCCCAGCCGCCAGCGCGCGGCACGGTCGAGCGGGGCAAGCTTCGGTGGCGGACGGGCGAAACGCGGCGGCGGACGGGGCATGGCGGCGGAGTGTACGTGCCTCAGCCGCGGCGACGGCCGCTGAGGCGCACCCAGTCCTCGCGCTGGGCGACGACGAGATCATCGAACCAGGCCGAATAGCGTCGCATCAGGGCTTCTTCCTGACCCCTCAGGATGCCCGAAAGGGCGATCAGGCCGCCCGCTGCCACCCGTTCCGCCAGGGTCTCGGCCAGGGCATCGAGGGCGACAGCGAGGATGTTGGCCACCACCACCGGGCAGCGCTCCACCGGCGCCTCCGGGGGCAGGTACACCGCAAAGCGCCCGGCCACGCCGTTGCGGGCGGCGTTGTCGCGGCTGGCGAGGAGGGCCTGCGGATCGTTGTCGATGCCGATTGCGCGGGTGGCGCCGAGCTTGAGCGCGGCCAGCCCAAGGATGCCGCTGCCGCAGCCGACATCGAGCACGGTCTTGCCCTCGAGAGCCAAGCCGTCCAGCCACTCCAGGCAGAGCGCGGTGGTGGGGTGGGTGCCGGAACCGAAGGCCAGGCCGGGGTCGAGGCGCACCACAGCGGCTCCGGGCACGGCGGCGGCGGCCGGCAGGGCGTGGTCCCAGGGCACGATCCAGGTGCGTGTGCCGAAGGCCATCGGCTGGAACTGGTCGATCCAAGCGCGCACCCAGTCCTGCTCGGCGACCTCGCGGAACGAGGCCGAAGCCAGCACCAAGCCGGGGTCGGCGGCTTCCAGCGCGGCCAGCAGGGCGGCACGGGGTGTCGCGGCGGGGAACAGCGCCACCACCAGGCAGTCGGGCCAGAGCGGCATTTCGCCGACGCCGGGTTCGAGGATGGCCTGTTCATTGGGCGTGTCGGCCCGGGGGTCGAGCAGGGTGACGCTGAGCGCACCGAGATCGCTCAGCGCTCGGCTGTATCGCGCCTCCTCGGTGGCGGCGCAGCGCAGGGCGAGTTCAAGATGGGCCATGCCCCGCATTGTAGAGTGAGCCCGCCATGACCGTTTCCCGTTCCTCCTGCCGCATTCCCGCCAGCTACCTGCGAGGCGGCACCAGCAAGGGCGTGTTCTTCCGCCTGGACGACCTGCCCGCCGCCGCCCGTGTGCCCGGCCCGGCCCGCGACGCCCTGCTGCTGCGCGTGATCGGCTCGCCCGACCCTTACGGCAAGCACACCGACGGCATGGGCGGTGCCACCAGCAGCACCAGCAAATGCGTGATCGTCGGCCCCGCCACACAGCCCGGCCACGATGTCGATTACCTCTACGGCCAGATCAGCATCGACAGCGCCTTCGTCGACTGGAGCGGCAACTGCGGCAATCTGTCGAGCGCGGTCGGACCTTTCGCCATCGCCGCCGGCCTGATCGCCGCCGAACGCATCCCGCAGGACGGCCTCTGCACGGTGCGGATCTGGCAGAAAAACATCGGCAAGACCATCCTGGCCCATGTGCCGATCGCGAACGGCGAGGTCCTGGAGGAGGGCGATTTCGAACTGGATGGCGTGGCTTTCCCCGGCGCCGAGATCGCGCTCGAGTTCCTCGATCCGGTCGAGGAGGGCAGCGAAGGCGGCGAAGGCGGGGCCATGTTCCCGACCGGCCGGCCGGTCGACACGCTCGAGGTGCCCGGGCTCGGCCGGCTCGAGGCGACCCTGATCGCCGCCGGCATCCCGACGGTGTTCGTGCGCGCCGCCGATGTCGGCCTGAGCGGCACCGAGTTGCAGCCGGCCGTCAATGAGCATCCGCAACGGCTGGCGATGTTCGAGGCGATCCGCGTGGCCGGTGCCCTGCGCATGGGCCTGATCCGATCGCCCGAGGAGGCGGCAAAGCGCCAGCACACCCCGAAGATCGCCTTCGTGGCGCCGCCGGCCGATCATCTGGCCTCCAGCGGCAAGCCGGTGCGCGCCGCCGACATCGACCTCGTGGTACGTGCGCTGTCGATGGGCAAGCTGCACCACGCGATGATGGGCACGGCCTCGGTCGCCATCGCCACGGCGGCGGCGGTTCCCGGCACCCTGGTCAACGAAGCGGCCGGCGGTGGCACCCGCGAGGCGGTCCGTTTCGGTCATCCCAGCGGCACCCTGCGGGTCGGTGCCGCGGTCGAGCAGGTCGACGGGCAATGGCGGGTGCGCCGCGCCCTGATGAGCCGCAGCGCCCGCCTGCTGATGGAGGGCCGGGTCTGCGTGCCGGCCGGCACCGTGGCCCCTTGAGGCTGCGCTTGGCCCGTGCACGGGGCTGTGGCAAGGTGGTGGCAGTGAATTCGGAGCCCGACCGGTGATCGACCCGGACAGTTACCGCCCCAATGTCGGCATCATCCTGATGCGCGACGATGGCCGCCTGTTCTGGGGTCGTCGCGTGCATCGCGATGGCTGGCAGTTCCCGCAGGGCGGCATGAACAGCGACGAGACCCCGCGCGAAGCGATGTACCGCGAATTGCGCGAGGAAACCGGCCTTTTGCCGGCGCATGTCGAGCTGCTTCATGCCACGCCCGGCTGGCTGCGCTACCGCCTGCCGGCGCGCTGCGTGCGCCACGGCGAAAAGCCGCGCTGCATCGGCCAGAAGCAGGTCTGGTTCCTGCTGCGCCTGCTCGCCTGCGAGTCGAACCTGCGGCTCGATGCCAACGAGAAACCCGAATTCGACCGCTTCCGCTGGGTCGACTACTGGTACCCGGTCGAGCATGTGGTGGCCTTCAAGCGCGAGGTCTACGCCCGGGCGCTGCGCCATGTCGCGCCGGCGGCACGCGATCTGGCGGGGCCGCTGGCTGTTCCCGAGCCGGATTTCACGCTGCCGGTGGGGCTGCGCTCCGATAGCGGGTTGCGGCTTCCCTGAACGACGGCCAGCGGGGGCTTGACGGCCGCCGCTCAGTGGAATGTAATGCGAACAGTTCGTATTGCATGGTGTGCCGCTATGTACGTCTGCGTCTGCAACGGGGTCACCGACCGCGACATCCAGCGCGCCGTCGACGAGGGCTGCGACAGCCTCGACGCACTCGCTGCACGCACCGGTTGTGGCAGCACCTGCGGCTGCTGCCGCGACTACGCCGTCGAGGCGCTGGCCCAGGCGCAGTCGCGTGGGCTGGGTTTGCCGATGGCGGCCTGAGCCGGCCCGGCTGCAAAGTGATTCAACGACACGTTCGCGTTTCGGCATCCGCTCCCGCGGGGCGCTACCCTGCGCCCATTCTCAAGGAGCAGACCCGATGAAAGGCGACCCGCAGGTCATCCAGCACCTCAACAAGGTGCTGTTCAACGAACTCACCGCGATCAACCAGTACTTTCTGCATGCCCGCATGCTCAAAAACTGGGGGTTCAAGGAACTCGGCGAGCACGAGTACAAGGAATCGATCGACGAGATGAAGCACGCCGATTGGGTGATCGAGCGCATCCTCTTTCTCGAGGGCCTGCCCAACCTGCAGAACCTCGGCAAGATCATGATCGGCGAGACACCGAAGGAGATCTTCGAGTGCGATCTGAAGCTGGAGCACATCGGCGTGGCCGATCTCAAAGCCGGCGTCGCCCATGCCGAAGCGGTCGGTGATTACGTCAGCCGTGACCTGTTCGCCAGGATCCTCGCTTCCGAGGAGGAGCACATCGATTTCGTCGAGACCCAGCTCGACCTGATCGCGCGGTTGGGCGAGGGCCCCTACCTGCAGAGCACACTGAAGACCCTCTGATCCGCACCTCGTGCGGTGGAGGCAGCACGGCCGGGGCGACCCGGCCGTGTCCGTTTCAGGCGACCAGGCGGCGCAGCGCCAGGCTGGCGCGCTGGAACTCGGACTCGAGCACCGCCACCGCTACCGCCGGTCGTGCCAGCGTGCCCTCGCGGGCGCCGGCTTCGATGCGTTTGGCGGCCGCCGAGACGGCCATCGCTCCGAGGTTGGCGCTCGAGGATTTCAGGGTGTGCGCCGGCCCGACCATGCGACCGAGGTCATTGGCGCTGGCGGCTTCCTCGAGGGCGCTGATGTATTTGGCGGCATCGGCCAGGAACATCTGCACGAGGCCATCGAACTCGGAGCCCATGACCTCACGCAGTTCCGCCAGCACGCTGGCATCGAGCACCGGGGCCGCACTGGCGGCGGCGGAGAGCGTGGCGACTTCGATACCTCTCGGTTCTGGCGCGGCGGGCGCGGCCGGTGCCGGCACGGCGGGCGCCGCGGCCACGGCGCTGCGCGGCTGCAGCGCGGCGATGGCGGCAATGGTGGGCGCGGCACTGGCCGGCGGTCGCACCGCCACCCCGACGCGGGCATCGGCGGGAGGCAAGGGCGCCACCCGCTCGCGTCTGGCGGCGGCGCCACGTTGCAGCCAGCGCCGCAGCATGTCCTCCAACTGGCTGCGATCGACCGGCTTGGAAAGGTAGTCGTCCATCCCGGCGTCGATGCACTTCTGCCGATCGCCGGCCATGGCGTTGGCGGTCATGGCGATGATCGGCAGCCGCGGCAGTTCCTGCGCCGCCTCGTACTGGCGCCAGTCGCGGGTGGCGCTGTAGCCGTCCTTGACCGGCATCTGGCAGTCCATCAGCACGAGGTCGAGGTTGCCGGCCGCCATCCGCTCGAGGGCTCGCTCGCCGTCGCCGGCGGATTCGCAGATCAAGTCCATCTGGGCGATCAGTTTCTGCGCCACCAGCAGGTTGACCGGGTTGTCCTCGACCAGGAGCACCCGGCCACGACGGCCGATGGCGGCCTCGGCAAAGGCACCCACGCTGCTGCCTTGCGGCAGGCGGGCGAGGGTGTCGCTGACGGCGTCGTCGGCCAGCGCATAGGCACCGGCGGCGGTATCGGTAGCCGGTAAAGGCTCGGGGCCGGCGGGAATCAGCAGGCTGGCCAGCACGGCACGCAGGTCGGGAGCCGTCGATTCACGGCGCAGCACGGCCACCTCCGGTCGTTGGCTGAGTTCGGCGGGCAGCGGCTCATGGGCGGTCAGGAAGACGATCTTCAGGCCTTCCAGCTCCGGTGAGCGGGCCAGTGCGCGTTGCAGCACCACGGCCGCCGAGGTGCTATCGCGCAAATCGGCCACCAGCGCTTCGATGCCGGCCCCGGCACCCCGGCTGGCGGCCGAACGCAGCAGCTGCAGGGCCTCGGGTGGTGAGCCGGCGTAGCCCAGCCGCAGTCCCCATTGCTGCATGGCGCTGGCCAGACGTTCGCGCAGCGCGGTGTCGGGCGTCATCAGCAGCACGCGGCTGCCGGCAAGGTCGGCGCGGGCCGCCGGCAAATCGCCCACGGCCTTGAGCAGTGCGGCCTCGAACCAGAAGCGCGAACCTTGGCCCGGTGTGCTTTCGACGCCGATGCGACCGCCCATCAGGGTGACGATCCGTTTGCAGATGACCAGGCCAAGGCCGGTGCCGCCATACATGCGGGTGGTCGAGGCATCGGCCTGTGCGAAGGCGGTGAAAAGTTGCGAGAGATTCTGCGCGGCGATGCCGATGCCGGTGTCGATCACCTCGAAGCGCAGCGGGTGGTGCATGCGGTCCTCGCCATTCTTGAGGATGCGCAGGGTGACGCGACCGCGGTCGGTGAACTTGATGGCGTTGCTGACCAGGTTGGTGAGCACCTGACGCAGGCGGGTCGGGTCGCCGCGCACCGGCAGTCGCACCGCCGGGTCGATCTCCAGATGCAGCAGCAGGCCTTTGGTCTCGGCCTGCTTGCTCATCAGCCGCACCACCGATTCAGTCAGCTCGCGCAGGTTGAAGGCGGTGGTTTCCAGTTCGACCTTGTTGGCTTCGAGTTTGGAGTAATCGAGGATGTCGTCGACGATCCGCAGCATCGCCTTGGCTGAACCGTGCGCGGTGCGCAGCAGGTCACCCTGCTCGGGCGTGAGTCGGGCTGCGAGCAGCATGTCGAGCACCGGCAGGATGCCGTTGAGCGGGGTGCGGATCTCGTGGCTCATGGTGGCCAGGAACTCGCCCTTGGCCATCATCGCTGACTCGGTCTGTTTCTTGGCTTCCTTCAGCTCCGATTCCAGCCGGCGGTGGCGCTTCAGCTCCTGCTGCAGGGCCTCCAGCATGCGCTGGTTCTCGGTAGCGAGCCGCTGATGCTCGGCCTGCAGTTCGCGGGCCTGGCGCAGGCCGCCGGGCACCGAGAGCGCGGCGCCCAGGGTGAGCAGCGCGGCGGCGACCACCGGCGCGCCAAAGTCGGAGCCGGGCAGTGGGCCGAGCAACAGGGCCAGCAGCAGGCCGCCGACGGCGGCGAGCATCAGCCAGCCAGCCAGCAGTCGGTTGGGGATGCGGGGCGGCAGCACGTCAGAGGATCGCCTGGTGGAAGTCGAAATCCAGCGTGTCGTTGGCGCGCTGGACCAGGTTGCCCTGGACGAAATCGACACCGCTCATCCACAGCGTGGCGGCGGCTTGCGGGTCTTCGACGCCATGGCCGATGACCAGCAGGCTGCGCCGATGGGCGCGGTCGATCAGCACCTTCAGCTCGTCGCGCACCGCCGTCGAGAGTGCGCCGGTGGAGTAGGTGGCGGCCAGCTTGACCATCGACAGCGGCAACTGCTCGAGCAGGGAGTCGACTTCAGCGCCAGGTTCGAACTGGGAGAGACAGAACTGCACACCGTCGGTCACCATCGCCGAGCAGAACTCGCGCAGCGTGCCGGTGTGCACGAAACCATCGACCAGACGCAGTTCGATGACCAGTGCGCTGCCGGGCACCTCCATCGCGCGCAGTTCGCTTCGCAGCCACTCGACCTGGCCGCCATGCGCCAGGGTGTAGGGCGACTGGGTGACGAACAGGACCGTGCCGCCGTTGCCCTTGCGGCGGGTATCGGCGACACGGGCGATGGCCTCGCGCATCACCCAGCGGTCGATCTCGACGATAAAGCCGGAGCGTTCGGCGGCCGGTACGACCTCGGAAGCGGTGAGCCGGGCACCGCTGCTGGTGTCGAGGCGGAGCAGCGTTTGATAGCGGCTGTCCTCGCCGCCGGCAACGGCGACGATCGGCTGGTAGAGCAGCGAGAGCCGACCCTGCAGCATCGCTTGGCGCATGTCCTCGAGCAGGGCGGCCTGACGAGCGGCCTCCTCGGCGGCCAGCGGCCGGTACAGCTCGGCGCGGTCGGGGCGCTGGCGCGCCCGGTGGGCGATTTTCTCGACGGCGTTGAGCAGGGCGCCGGCGTCGGTCAGCTCCGGGGCGAAGGGTGCCGCACCGACCACCGCGGGCGTGCTCAGCACGCGCTCGCCAAAGACGAAACGGTGGCCGCTGAGTGCTTCCCGCAATTGCACGGCGAACATCAGCAGGTCGTCCGGTTCGAAGCTGGCATCCAGCACCAGGAAACCGCCGTCGGCGAACCGGCAGAGCAGGCGCTCGCCCACCAGCGGCTCCAGCAGGGCGAGGGCCTCGACGTGCAGCTTCTCGAATTGCGACAGGCCAAGCCGCTCGCGCAGTGCGGCGATGGTCTCCATTTCCAGGAAAACGATGCCGCCACGCGGGCTGCCGGCGGTGATGAGCTGATCGATCCGGGCCAGCATCCGGCCGCGCTCGACGATGCCAGAATCAAGGCCGGCGGCGGGCTCGGCCTCGCGCGATTGCAGGGTGTCGCGATGGCGGCGGATGCGGCCCTGCACCGAGGCGATCAGGTGCTTGGGACGGATCGGTTTGGAGAGGAAATCATCGCCGCCGGCATCCAGCGCGACGAAGCGCACGTCCTGGTCCTGCTCGCCGGTCAGGAACACGATCGGCGTATGCAGGAAGCGTTCGCGCTCGCGGATCAACGCGGTCAACTCGATGCCGCTGGCCATCGGCATGTGCACGTCCATCAGGATCAGGTCCGGCTGGAAGGCGTCGAGCGCCTCCAGCACGTCGAGGGCGTCGAGCACGATGCGGGTCTGCATACCGGCATTGCGCAGCACGCCCTCGGCGAACAGGGCCTGGGCGCGGTCATCCTCGACGATCAGCACCCGGTAGGACGGATCGGCGCTGCTGAACAGGTCGTGCAGGCGGTCGGCCACATCGTTCGGGCCATGCGGCCGCACCAGCACCGCATCGACCCCGGCGCGACGCGCCGAAAGCCGTGCCATCACGTCATCGGTCTCGCTGATCAGCACCATCCGCAGTGGTTGGTTGGCGCGTGCTCGCACCGGCTTCATGGCCTCGCCGATCAGTTCGATGGCCGGGGCGTGCATGCGGTCGATCAGCACCACATCGGCCGGCAGGGCACCGGAGAGTTCGACCAGTTCATCGATCAGTTGGAGCACGTCGACTTCGAAACCACGGCTGCGCAGCGTCGTGGCCAGCGCCGAGGCATCCGGCCCGTCGTCGGTGAGCAGGTAGAGGCGCAGCGGCGCGGTCATGGTCGGCAATCCCTTGTCGGCTTCGGGGATGCCGAGTGTAGACCCGGCCGGTACCGGCAGGCGGGAAGGCAGGGGGATGCGCAGCGGCGGCGCGGCATCGGCCACCCAGCGTCGCCAGAAGCCGATCGGCAGGGCTTCGCCACGGGGGGGCTGCGGCAGCAGGGTCCACTGCCGGGTCGCCTCGGCACCGGTGGGTGCGGGCAGTTGCTCGCTCAGGGCTTCGATCAGGGCGCTGAGCCGGGCGCCCAGCACCGGGTCGGGCAGGGTCTGGGTTTCGAGCGGCCGCGCCAGCGTATCGGCGAGCTGCAGCACCGTGCCGACCGCGGCCTCTTCACCCAAGGCGTGCAGGCCGCGCGCCAACGGCCCCAGTTCCTCACGCAGCTGGGCCACCAGGTTGATGTCCCAGCCAGTCCGCCGGCTGTTGCGCACGCGCTGTTCCAGACGCCGGCAGCGGCGGCGCAACAAGGGCACCAGCCGTTCATCGACGGGGTTGGCGGCAGGTCCATCGGCGGGGTCGAAGGCGGCGGACACATCCGGCATCCGGTAAGGGCGGAACCGATTCTCCGGCCGGGCGCGGATTGCCACAACGGCGGTTCACTGCAATTCACACTTGTGACGCTATCGACACTTTCACCTGCCGGCGCCACTGCCCCCACAGCCGGCCGAGGCCCCAGCCGGCCAGCGCGAGGGCGAACAGCAGCAAGCCGGCTGCTGTCAGCGGGGCCAGCAGGGCGAGTCCGAGGCCGGCGATCACCACCGCGTCTTCGGTGCTGGAGGCCATCCAGTTCGACACCGGTTCGGGCGAGGCGTTGATCGCCAGCCGCCCGCCGGATTTGAGGGCGTGCGTGGCCAGTGCGGCGCTGCCGCCGACCAGCGCCGCCGTGGCACTCCATTCGCCGGGCGGGGCGAAGGCGGCCGAGGCGAGGAAGGCGCCCGCCGGCACCCGGACCAGGGTGTTGAGCAGGTCCCAGGCCGAATCGACGCCGGGGATCTTGTCGGCGGCGAACTCGATCACCGCCAGAGCCCCGGCGGTGATGAGCACCCAAGGCGAGGTGAGCACCTCCAGCCCCTCCGGCACCGGCATCCAGCCGAGCAGGGCGGCCAGACCGACGCCGAAGACGGTCAGGTAGGCGCGAACCCCGGCCAAGCAGGCGAGGGCGAGGCCAAGGGCGAACAGCGGGGCGTCGGGCACGGGCGCACTCGCAAGGCAGGGGCTGGGTGAAGTATGCGCTGCCCGGCTTGACCCCGGCGGAATGCAGCGGCTATACCGGTTGCCCTTCCCTCAACCCCTTGGCGCGTGACCGACCCGCGACCCGACGACAGCGCCTTCGTGGTGGTGCCGCGCCGACCCGGCGAGCGGCTGCGCCGCGCTGCGCTCTGGCTGGGTTGGCCGCTCAGCCTGTTGCTGCTGGCACTCTGGATGCAGCATCGCGCCGGACCCGGTGCCGTGGCGCTGCGGGCCGAGCACGCCGAATTGCAGGAGCGTCATGCCGCTCTGGCCGCCGAACTGGAAGAGCACAAGCAGCAGACCGCCACCTTGGCGCGTTCCGACCAGATCAGCCGGGCGGCCAACCTCGACCTGCAGCAGACCCTTGCCGAACGCGATGCCGAGATCGCCGCCCTGCGTGCTGATGTGCAGTTCTTCGAGCGCCTGGTCGGCGCCACCGGCCAGCGCCGCGGCCTGGGGGTCCACGAGGCGCGGTTCCACCCGGAGGCCGGCGGCAGCTGGCGCTACACCCTCACCCTCACCCAGAACCTGAACCGCGGCGCCATCACCCGTGGGCGGATGCGTTTCGCGGTGGAGGGCGTGATCGCCGGTGAACTCGCCACGCTCGACTGGGAACGGTTGCGCCAGGCCCCGGGCGATCCGGGTCAGGACTACGCCTTCCGCTACTTCCAGACGCTGGAGGGCAGTATCGTGTTGCCGGCGGACTTCACCCCGCAGCGGGTGCGCGTCACCCTCGATGGCGGCGGCAACGCTGTCGAATCCACCCTGCCCTGGGCCGCCGCGCCCGACTGACCGGAGGAACGATGCTCGGTTTCGGAACCCCCAAGGACCGCGCTGCCCGCGCCGGCGATGCCGTCGACACCCTGATTGGCCCGGAGGTGGTGCTGCGCGGTGAACTGCAGTTCGCCGGTGGCCTCTACCTCGAAGGCAGTCTGCTCGGCCGTGCGATCGCCCTGGAGGGACGTCCGGCGCAGCTCACCATTGCCGCCCGCGGCCGCGTCGAGGGCGAGGTGCGGGCGCCCGTGGTGGTGGTCCACGGCCACGTGGTCGGCGACATCCATGCCGGTGAACGCCTCGAACTCGGACCCGGTGCCCGGGTTGAGGGCCGACTGCACTACAGCGTGCTGCAGATCGCCGCCGGTGCGGCGGTGAGCGGCCAGCTGCTGCACCGTGGCAGCGAGGCGGCGCAGGCCGCCCCGTCGGTCGAGCCGCACAGCGATGCGCCGGCCCCGGCGGCTTGAATCCCGCCACGATCGTCGCCACCTTGCAAACCATGGACACCCCCAGCTACCAGGACCTCGAGGCTCCGCTCGGCTTCACGCCGGCTGCCGCCGCCAAGGCCGCGCGGCTGATCGCCGAGGAGGGCAAGGCCGACCTCGCCCTGCGCGTCTTCATCAGCGGGGGCGGCTGTTCGGGCTTCCAGTACGGTTTCGAGTTCGACGAGGCCCGCAACGAGGACGACCTCGCTGTGCAGCGCGACGGGGTCACCCTGCTGGTCGATCCGCTCAGCCTGCAGTACCTGATGGGCGCCGAGGTCGATTACCGCGAGAGTCTGGCCGGCGCGCAATTCGTCATCAGAAACCCCAACGCCAAGACCACCTGCGGCTGCGGCAGCAGCTTCTCGGTGTGAGCCCGGCCCCCGCCGAGCGCTAGACTGGCGGCCTTCCAAGGTCCGCCCCGATGTCCACCACGCTGATCGCCGTTCTCACCACCCTGCTGGTCGGGCATTTCGTCCGCCCGCTCCTGGCCCTGCGCCAGTACGACTGGTTCGTTGGCCTGATCGGCGCGCTGGCCGGTCCCGAGGAGACACCACGCCCCGGCCTGCTCGCGATCGCGCTGGCCCTGCCGCTGCTGCCGCTCGCCGTGCTGCAGTGGTTCTGGTGGGGCTGGGCCTGGGGCCTGCCCTCGCTGCTGCTCGGGGTGCTGGTGCTGTTCTACGCCTGGGGGCCGCGCGATCTCGATCTCGATGTCGAGGACGTGGTCGATGCCTCCGACCCCGTGGCCCGGCAAGCCGCCGCTCGCCACCTGTTCCCGCTCGACAGCGAACCGGTCTGCGAGGGCGGGCCGTTGGTCGAAGCGGTGTTCCGCTGCGCGCTCTGGCGCTGGTTCGGTCCGCTGTTCTGGTTCGCCGTGCTGGGTCCGGTCGGTGCGCTCGGTTACCGGTTGGTGGCCTTGGCCGCGCAAGGCGAGGCAAGGCGCCGGCTGGGCGAACGGCAGGGCGATCAGGCCGTCACCCTGCTCGGCCTGCTCGATTGGCCGGTGGCGCAGCTGATGACCCTGACCCTGGCCCTGGCCGCCGATTTCGACGCGGTGATCCAGGCTTGGCGGCAATGGCATGCCGAGGGCGGGTTGCGCTTGGGTCTCGGCCATCTGGAGGCGGCGGCACGTGCCAGCGTGGCGATCGAATTGGCTGAGGACGCTGCCGATGCCGGCGACGGCCCGGCGCAGGCACCGGCCCTGCTCGAACTGCGCGATGCGATGAGCCTGGTCTGGCGCATCCTGGTGGTCTGGCTGGGCCTGCTCGCCCTGTTTGTTATCGCCGGCTTCGTCGGCTGAGACCCCGGTCACTCAGGCCAGATCGCCGCGCAGTGCCCGGACCCGGGCTTCGAGCAGGGCGGCGGTGGCTTCCTCGCCCGCCAGTGGTGGGCCGGCGACGATGCCGATCCGAGCCCGGAAACGACGGGGCAGGCGCATCCGCCCCAGCCCCGAATCGCGGCGGCTGAACATGCTGCCCCAGAGGTTGGTGAGCGCCATCGGTACCACCGGTACCGGTCGTGTTGCGAGGATGCGTTCGACGCCGGGCCGGAACACACCGATCGTGCCGTCGCTGGTCAGTCGGCCCTCGGGGAAGAAGCCGACCACCTCGCCCTCGGCCAAGGCCCGATCGATGCGCTCGAAGGCCGCCTCCATCAGGGCGGGGTCCTCCTTGCCACTGGCGATCGGAATGGCACCGGCGGCACGGCAGATCCAGTTCAGCAGAGGCAGCCGGTAGAAGCCCTCATGCATCACGAACTTCACCGGCCGGGCGATGGCACCGCCGAGCAGCAAGGCGTCCATGTAGCCGACGTGGTTGCAGACCACCAGCACCGGGCCGCTTTCAGGGATGTGCTCGCGCACCCCACGCACATCGATGCGGTACATGGCGAGGCTCAGCAGCCAGACCAGCAGGCGCATCAGGAATTCCGGCACCAGCGCGAAGATGTAAAAGGCCACCAGGGCATTCAGCGCAGCGACCACCAGCAGGAACCCGGGGAGATCGAGGTCCGCCGGCCCGAGCAGGAGCAGGGCGAGCAAGCCGGCGGCGGCGATGAACAGCGCGCTCAAAAACTGGCAGGCGGCCAGCACCCGGCCCAGCAGGGCGCGCGGCGCACGCTGCTGGACCAGCGCGAACAGCGGCACGATGAAAAATCCGGCCGAGACCCCGATCAGCACAAGATTGAGCGCGATCCGACCGAAGCCCGCACTGGCCAGCACACCCGATCCGTCGAGCGGTGCAACAAGACCCAGGGCCAGTTGCTGCGCGTGTGCGCTGGCCTCGGGCTGGGCCAGGTAGAGGTCGATGCCGAAGATCGTCATGCCCAGCGCCCCCAGCGGCACCAGACCGATCTCGACGGTCGGCCCGGAGAGCGGCATGCAGAGCAGCGACCCCAGCACGATGCCGGAAGTGAACAGCACGAGCAGCAGGATGGCGACCTTGCCATCGCCGCCCAGCACCTCGTTGGCGTAGGCCGGCAACTGCACGAGAAAAAGCGCGCCGAAGAAAAAGAACCAGGCGATGCCGAGTACGGCATTGCGCACCGCGGGCTGGCCACGCAGGGTGTCGAGCACAGCACGCGTCGCCCGCAGCGGGTGGCGTTCGAACACGAGATCCGGGGCATTGGCCGCGGCCGCGGGCAGGCAGCGCGCCACGAGCGCGGCGAGCACGGCCACGCCCAGCAGCACCAGCGCGGCGTAGCGGCCGCCCTGGTCGAAGCCGCCGACCAGCAGGCCGGCGAGCAGCGTACCGCCCAGCACCGCCAGCGCCAGGCTGGCTTCGATCAGGGCATTGCCGCTGGTCAGCTCACTGTGGCGCAGCACTTGCGGCAGCAAGGCGTATTTGAGCGGTCCGAACAGCGCGCTCTGCAGGCCGAGCAGGCCGAGCACGAGCAGCAGCAGCGGCAGCGAATCCAGCCAGAACCCGATCACGGCCAGCAGGGCGATGCCGACCCCGGCGTCCTTGAGCCGGCGGATGCTGCGCGATTTTTCGTGACGGTCGGCCCAGTGCCCGGCCCAGCCGGAGCAGAGCAGGGCGGGCAGCACGAACAGCGCACCGATCAGGATGGCCCCGAGGGCCGGCGTGTCGTCGCCCGGCACCAGCACTTCGAGGCCAACCAGCACCAGCAGGGCCTGGCGCAGCAGGTGATCATTGAAGGTGCCGAAGGCCTGGAGCAGGAACAGTGGCGCGAAGCGGCGCTGGCCGAGCAGCGCGAACGGCCGCGGTGGCATCTCAGCCGGCGGGCAGCGGCGGGGGGGCGGTGGCGGCGAAGCGGGGGCGCCGGGCGAAGTCGGCGTACCACGCGGCGAGGGCCGGCACCTGCGGACGCCAGGGATGGTCGGGCAGCCGGTAGTCCAGCCAGCCCAACGCCGAGGCCACTGCGAGGTCGGCGAGGCTCAGGCGATCACCGACGAAATAGGCGCGACCACCGAGCCGGGCCTGCAGTTCGGCCAGCGCGCCATCGACCTTGGTCCATTGCCAGTCCTGCCAGGCCGCGCTGCGCTGTTCCGCGCTGCGCCCCGGCCACAGCCGCTCCATCCGGACCAGCACGCCGGCGTCCAGCATGCCGTCGGCCAGGGCCTCGATGCGCTTGACCTGCAGGCAGGCATCGCGGTCTTCGGGGATCAGCCGCGGGCCACCCGGCAGGCCGTCGAGGTACTCGACGATCACCCGCGAATCGAACCAGGCCTCGCCATCGTCGGCCAGCAGGCAGGGCACCTTGCGCAGGGGGTTGAGGCGGTCGACGCCGTTGTCGGTCTGGAACACGTCGACTTCGACCAGTTCGAGGTCAAGGCCCTTCTCGGCGGCGACGGCGCGCACCTTGCGTGCGAAGGGGCTGGGCAGTGAGCAGAACAGTTTCATGGTGCCGCCAGTCTGCCATCACGCCGCCACGGTGGCGAGGTAGCGGTCGAAGCAGGCGGCCACCACACGCAGCAGCAGCCGGCCACGTTCGGTGACCCGCACGCTGTGTGTGCCGCGCACCACCAGGCCATCGCGGGCGAGCTGATCGAGCCGGGGGGTGGCCTCATCGAGCAGGGCGCGGGCATCGACGCCGTGGCGGCGGCCGAGCTCCAGCACATCGACCTCGCCGTGGCACATCAGGTCCTGGATCAGGTCGGCGCGCAGCAGGTCGTCCTCGTCGAGCACAAGGCCGCGCCAGACCGGCAGGCGGCCGGCGTCGATGGCGGCCTCCCAGTCGGGCAGCTCGCGCGGGTTCTGGGCGTAGGCGTCGGCGATCCGGCTGATCGCGCTGGCACCGAAACCGACCAGATCGGTGTCGGCATGGGTGGTGTAGCCCATGAAATTGCGGCGCAGGCCGCCCTTGCGGCGGGCCACCGCCAGTTCGTCGAAGGGCAGGGCGAAGTGGTCCATGCCGATGTAGACGTAGCCGGCCGCCAGCAGGCGCTCGACGGCAAGCCCGAGCAGGGCGATCTTGCCGGCGGCCGAGGGCAGGCTGGCCGCGTCGATGCGGCGCTGGGCGCGGAACATCTGCGGCAGGTGGGCGTAGGCGTAGACGGCGATGCGGTCGGGCCGCAGTTCGATCACCTGCTCGAGGGTACGGCCGAAACCCTCGGCGGTCTGCCGTGGCAGGCCGTAGATCAGGTCGAGGTTGATGGAGCGCATCCCGACCGCCCTTGCGGCCTCGACCACGGCGCGGGTCTCGGCCTCGCTCTGCAGGCGGTTGACGGCAATCTGCACGGCCGGGTCGAAATCCTGCACGCCGAGGCTGATGCGGTTGAAGCCGATCGCGTGCAGCTCGCGGATCGCGGCAGGGTCGCTGCGACGCGGATCGATCTCGATCGAAAGGTCGGCGTGGCGCGGGTCGCCGAAACGGAAGCGGGCGCGCAGGTGGCCGACCAGGGCGGCGATCTCGGTGTTGGCGAGAAAGTTCGGCGTGCCGCCGCCGAAGTGCAGTTGCACCACCTCGCGATCGGCATCGAACAAGGGCGCCAGCAGGTCGACCTCGCGTTCCAGCCGGCGCCGGTAGGCCGGCCCGCGGGCGAGGTCGCGGGTCACCACCCGGTTGCAGCCGCAGTAGAAGCAGGGGCTGGTGCAGAACGGCACATGGACGTAGAGCGACAGCGCCCGGGGCAGCGGCTCCTCGTTGCTGCGGGCGATGGCGGCACGCAGTTCGGCCTCACCGAAGGCCGCCGAGAACTGCGGCGCGGTCGGGTAGGAGGTGTAGCGCGGCCCCGGCCGGTCGTGGCGGGCCAGCAATTCGGCGTCGAATCGGGGAGCGGCGGTGGTCGGCATGCGACGGACCCTAGTGGGTCCGGCGGCGGCCTCCGTTGATTCCAGTCAACTGGCGCGACACCGCGAGGCGGATCGCCCGGACCAGCTCGGCGGCGTTCGGATGGCGGCCGCTGTCCCCGGGCAGGGCCAGGGCCCAGGCCTGGCCGAGCGTGGTGCGACCGACGATACTGCGCCCGGCGACCCGGGCCCAGGCCGTGGCATTGGGCTTGCCGAGGTAGGCCAGGATGGCCCGCTTGGTGGCTGGGGCAAGCGGGCCGTCGATCTCGACGCAGCCCTTGAAGATGCCGGGTTCCTTCATGCCGTCCGCTCGTGCCGGAGTCGTGGCCGGTCGCGGCGAGGCCGGCGGGGCGGCCAGCGGAGCCTCGTGGGCGCTCAGGGGCAGGGCAGGGGGATCAAGCACGGTACGGCTCCAGCCAAGGTTCGCTGGAAGCACGAGCAAAAACCGTGCCAAGCGCTGTTCCCTTGCGCCGACGGGTTTCCGTCGGCCGGCGTCGGAACGCCAAGATTCAGGGCGGGTCGAGGAAGCCCTCGCGGCGCCAGGTCAGCACCAGGGTGTCGCGGTGGCCGTTCCGGCCATCGGGCTGCAGGGGCGTGGTCTCGTGGATGACCCGGGCGTCGTCGAGCAGCAGGGTGCTGCCAGCTCCGGCCAGGGTGAAGCGCAGGCCGGCCGGCCCGTCCGCCTCGAACACCCGGGTCTCGCCGCCGCGCACCGCCTCACGCGCCACCAGCACCACCGCGACCGCATCGACGCCATCGCGGTGGGCCCCCTCCGGTGTGGGGCGACCGATGCCTTCGGCGGTGTCGATGCGGAACTGGTGCACTTCGACGAAGGGCAGGGCGTGGCCCAGCGCCGTCGCCGCCAGACGGCCCAGGCCCAGCACCAGTGCCGGTAGCGCGGGCTCGGCCAGGGTCGCCGCCGTGACCGGCGCGAAACGACGCTCGAAACCGCCGTGCAGGGCGTTGTAGTCGGTCGGCTGCCAGTGCGGCCGATCGACCGTACCGAGGATGCGATCGCCTTCGGCGCTGAGCCGCAGCGAGGCATGACGCCGGAAGCGGTAGCGGCCACCGTCGCGCAGGTGGGGATCGGCCGGCAGGTCATCCCAGTGGCGGGCCAGCGCGGCGAAATCGGCAGCGGCGATGCCGGCGGCCTTGAAGCAGGCCTCGGGGCCGAGTCGGACGAAGCCCTGCCGGTGCAGGGTGGCGGCGGGATCGGCGTCATCGAGACACCAGGACAGGGCTTGGCTGCGCATGCCCGCATTGTGCGGTGCGCCGCCACGATCGGGCAGGGGGCGCGGCGGGCCGGCCCTCGGGCACAATGCCGCGCCTACCGCAGCGGAAACCCGCGATGCTCGAGACCGTCGAAACCAGCACCGGCCCCCGCCCGGTCTTCTCGGTGATCTGGCTGCACGGCCTCGGTGCCGACGGCCACGACTTCGCGCCGATCGTGCCCGAACTCGTGCGCCGCGACTGGCCGGCGCTGCGCTTCGTCTTCCCGCACGCGCCGGTGATGCCGATCACCATCAACAACGGCCATGCGATGCGGGCCTGGTACGACATCGTCAGCCTCGACTTCAGCAAGGTCCGCGAGGACGCTGCCGGTGTGCGCCGTTCGATCGCCGAGGTGGAAGCACTGATCGGCCGCGAGCGCGACCGCGGTATTCCGGCCCATCGTGTGATCCTCGCCGGGTTCTCGCAAGGCGGGGCCATCACCCTGGCCGCCGGCCTGCGCCGCGAGCAGCCCCTGCTCGGCCTCGCCGTGCTTTCGGCCTACCTGCCGCTGGCCGCCGAGACCCCCGTCGAAGCCACCCCGCAGGGCCTGACCACGCCTTTGTTCATGGCGCACGGCACGCAGGACCCGGTGGTGCCGCTCGCGGCCGGACAGCGCGCCGCCGACACGCTGCGGGCGCTGGGTATGGACGCCAGTCTGCGCCGCTACCCGATGCCGCATTCGGTCTGCGCCGATGAAGTGCGCGACCTCGGCGACTGGATGACGCAGCGTTTCGCCGCTTGAAGCCCTCAGCGTTCCTCGTGCTCGGCCAGCACGTGAGCGCCCAACATGATCATCCGCAGCATCTCGACCATCTGCTCGACCACCTCGCCACGGCGTTCACGCGGCAGGTCGATGGCGGTGCCGCCCATTGCGAACACCAGCCGGGTCATCGCGGTGGCGACCAGGGCCGGCGCGTGGATCGGCCGCCCGCCGGCTTCGGACAGCCGCACCAGATCGATGCAGAGTTCCTCCTCGAAGGTGCGCAGTTCGCGCTCGACCGCGGCCTTGTAGGCGTCGGAGCCGACCATGCCTTCGCGCAGCAGGATGTGCAGCAGGCGCTCGTCGGCGTCGAGCTGCTCCATGAAGGCCTCGATCGAGGTGCGGATCACGCTGCGCCCCGGCCGCAGGCGCAGGCGCGCCTCGCGGATGATGCTGCGCAGGCTGCGGCCGCCGAGTTCGATCAGGGCGATCGCCAGCGCGTCCATGTCGCGGAAGTGGCGGTAGAAGCTGTTCGGCGCGATGTCGGCCTCGCGGGCGACCTCGCGCAGGCTGAGCGTGGAGATGCTGCGGTGCGGGCCGAGCAGGCGCAGGGCAGCGGCCACGAGGTCTTCGCGGCTGATCTGCGGCTTGCGGCCGGGGCCGTGGGCCGGAACCGGCCGGAGCGGCCGGGGAACGAGCGGCGTGGGGTCGGGCATGGCGGGTCTCCGGGCTGGCCAGTGTAGGCCGGCTGACGCTGCCGAGGGCCGTTCAGCAGGGGTTTACGATACAGTCGTCTGCACAAGTGTATAGAATTGGCGGACCGCCCACCGAGCCCGTCCCATGTCCTTCGCCTTTGCGCTGCCCCCGTTCCGCCCGGCCTGGGACTACTGGCGCGGCCTGCTGCAGCCGGGCTGGAGCCCCTACGGCAACACCGCGCGCATCGTCCGGCGCGCGCCGGCCGCGGCCGACAGCGAGACGCTCTGGCTTCGGCCTTTCCGCCGCCTCGGCAACTGGCAGCCGGGTCAGCACCTCACCGTCGGTTTCGAACTGGACGGTCGCCGTTTCCAGCGCAGCTTCACCCTCACCAGCCTGCCCGGCGAAACCGAGCTTGCGCTCACCGTGCGCAAGCGCGCCGGCGGTCGTTTCGCCGATTGGCTGGAGGCAGCCGGAAGCGGCGCCCGGCTCTCGATCAGCGAGCCCTGGGGCGGCTTGGCCTTCGAACTGCCGGAGGCCCCGCAGCGCCTGCTGCTGGCGGCCGGCAGCGGCATCACCGCCGCCATGGCCCAGGTGCGGGCCGCCGCCGCGCGCGGGCAAATGGCCGGGCTTGGCCTCGCCTACTGGGTGCGCGAACGCGCCCAGGCCTGTTTCCTCGAGGAGCTGCATCTTTTGCAGGCCCGCTTTCCCGAGTTCCGTTTCCGCCTGTTCCTGACCGGCGACACCCCGGTGGCCGGGCACGAGGCCGATGGGCGGCTCGATGCCGGCACGCTCGCCGCCCTGCCGGCCGATCCACGCGGCGCCGAGGTGCTGGCCTGCGGGCCGCAGGGCTTTGTCGCCCGCGTCGAGGCCCTGCTGCGCGAGGCCGCCGCCCGGGTCGCCACCGAGAGTTTCACACCGCCGGTGCTGCTTGAGCCGGTGTCGGCGGATGCGAGCATCGCGCTCACCCTCGCTCGCAGCGGGCGCGTGCTCAGCATCCCCGCCGGCACGCCGCTGCTGGCGGCGCTGGAAGCCGCCGGTCTCAAGCCCGAGCACGGCTGCCGTGCCGGTCTGTGCGGCCGCTGCGTCTGCGCCAAGCCCGAGGGCGTGCATGTCGATCTGCGCGACGGCAGCGTCCACCCCGAAGCCAGCCACGCGCTCAAGCTCTGCGTCAGCGCGGCGCGCAGCGACCTCCGCCTCGACCTCTGACCCGGCCCCGCGCCGATCCCGGAACCCGCCATGCCCGCCACTGCCCCCGCCCTGCTCACCGGTGAGCGCCTCGAAGCCTTCGGCGCCGAACTCGACGCCCTGCGCGAGAAGCACGTCCGCGACCTCGGTGCCGTCGATGCCCGCTACATCCGCCGGGTCCGCCACGCCGTGCGCTGGACGGAAGTCGTCGGCCGGCTCGCGCTCTACGCCGCCGCGCCCTGGCCCTGGCTGCTCTGGCCGCTCTGGTGCTTCGGCGTGCTCGCGCTGGCGGTGTCGAAGATTCTCGACAACATGGAGCTCGGCCACAACGTCATCCACGGTCAGTACGACTGGATGAACGACCCCAGCCTGCAGGGCGACCGCTTTCAATGGGATCACCTCTGCCCCGCGGACTGGTGGCGGCAGACGCACAACCACAGCCACCACCAATGGACCAATGTGCGCGGCAAGGACGACGACATCGGTTACGGCCTGCTGCGGATCTTCCCGGAGCAGCGCTGGACACCCTTCGCGCTCGGTCAGCCGCTCTACGCCGCCCTGCTCGCGGTGTTCTACCAGACCGGCATCGCGGTGCAGCATCTCAAGCTCGGCAAGTACCTGAAAGGCCAGCGCCCCTGGCGCGAGTTCTGGGTCGAAGCCCGGCCCCTGCTGCGCAAGCTGCCCTGGCAGGGCGGCAAGGACTACCTGTTTTTCCCGCTGCTGGCCGGCCCGTTCTTCCTGCCGGTGTTGCTGGGCAATGCCGCGGCCAATCTGTTGCGCAACCTATGGACCTTCGTGGTGATCTTCTGCGGCCATTTCACCAAGGACGCGATCACCTTCACCCCGGCCCAGGTCAAGGAAGAGACCCGTGCCGGCTGGTACCAGCGGCAGATCCTGGGCTCGTCGAACATCGAAGGCGGGCCGCTCATGCACCTGATGACCGGCAACCTGAGCCACCAGATCGAGCACCACCTCTTCCCCGACCTCCCGGCGCGCCGCTACGCGGACATGGCGGTCGAGGTGCGGGCGCTCTGCGCCAGGTACGGCGTGCCCTACAACACCGGCTCGCTGCCGAAGCAGTTCGGTGAGGTGGTCTGGCGCGTTCTCCGGCACGCTTTCCCGAGCCGGCCGCACTGGGTGGCCAAGACGGCCTGAAGCGAGTGCGGCGGGCTTCGGCCGCGAGATCGGCATGACGGTCACGGCGGCGCAGGGCTACTATCGCGTCCGTCTCGACCTGCCCCTGCCCTGACGCGTGAATGTCCTCATCGTCGACGACGAGCCGCTTGCTCGCGAACGCTTGGCGCGTCTGGTCGGCGTGCTGGCCGGATCGGTCGTGCTGCCGCCCTGCGCCGACGGCCGCGCTGCGGTGGAGGCCTGCGCGGCGGGCGGTGTCGATCTGGTGCTGCTCGACATCGAGATGCCGGGCATGGACGGCCTGGAAGCGGCCCGCCACCTGACTGGGCTGCCGGACCCGCCGGCCGTGGTGTTCTGCACCGCCTACGACGCCCACGCCCTGGCCGCCTTCGAGGCGGCGGCGATCGATTACCTGCTCAAGCCGGTCCGCGCCGAACGCCTAGCCGATGCCATCCAGCGTGCTGCCCTGCACCGGACTGGACGGGGGGTGGTGCCGTCCAAACTGCCCACGCCTGTCCGGGCCCGCAGCCATCTTGCCGCCCGCCTGCGCGGCAGCCTGCGGCTCATCCCGGTCGAGGACATCCACTACCTGCAGGCCGAGGAGAAATACGTTGTCGTTCACCATGCCCGTGGCGAGGACCTCGTCGAGGACTCGCTCAAGGCCCTGGAGGTCGAATTCGGCGAGCGTTTCTTGCGCATCCATCGCAACTGTCTGGTCGCGCGCGGCCAGTTCGCCGAACTCCGCCGCCACGCCGACGGCAGCACCCATGTGCGGCTGCGCGACGACGACATCGAACTCGAAGTGAGCCGGCGCTGCCTTCCCGGCCTGCGCGAGGCCCTGAGCCATCTTTGAAAGCGCCGCTTCCGGCGCTGACTCCACGGACCCCCCCACGATGCCCCGACTCCGACTGGCCACCCGCGAAAGCGCGCTGGCGCTCTGGCAGACCGAACACGTCGCCGCCCGCCTGCGCGCCCTGCACCCCGGCCTGGAGGTGCAGCTGGTGCCGATGAGCACCCGCGGCGATCAGATCCTCGACCGCGCATTGGCCGCCGTGGGCGGCAAGGGCCTGTTCCTCAAGGAGCTGGAGGTGGCGATGCTGGAGGGGCGCGCCGACGCCGCCGTGCACTCGCTGAAGGACGTGCCGATGGACCTCGACGGGCCCTTCGTGCTGCCGGCCATCCTCGAGCGCGCCGATCCCCGTGATGCCTTCGTCTCCCAACATCACGCCCGCCTTGATGCGCTGCCCGAGGGGGCGCGCGTCGGCACCAGTTCGCTGCGGCGGCAGGCGCAGTTGCGGGCGCTGCGTCCCGATCTCGAACTCCTCGACCTGCGCGGCAACGTCAACACCCGACTGGCCAAGCTCGATGCCGGCCAGTACGACGCGATCATCCTCGCCTGCGCCGGCCTGCAGCGGCTCGGATTCGAATCGCGCATGAGCGAGCGCTTGTCACCGCAGCGCCTGTTGCCGGCGGTGGCGCAGGGCGCCATCGCCATCGAATGCCGCGAAGGCGATGAAACCACGGCCGCCTGGTTGCAAGGCCTCGACCATGCGCTCACCCGCAGCTGTGTCGAGGCCGAGCGCGCCATGAACCGCGCCCTGCACGGCAGCTGCCAGGTCCCGGTGGCGGGGTTCGCCGAACGTGCCGGCACGCGCCTGCGCCTGCGTGGGCTGGTCGGCCGGGTCGCCGACGGCCGCCTGCTGCGGGCCGAGGCCGAAGGCCCGGCGGCCGATCCACAAGCCTTGGGCCTTCAGGTCGCCGAGGCCCTGCGGGCGCAAGGTGCTTTGGAGCTGCTGGGGCACTGAAGGTCGTCCGCCCCGTCGGCCGTGGCGGCGTGGCGGCCGCTTTGCGATGCTGGTGACCTTCCTGCCGAGGGCCACCGCCGATGGACCGCTACGAACGCATCCTCGCCCTGCACCGCAGCCTGAAATCCGCACGCCTGCCGGTGCCGCTGACCCGGCTGATGGACGATCTGGGTTGTTCGCGGGCCACTTTGTATCGCGACATCGCCTTCCTGCGCGACGCGCTCGGCGCGCCGCTGGAGAGCGTCGAGGGTGGGGCCAGCTTCCGCTATGCCGAAAAGGACGCCGAGCGTTTCGAGCTGCCGGGCCTGTGGCTCAGTTCGGAGGAATTGCATGCGCTGACGGCCGCCCAGCAGTTGCTCGACCGCACCGGCCCCGGCGTGCTGGCGGCGGCCATCGCGCCTTTGAAGAACCGGATCGATGCCCTGCTGCAGCGGCATGCCGGTGGCAAGCGTTGGCCGATCGAGCGCGTGCGCGTGCTCGGCAGCGGCACCCGGCGTGTCGATGAGGCGGCGTTCCGGATGGTGGCGAGCGCGGTGCTGGAGCGCCGCAGGCTGCGTTTCGAATACCTGGCCCGCTCCACCAACACGGCCACGCAGCGCCAGGTCTCGCCGCAGCGGCTCACCCACTACCGCGACAACTGGTACCTCGACGCCTTCGACCACGAGCGCGAGGGCCTGCGCAGTTTCTCGGTCGACCGCATCCGCCATGCGCGGATCGAGGATGCTGCCGCCCTCGACCACCCCGACGCCGAGCTGGATACCCACTTCGCCGCCAGTTACGGCATCTTCAGCGGCGCGCCCAAGGCCTGGGCGACGATCCGCTTCAGCGCCAAGGCGGCGCGCTGGGTGGCCGACGAGCACTGGCATTCCAAGCAAGAAGGGCGCCTGCTGCCGGACGGTCGCTACGAATTGCGGCTGCCCTACAGCCATGCCCGCGAGCTGCTGATGGATGTGCTGCGGCACGGCCCGGATGCCGAGGTGCTCGAACCCACGGCCCTGCGTGAACAGTTGCGCAGCCTGCTGCAACTCACCGCCGCCAACTACGGCGATTAAGCGCTGTCGACGCCGAGCCTTTGCCGGTTGTCAGCCTGAGAGACGTGGAACGTCTTCGTGAACCGTTTTGATGATCGGGGTGTCGGCTCCGAAACGCGACGGCCTAGCAGTTCTTGCGTCTGCCCACGCGCCTGCCGACGCGCGGCCTGCGGACGCGACGGCTCAGGCTCCGCGTCCCGCTCCGCATTCGCCGACGCTCGCCTTCCATGGCTCGCTTCGCTGTCCACGAGGCCGCGCTGGCGCGGCGCTCGCTGACGGGCATCGGCCGCAGTAGGCGATCCACCGAAGGATACGAAGCGAAGACGGTCTTCGTGCTGCTGACGCCAGCATCGCCTGAGCCGCGAAGCACCCCGCAAGGCAGGCTGGGGGCTGGCGGCGGATTTCGAGGGCCAACACGTCGATCAGACGGCAGGCCCGCAGGGTGCGCCCCGGACGGGCGCACCGACCGAGGGCGCCATGGATGCGCCCTTCGGTCGGCCCGTCGGCTTGCTTGCCGCACAACAGCTGGCCCGAGCCCGCCGCGGCCCCGGCCAGCCGTGGCGGGGGCTGCTCCGGATGCGTCCCGGCCTGCTGGGCGCGGAATATGGCCATGCCTTCGCGCCTGCCCACGCACGGCGCTTGCTGAGAGCCCGATCAGGGGCGTCGGCACCGAAATGACCGTTAGCGCCGTGTGCAGGCGGCGGGGGTGACTTTGTCCACCCCCGCGCCGCGCCGGGAGCCGGGTAAGCTGGCGGCCCCGCCCTTTTGCCCGGAGCCCGTCGATGCCACACAAACGCCTTGCCCTGGTCCTCGCCCTGATGTCCGCACCCTTCGCCCTCGCCCTCGCCCAGACCCCCGCTTCCCTACCGGCGACCAGTCCGGCCGTCGCCCCGATGCCCGCCGACCCCTGGCTGTGGCTGGAGGATGTCGAGGGCGAGCGTTCGATGGCCTGGGTCAGGGCACAGAACGCCGAAACCCGTGCCGTGCTGGAGGCCGAGCCCGGCTTCACCCGGCTGCGCGATGAGCTGCTCGCCATCCTCGACTCCGACGAGCGCATCCCCTTCGTGGTCAAGCGCGGTGACTACCTCTACAACTTCTGGCGGGACCGCGAGAACCCGGCCGGGCTGTGGCGGCGCACCACGCTCGAGGAATACCGCAAGCCGGAGCCGGCCTGGGACGTGCTGCTCGACCTCGATGCGCTCAACCGTGCCGAGAACATGAACTGGGTCTGGCGCGGTGCCGACTGCCTGCGACCGGCCTACGACCGCTGCCTTGTCTCGCTCTCGCGCGGCGGTGCCGACGCGATCGAAATCCGCGAATGGGACAAGAGCGACCGGGCCTTCGTCGCCGACGGCTTCCGCCTGCCCGAGGCCAAGGGCGGTGCCGGCTGGCGCGATGCCGATTCGCTGTTCGTCTACACCGATTTCGGCCCCGGCAGCATGACCGTCTCCGGCTACCCGCGCCAAGCCAAGCTCTGGCAGCGCGGCACGCCGCTTTCCGAGGCGAGGCTGGTGTTCGAGGGTCGGGCCGAGGACATGTTCATCGCCGCCGGCCGCGACCACACGCCCGGTTTCGAACGTGATTTCGTCAGCCGCACCATCGCTTTCTACAACGATGAGCTGTTCCTGCGCGCCGAGGACGGCACGCTCACCCGCGTCGATGCGCCGAACTCGGCGAACAAGACGCCGTTCCGCGAATGGCTGATTCTCGAGCTTCGCGAGGACTACAGCGCCGGTGGCCGGACCTTCCCCAAGGGCGCGGTCATCGCCACCCGGCTCGATGCTTTCATGGCCGGCGGGCGCGACTTCGATGTCCTGTTCGAGCCGAGCCCCAGCACCGCCTTCGTCTCGCTCACGCCGACCCAGAACCACCTCATCCTCAACGTGCTGGAGCACGTCAAGAACCGGCTCTACGTCCTCACCTACCGCAACGGCGAGTGGGGCAGCGAGCCGATGCACGGCGCGCCGGCTTTCGGCACGGTGTCGGTGGCGGCGGTCGATGCCGAGGCCAGCGACGAGTACTTCCTGACGGTCACCGGGTTCCTCACGCCGACCACCCTCAAGTTCGGCCGCATCGGCGGCGTGCCTGAGCCGCTCAAGCAGTTGCCGGCCTTCTTCAACGCCGAGGGCCTGGAGGTCAGCCAGCACTTCGTCACCAGCCGCGACGGCACCCGCGTGCCCTACTTCATGATCGCCCGCAAGGGCATCGAGAAGAACGGCCGCAACCCGACCCTGCTGTTCGGCTACGGTGGTTTCGAGATCTCCCTGACCCCGGGCTACTCGGCCGGTGTCGGCCGCGCCTGGCTGGAAGCGGGCGGGGTCTACGTGGTCGCCAATATCCGAGGTGGCGGTGAATACGGTCCGCGCTGGCACCAGGCCGGCCTCAAGCAGAACCGTCCGCGGATCTTCGAGGATTTCGCCGCCGTCGCCGAGGACCTGATCGCCCGCGGCATCACCTCGCCGCCGCACCTGGGCATCCAGGGCGGCAGCAACGGCGGGCTGCTGGTCGGCAACATGCTGGTCCACTACCCGCAGCTGTTCGGCGCGGTGGTCTGCCAGGTGCCGCTGCTCGACATGCGCCGCTACCACCTGCTGCTGGCCGGTGCCTCGTGGATGGCCGAATACGGCAACCCGGACGACCCGGCGCAGTGGGCCTTCATCGAAGGCTTCTCGCCTTACCACAACGTCCGCGCCGACGTCCGCTACCCGCCGGTGCTGTTCACCACCTCGACCCGCGATGACCGCGTCCACCCGGCCCATGCCCGCAAGATGCATGCACTGATGCGCTCGAAGGGGCATGCCAGCTTCTACTACGAGAACATCGAGGGCGGCCACGGCGGCGCGGCCAACAATGCCCAGACCGCCTTCATGAACGCGCTGGCGTTCACCTTCCTCAAGAAAAAGCTGTTCCCGGAGTAAGCCATGCCCTCGCGTCCGATGCACCGTTCCCTGCCCGTCCTGCTCGGTGGCCTGCTGGCCGCTGGTGTGGCGGTTCCCGCTGGCGCGGCCGGCAGCGGCACTCAGGCCGCGCCGCGCCCACCGGTGGCCGATCAGCGCCCGCACGAGGTGCGCGCCCCGCACGGCGCGGTGCGCATCGACGAGTACTACTGGTTGCGCGACGACACCCGCCAGAACCCGGAGGTGCTGGCGCTTCTGGCCGCCGAGAACGCCTACACCGACGCCCGGATGGCGCCGCTGGCCGGACTCAAGGAGACCCTGTTCAACGAGATCGTTGGCCGGGTGCAGCAGGACGATTCCAGCGTGCCTTTCTTCGAGGACGGTTTCTGGTACTACACCCGCTTCGAGACCGGCAAGGACTACCCCATCGTCGCCCGCCGCAAGGGCACGATGGAGGCGCCCGAGGAGATCCTGCTCGACCAGAACGCCATGGCCGCGGGCAAGGATTTCTTCCAGGTCGGCAACTGGGAAGTCAGCCCGAACGGCCGTCTGCTGGCCTGGGCCGAGGACCTGAACGGCCGTCGGCAGTTCACCATCCGGGTCAAGGACATCGCCACGGGCGAGGTGTTGCCCGACGCCATCACCGGTGCGGCCTCGAGCATCGTCTGGGGCGATGACAACCGCACGATCTGGTACGTCGAGAACCACCCGGAAACCCTGCTCACCACCCACGTCAGAACCCGTGTGCTGGGCACGCCGGCCGGCTCCGACCCGATCGTCTACACCGAGCGCGACACCAGCTTTTTCATGGGCATCGGCCGCACCCGCTCGGAGGACTACATCTGCATCGCCGTGCAGAGCACGGTATCCTCCGAACAGCGCTGCACGCCGGCCGCCGATCCCGGCGAGTTCACGGTGATCGCGCCGCGGGAGCGCGACGTCGAGTACAGCGCCGACCACCACGCCGGCCGCTGGGTCATCACCACCAACTGGAACGCGCCCAACTTCCGCATCATGACCGTGGCCGAGGACGCGCTCGGCAGCCGCGACGCCTGGAAGGAGCTGGTGCCGCATGCCGACGATGTGTTCATCGAGGGCGTCACCCTGTTCGACGGCTTCATGGCCATCGGCGAGCGTTCCGAGGGCCTGCGCCGCATCCGCATCCTCGAGGACGGCGGCGAGAGCACCTTCGTCCAGTCGGACGAGCCGGCCTACACCATGGCGCTTTCGGTCAATCCGATGCCGGACACGCCCTGGGTGCGCTACACCTACACCTCGCTGACCACGCCGGTCACCACCTACGAGATCAACGTGCACACCGGCGAGCGCCGGATGCTCAAGCAGGACCCGGTGCCGGGTTTCGATCCGGCGCAGTACCTCACCGAGCGGCTCTGGGTGACGGCACGCGACGGCCAGACCCGCATCCCGGTCTCGCTGGTCTACCGCAAGGGTTTCGAGAGGAACGGCCAGGCCGCGATGCTGCAGATGGGCTACGGCGCTTACGGCATCTCGATGGATCCGAGCTTCAACCGTGCTCTGCCGAGCCTGCTCGACCGCGGCATGGTCTATGCCATCGCCCACATCCGCGGCGGCCAGGAGATGGGCCGCGCCTGGTACGACCAGGGCCGTCTGCTCAACAAGAAGAACACCTTCACCGATTTCATCGATGTCACCGCCGCGCTCGTCGAGAAGGGCTACGCCCATCCGGAGCGGGTGGCCGCGATCGGCGGCAGTGCCGGCGGTCTGCTGATGGGCGCGGTGGCCAACATGGCCCCGCAGAAGTACGACGTCATCATTTCGCTCGTGCCCTTCGTCGACGTGGTGACGACCATGCTCGATCCGAGCATTCCGCTTACCACCAACGAGTACGACGAGTGGGGCAACCCGGAGCAGCGCGAGTTCTACGACTACATGCTGGCCTACTCGCCCTACGACAACATCCGCGCCCAGGACTACCCGGCGATGTTCGTCGGCACCGGGCTGTGGGATTCGCAGGTGCAGTACTGGGAGCCGGCCAAGTACGTGCAGCGCCTGCGCGCCACCATGAGCGGCGGTGGTCCCATTCTGTTCCGCATCAACATGGAAGCCGGCCACGGCGGCCGCTCGGGGCGCTTCCAGCGCTTCCGGGAAACCGCCGAGCAGTACGCTTTCCTGCTCGATCAGCTGGGCGTGACCCGGCGCGACTGAGCAGCGCGGTTCGCGGCGGGTCACCCAGGCTCGCCGCGCCGCCGGTGCGCTCCGTCGCTATACTCGTGGCGGTTCGCGTCCTGCCCCTGCCGCACCGAGCGCCATGAAAACCCTGCGCGTCCTCCTGCCCCTGCTGATCGCCTGCGCCCTGCTCGCCGCCTGCGGCAACAAGGGTGATCTGGTCCGCCCGAGTTTGGCCGAGGCTCCCCTCGAAGCCCCCGTCGAGGCCCCCGCCGCGACCCCTGCCGAGGCATGAACACGGCCGCAGCGCGCCGGCGTTTCAGCAAGATGCATGGTGCCGGCAACGATTTCGTTCTGCTCGACCTGCGTCAAGGCGAGCCGCCACCGCCGCCCGCCGAGGTGGCGCGTATGGCCGACCGCCACCGCGGCATCGGCTTCGACCAGCTCCTCACCGTCGAGGCAGCGACCAGCCCCGGCGCACTTGCCGCCTACCGCATCTGGAACGCCGACGGCAGCATCGCCGGTCAATGCGGCAACGGCGCCCGCTGCGTGGCGGCCTGGCTGCGCCGCGACGGCGTGCCGATGGCACAGCGCTTCCGGCTCGACAGCCCGGACGGGCCGGTCGAGGCCGAGCTGCGGGCCGATGGCGAGGTCGCCATTGTCTTGGGGCATCCGCGTTTCGCGCCCGCCGAGGTGCCGCTGCGGCTCGAGGGCCCCGGCCCCGAGCACCGGCTGGCGACTCCCTGGGGCGAGCTGCGCTTCGGTGCCGTCTCGATGGGCAATCCGCATGCGGTGATCGAGGTCGCCGAGCTTGCCGCCACCGATGTCGCCGGCATCGCCCGCTGGTTGCAGGCGCAGGCGGTGTTCCCCGAGGGCGTCAATGTCGGTTTCGCCGAAGTCCGGGCCGATGACCGCATCGCCCTGCGCGTCTACGAGCGCGGTGCCGGCGAGACCCTGGCCTGCGGCAGCGGGGCCTGCGCGGCGGTGGCGGTGCTGGTACGGCGCGGCCGGGTCGGGCGAACCGTACAGGTCGATCTGCCCGGCGGCCGCCTGCGCATCGACTGGCCGACCGACGATGCGCCGCTGCGCATGACCGGCCCGGCGGCTTTTGTGTTCGACGGAGAATGGATCCCATGACGGACGACCGCAGCACGCGCCATGAGGCCCACGAGATCGCGCAGTGGCTGCGCCGCCATCCACGTTTTCTGGAGCAGTTCCCCGACCTCGCGGTGACCCTGGTGGTGCCCAAGGACGGCGGCGCCAGTGCCTCGTTGGCCAGCTACCAGCTGGAGGTCCTGCGCGAGAAGAACCGCGAGCTGACCCGCCGCCTGCACGAACTGGGCGAGAACGCCCAGCTCAACGAACGCCTGGCCGTACGCACCCACCAGCTCACCCTCGCCCTGATGCGGGCGGTCACCGCCGAGGAGGTGCTGCAGACGATGGTGGCCGTGCTGGGCGAGGACTTCGCCGGCGATGCCGTGCGGGTGCTGCTGCCGATCGGCCCGGCGACCCCCGCGAACCTGCGGGCGGCCATCGAGTGCCTCGGTGGCGTGCCCTGGCTGCTGGCGCTGCCGGCCGACGATGCCCGGCTCGCCAGCGTCGCCGCGCTGATGGCAGCGGGCGAGCCCTGCTGCGGGCGGCCCAGTGCCGAGCGCCAGGCCCTGCTGTTCGGCGGTCCTGGTGGCGAGCGCCTTGCCTCGGCCGCCCTGCTGCCGGTGCCGGGGCTCGGCCTCGTCGCCATGGGCAGCGGCGATCCGAACCGCTTCTACCCGGGCATGGGCACCTTGTTCCTGCGGATGATGGCCGAGGCCTTGGCCACCGCGCTGGCACGCAGCGCCTGAGCGCGATGGGCACGCCCGGCACCGCCCCCGCAGCACGCCCGGACGAGGGTCTCGACACCGGGCTGGCCGCCTTCCTCGCCCATCTCGCGATCGAAAGGCAGGCCTCGCCGCACACCCGCGAGGCCTACCGCCGCGACCTCGGCGCGCTGCGCGACTGGATGGCAGGCCGCGGTCTGGAACACTGGCCGGCCCTCGATGGCGCGGCCCTGCGCGCCTTCGTCGCCGACGAGCATGCCCGCGGCCTGGCCCCGGCCAGCGTGCAGCGCCGGCTCTCGGCCTGCCGTGCCCTGCTGCGCTGGCTGCTCAAACACGGCGTGCTGGCCACCGACCCGAGTGCGGGCCTGCGCGGCCCGAAGGCTCCGCGCAAGCTGCCGCAGGTGCTCGATGCCGACGAGATGGGCCAGCTGGTGGCGGTGCCGCAGGAGGTGCCGCTGGGCCTGCGCGACCGGGCGATGCTGGAGCTGTTCTATTCCTCCGGCCTGCGCGTTTCAGAACTCTGCGGCCTGCGCCGGGCCGACCTCGACCTGGCCGCGGCCGAGGTGCGTGTGCTGGGCAAGGGCCGCAAAACCCGCGTGGTGCCGGTCGGCCGTTTCGCCCGCGAGGCGCTGGCGGCCTGGCTCGCCGCCGAACCCGCGCCGCCGGCGGCCCCCTTGTTCCCCGGCCGCGATGGCGCAGCGATCACGCCGCGGGCGGTGCAGAAGCGGGTGCGCCAGCTGGCCCTGCGGCAGGGCGTGTGGAAGCGCGTGCACCCGCATCTTCTGCGCCACAGTTTCGCCAGCCATGTGCTGGAAAGTTCAGGCGACCTGCGCGGCGTGCAGGAGCTGCTGGGCCATGCCAGCATCGCCACCACGCAGATCTACACCCACCTCGATTTCCAGCACCTGGCCCGCGTCTACGACGGCGCCCACCCGCGGGCGAAGCGCCGGCCGTAAGGCCGCTCAGCGGGCGGCGAGGGTGGGCTGCCGCACCACCTCCGGCAACTGCCGCGACCAGCGCGAGAAGGCCCGCTCGCTGTCCTGCCACACCCCGATCCGCGGCATGCCATCGGCCAGGCTGCCGGTGTAGCGGTCGCTGATCTCAGCGACCGGGCGACCGTCGCGCTCCAGTTGCAGGCGCAGGCTGGCGCCACCGGCATAGAACGAGCGGAACGACAGCCCCGGCTGGCGGTCGAAATCGGCGAAGGTCGGCCGGCTGGAGGCCAGCCCGTCGAGGGTCGGGCGCAGCACCAGCACGCCGGGGCCGGGGGCCGTGACCAGCTCGAAGTTGCGATCCAAGCCGCGCCGCAGGGCGGCACCCAGGGCGGCGGCCTGCGCGGCGGCGTCCTGCGGGCGCACCGGCCGCGGTTCGCCACTGCGCAAAGCGAAGCGATGCGCGGGCTCGGGCAGGTCGAGTGCAACTTCGGCGACGTAGACCTGGCGCACGCCCTGCAGGGCGGCCGGGTCGGCGATGCGGACCTGGTCGAAGGCGAGGGCCGCCGCCGGCAGGGCGGCCAGGGCGAGGCTCAAGACAGTGCGCATGGCAAAGACTCCGCTGGGGCTTGCTAGGTGGAGCATAGCGGCCGGGCGTCGAGCCGGCGTCAGGGCCGAAGCGCCTGTTCAGCCCCGGCTTTACTGCCTGAACCAGCGGTGCCGGTGGCCACCCTTGCGAGCTCGGCCGCCGGCCCCATCTCCCGGAAGTCACCTCGCCGGCCCACCGCATGGACCCCACCGTTTTCCACGCCACCACCATCCTTTCCGTGCGCCGCGGCGACCGTGTCGTTGTGGCCGGCGACGGCCAGGTCACGCTCGGCCACACCGTGATGAAGGCCAATGCCCGCAAGCTGCGACGGCTCGCCAACGGCCGGGTGCTGGCCGGTTTCGCCGGCGCCGCGGCCGATGCCTTCACCCTGTTCGAACTGTTCGAGGGCAAGCTGGAACGCCACGGCGGGCAGTTGCTGCGCGCCGCCGTCGAGCTGACCAAGGAATGGCGCACCGACCGCCGGCTGGGCAAGCTTGAGGCTCTGCTGGCGGTCGCCGACCGCGAGCACTCGCTGATCCTCTCTGGCAACGGCGACGTGATCGAGCCGGAGGACGGGTTGATCGCGATCGGCTCGGGCGGCCCCTACGCGCTGGCCGCTGCGCGCGCCCTGCTCGCGCACACCACGCTCGATGCCCGCGCCATCGCCGAGGCCGCACTCGCCACCGCCGGCGACATCTGCATCTACACCAACCACCACATCAGCGTGGAGGAACTGTGAGCGCCGCCACCATGACCCCGCGCGAGATCGTCCAGGAACTCGACCGCCACATCGTCGGCCAGCAGGAGGCCAAGCGCGCCGTCGCCATCGCCCTGCGCAACCGCTGGCGGCGGATGCAACTCGATCCAGCCCTGCGCGACGAGGTGATGCCGAAGAACATCCTGATGATCGGCCCCACCGGTGTCGGCAAGACCGAGATCGCACGCCGTCTGGCCACGCTCGCCAACGCGCCCTTCGTCAAGGTCGAGGCGACCCGCTTCACCGAGGTCGGCTATGTCGGCAAGGACGTCGAGCAGATCATCCGCGACCTCGCCGACGTCGCCGTGACGCGCGCCCGCGAGCAGGCCAAGCAGAAGCTGCGCGCGCAGGCCGAGGACCGCGCCGAGGAGCGCCTGCTCGACCTGCTGCTGCCGCGCCGTGTCGCGTCGCCCAGCGAAACCGCCACCGACAGCGAGACCCGGCAGAAGCTGCGCAAACAGTTGCGCGAGGGCCGGCTCGATGAACGCGAGGTCGAGTTCGATCTCGCCGCCAATTCCGGCATGCCGGTGCTGGCCCCGCCCGGCATGGAGGAGATGGCCCAGCAGATCACCCAGATGTTCCAGGGCCTGAGCGTCGGCCGAACCCACAAACGCCGCCTGCGCATCGCCGAGGCGCGGCCGCTGCTGGTCGAGGAGGAGGCGGCGCGCCTGGTCAACGACGAGGAGATCCGCCAGCAGGCGATCATCGCCTGCGAGCAGCACGGCATCGTCTTCATCGACGAGATCGACAAGGTGGCGCGCCGGCACAACGCGCACGGCGCCGATGTCTCGCGCGAAGGCGTGCAGCGCGACCTGCTGCCGCTGGTCGAAGGCTCGACCGTCAGCACCCGGCACGGGCCGGTCAAGACCGACCACATCCTGTTCATCGCCTCCGGCGCCTTCCACCTCGCCAAGCCCAGCGACCTGATCCCCGAGCTGCAGGGCCGCTTCCCGATCCGGGTCGAACTCTCGGCCCTGTCGAAGGCCGATTTCGTGCGCATCCTGACCGAGCCCAAGGCGGCACTGACCACCCAGTACCAGGCCCTGCTCGCCACCGAGGGGGTCGAGCTGATCTTCCTGCCCGACGGTATCGAGCGCCTTGCCGCACTCGCCTTTGACCTCAACGAGCGGCAGGAAAACATCGGCGCCCGCCGCCTGCACACGGTGCTGGAGCGGCTCCTGGAAAAAACCAGCTTCGAAGCCCCCGACCGCAGCGGCACGCATTTGCGGGTGGATGCCGCCTTCGTCGATGCCCAGCTCGGGCCGGTCGCCGCCGACACCGACCTCGCGCGCTACGTGCTGTAATGCGGAAATGAGCGCAAGCCCGCCCCGCCCCGCCCCGACCACCCATTTCGGCTACCGCGAGGTGCCGGTGGCCGAGAAGGCCACTCTGGTGCGTGGCGTGTTCACCTCGGTCGCGGCCCGCTACGACCGCATGAACGACCTGATGAGCCTCGGCATCCATAGGCTCTGGAAGCGCTATTTCGTGGCGACCTCGGGCGTGGCCCGCGGCGATCGCGTGCTCGACCTTGCCGGCGGCACCGGCGACATCGCCGCCCTGCTGCACGAGCGCGTGGGCGACACCGGCGAGGTGGTGGTGGGCGACATCAACGCGGCGATGCTGGACGTCGGCCGCGACCGCCTGACCGACCGTGGTCTGGTCCGTGGCCTGCGCTGGGTGCAGCTCAATGCCGAGGCGCTGCCCTTTCCCGATGCCAGTTTCGATCTCGTCACCATCGCCTTCGGCCTGCGCAACGTCACCGACAAGGCCCGTGCCCTGCGCGAGATGCATCGGGTGCTGAAGGTGGGTGGCCGCGCCCTCGTGCTGGAGTTCTCGGAAGTGAAATCGGCCTGGTTCAAGCCGATCTACGAGGTTCACAGCTTTCAAGTGCTGCCGCGGCTCGGCCGGCTTATCGCCAACGATGCCGAGAGCTACCGCTACCTCGCCGAGAGCATCCGCCGGCACCCGCCGCAGGAGGCCCTGAAGGCGATGATGGTCGAGGCCGGTTTCGAGCGTTGCGACTACCGCGATCTCTCCGCCGGCATCTGCGCCATCCACTCCGGCTACCGGATCTGAAACCGCCGGCCGGGCCTCATCCGGCCCATTCGGTACACTCGGGGCTGCCGTCCCTTGTGCCTCCCCACCCGATGCGTCTGCTGCCCGCCCTGGCCCTCGCCGCCTTCGCCTGCTTGGCCCACGCCACCGACCGTGCCCACGATGAGCACAGCGTCGCCGAGCCCAAGCTCGTGCGGATCACCGCCACCGAGCTCGACCTGCGCGTCGATTTCGACCAGCGCAGCCTGCGCGGCCAGGTCACCCACCGCTTGGCCTGGACCCAGCCGGAATGGCCCGGCCCGGCCACGCTGCAACTCGACACCCGCGACCTCAGCATCGAGCGGGTCCAGGCCCGCAACCCGGAAGGCCGCTGGCAGCGCGTCGAGTTCAGTCTGGGCGAGCGCGACCCGATCCTCGGCAGCCCGCTCAGGATCGAGCTGCCGGCCCGTCTAGCGGAGGTGCGCATCCGCTACCGCACCTCGCCCGAGGCCTCGGGCCTGCAATGGCTGCCGCCGGCGCTGACCGCCGGGGGGCGTAAGCCCTTGCTGTTCAGCCAGTCGCAGGCCATCCATGCCCGCAGTTGGGTGCCCTTGCAGGACACGCCGGGCGTGCGTTTCACCTACACCGCCCGCATCCGCACCGCGCCCGGCCTGATGGCCCTGATGAGCGCCGACAACGATCCGGCGGCGCTGGCTGATGGCGATTTCCACTTCACCATGCCGCAGCCGATCCCGAGCTACCTGCTCGCCGTCGCGGTCGGTGATTTCCGCTTCCAGGCACTGTCCGAGCGCGCCGGGATCTGGGCCGAGCCGTCCCTGCTGGAACGCGCCGTGGCCGAGTTCGCCGACACCGAGCGGATGATCCAGGTCGCCGAATCGCTCTACGGCCCCTACCGCTGGGGCCGCTACGACCTGCTGGTGCTGCCCGCCAGCTTCCCCTTCGGCGGCATGGAGAACCCGCGGCTCAGTTTCATCACGCCGACCATCATCACCGGCGACCGCTCGCTGGTTTCGCTGATCGCCCACGAACTGGCGCATTCCTGGTCGGGCAATCTGGTGACCAACGCCAGCTGGAAGGATTTCTGGCTCAACGAGGGCTTCACCACCTACGTCGAGAACCGCATCATCGAGGCGCTGTTCGGTGCCGAACGCGCGGCCATGGAAACGGCCATCGGCCAGGCCGGCCTGCGCGAAGCGCTGGCCAGCCTGCCGCCTGAACGCCAGGTGCTGGCCCTGCCGCCGCTGCCCGGCCGTGACCCCGAGGAAGTGCTGACCGACGTGGCCTACGTCAAGGGCCAGTGGTTCCTGCAGTTCCTCGAACAGCGCTTCGGCCGCGAGAGTTTCGATGCCTTCCTGCGCCGCTGGTTCGATGCGCACGCTTTCCAGAGCGTCACCACCGACGATTTTCTGGCCTTCCTGCGCCGCGAGTTGATGGCGCGTCAACCGGGCCGCGTCAGCGAGGCCGAGATCGCGGCCTGGATCGCCGGCCCCGGCCTGCCGCCCAGCGCCACGCCGGCGGTTTCCACCGGCCTCGCCGCCGTCGATGCCGCCCGCGCCGACTGGCTGGAGCGCCGCAGCACGGCCGCCGACCTCGACACCGCGGGCTGGATCACCTGGCAGTGGGTGCATTTCCTGGAAGGGCTGCCGGCCGACATCGCCGCCGAGCGGCTGGTGGAGCTGGACGCGGCCTTCCGTTTCACCGGCACGCCGAACGGCGAGATCGCCCAGCGCTGGTACCCGATCACCGTGCGCGCTGGCTATTTCGAGGCGCGTCCGGCGCTGGCGCAGTTCCTGCGCCAGGTCGGCCGGCGCAAGCTGATCCTGCCGACCTACGCCGCGTTGGCGGAAACGCCCGATGGTCTGGCCTTCGCCCGCCAACTGCTGCAACAGGCGGGGCCGGGCTACCACCCGATCACCCGTGCTTCGGTCCAGGCCCTGCTGGATGCCGCGCCGCGCTGAGCGGGCCTGGGTCGGGCGTGCCGCCCTGCTGGCGGTGCTGGCGGCCGTCGCCGGTTTCCTGCTGCTCGGCCTGCTGCGGCCGGAGGCGGTCCTGCGTGGCGGCTACCTCGTGCTGGGCGCGGCGCTCGGGATCGAGCGCCACACGGTGGAACTCGAGGGCCGCCGCATCGCCGTGCTGGAGGCCGGTCCGGCCGATGCGCCGGCCATCGTTCTGCTGCACGGCTTCACCGGCGCCAAGGAGAACTGGTTGCCATTGATGGCGGTGCTGGCGCGCAGCCACCGCGTGGTCGCCCCGGACCTGCCGGGCTGGGGCGAGAGCGAGCGGGTCGCCGGGGCCGACCACGGCGTGCTCGCCCAGGCCGAGCGGGTGGCACGCTGGCTGCGGCAGCGCGGCGAGCCGCCGGCCCTGCTGGTCGGGCATTCGAAGGGCGGGCACATCGCCGCCCTGGTCGCTGCCCGGCACCCCGAGCAGGTGCCGCGGCTGGCCCTGATCGCCGCTGCCGGTGTGCCCTTCGCCGAAAACGCCTTCGCCCGCGAGGTGCTGGCCGGGGGGCATCCGTTCGCGGTCGATGACCGTGCAAGCCTGCGCCACTACCTCGGCCTCGTCTTCACCGATCCGCCCGTTCTGCCCTGGCCGCTGGGGCGGGCCCTGATCCGCCAGCGCATTGCCGACGCAGCTTTCGAGCACGAGGTGCTGGCGACCCTGCGCGGCCCGGAGCGTTTCGCCGTGCAGCCGCTGCTGCCGGACATCACCGCGCCAACCCTGTTGCTCTGGTGCGACGACGACCGGGTGATCGATCCGAGTGCTGCCGATCAATTCGCCGCCGGCCTGCCGCGTGAGCGTGTGCTGCGCCTGCCGGGCTGCGGCCACATGCCGATGTTGGCCGCCCTGCCGGCCACCGCCGCAGCCTTGCGCGAAGCCGCCGCCGCGAGTCCCTGAGGCTGGTGGTGCTTCACTCGGACGGGCTTTCGCCCTCGAATGGCAGCGGTGTGGCGCCCTCGATGGGGCCGATCCGGGCACTGGCATGGACGTAAAGACGCACCGCGCGGCGGAACACCATCGGCCCGTCCACCACGCCCTCCGGGCCGATCACCACCCGCGGCAGTTTCTCGCCGCTCCAGTTCCACAAGCCGCGGTGCGCCGCCTCGATCTGGATGCCGCCGGCGCTGCTGCCGCGTTCCAGAAGGATGTCGCCGTTGACCGTGCGCAGCACGCCCCGCACCGCGGCACCGCCGAGGCGGATGCCGCCGTTGATGGTTGCCACATCGCCCTCGACCCGGCTGCCGGCAGCAAGGCCGATGCCGCCGTTGACCGTGCGCAGGCTGCCGCTGACTTGGCTGTCGCGGCCGAGTTTGATGCCGCCGTTGACCGTCTCGGCGTGGCCGAGCCGGACCCGCTCGCCGATACGGATGCCGCCGTTGACGGTCTCGGCACGGCCGACTTCGGCGCCGCCTTCGACCAGGATGCCGCCGTTGACGGTTTCCGCCGCGCCCACGCGGGCCTCGCGTTCGATGCGGATGCCGCCGTTGACGGCATCGAGGCGCTCGTACTCGGCACCGGTGGTGGCGACGAGGCCACCGAACACCCGCGACTGCTTGCGCGTCGGTTCGGCCAGCGCCAGCGGTGCGAGCAGCAGGCCGGCGGCCAGCACGCCGGCGGCGAGACGGAAGAAGGAGGAGGGCAGGCGGGGCATGGCGGCCTTGGCGCGGGCAGGGCGCGGGTCCTTCGCGGCGGGTTGGTCCAGGAGGCCATGCTGCCCCCCTCGGCTAGACTTGTCGCCTCCCGTTGGTCATTGGTGCATTGCGCATGGCATCGCGTCCGAAACCCGTCCTGCTGCTGATCCTCGATGGTTGGGGCCACCGCGAGGAGACCGCCGACAACGCCATCGCCCTGGCCGATGTGCCGCACTGGCGGCGGCTGCTGGCCGACTGCCCGCACACCCTGGTGCACACCGAGGGCCGCCATGTCGGCCTGCCGGAGGGCCAGATGGGCAATTCGGAAGTGGGGCACATGAACATCGGCGCCGGCCGGGTGGTCTACCAGGATCTGACACGGGTGGACGCCGAGATCGAGAGCGGCGCGTTCTTCACCAACCCCGAGCTGCTCGCCGCCTGCCGCGCCGCCAAAGACAGCGGCGGCTGCCTGCACCTGATGGGCCTGCTCTCGCCGGGCGGCGTGCACTCGCACGAGGCGCACCTGTTCGCGCTGATCGAGTTGGCAAAGCGCGAGGGCGTGGCGCGGGTCGCCGTGCATGCCTTCCTCGATGGCCGCGACATGCCGCCGCGCTCGGCCGAGCCCTCGCTGCGCGCTCTGGCCGCGGCCTGCGCCAAGGCCGGCAACGCCAAGCTCGCCACGGTCTCCGGCCGCTACTGGGCGATGGACCGCGACCAGCGCTGGGAGCGCGTCGAAACGGCGTATCGCGCCATCACCGAAGCGCAGGCCGAGTACCGCGCCAGCGATGGCCTCGTGGCCCTGGCCGCGGCCTACGCCCGCGGCGAGAACGACGAATTCGTCAAGCCCACCGTTATCGAGGGTGCTGCGCCGATGCGCGACGGTGACGCCGTGGTGTACTTCAACTTCCGCGCCGACCGCGCCCGCCAGCTCAGCGCCGCCTTCACCGCGCCAGGCTTCGATAGCTTCGCAAGGCCACGCGCCATCGCGTTGTCGCGCTTCACCGGTCTGGCCGAGTACGCCGCCGACCTGCCGGCCAGGGTGGCTTACCCGGCGGACGATCTGCGCGACACCCTGGGCGAGGTCATCGCGGCGGCGGGCCTCACCCAGTTGCGCATCGCCGAAACCGAGAAGTACGCCCACGTCACCTTCTTCTTCAGCGGCGGCCGCGAAGCGGCCTTCCCCGGCGAGACCCGCGTGCTGGTGCCCTCGCCCAAGGTCGCCACCTACGACCTGCAGCCGGAGATGAGCTGCCCCGAACTGACCGACCAGCTGGTCGCGGCGATCCACGGCGGCGCCATCGACTTCATCGCCTGCAACATCGCCAACCCCGACATGGTCGGCCACACCGGTGATCTGGCGGCGGCGATCAAGGCGGCCGAGGCCGTCGATGTGGCGCTGGGCCGGCTGCGTGAGGCCATCGAGGCGGTCGGCGGCGAGATGATCGTCACCGCCGACCACGGCAACCTCGAGATGATGCGCGACCCCGAAACCGGCCAGCCGCACACCGCGCACACCGTCGGCCCGGTGCCCTTGGTCTACCTCGGCCGCAAAGCCAGCTTGCGCGCTGGCGGTGCCCTGCGCGACATCGCCCCGACCGTGCTGGCCCTGATGGCGCTGCCGCAGCCCACGGTGATGAGCGGCCGCTCGCTGGTGCAGTTCGCCGGATGAGGCCCGGCCGCCACCGCCGGAACCCGCGGTGGGCGCTGCCGCTGCTGCTCGGACTGACGATGGCGACCGGCGTGGCCCAGGCGGCACCGCCCGCCCGCGAGGCCGAGGTGCTGGCCCGTCTGGCCGTGCTCGAACAGCGCCTGCTGGCCCTAGCCGAGGCGCAGCGCAGCGAGGAGGAACGCCGCGACGCGGCACTGGCCGCGCTGCGCGCCGCCGATGCCGCGGTGGCCAGCGCCGATGCCCGCCGCGAGGCCGCCGAAACCGCCCGCCGCGAGGCGGAAGCCGAACTGGCCGCGCGCGAGGCCGAGCACGCCGAACTTTCCGCCCGCCTCGTCGAGGCGCGCGCGCGGCTGGCCCGATTGCTGCGTGCGGCCTACGTGCAGGGCCGCCACGAACAACTCCGCCTGCTGCTGGCGCAGGACCAGATCGGCGCCGCCCAGCGTGCCCTGGCCTACCACCGCCACCTGCAGCGGGCGCGTGCCGCCGAGGTCGCCGGTTTGCAGGCCGATCTTGAAGCCCTGGCCCAGGCCACCATCCTGCTGCAGCAACGCCGCGAAGCCCAAGCCGCCAGCGTCGCCGAGCTCGAGGCCGCCCGGGCCAGCCTGCAGGCCCGTCGCACGGAGCAGGCCGCCGCCGTCAGCACTCTGCAACAGGGGCTCGCCGCCCGGGCCGAGGAGCGCGAGGCCCTGCAGCGCGATCGCCGCAGCCTCGAAGCCCTGCTGGCCGAACTGCGCGACGCTCTGGCCGATGTGCCGCGCCAGCTCGCCGAGGATCGGCCTTTCGCCAGTCGTCGCGGCGAATTGCCGCTGCCGGTGCAGGGCCGGGTGCTGCGCCGCTTCGGTGCCGAACTGCCGGGCGACATGCGCAGCGACGGGGTGCTGTTCGCCGCAGAAACCGGCAGTTTGGTGCGTGCCGTGGCACCCGGTCGGGTGGTCTATGCCGACTGGCTGCGCGGCCACGGTCTGCTCGTGGTGATCGACCACGGTGAGGGCTGGATGAGCCTGTACGGCCAAGGCGAGCGGCTTCTGCGCGGGGTCGGCGATTGGGTCGGCAGCGGCGATCCGATCGCCCGTGCCGGTCGCTCTGGCGGCAGCGCGGTCAGTGGCCTGCATTTCGAACTGCGCCACAACGGCGAACCGGTCGATCCACGCGGCTGGTGGCGTTGAGCCGCATAATGCAGGCCTCTCCGGTGGATGCCATGCGCCCCTTTCGTCCCGTCCTGCTGCTCGCCGCTGTGCTGATCGCGCCCCAGGGTCTCGCGGTGCCCGCCGCCCGGCCGCTGGCGACCGAGATCGACACGGACAGGATCGACACGGCCAGCCTGCCGCCGCCTTCGCCGGCGGTGCCGCTGGAAGACATCGCCCGTTTCGTCGAAGTGTTCCGCCGCGTGCAGGCGGATTTCGTCGATCCGCTGGACGACCGCGCCCTGATGCGTGCCGCCACCCGCGCCCTGCTCGCCGACCTCGACCCGCACAGCGCCTTCCTGCCGGCGGCCGCCGCCAACGCGTGGCGCGAACAGGCGGCCGGCGCTTACGACGGCATCGGCGTCGAAGTCGAAGTGCGACCGGACCGCAGCCTGCGGGTGATCGGCACCATCGACGGCAGTCCGGCCCAACGCGCCGGGCTGCGCACCGGCGATGTCATCGTCGCGGTCGATGGCCGGCCGGTTGGCTTGCGTCGTGAGGACGAGCCCTCGCGTGCCTTGCGCGGCACCGCCGGCACCGCCGTGCGGCTGACCCTGCTGCGGCCGGGCGAGGCCCTGCCGCGCGAAATCGGTCTGGTGCGGCAGAGCATCGCCTTGGCCAGCGTCAACGGACGCCTGCTGGAGCCCGGCTTCGCCTACCTGCGCATCGCTTACTTCGAGGCCGACACCGCCGAGGAGCTGCGGCGCACCCTCGCCCGCCTCAAGGCCGAAGCCGGTGGCCGGCTCGAAGGTCTGGTGCTCGACCTGCGCAACAACCCCGGCGGCCTGCTCACCACGGCCGTCGAATCCGCCGACCTGTTCCTCGACGGTGGCCTGATCGTCAGCACCCGCGGTCGTGGGCCGACCGCCAACACGCTCTACCGTGCCGGCCCCGGCGACCTGCTCGACGGCGCACCGATGGCGGTGTTGATCGATGTCGGCACCGCCAGTTCGGCCGAGGTGGTGGCCGGAGCCCTGCGTGATCGCGGCCGCGCCCTGCTGCTCGGTGCGCGCAGCTTCGGCAAGGGTTCGGTGCAGACCCTGATCGAACTCGACAACGGCGATGCGCTGAAGCTGACCACGGCCCGCTACTACACGCCGTCCGGGCGCTCGATCCAGGCCGCCGGCATCCTGCCCGACGTCAGCCTGCCCGGCACGGCCATCCGCGGCCTGCGCGAGCAGGACCTGCCGATCCACCTGGAGGGCGGCAACGGCCGCGGCGAGGGCTACGCTAGCGGCGTCATCGTCGAAGGCGAGGCGGCGGTGGCCGAGGCCCTGCGCCGGGTCAGGCAGGCCGCCGCTCAGCCGCGCCGGACCAGCCCGCAGTAAAGGCCCTCGATGGCGAAGTCGGCGTCTTGCGGGACTTCGATCGGGGCGTGCGCCGGATTGCGCGGCATCAGCAGCACGCGGTCGCGGGTCTGCTTCAGGCGCTTGACGGTGATCGCTCCGTCGAGGCGGGCGACCACGATCTGGTGGTTCTCGGCGGCCGGCGTGCGCCGCACGGCGATCAGGTCGCCGTCGAAGATGCCGTCGTCGCGCATCGAATCGCCCTGCACCCGCAGCAGGTAGTCGGGACGCGGGAAAAACAGCGCACGATCGAGCAGCACCTCACCCTCGTAGTCGGCCTGCGGGTCGATCGGCCGGCCGGCAGCGACCCGGCCGAGCAGGGGCAGCGTGAGCAGTTGGGCGCCGTCGATGCCCGCCGCATCGACCTCGGGCCCGGCATCGGAGGCATCGGCATGGGGCGCGGCCTCGACCTCGCGCAGGCGGATGCCGCGGGCGCCCGGCACCCGCTCGATGGCGCCCTTGGCGGCCAGCGCCGCCAGATGCTTCTGGGCGCTGCGGGCCTGGCGGAAGCCGAAGGCCCGGGCGATCTCGGCAAGCGTGGGCGGGCGGCCCTCGGCGGCGATATGGGCGCGCAGGTGGTCGAGGATGGCTTGTTGGCGGTCGGTCAGGGGCATGGCACAAATCTATGTGTCTATTGGGCCGAAGGCAAGCCCGCAGTCTTCACGCCCACGGGACGCGCCCTGCACATCCCCTGCGTCGGCGCCGGTGCAGAGTGTGGTCATGCCAAAGCCCGCACCCGCCCGCTATCGTCTTGTCCCGGCCCTGCTCGGCGCCCTGCTGCTGGCCGCCTGCGCCAGTGCGCCCAAGGCCCCGCGCGAGGGCTTCAGCACCCTGCGCCCGCTCGACACCCTGCGTGACGAGCCACACGCCCGCATCTCGCGTTTCCTTGACAGCGAGGCGGTGCAGGCCGCGCAGAGCGTTTCGCCGCCGCGTTTCGTCGTCGCCGAGGATGCAGCCGGCGAGGGCATCAGCGAGCGTCAGGCGGTGCTCGTCGCCAACCGCGCGGCCCGCGACCTCTGCACGGGCCTGGCGCCCTATTTCCGCATCACCGAGAGCGCTCCTGATCTCGAGCTGGCCCTGTACGTCACCGCCATCGAGCCGACCTCGCCGGGTGCCGCCGGGGTCTCGGAACTGATCGGCGTGTTCGTCCCCGGCCCTTTCCGCCTGCCGGCGGGCCTTGGCGGTTTTGCGGCCGACGGCGTGGCGCGCCGGGGCGGCGAGGACCTGCTCGTGCTGCGCTGGGCCGAGGGCGCCAATCCGGTCACCGAGGGGGCGCGCGTTTCACGTATCGGCGATGCCTACCAACTCGCCGGCGACTTCGCCGATGACTTCGCCGAGGCCCTGCATGACCCGCAGGGGCGCGAGGCCGAAGGCCGCAGCCGGCTGGACGCGGCCACGATCGAGGCCAACCGCGCCCTGTGCTTTGCCCGGTTCGGCCGCGCCAACGTGGCGGGCCAGGGCGCCACGATCCTGCTGCCGTTGGCCCCGGAAGCCATCGACCCCGGTCCACCCGAGGCCGGGCAGGCACCGCCGCCAGAGCCGCAACAAGCGCTGCCACCGGGGCCGCCGGAGCCAGCGGCGTCCTTGCCGCAGGCGTTCTAGGAGCCCGGCTCTTACGGCAACGTGCGGAGCGCTTCGAGGGCAGCCGTCACGCCCGGCACGCCCTCGGCCCCGGTCGGCACGGTGATGCTGCTGCCGGTGAAATCATTGCCGATCGGCTCGACCCGGCCGCCCAGGCACTGCCCGAGGAAGCCCTCGGTCACGGCGTTGAAGCTGATCCGGTTCGGCGGCCGCACGAAGCCGTGGCCCTCGTCGGGGTAGAGCACGTAGGTCACCGGGATGCCGCGGGCCTTCATGGCCTGCACGATCTGGTCGCTCTCGGCCTGCACCACACGCGGGTCGTTCGCCCCTTGGCCGATCAGCAGTGGCCGGACGATGGCATCGACATGGGTCAGCGGCGAACGTTCCTTGAGCAGGGCGCGGCCCGCCTCGGTGGTGTCATCGCCGACGCGCGTCGTGAACTGGCGGCGGATCGGTCCCCAGTAGGGCGGGATGGTGGCGAGCAGGGTGATGAGGTTGGAGGGCCCGACGATCGAGACCCCGCAGGCGAATTCGGTCGGGGTCTTGGTCATGCCGACGAGGGTGGCGTAGCCGCCGTAGCTGCCGCCCATGATCGCCACCCGATCGGCCTGGCTGATGCCCTTGCCGACCGCCCAGCGCACGCCGTCGATCAGGTCGTCGTGCATGGCCCGGCCCCATTGCAGGTCACCGGCATTGATGAAGGCCTTGCCGAAGCCGGTCGAGCCGCGGAAGTTCACGGCGAGGGTGGCGTAGCCGCGGTTGGCGAACCACTGGTGGGTGGCATTGAGGCCGTAGCTGTCGCGTGCCCAGGGCCCGCCGTGCACCAGCAGCACGGTCGGGACCGGGGCCGCGGGGATGCCGTCGCCGTCCGGGTCGCTGCCGGCGGGCAGGGTGTAGTAGCTTGGCATCATCAGGCCGTCGCGGGTCGGGATCTCGACCGCGTGCATGCGCTGCAGGTGGGCGTCGGGCAGGGCCGGCCGGGTGTCGAACCAGGGCGTGGCCTGCCGGCTGGCGCGATCGTAGAGGAAGACCTCGGTGCTGCGGTCGGAGCGCACCACCGTGACCACCCAGCGGGCATCGTCGCGGGTGCGGCTGTTGACGAAAAACTCGCCGCCCTGCGCCAGCGCAGCCAGTGCGTCGAGATCGGGTTGGATCGCCGGGTCGATGGCGGTCCAGGTGGTGCGCAGCCGGTTGCTGGCGGCGGCCTGCACGGCGCCGGTCTGCGGGTGGGCGAGCACGCCGCTGATGTCGGCCTGCGGGTTCTCGGCCAGCAGGCGGCGCTCGCCGGTGGCGGTGTCGAGTGCGAACAGGGCGCCGGTGTCGCGCCCGCGCGAATCGAGCAGGTGCAGGGTGCGGCCGCTGGCATCGAAGCCGGCGATGCTGGTGGTCAGCGCGTCCTCCTGCGGCACCAGGCTCCAGGGCGCCCAGTTCTCGCCCTCGCGCCGGTACCACTGGTTGCCGCCGTCCTCGGTCTGGCGCTGGGCGAAGCGCAGGGCGAAATCGTCGTCGGTGACAAAGCCGGTGAAGCGGTCGTTCTCGATCATCCGGCTGGCGCTGCCGTCGGCCAGGTTCACTCGCTTCAGGTCGAAGAAGCGCGGGTCGCGGTCGTTGACGCTGACCAGGATCTCGCCGGGGTGGCGGGGCGAGACCCCGGCGACCCCGGCGCGCGAGCCTTTCGGCGTCAGCGCCCGGCTGCTGCCGGATTCGAGCTCGGCAGCGAAGACCTGGAAGTTCTCATCGCCGCCCTGGTCCTGGCTGTAGAGCACGTGCCGGCCGTCGTAGGTGAAGCTGAAGCCACGGATGCCGCGCAGGCGGTCGTTGGTGATCGGGCGGGCCTCTTCCGGTCGATCGGCGGGGGCCACCCAGACGTTGAGCACGCCATCGCGCGGGGCGACGAAACCGAGCCAGCGGCCGTCGGGGCTGATCGCGCCTCCCATCCGCTCGGGGTTGCCGAACAGCAGTTGCCGCGAAAGCAGGGGCACCGGCCCGGCCTCGGTGCGCGCGCTCGCAGCGACGCTGGCGCTCTCGGCATGGGCGATCGGGCTGCCGGTCAGGGCAAGGCCCAGGGCCAAGGCGGTGGGGAGGGGCAGGCGCTGCAGCATGGTGACGGTCTCCGTTCGCGGGGGACCGCCACGATGCCGCATTCCGCGCCGGTTTGCATGGCCGGCCGGCAGCGGGCCGATGTTCAGCGGGTGGCCATCGCCCGGTCGGCAGGCGAACGGGCGTGACGGCGAAGGCTGTGGCGGCGCTGCTGATCGCAGACGATCCGGCGTGAAAGTTTGTGCAGTGCCGCATCGATTGCCTTGCCGATTTCGCTGGAGCGGGCACGCACATGCAGCATCCGCCCGTCTCGGAGCTTCGCTCCGACCTGACACTGGCGATCGATACCACCCTTGGGCCCGTTCAAATCGGCCACCGAAACCGCGAGCCCTTCGATCCGGTCGGCCACTCGCCCCAGCAAACGAAGGGCGCGGCGGAGGACCGCGTCGTGCAAGTCGGCATGACGGGGGTGGTGGCGGTGCAGCAGATCGATGCGCATGGCAGGCCTCCAGCGGGGATTGATGATATCGGACCCGCCGGAGAAGGAAGGGTTCCCGGGTCAGCGCAGACCTTCAGGTAATCTTGATCTTTCCGAACGGACGAACGGATTCGTGCAGGGATACGGCAAAACGTGGCATCACCGTCTACGATGCCGGGATGCGCCGACTGTCCCGCCTTTTCATCTTGCCCGTGCTGGTGGCCGTGCTCGGGCTTGCCGGCTGCCGGCGGGACGAGCCGGAGCCGCCGGCTGCCGCAGTGCCGGTGCTCGCCCCGCTGCCGGAGGCCTTCGAGGGCGAATGGCGGGGCGTGCTGCCCTGCACCGACTGCGCGGGCATCGAGGTCGAACTCACCTTGCAGCGTGATGCGACGATGGCCCGTTTCGTGCTGCTCGAACGTTACCTGGGCGGCGCGGCACCCGGTGATTACCGCAGCGAGGGCCGCTGGCGCGAAGCGGCTTGCCGGGCTGCCGGCGAGCCGGGCCTGTGCATCGAGCTGTACGAGTTCGGTCTGCGCTGGTTCCGCCACGCCGACGGCACGCTCGCGGCGATCGACAGCGAGGGGCGTGTCCTCGACGCCGACGGCGCGCGCCTGCAGCGCTTGTGAAGGCGATGCCGCACGGCCCTCAGAAATGGGTCCACAGGCGGCGATCGTGGGCCAGGTGCGGCAGGGTGTTGTAGCTGCCGAAGCGGAGTTGGCCCTGGCGGGCGACGAACTCGTTGATCGAGGCGTTGCGGATGGCAAGGTTCAGATCGACCGCACGAGCGGCCGGCACCTCCAGCGCCTGTTGCGCCAGGCGGGCGATCACGCCGCCGGAACTGACGACCAGCACCGCACCCTCCTCACCGGCCGCGACCGCTGCCGTGCCGGCGCGGGCCACGCGTTGGCCGAAGCCGGTCCAGCATTCCGGCACGGCATCCAGTTCGTCCCGTGCCCAGGCGAGGATGGCGGCGTGCAGCATCGGTCCCACCACCTGCGGGTCGTGCGAGCCGGCGCGGGCGCGCAGGTCGGCATCGGCGCGCTCGACGAGGAAGGCGCGGATCACCGCGCCGTGGTCGAACTCGTTGAGGGCCGGGTCCTCCTCGGCCTCGGGCAGGGCCAAGCCGGCCTCGCCGAAGGCCTTGCGGATCGCCGCGAGGGTCTCGCGGTGGCGGCGCATGGCACCGACCCGCACCCGTGCGAACGGCGGCGCATGCCCGGCCAGCCAGCGGCCCAGCAGTTCGGCCTGGGTCCAGCCCAGCGGCGAGAGGCGGTCGTAGTCCTCACTGCCGTAACTGGCCTGGGCGTGACGGACGAGCAGCAGGGCCATGCGGGGTATCCGGTTCAGTCGTGGGCCGCGGAGAGTTCCGCACCGCGGATTCGCGCGGCGTGAATGGCGGCCGCTACCAGCCTGGCGAAACCCCCGGCGGCGAGCGTATCGAGCGCGGCCTGGGTGGTGCCGTTCGGCGAGGTGACGCGCTGGCGCAGCCGGCTGGCCGCTTCGCCGCTTTCGCGGAGCATGCGGGCCGCACCGGCCAGGGTTTCGACCACCAGCGTGCGCGCGGCATCGGCGGGCAGGCCCTCGACTTCGGCGGCGGCCTGCATCGCCTCGGCGAGGGCGAACAGATAAGCCGGACCGCTGCCGGAGGTGGCGGTGACGGCATCCATCAGCGCTTCATCGGCAAGCCACACGGTTTCGCCGGCCGGTTTCAGCAGGGTGTCGGCCAGAGCCTTCTGCGCCGCCGTCGTGCTGGCGGTGGCGAACAGGCCGGTGACGCCAGCGCCGAGCAGGGCCGGGGTGTTCGGCATCGCGCGGACGATGGTCTGGCCGCCGCCCAGCCAGCGATCAAGCTGGGCGCTGGCGATGCCGGCGGCGATCGACAGCACCAGCGGGCGCTGCGCCTGCGCCAGCGGGGCCAGCGCCGTGCAGACCTCGCGCAGCACCTGCGGCTTGGTGGCGAGCACCCAGATCCCGGCCTGTGCGGCGGCGGTGGCGTTGTCCGGGGTGGTGGCCACGCCGAACGCGGCGGCCAGACCCTCGCGGTTCACTGCCCAGGGCTCGGCAACATGGATGGCCGAGGCCAGCGCATCGCCACGGAGCAGGCCACCGATCAGGGCGCGGGCCATGTTGCCGCCGCCGATGAAGGCGATCGGCGGAAAGGGGGAAGGCGTCGGGTTCATGCGGTCGGGTTCGCGCTGATAAGCCCCGCATCATGGCGCTCCGGCCTGATCCACTCAAACCCCGCCCGACTCAGGGGGTGGCTGGCCGCGCCCCGAACAGCGCGCTGCCGACCCGGATCAGGGTGGCGCCCTCGGCCAGGGCCAGCGGCCAATCCTCGCTCATGCCCATCGAGAGGGTGTCGCAGCCGGGGTGGCGCTCGCGCAGGGCTTCGAACAGGGCGCGCATGCGGGCGAAGGCGGCCCGCCGCTGCGCCGTGTCGGGGTGGGGTTCGGGGATCGCCATCAGACCACGCAGGCGCAGCCGGGGCAGGGCGGCCGCGGCTTCGGCCAGGGCCATCACGTCCTCCGGCGCGCAGCCGGATTTGCTGGCTTCACCGTCGATGTTGACCTGCAGCAACACGTTGAGTGCGGGGCGATCCGCCGGGCGCTCGCGGTCGAGCAAAGGCAGCAGCTTGGCGCGGTCGACCGACTGCACCCAGTCGAAGTGCCGTGCTGCCTCACGGCTTTTGTTGCTCTGCAAGGGGCCGATCAGGTGCCATTCCAACTTGAGATCGGCCAGCTCGCGCTGCTTGGCCAGCGCCTCCTGCACGTAGTTCTCGCCGAAGGCACACTGGCCGAGCGCGGCCAGTGCGCGCACCGCCGCCGCGGGCTGGGCCTTGGACACCGCCAGCAGGCGGATGCCGCCGTCTGGCGCGGACCGGCGGAGGCCGTCGAGCAGCAGGCGGTAGCGGGCTTCCAGAGTGTCCATCGGCTGGGGCTATACTGCCCGAACGCCGCGCCCCGCACGATGCCGTGCCGAGCCCAACGGCGCCGCAGCGTCCCAGGGGAGGACACGAATGGATATCGCTGAACTGCTGGCGTTTTCGGTCAAGAACAAGGCCTCCGACCTGCACCTCTCGGCCGGCCTGCCGCCGATGATCCGCGTCGATGGCGACGTGCGCCGTATCAACATTCCGGCACTCGACCACAAGACCGTCCACGCGCTGATCTACGACATCATGTCGGACAAGCAGCGCCGCGATTACGAGGAGTTCCTCGAGACCGACTTCTCGTTCGAGATCCCGGGCCTCGCCCGTTTCCGCGTCAACGCCTTCAACCAGAACCGCGGCGCCGGCGCAGTGTTCCGCACCATTCCCTCCGAGATCCTGAGCCTCGAGGACCTCAACTGCCCACGGGTGTTCCGCGAACTGATCGATCAGCCGCAAGGTCTGATTCTGGTCACCGGCCCGACCGGTTCGGGCAAGTCGACCACGCTGGCGGCGATGGTCGACCACATCAACAAGAACGAGTACTCGCACATCCTCACCATCGAGGACCCGATCGAGTTCGTGCACACCTCGCAGAAGTGCCTGGTCAACCAGCGCGAGGTGCACCGTGACACCCACGGCTTCAACGAGGCGCTGCGCTCGGCGCTGCGCGAGGACCCCGACTACATCCTGGTCGGCGAGTTGCGCGACCTCGAGACCATCCGCCTCGCACTGACCGCTGCCGAGACCGGGCATCTCGTCTTCGGCACCCTGCACACCAGCTCGGCGGCCAAGACCATCGACCGCATCATCGACGTGTTCCCCGCCGGCGAGAAGCCGATGGTGCGTTCGATGCTCTCCGAGTCGTTGCGCGCGGTCATCTCGCAGTCGCTGCTGAAGAAAGTGGGCGGTGGCCGCGTGGCGGCGCACGAGATCATGGTCGGCATCCCGGCCATCCGCAACCTCATCCGCGAGGACAAGGTGGCGCAGATGTACAGCTCGATCCAGACCGGCCAGCAGTACGGTATGCAGACGCTCGACCAGTGCCTGCAGGACCTGCTCAAGCGCGGCGTCATCACCCGCGCTCAGGCCTCGACCTACGCCAAGGACAAGCGCCTGTTCGAATAAGCCGAGCATCACCCGCGCGCCCCATGTAACCCGGACCGAGCCCATGAGCAGCATCGACTTCACTTCCTTCCTCAAGCTGATGGCGCACAAGAAGGCGTCCGATCTCTTCATAACCGCCGGCGTTCCGCCCTCGATGAAGCTGCACGGCAAGCTGGTGCCGATCACCCAGGAACCGTTGAGCTCGACGCAGAGCCGCGATCTCGTGCTCAACGTGATGAACCCGACCCAGCGCGAGGAGTTCGAGAAGACCCACGAGTGCAACTTTGCCATCGGTCTGGCCGGGGTCGGGCGTTTCCGCGTCTCGTGCTTCTACCAGCGCAACCAGGTCGGCATGGTGCTGCGCCGTATCGAGACCAGGATCCCGACCCTCGACGAGCTGAACCTGCCGCCGATCCTCAAGAACCTGGCGATGACCAAGCGCGGCATCATCCTCGTGGTCGGCGCCACCGGAACCGGCAAGTCGACCTCGCTCGCGGCGATGATCGGCTACCGCAACGTCAATTCCTCGGGTCACATCATCACCATCGAGGACCCGATCGAGTTCGTGCACAAGCACGAGGGTTGCATCGTCACCCAGCGCGAGATCGGCATCGACACCGATTCCTGGGAGGCGGCGCTGAAGAACACGCTGCGCCAGGCGCCCGACGTCATCATGATCGGCGAGGTGCGCACCCGCGAGAGCATGGACCACGCCATCGCCTTCGCCGAGACCGGCCACCTGGTGCTTTGCACCCTGCACGCCAACAACGCCAACCAGGCGATGGACCGCGTCATCAACTTCTTCCCCGAGGAGCGCCGCAGTCAGCTCCTCATGGACCTCTCGCTCAACCTCAAGGGCATCATCGCCCAGCAGCTCATCCCCACGCCGGACGGCAAGGGCCGCCGCTGCGCGATGGAGATCCTGCTCGGCACCCCGCTGGTGCAGGACTACATCCGCGATGGCGAGGTGCACAAGCTCAAGGACGTGATGAAGGAATCGACCCAGCTGGGGATGAAGACCTTCGACCAGGCCCTGTTCGAGCTCTACCAGGCCGGCGAGATCACCTACGAGGACGCACTCCGCCATGCCGATTCGGCCAACGAGGTGCGCCTGAAGATCAAGCTGGCGCAGGGCGGCGACGTCCGCACGCTGTCGGCCGGGCTCGACGGAGTCGAGGTCGTCAAAGCCGACTGAGCGCCTCAGCGGCCGGCGCGGTAGCGCGCCTTCGAGAAGCCGCCGACCTCGAACAGGATCGGTGCCGAGCGCCCTTCGACCGGAGCGATCCGAAGCCGTTGGGCACCCTCCAGCGCGGCGATGAAAGCCGCATCGTCCTCGATGAACAGCGCCGGCCGGGTGCCGGTGCTGGCCGTCCGTCCGGCCCAGCGGCTCGCCTCGCCGTCGTCGAAAGCGATCCGGAAAGCGCAGGGCTCGCCGCAGTCGAAATGGCCGTCCTCGATCACCAGGTAGACGCTCTGGCCCCAGCGCGGGTCGTCGCGAAGCACCAGCTGCACGGTCGGCACGACCTCGAAACTGCCAGGATCGTCCTCGTCAGGGCGCAGGTTGCGCAGGGTCGCCGCCTTTTGCGGGCGCGGCTGGCCGGCGATCGGGGTCGAGACGTAGGACCAGGGCGCAAGGGCCGGGGCGTCGTGGGGCGCTTCGAGCGGCGGCGGCGGGGTGGCGCGTTCGGCGTCTTCGGCCTCCAGCGCTTCCGGGGACGGGCCGCAGGCGGCCAGCAGCAGGCCGACGAGTATGGGGACGGCGAGCTGGGCGGTCTTCATGGCGGGCTCCGTTGGGGCGGATGCACAGGGTAGCGATGCCGCCGGACCAAGGCACGGCCTACAATGGGGCATGCCCCTCGATGCCTCCCTCGCCGGTTCCCTGCTGCTCGCCATGCCCGGCATGGACGACCCGATGTTCGCGCGCAGCGCCCTGCTGCTCTGCCAGCACGATGGCGACGGGGCTCTGGGTGTGGTGCTCAACCGCCGCACCGACGTGCTGCTCGGCGAACTGTTCGACCAGCTCGGCATCGAACCGCAACGACGTGAACTCCGCGGCCGGCAGGTGCTCTGGGGCGGCCCGGTCCACCCCGATCGCGGCTTCGTGCTGCACGACGACCCGCGCCCCTGGCCTTCGACCCTGCGTTTCGGCAGCTTCGGCCTGACCAGCTCGCGCGAGATCCTGCACGCCCTGGGGCGAAGCGAGGGGCCGGCGCGCTTTCTCGTGCTGGTCGGCCATGCCGGCTGGGGTGGCGAGCAACTGGAGGGCGAACTGGCGCGGAACGCCTGGCTGACCGTGCCCGCCAGCGAGGACCTGGTCTTCGAGAGCGAGCCCGACCTGCTCTGGCAGGCGGCGGCCGGCGGCATCGGCGTCGACATGGCGCGCATGGCCGACTACAGCGGCCGCGCCTGAGCATGGCCGGCGGCGCCGTGCTCGGCTTCGATGTCGGCCAGCGCCGGATCGGCGTGGCCGTCGGCAATGCCGTCACCGGCACGGCCAGCGAGCTGGGCCTGATCCCGGTGCACGACGGCATCCCCGATTGGAGCCGTTTCGAGCGACTGCTGAAGGACTGGGCGCCGGTGCAGCTGGTGGTCGGCGACCCGCAGGGCTTCGACGAGCACGATCCCGACCCGCCGGCCCGCCAGCGCGCCCGTGGCTTCGCCCGCGCCGCGGCGAAACGCAGCGGCCTGCCGGTGGCGATGGTCGACGAGCGTCGCAGTTCGCGCGAGGCGGCGGAACGTTTCGCCGGGCAGCGCCGCGCCGGCCTGCGCCGCCGCTGCGATGCCGAGACGATCGACGCGCTGGCGGCCGTGGTGATCGTCGAGCGCTGGTTGTCTGGCGAAGCTACTACGGCAGAAGGGCAGAAAGGTGCTGGTGGATCCTGAGATCGGGCTATCCACTCTCGCTCGCGTCAGAGCCTTCCCGCTGCAGGCCGCTGAATTTCTACAGCTGATGGAAGCCCGCTAGAGCAGGGATATGTTCTTGTTGACACATGATCGCGGTTCAGCGATGCTTCAGGCTGCGATCTCATCGCGGAGCACGACATGTTCTGTCTGGATTGCCTCCGTAGCACTCCTTCCGGTTCGTCGCGCCTCAGGGCCACTGTCTTTCAGCGGCGCTCGAAAAGCCTGCTCGGCGCTTTGATCAAGGGTCGAATTCATGTCTTAGGCTATGTGGCGGCTGTTGTCTCAGCACTCATGGTCGGGGGCGTCGCGGCAATCGATTATCGGCACGGCTACGATCAGCGTATCAAGGCCGAGCTTGCCGTAGCGCCAATCGATCCTGATACCGCCGTCGGTGCTAATGTCTCGTTGCTTGATGGCGCCTTGTCATTCCGGCATGTGGACGTTTCCATTCCCGGCATCGAGGGGTTGCCTGTAGAGATCGTTCGCCGCTGGGATCCGGATGAAGGTGCCCGGTTCTCGATCAAGGCCTTCGAGGATTGGGACCTTGAGGTGCCGCATATCGCGGCAATCGTTTCCCGGACCTACGGTTGGAACTTCCATCCGACCAAAACCGTTCTTCCCTTGGACGGTACACTCCCAGGAATCGACGACGACTCACGCGCATCAGCGCTTCAGCGGCAGATGACGGGGGATCGATGCAGTCGAGGAAGAGCACGGACTCTCGACGGCAGTCCCGACTTCGACCGCATCATGCCGCCGATGTTCGAAGTCGCGTATTACCGGGAAAGAAGTGGCGCCTTGGGGGGCGTCGATTTCGATTATAAGCAGTACGTGCCAACCTCCCGGTATTGGCGTGGCTACGAAATGCAGGCTCTGCGAGGCGAAAAAGCCAACTTGCTTGTTCGCGATATGGCTGACACCCGATTCCCGGAATCTGTCGTTTGGGTGGCTGAAGGCGGATGGATTTTGTCTTGTATTCCGGAGCGAACTGGCTTGGGCGAGGGATTCCTTGCAAAATCACCGACTGGGCTCCGTTATCGTTTCGATACGCTCGTTTACAGAAATCACGGCAACACCACGGTTCCCGCGGCGAGCGTTAGTGACTTCATCCGGAATAGACACTTTGACGATTTTGAGCCGAGAATCAGGGATGGAGTACATGTCAACTTCTCAGATTCAGCGGTCATGCGTCGATCGGAGGCGATGCTCTATGCCTCGCGTGTTGAGGATCGATTTGGTAATTGGCTTGAGTATGACTTTGATCGCGGAAAGGTCGTGGCCATCCGTTCCAGTGATGGGCGACGAGTCGACCTTCAATACAACGCGCGCGGAGCCATCGTTTCCGTTTCCGCTGCGGGGCGAGAATGGCGGTATGAGTACTCCGTTGTTGCTGGTCTCTCCAGACATGACGCCAACCTCGCCACGAACGACCGAGTGCTGGCTAGCGTGGTTCAGCCGGATGCTACGCGCTGGATCTTCGATCTTGCTTTGGCCTTGGACGCGAGGACTCAGTATCGGTTGAATGATGATGCCAGCGGCAGGCCTTATCGATTCTGCTTGCCTTATGGCCCGGAACCGCCATTGTTCACGATGCTTGGATCGCATGACCGGTTCCACTCAAGCATTCTCGCGAGGGTGATCGCGCCTACCGGACTCGAGACCAGATTCATACTCGAAGCGCGTCGCCATCCGCTTGGTGCAGCCGACGGGCTTCCTAACCATGAGTCTTGTAGCGTTGAGGGTAACCCTCGGTTTTCCGCGAATCCCACTGTCGTGCATATGGAGCTTCGGGGTGCTGGATTCACCTCAATAAGCCGGCGATATACATTTCCTTCCGAGGGCGCAACTTTTTTCTGGGAATGTATGCAGCTAGGTAATTCCTGCCCTGATTCGAAAGTCGTTATCGTCGAGCATGACGATGGTCGCGTCGAACATCATCGTATTGGCATAAGGATGGACAGGAACCTCGGTTTTACGCTGGGCCTCGAGATTCGCCAGGGGAATGCCGTCTTGCCTGTGTCTCGGAAGGAGTACGAGTACACAACTCCCGAGACTGCGGCTACTGCTCGCTGGGGCCAATCACCAATCTTCGTCCGAGATGACAAACAAGCCTACTGGAACCAGATTCCTTTTACTACATACTGGTATGATAACTCGCGAAGCCTCACTGGACAGGTACTTCCCATCGTCCGCGAGATCACTACGCTGGATTCCGAGGTTTTCGTCAGGGTGTTTTCCGGGTTTGACCACTTTGGAAGACCGGGATCAACGCTGGAGGAAGGGCCCAGCGGGTCCCGCGCATGGCGTGTCTCTTTTTTCGATAGCTCAACACACTGGGTACTGGGTCAAACGGCCCGTACGATGCTGGACGGCATCGAAACTTCACGCACCGAGTTCAACGCCCTTGCCCAACCGGTGCGGCGGTATGTGTTCGGGGCGCTTCAGCACTTGTTGGGTTACCACGCCGATGGTTCAGTCCGCGCGGTGACCGATGCGCGCGGCCATACGACCACCCTCGGTGACTGGTTCCGTGGCGTACCGCGCCGGATCGGTCATCCCGACGGCACGACGCAGTCGGCGACGGTCAGCAACGAAGGTTGGTTGACTTCGGTCACCGACCAGAACGGGTTCACCACGAGCTACGGTTACGACGCGCTGGGCCGGCTGTTGGGGATCGCCTATCCGACGGGGGACCCGGTGGCGTATGCCGGGACCTGGATTCAGTACAAGCCGCTGGACGCGGCGACCGATTGGCTGCCGCCGGGGACGCTGCCGGGGATGTGGCGCCGCCTTGAGGGGCGCGGCAATTTCATCAGGGCGACGTATTACGACGCGCTGCTGCGCCCGGTGTTGGACCTCCAGTACGATCAGGCCAGCGTCGGCGAGACGCTGCGCTCGACCCGCACGGCCTATGACGCGGCGGGGCGTGTTGCCTTCCAGTCGATGCCGATCGCTGGTGCGGAGTCCAGCACCACCGGTACCCGCACCGAGTACGACGCGCTGGGCCGGGTGACGCGGGTGACACAGGACTCCGAGCATGGGCCGTTGCTCACGACGATCGAGTATCTGCCGGGCTTGCGGACGCGGGTGACCCGCCCGAAAGGTGCACAGACCACCACGTCTTATCTGGCGTTCGGTGTGCCGAGCACGGACTGGCCGGTGGTGATCCACGAGCCCGAAGGCCGGATCACGGAGATCACCCGCGACGTGTTCGGCAAGCCGACCTTGATCCGTCGTCGCAATGCCGATGGCTCGATCCAGTTGGATCGCCGCTACGTGTATGACGATCAACAGCGCTTGTGCAAACAGCTCGACCCGGAGACCGGGGCCACGGTCACCGACTACGACGCCAATGGCAATGTGGCGTGGCGGGTGAGCGGCTCGCCGTTGACGGCGAACCCCTGGTGCGATCGCGGTGACCAGCCGGCAGGCGACGTCACCCGTTTCAGCTACGACGCCCTGAACCGGGTGGTGCGGGAGGATCGCCCCGGCTCCGACGCGGATCTCCATACCGAGTACACCCCGGACGGTCTGGTCCGCAGGCGCTCGGCCGGTGACCATCACTGGTACTACGAATACAACCGCCTCCGGTTGCCGACCCGCGAGCGCCTCGAACACCTGTTCCAGGGCATGGTGTTCCCGTACCAGATCGACTGGCGCTACGACGCCCTGGGGCACCGTTCGGGCATGGTGATTGGCTCGACCGAGGTGGACTATTCGCCGAATGCCTTGGGCCAGCCGACGCGGGTGGGCGGCTTCGCGAGCGGGGCGCTCTACCATCCGGATGGTGCCTTGAGGAGCGTGACGCTGGGCAATGGCATCACCCGCACGTTCACGCAGAATGCGCGCGGCCTGCCGGAGCGCATCCGCGATGCCGGCGGGCAGGTAGTGCTGGATGAGACGGTTCGCTATGACGCCCACGGCAATCCGGTCCAGCAGCTCGACCATCTGGGTGCGGCACCCGGCGCCCGCCGCGACTTGCGCTACGACGCCCTCGATCGGCTGACGTATTCCCATGTCCATGGCCTGCATATCGAGACGTTCCAGTACGACGTGCTCGACAACATCCGGCGTCGGGACTTCTTCGACGGCGTGACAACGCGGACCGACACCTACAACTACGACGGCTTCAACCGCCTGCAAAGCATCAGCTCGCTGAACGGCGTTCAGGCTTTCGGCCACGACCCGCGGGGGAACATCAGCACGCGCCTGAACCTGGGGCACGCCTACAACAGCGCGAACCAGCTCGTGTCGATCTCGAGTGGCCACCGGTTCGAGTACGACGGTCATGGCCGACGGACCGTCAGCTGGAGGCCGGGCGGTGGCGGCAAGATGGACGTATACGACGCTGGCGGGGTGTTGCGGTACACGAGCGACAGCCGTTGGTCCGGGGCGGTGACCTATCTGCATTTGGGCAGGACCCTGGTGGCGGAGCGGTTCTTGCGCTGGGACGGTACCGGCGAGGAGCTCAGGTACGTCCACACCGATGTTCTGGGCAGCCCGGTGCTGCGTACCGACCGCTGGGGCAATGTGGTCGAGCGCGAGCGGTTCACGGCCTACGGCGAGCCGACCGACGGCAGCGTGCGCGAGGCGCTGGGCTTCACTGGTCACATGGAAGACCCGGCGCTGGGTCTGACCTACATGCAGCAGCGCTACTACGACCCCGCCATCGGACGGTTCCTGTCCGTTGATCCGGTGGGGCCGCTCGCCGATCCGCTGCAGCACTTCGGGAGGTACCACTATGCCAACAACAATCCGTATCGGTATACGGATCCGGATGGGAGAAATCCGCTAGCCGGTGCAGCAATTGGAGCTGGCTTGGATTTTGTAATCCAGGTTGCCGAAATTGGCATGGGTTCCCGCACTGAAATCGATGGTGGGAGCATCTTGGTATCGGCTGGATCTGGGGCTCTTGGTGTAGGACTTGCCGGAAAAGCTGGCAAGCTGGGAGAGCTACTTGTCGATGCAGCAATCAGTGCTGGTTCTACTGCGGCAAAAGGAGAAGAGGTTACAGCTCTGGGGGTGGCCGCTGATGTGGGGTTAGGTAAAGCTGGCAGTGCCGCAGCTGCAAAGAGCATTACTGAAACAGCAGCGCATAAAACCGCGCAGCGTCAAGCCGATCGACTTGAACGAGTTGGAAACAAACCAGGTGCTCGAACAGCACAGCAAGAGAGAGCCAAAGCCGCGGGGCCTGCACTTCAACAAAGCGTCGCTCAGAAATCTGCTCAAGCTGGTGTCGTCGCTTCCGGTGTTGGATCGGCAGGTGTTAGACAAGTCGAGCGCAAGCCCGATGAGAAGCGGCCATGATAGAAAATACTTTTCTTGTTGCTTTAATGGTGGTTTGCGCCTACTTTAACGCTTTGTTCTTGGCCAATCCAACGAGGGCATTTAGGAGTAGAGACAGCACGGGCATTGCAGTATTGATCGGCGCTTTGGTCGCTAACGCCGCATTGATATTTTTGCTGGACTTCGATCCTTTAATTACATTGATCGTTTGGTTGCCAGCGATAGCTGGCGTGCTAGCCAAGAAATTCTTTGCACGGCAGGCCTCTTAGGTCAGAGCTGCCTAGTCTCAGCTTCCAAGTGCAACGCCCTTACGTCAAGGTCAGGGCATGCCCAGAACGTACCAACACCTTTCCGCCGAGGAGCGCGGCGTGATCATGGGCGAGCAGCAGCCCTCCGTGCCAAGCTCGCCTGAGACAGGCTAGTCTCAGCTTCCAAGTGCAACGCCCTTACCTCAAGGTCAGGGCATGCCCAGAACGTATCAACACCTTTCCGCCGAGGAGCGCGGCGTGATCATGGCCGAGCAGCAGCGTGGCACCTCCAACGCCGGAATCGCGCGAATGCTGGGACGTTCGCCCCGCTACTGAAAGCGGGGGGACGTCGCGGCGAAGATCGGCTGCCGACCGGCAAATGCACAGCGGGACGCAGGCAAGCAAAGGGTGGAAAACGGCGATGAACCGGTTCGCGATACAGTACGACGACCGCCTCACCCTGACGCCGCGCTGGGCGGCACGCGGGCGGATGCAGAAAATCGCCGCACAGAAAGTTCAGACCATCCCTGATGCCCACTGCCATTGCTTCCGTGGAGCGACTCCCGCACCTGCTCACCCTCGACGGCCTGGGTGGGGATCGTATCCATGCCCTGCTGGATGCCGCCGAGGCTCTGCGGCCGCATGCGTTGGGTGGCACCGGCTTGCGGCAGGTGCTGGCCGGGCGCACGGTCTGCAATCTGTTCTTCGAGAGTTCCACGCGCACCCGCAGCAGTTTCCAGCTCGCCGCACAGCGACTGGGTGCCGATCTGCTCAACTTCGACGTGGCGGCTTCTTCGCTGAGCAAGGGCGAGAGCGCGCTGGACACCCTGCGCTCGCTGCGGGCGATGGGCGTCGAGGCCTTCGTCGTGCGCCATGCCGAGGACGGCGCGGTGGCCGCACTGGCCGCGGCGGCCGAGCCGGGCACGGCCCTGCTCAATGCCGGTGATGGCCGCAGCAACCACCCGACCCAGGGCCTGCTCGACCTGCTCACCATCCGCCAGCACAAGGGCGGCGATTTCTCGCGTCTGGCGGTGCTGATCGTCGGCGATGTGCGCCACTCGCGGGTGGCGCGCTCGGCCCTGCACGGCCTGCGGCAACTGGGTTGCCGCGACATTCGCGTCTGCGCTCCGGTCGGTCTGATGCCCGATGCGGCGGAGCTGGCCGGCTGCAGCCATGGCACCGCGCTCGACGCCATGCTCGAGGGTGTCGATGTGCTGATGGCCCTGCGCCTGCAACGCGAGCGCATGGAGGAAGGCCGGGTGCCCTCGGCGGCGGCCTACTTCAACGACTATGGCCTTGACGAGCGTCGCCTTGCGCTGGCTCGTCCCGGTGCCATCGTCCTGCATCCGGGGCCGATGAATCGCGGCGTCGAGATCGCCAGCGCGGTGGCGGATGGCCCGCAGTCCGCCGTGCTCGACCAGGTGGCCAACGGCGTTGCCGTGCGCATGGCCGTGCTCCGTCACCTGCTCGGCGCCTGAGCCGGCGCCGCGCTGGCCTTCAGTGCAGCAGGAACACGGTAGCGAGACCGAGGAAGGCGAGGAAGCCCATCACGTCGGTGACCGTGGTCAGGATGACCGCGCCGCCCACCGCCGGATCGACATTGAAGCGGCGCAGCAGCATCGGCACCAGCACGCCGGCCAACGCAGCGCAGCTGAGGTTGATGACCATCGCCGTGAAGATCACCAGAGCGATGCCGATGCTGTCGAACCAGAGCAAGGTGACCACGCCGACCACCGCGCCCAGCAGCACGCCGTTCATCACGGCGATGCGGATCTCCTTCCACACCAGGGTGCGCAGGTTGGCGCCCGAGACCTGGCCGAGTGCGATGCCGCGCACCATCAGCGCCAGCACCTGGGTGCCGGCGTTGCCGCCCATGCCGGCGACGATCGGCATCAGCACGGCGAGCGCCACGATCTCGGCCAGCGTCGCCTCGAAGCGGCCGACCACGCTGGCGGCGAGAAAGGCCGTGCAGAGGTTGATGCTGAGCCAGGTGAAACGGCCCTTGAAGGCGCGCAGCACCGGGCTGAACAGGCTTTCATCTTCGCTGACGCCGGCCGCCGAGAGCACCTGGTGGTCGGCCTGCTCGCGGATGATGTCGACCACATCGTCGATGGTGATGCGGCCGAGCAGCACGTTGTTCTCGTCCACCACCGGGGCCGAGATCCAGTCGTGGTCGGAGAACTGCCGCGCCACTTCGCCGGCCAGGGTATCGACCGGGATGGCCGGTTGCTCGCCGTCCATCAGGCGGTTCACCGCCGTGCCGGGATCGTGGGTGAGCAGCTGCGCCAGCGCGATCCGGCCGAGGTACTGGTGGCGGCGGCTGACGACGTAGAGATGATCGGTGTTGTCGGGCAGCTCGCCGCGCAGCCGCAGGAAGCGCAGCACCACATCGACGCTGACATCGGCGCGCACCGTCACCACATCGGGGTTCATCAGGCGGCCGGCGCTGTCCTCGGGGTAGGACAGCACCTGCTCGAGCCGCTCGCGATTTTCGCGGTCATCGACTTCAGCACTTCGTCGATGACCGTGTCGGGCAGATCCTCCATCAGCTCGGCGAGGTCGTCGATGTCGAGGTCCTCGACCGCGGCGACCAGTTCATCGGGGTCCATCGCCGCGATCAGGCCCTCGCGTACTTCGTCGTCGACGTGCAGCAGCACCTCGCCGTCGTCCTCGGGATCGACCAGGCCCCAGACCACCTCGCGCTTGGCCGGCGGCAGTGATTCCAGTAGGTTGCCGATCTCGGCCGCCGACAGCGTGTTGACCAGCCGGCGCACCGGGCCCAGACGTCCGCTGTCGAGCGACTCCGACAACATGCGCAGTTGGTGGGCGGTGCGTTCGTGGCGGGCGGCGTCGGTCACTGGCGGGTCCCGGCATCAAGGCGCGCGCATTATGGCCCCTGCGGCCGTGGCCGCCCAGCCGCGCTTGCGAAGGCACGGGTCGGTCGGCAGGCTGGTGTCCTATTTGCCCCGGAACGAGCCCCGCATGTCGCCACGCACCTTTGCCCTGCCTGCCCTTGCCCTGCTGCTCGCCGCCTGCGCGCCCGAGCCGGTGGTGCCGACCGCGCCGATGGCCATGGAGGGCGTGCGCCTCACGCTCGAAGCCCGGCCGCAGTCGCCGGTCTGCGATCCAGCCGAGCCTTACGTGGTGCGGGTGCGCTGGGAGGCGAAGGACTGGCCGGACCCGCGTTTCGATTTCCACTTGGAGCGCAGCGACGGCCAGCTCTGGGCGCGCCACAACAGCGCCAGTGGCGAACAGGACAGCGGTCCTTGGGCGCGTCCCGGTCTGTTTTTCGTGATGGTCGACCGTGAGACACGACGAGTTGCCGCCGCCACGCCGGTGCCGCCGCTCATCTGCCCGCCGGCCTGAACACCGGCAGTCGCGGCTACTGTATGGCGCCACGCTAGGCTGGGACGTGCCCGGATCAGCATCTCCGCCACGGAAGATCGGGACGCGCCCGGAGCAGCCCCCGCCGCGACAGGCCGGAGGGCCTGCGGCGGACTCGGGCCGGTAGCCGTGCGGCAAGCAAGCCGACGGGCCGACCGATGGGCGCATCCTTGGCGCCCTCGGTCGGTGCGCCCGTCCGGGGCGCACCCTGCGGGCCTGGCGTCTGATCACCGGGCTGGCCCTCGAATTCCGCCGCAAGCTCCCCAGCCTGCCTGGCGGGGTGCTTCGCGGTTGCGTCGGCAGGCGCGTGGGCAAGGCCTTATTCCGCGCTCCAGCAGGCCGGGACGTGCCCGGAGCTGCACCCACACCGCAGCAAGCCGTGAGCCCGGAGCAGTACCCCCGCACGACAGGCCGGGGCCCTGCGGCGGACTCGGGCCGGCTGCTGTGCGGCAAGAAAACCGACGGGCCGACCGAAGGGCGCATCCTTGGCGCCCTCGGTCGGTGCGCCCATCCGGGGCGCACCCTGCGGGCCTGCCGTCTGATCGTTGGGCTGGCCCTCGAAATCCGCCGCCGGCCCCCAGCCTGCCTGGCGGGGTGCTTCGTGGCTGCGGCGGTGATGGCGTGAGCGGCACGAAGTTCGTCTTCCGAAGCCATCTTCGCTTCATATCCTTCGGTGTATGCCCGTCAGCCAGCGCCGCGCCAGCGCGGCCTCGTGGACAGCGAAGCGAGCCATGGAAGGCGAGCGGCGGCGAATGCGGAGCGGGACGCGGAGCCTGAGCCGTCGCGTCCGCAGGTCGCGCGGCGGCAGGCGCGAGGTCAGGCGCTCCAAGTCTTTCACATTGACGGGGAACCGGGATCGTCCGACAGCCTGCTAGGCCGGCACGGCGCGTGCCAGCCAGGCCTCGATTTCGGCGCGTTCGCGGCGGCGCAGCCGGCCGAGATCGCAGTCGCCGATCGCCTCGCGCACCTCGAGCACCGCCGACGCGGGCACGCTGAAATCGCGCAGGCCGAGCGCCAGCAGCAGCGGCACGTCCTCGGGGCGGTTGGCCAGTTCACCGCAGACATGCAGCGGCAGCCCTGCGCTCCGGGCTTCGCTGAACAGCCGGTGCAAAAGCCGCAGCACCGCCGGATGACGCTCGCTGTAGAGGCCGCCCAGGGCCTCGTGGGTGCGGTCGGCGGCCAGCAGGTACTGCACCAGGTCGTTGGTGCCGATGGCGACGAAATCGATCAAGTCGCGGTGGTCGGCCAGGGTCAGGGCGGTCGCCGGCACCTCCAGCATGATGCCGAACGCCACCCGATCGCCGATCGCCACGCCTTCGTCGCGCAGACGGCCGGCCAGTCGCAGCAGGCGGGAGCGCATCGCGTCGGTTTCTTCGCGGGCGCTGACCATCGGCACCAGCACCCGCACCGGTCCGAAGGCCGAGGCCCGCAGCATGGCGCGCAGTTGTGCATCGAGCAGGCCGGGCCGTGACAGCGACAGCCGGACACCGCGCAGGCCGAGTGCGGGGTTGGGTTCGTTGCGCAATGCCAGCCCGCTGTCATCGGCCTTGTCGGCGCCCAGATCGAGGGTGCGCAGGGTCACCGGCCGGCCGGCCATGCCAAGCACAGCGTCGCGGTAAGCGAGGAACTGTTCCTCCTCGTCGGGCAGGCCGCTGCGACCCATGAACAGGAACTCGCTGCGGAACAGGCCGATACCGTCGGCGCCGGCGGCCAGCGCGGCGGCGATCTCCTCACGGCGTTCGCCATTGGCCTGCAGCCGGATCGCGGTGCCGTCGCGGGTCTGGGTGGGGGCTTGCCGCAGCCGCTCCAGCGCGCCGCGCTTGGCGACCAGCGAGGCTTGGCGCTCGTGGTAGCGCGCCAGATCGGCGGCTTCCGGCTCGACAATAAGTTGCCCGTCACGGCCGTCCAGCAGCAAAGCATCGCCATCGTTGATGTGCGCCAGCGCCTCGGCGCAACCCACCACCATCGGCAGGCCCAGGCCTCGGGCGATGATCGCGCTGTGCGAAAGCGGGCTGCCGGCGCGGGTGGCGACCGCCAGCAGTTGCTGCCGGCTCAGCTCGGCCAGTTCCGCCGGGGCGATGTCGTCGGCCACCAGGATTTCGCCGGCCAGACCGAGCCGGCCATCGTCCTCGCGCTCCTGCAGGGCGGCGTGGACCCGGCCGATCACATGGTCGAGATCGTCGAGCCGGGTGCGGAAATAGTCGTTGTCCATCGACCGGAACACCGCGGCGAGCCGGTCGCGTTGCAGCTTCAGCGCGTAGTCGGCGGTGTGGCGCTGATGGCGGACCAGATCGCGCAGGCCATCGACCAGTTCGGGATCGTCGAGGATCAGCACATGCAGGTCGATGAACTCGCCGACCTCGCGGGCGAGCTGGCCCTGCAGGCGGGCGCGCAGCGTGGCCAATTCGGCGCGGGCGATGGCCAGGGCGCGGTCGAGCCGTTGCAATTCGGCCTCGACCCGTTCGGCGGGGAGGGTCTGCGGGCTGAGTTGCAGCACCTGCGGTTGGCGGACACGGGCGCGACCGAGCGCCAGCCCGCGCGATGCACCCACGCCATGCAGCACGCGCCGCATCAGCTTTCCTCGTCGAAGCGTCGGGCGAACAGCGCCTCAGCGGCGGCCAGCGCCTCGTCCTCGTCGGGGCCATCGACGCGCAACAGCACCGAGCTGCCTTGTCCGGCGGCCAGCAGCAGCACGCCCATGATCGACTTGGCGTTGACCTCGCGGCCGCCGGCCTTCAGCGTGGCCTGGGCCCGGTAGTCGGCGAGCAGCCGGACCAGTTTGGCGGAGGCTCGGGCGTGCAGACCGAGGCGGTTGACGACGGTGATCTCGCGCTCAAGCATCGTCCAGCACCACGCCGTTGCGGGCACCGTTGGCGGCAGTGCGGGCCAGTTCGTCAAGGCTCTGCTCGCCGTAGTTCATCACCCGCAGCAGCATCGGCAGCGAGAGCCCGGCGACCCGTCGGCAGGGCTGGGCGATCCGCACCAGCTGCAGGGCCAACCGGGCCGGTGAAGCGCCGTAGACGTCGGTCAGCAGCAGCGCGCCGTCCTCGCTCTGGACCCGCCGCAGCGCGGCGCTGGCGGCCGGCAGCAGGGTGGCGGGGTCGGCCTCGAAAGGCAGTTCGAAGGCGGCGGCCGGCAACGGCAGCGTGCCGAGCAGGCGGGTGGCGGTGTCGAGCAGGGCGCTGCCGACGCCGGGGTGGGTCACGAGGAGGATGCCAACGGCCATGCCGGCAACCTTAGCAAACCCGGGTTCCGTTCCCGCATCGCGGCGTGCTCAGTCGAGCTCGCGGTGATAGGTGTGCGCGTCCTCGTGACCGGCAGCGCGGAAGCCGGCGGCCAGAGTCTCGGCGAGGTAGACCGAGCGGTGCCGCCCGCCGGTGCAGCCGAAGGCCACCGAGAGGTAGCTGCGCTGGCTCGCGCGGAAGCCGGGCAGCGAGTGTTCAAGCACGCCGCGCACCATCGCGGCGTAGCCCTGCATCTCGGCGTGCCCGGCGAACCAGGCCTGGATCGCGGCGTCGCGGCCGCTCAGCGGCCGCAGCACCGGGTCCCAGTGCGGGTTGGGCAGGCCGCGGGCATCGAAGACGAAATCGGCATCGACCGGCAGGCCGCGCTTGTAGGCGAAGCTCTCGAACAGCAGGGTCAGCCCCGGCGTCTGACCGGATTCCAGCTCGGTCAAAACGTGCTTGCGTAACTGGTGGACGTTCATCGCCGAGGTGTCGACCCGGTGATCGGCCAGCACGCGCACCGGTCGCAGCACCTGGCGCTCCAGGGCGATGGCGTCCGGCAGGGCGAGGCCGAGCGAGGCCAGCGGATGACGGCGGCGGGTGTCGGAATAGCGTTTGATCAGCACCTCGTCGCTGGCATCGAGAAAGACCAGCCGGTACTGGTGGCCGCGTTCGCCGACCGCCGAAAGCCAATGGCCGATCTCGCCGAGGTCGGCATGCCGGTTGCGGACATCGATGCCCACGGCCAGCCGTTGCGGGCCGTGGCCGACGCTGTCGACGAAGGCCGGCAGCAGGTCGGCGGGCAGGTTGTCGACGCAGTAGCAGCCGAGGTCTTCGAGCGTGCGCAGGGCGACGGTCTTGCCGGCGCCGGAAAGCCCCGAGACGACGGTCAGGGATCGGCTCATGGCGGGCTCCGGTCGAGCAGGGCGGAATGGCGAGCGAGGAAGGCCGCCGCCGGGTCCTCGCCCTTGGCGCGCAGGATGTGCAGACGGGCAGCGGCCTCGGTGAGCACGGCGAGGTTGCGGCCCGGCGCCACCGACAGATCGAACACCGGCACGTCGAGCCCGAGCACCGGGCGGGCGGCGGTCTCGCCGGTCAGCCGGGCCAGACCTTCGGGGTCGTTGCTGTCGCCGGGACGCACCAGGTGGACGATCAGCCGCAGGTATTTGTTCCGCTTCACCGCGGTGTCGCCGAACATCTGGCGGATGTTCATGATGCCCAAGCCCCGCACTTCGAGCAGGTCCTGCAGCAGTTCGGGGCAGCTGCCATCGAGCACGTCCGGGGCGATCTGGGTGAACTCCGGCGCGTCGTCGGCGACCAGCCGATGGCCGCGGTTGAGCAGTTCCAGCGCCAGTTCGCTCTTGCCCAGCCCGGACTCACCGGTGATCAGCACGCCGATCGAGTAGATCTCCATGAACACGCCGTGCAGGGTGATGCGCGGCGCCAGCGCCCGGGCCAGGATGTACTGCAATTGCGAGAGCAGTTCGTGGCCGGCCTGCGCCGAGCTCCACAGCGGCGTGTTCGATTCGGTGGCGATGTCGCGCAGATCGGCCGGGCAGCCCTGATCGCGGGTGACGAGCAGGGCGAGCGGGCGGAAACCGACGATCTTCTGCAGGGTTTCCCAGCGCTGCCGGGCATCCAGCGAATCCAGCCAGGCCAGTTCCTCGCGGCCGAGGATCTGCACCGTGTTGGGGTGGATGACGTTGAGGTAGCCGACCAGCGAAAGCCGCCGGCTGTACTGCTCGCCGGCCTCGATGGCGCGGTCGCCGCCGGCCTGACCGGTCAGCCAGCGCAGTTCAAGCCGTTCGCGTTGCTGCTCGAACAGCTCGCGGGCACTGAGCAGGCGACGGGGCATGGTGCTTGGCTCAGCCTGCCGCTGGACCGGGCCGCCACTCGGCCAGCAGGCGGTAGAGCACCTCGCTGTCGGCGGCGTCGCGCAGGCGTTGGCGGAAGGCGGCGTTGCCGAACATCTCGGCGAGCTGGCCGAGCAGCACGAGGTGCTGCTGGGTGAAATGCTCGGGCACCGCCAGGGCGAACAGCAGATCGACCGGCTGGCCATCCGGCGCGCCAAAATCGATGGCCTCGGTGAGCCGCACAAAAGCCCCGCTCGCCGTCACCAGGCCGGGGCTGCGACCGTGCGGGATGGCCACGCCATGGCCCAAGGCGGTGCTGCCCAGACGCTCGCGCTGGCAGAGGCTGTCGAAGATCAGCCGTTCACGCCCGGCATCGCCCTCGGCGAGCAGCTGGGCCAATGTTTCCAGCAGGCGCTTCTTGCCGGGAGGTTTGGCCCCCGCGACGACGCGCGCGGGAGCCAGCAGGTCGAGCAGGTGCATGGAGGCGGGGACTCAGCCGAAATCGCCGGAGCGGGCGGGCGATTCGCCGCGATGGTGGTCGGTGATCCGCTCTTTTTCCTTGATCAGCATACGGTCGAGCTTGTCGACCAGCAGGTCGATCGCCGAGTACATGTCGGCGGCCTCGGCTTCGGCGTGCAGGGTCTTGCCGCGCGGCGAGAGGGTGGCTTCGGCGCGGTGCTGCAGGCGATCGACGGCGAGCAGCAGGCGCAGTTCGAGATGGTGGTCGAAATGGCGGACGAGCCGCTCCAGCTTGGCGGTGGCGAAATCCTTCAGGGCCGGGGTGATTTCGATTTGGTGACCACTCACTTCAAGGCGCATGGGGCGCTTACTCCTGCGGGGGACGGACAAAAACCAAGCCTGCCCAGCATACGCCGGAGCGGGGTGGGGCGAAGTGGATGCCGGTCAAATTCCGCAGGCCGTGCCGCCGGGACGCGGGTTCAGCGCTGGCCGCGTTCCGCCGCCGAGGGCAGGCCCAGCCGCTCGCGGTACTTGGTGACGGTGCGCCGGGCCACGGCGATGCCCTCGGCCTGCAGCCGGTCGGCCAGGGCCTGATCCGAGAGCGGCTGCCCGGCTGTCTCGGCGGCGATTAGCCGGCGCAGATGCGCCTGCACCGCCGTCGCGCTGGTGCCCTCGCCGGTACCGAGGCCGGCACCGAAGAAATGCTTGAACTCGAAGGTGCCGCGCGGGGTCCGCAGGTACTTGCGGCGGGTGGCGCGTGACACGGTCGATTCGTGCAGGCCGAGCGGTTCGGCCAGTTCGCGCAGGGTGAGCGGGCGCATGGCCACCGGTCCGTGCTCGAGGAAGCCGGCCTGAGCCGCGACGATGGCCTGGGCGACGCGGCGCAGGGTCTCGCTGCGCTGTTCGAGCGCCCGGAGCAGCCAGCGCGCCTCCTGCAACTGATCGCGCAGGTAGCTGTCGTCCTCGTCGCGGCAATGGCCGATCAGCGCGGTGTAGTGCGGATTGAGGGCGAGCCGCGGGGAGTGCGCCATACGCACCACCCAGCGGCCGCCGAGGCGCTGCGCGATCGCGTCCGGCTGGATGTATTCGGTGCGGTTCACGGCGAAGCGTGCGCCGGGTCGCGGGTCGAGCCGGCGGATCAGGGCGAGCGCCGGGCTCAGTGTTGCCGAGGTTTCGCCGAGCAGGGCGGCAAGCCGTTCCGGCGTGTGCCGGGCGACGGCATCGAGATGGGCCTCGACCAGTCGGACGGCCAAGGTCCAACCGGGGGTGGCCGGATCGAAGGCGGCCAGTTGCAGGCGCAGGCATCCGGCGAGGTCGCTGGCGCCACAGCCGATTGGATCGCAGGCCTGCAGCAGGTGCAGCACCGGCCGCAGGGTGTCGGCGCTGGCCGCGGGCAGGGTGGCGGCGATCGCCGCGAGTGGCTCGCGCAGGTAGCCGTCCTCGTCGAGCGCATCGACCAGCACGTAGGCGGCCAGCCATTCGTGGGGGCGGCGCAGGACCAGGCGCAGTTGCCCGAGCAGGTGCTCCTGCAAGCCGGCCTCGGCGGCCGCCCATTCCTGCAGGTCACTGCGCTGCGCCGTGGCCTCCCGGTCGTCCCCGTCCGGTGCGGCGCTGTCCTCCGCCGGGGCGGGGGCCTCCGGTTCGTCGGAAACCTCCGGATCAGCGGTATCGTCGCCAGCATCGGCGCGGGCAGCGGGGGCCTCGTCGAGCTCGAGCAGCGGGTTGGATTCGGCCGCCTCGCGCAGCGCCGCCTCCAGCTCCGGCTGCGAGAGTTGCAGCAGGCGCAGGGCCTGCTGCAGCTGCGGGCTCAAGGCCAGTGTCGTGGCCTGTTTCGCCTGCAGCGTGGGTTTCATCGCCATGGCTACATCGTGAAGCCGGCGCCGAGGTAGACCCGGCGCACGTCCGGGTTCATCAGCACCTCGGCCGGCGTCCCCTGGGCCAGCACGCTGCCGGCATTGAGGATGTAGGCGCGGTCGCAGATGCCGAGCGTCTCGCGCACGTTGTGGTCGGTGATCAGCACACCGATGCCGCGCTGCTTGAGGTGGCGGATGATGCCCTGGATCTCGCCGACCGAAATCGGATCGACGCCGGCGAAGGGCTCGTCGAGCAGCATGAAGCGCGGCTTGGTGGCCAGCGCGCGGGCGATCTCGATGCGCCGGCGCTCGCCGCCGGAAAGGCTCTCGCCGGGCTGGTCGGCGACATGGGCGATGTGCAGTTCGTCGAGCAGCTGGCCCAGTTCCGCCTCGCGCTGCGCCGGGGCCAGGTCGCTGCGCAGTTCCAGGGCGGCGCGCACGTTGTCGGCGGCCGAGAGGCTGCGGAACACGCTGGCCTCCTGCGGCAGGTAGCCGACCCCACGGCGGGCGCGCAGGTGCATGGGCAGGGCGGTGATGTCGGCCTCGTCGAGCAGGATGCGGCCACCGTCGCAGGGCACCAGACCGACCACCATGTAGAAGCAGGTGGTCTTGCCGGCGCCGTTGGGGCCGAGCAGACCGACCACTTCGCCGGGGTGCAACTCGAAACTGAAATCGCGGACGACCTCGCGCTTCTTGTAGCGCTTGGTCAGGGCATGCGCCGAGAGCATCAGGGCCGGGTCGCCGTGGTCCGGGGCTGGATCGTCATCCGGATCCGGTTGCCGTCACCGCCGCTGTCGATGGCGCCGGTGTCGAGGTTGTAACGGATGGTTTCGGCCTCCAGGGTGCCGCGCGGCTGGGTCACCGAGGCCTGGCCGCTGAGCAGCAGGGTCTCCGCGCCGGGCGTGTAGATGACGCGGCTGGCGCGCGCATCGACCGGTTCGCCGGCCTCGGTGAGTTGCGCCATCCGCACCGGCTGGCCATCGAGAACGATCCGGGCGATCTCGCCCTCGCTGCGTTCGACCGTGGCGCGGTCGGCGGCGATGTTGAGGCTGCCCTGGCGGATCACGACGTTGCCGGTCAGCACCAGGGTGTCGTTCTCGCCCAGACCGCCGCTCTGGCGGTCGGCCTGAACCGCCATCGGCTGCTCGCGGTCGACCGTGCGGGCCTCAGCGCCGCTCGCCAGCAGGATCGCCACCAGCACGGCGGGGATAGAACATCGCATCGACATCGGCCAGCAACTCGTAGGTTTGGGCTTCGAGATCGACCTCCAGCCCGGTGCCGCGGAGTATAGAGCGGCCTTGGACGATGGTCACCGCGGCGTCGGTGCGGGCGCGGTCGTCCTCGGGGAACACGCTCAGGTGGTCGGTGCTGAAGCGCACCGCCTCGCCGTGGCGGTTGGGCGGGCCATCGACCTCGACGCCGTCCAGCAGGCGCACTTCCCGGTGGTCCGGTCCGACCCAGGCCGAGCCGGAGCGGGCCTCCCAGCGCTGGCCCGGCTGCCGGGCCGGAAAACCGAAACGCGGGGCCGTGAGCAGGGTGGCGGCGGCCTCGCCGTCGCGTTCCAGCAGCGGACCGATCACGGTGAAGCCTTCGCTGCCGTCCTGCCGCAGCGCGCTCATCTCGAAACCCTCCAGCCGGTAGTCGGCGCGCAGGTCCGCCAAGGGCGGCGCGGGCGGTTCGCGCAAGGCCCAGAGCGCCAGCCCACTGGCGAGCGCGCCGGCACCCAGCAGCAGGCCGAGGACGGTGCGGTTCATGGCAGGTAGGTCGCCAGCACGGCCTCGGTCCGGCCCTGGGCAGCCAGCAGCAGGTCGCAGAATTCGCGTGCCGCCCCGCGGCCACCGCCGGCCCGGCTGCACCAGTGTGCACGCGCCAGCACCCAGGGGTGGGCATCGGCCGGTGCGGCGGCCAGACCGGCCACCGCCATGGCGCCGAGATCGACCAGATCGTCGCCCATCATCGCTGCGTGCTCGGGGCCGAAGCCGTGGCGGGCGCAGAGCTCGAGCAGCAGGGCGCGCTTGTCATCGACACCGACGTGGACCTCGGACAGGCGCAGTTCGCGGCCGCGCGCCTCGGCCACGGCGCTGCGTCGCGCCGTGACCAGGGCCACGCGGATACCCTGCGCCTCGAGCAGGCGCAGCCCCAGGCCGTCGTGGATGTGGAAGGCCTTGCTCTCGCGGCCCTCGGCGTCGAGCCAGAGCCGGCCGTCGGTCAGGGTGCCATCGACATCGAAGCAGGCGAGCCGGATACCGGCGGCATGGGCGCGCACGGCGTCCGCGCTTGCGGGGGGCGTGTTCATGGTTCAGACCACCCGCGCCCGCAGCAGATCGATGAAGTTCAACGCACCGAGCACGCGGCGCTCGGCATCGACCACCACCAGGGCATTGATCTTGTGGGCCTCCATCGCGTGCACGGCGGCGCTGGCCAGTTCGTCGGGGCCGATGGTCTTGGGCGAGCGGCCCATCACCTGCCAGACCGCATCGCGGCGGACATCGAGCTTGGCGTTGTCGAGGGCGCGGCGCAGGTCGCCGTCGGTGAACACGCCGGTCAGACGGTCGTCGGCGTCGACCACCGCGGTCATGCCGAGCCGGCCCCGGCTCATCACGACCAGTGCCTCGGCGATGCTGGCCTCGGGGCGCACCCGCGGCACCGCCTCGCCGGCGTGCATCACGTCGCGGATGGTCAGCAGCAGGCGGCGACCGAGCGCGCCGGCCGGATGCGAGCGGGCGAAGTCCTCCGGCGTGAAGCCACGGGCCTCCAGTACCGCCACCGCGAGCGCATCGCCGAGGGCCAGCGAGGCGGTGGTGCTGGTGGTCGGCGCGAGGTTGTGCGGGCAGGCCTCGGAGGGCACCGAGACGTCGAGGTGCAGGTCGGCCAGAGCGGCCAGGGTCGAGCCGGGCCGGCCGGTCATGGCCAGCAGCGGCACGTCCAGCCGCTTGAGCGCCGGCACGATGGTGAGGATCTCATCGCTCTCGCCGGAGTACGACAACGCCAACACCAAATCGCGCCCGGTGACCATGCCGAGGTCGCCGTGGCTGGCTTCGCCGGGGTGCAGGTAGAAGGCCGGCGTGCCGGTGGAGGCGAGGGTGGCGGCGATCTTGCGGGCGATGTGCCCGGATTTGCCCATGCCGGTGCAGACCACCCGGCCGCGGCAGGCCAGCAGCAGCTCGCAGGCCCGCCCGAAGTCGGCGCCGATCCGTGATTCCAGCGCCGACAGGGCTTCGGTCTCCTGACGGATGACGCGGCGGCCGGTCAGGGCGGGGTCCGGGCGCGGCGCGTTCGGGGCCGGTTGGGCGCTCATGAGCAGCCTTGCAGGTACAATGGGCGTCCTAGTCTACGGCAGCGCCCGCGCTGCTCCTTGCCTCCCCCATGAATGCAGATTTCGTGCGCCGGCTCATCGAAGCCGGCCTGCCCGGTGCCCGGGTCCACGTCGAAGGCGCCGACGGCGTGCACTTCGAGGCCACCATCGTCAGCGAAGCCTTCGCCGGCAAGCTGCCCCTCGCCCGCCACCGCATGGTCTACGCCACCCTGGGCGAACGCATGGGCGGCGAAATCCACGCGCTGGCCTTGCGTACCCTGACGCCCGCCGAAGCGGAGCGCGGCTGATGGCCAAGATCGTCATCGCCGGCGGCGAGGTGCTGAACGGCGAGGTGCAGATCTCCGGTGCCAAGAACGCGGTACTGCCCATCCTCTGCGCCACCCTGCTGGCCGACAGTGCCGTCGAGATCGGCAACGTGCCGCACCTGCACGACGTCACCACGACCATGGAGCTGCTGGGCGAAATGGGCGTGCAGCTGGTGGTCGACGAGAAACTCTCGATCACCGCCGACCCGCGCCATGTCAACAACACGGTGGCGCCCTACGAACTGGTCAAGACCATGCGCGCCTCGATCCTGGTGCTGGGGCCGCTGCTGGCGCGCTTCGGCCACGCCCAGGTCGCCCTGCCGGGCGGCTGCGCGATCGGCTCGCGTCCGGTCGACCAGCACATCCGCGGTCTGCAGGCGCTGGGCGCCGAGGTGCTGGTGGAGGGCGGCTTCATCAAGGCCACGGCGAAGCGCCTGAAAGGCGCGCGCTACGTCTTCGACATGGTCACCGTCACCGGCACCGAGAACGTGATGATGGCCGCCACGCTGGCCAAAGGCACCACGGTGCTGGAGAACTGCGCGCAGGAACCGGAGGTGGTCGATCTCGCCCACTGCCTCAACGCTCTGGGTGCGCATGTTGAAGGCGCCGGCAGCAACCGCATTATCATCCACGGCGTCGACCGCCTGCACGGCGGCCGTTACGACGTGCTGCCCGACCGCATCGAGACCGGCACTTTCCTGGTCGCCGGGGCGATGACCGGCGGTCGCGTGCTGGCGCGCCGCACCCGCGCCGACATCATGGACGCCGTGCTGGCCAAACTCGAGGAGGCCGGTGCCCACATCAACACCGGCAGCGATTTCATCGAACTCGACATGCGCGGCCAGCGCCCGAAGTCGGTGAGCCTGACCACCGCGCCCTACCCGGCCTTTCCGACCGACATGCAGGCGCAGTTCGCGGCGATGAACACGATCGCCGAGGGTGTCGGCGTGATCACCGAGACGATCTTCGAGAACCGCTTCATGCACTTGAACGAGCTGACGCGCCTGGGCGCCGATGTCCGCATCGAAGGCAACACCGCGATCATCCGCGGCGTGCCGCGCATGACCGGCGCGCCGATCATGGCCACCGACCTGCGTGCCTCGGCCTCGCTGGTGCTGGCCGGCCTGGTCGCCGAGGGCGAGACCACGGTCGACCGCATTTACCACATCGATCGCGGCTACGAGAACATCGAAGAGAAGCTTGGCGGCCTGGGTGCGCGCATCCGCCGGTTGCCGGGCTGACGCATGCAACGGGTTGGCGAAGACATCCTCGTCGCGCTGCGGCAAGCCGCGGTGGCCGAGCCCCCGCCCAGCGTGGGCGAGGTGCTGGCCGGCGGCGGCGTTTCGGCTTTCGCGGTGGCCCTGATCGTGCTCTGCCTGCCGTTTCTGCAACCGATCTCGCTGGGACCGCTTTCGACCATCGGCGGTCTGGCCCTGGCCACCTTGGGCTGGCAGCTCGCCCGCGGCGATGCCCGGCCCTGGCTGCCGGTCACGCTGGCCAACGCCCGGCTCGACCGGGCGCAGTGGGTGCAACTCGCCGATTCGGCCGACAAGGTGCTGGCCTGGGCCGGCCATGTGGTGCGGCCGAGGCTCAGCGGCTGGACCCGCGGTCGGCGTGGCCGGCGCACCGCCGGCGCGCTCATCATCACGGCCGGGCTGATGCTGGCGGTGCCGGTCGCCGGCATCCCCTTCAACAACACCCTGCCGGCGCTGGCCATCGTCTGTGCGGCCTTCGCCCTGCTGGGCGAAGACGGTTGGATGTTCTTCTTCGCGGTGGGCTGGTTGATCGCTACCGTGGCCTATTTCGTGCTGCTGTTCCAGGTGTTCGTGGCGATGTTCACCACGCTCTGGAGCCTGCTGCTGCTCTGGCCGGTGCTGCTGGCGCTGGCACGGATCGGTGCCGGCAGCGTGGGCGCCTGAGCGCGCCGGATCAGCTGCCCAGCCTGCGCATCTCCAGCACTTCGCCATCGTCCTCGCGCTGTTCGATGCGCAGGGGCAGGTGTGGAGGGCGGCTGTCCAGCCACAGCCGGGTGGAGCGGCCTTCGGGTGATTCGCGGATCATTTCGACCGGGATGGCCTGAACGCCCGACAGACCCGGCACTGCCGCAGGGCTGCCGATCCGCCAGGTCTGCGCTTCCACCTGACGCCGGCCCGCCACCTGCAGCACCTGGTCGCCGCGTCGGCCCTGCGCCACCGCCTGCATCAGCGCGACGGTCAGCAGTTGCCGATCCACCACGCCGGCCACGAACGGCGCCTCGGCGGTGTTCTCGCGGTCGCGCAGGCGGATCAGGGCCGTGGCAGGATCAACCCGCACCTCGCGTTCACGGCGGTTCACGCCGGTCGACTGGACGTAGCGGTAATGCCGGGTTTCCGGTTGGCCGCTGGCGTTCCAGACGAAGCGTGAACTCTCCTCGATGCGCAGGCCGAGCACCCGGGCCAGGCCACGGGTGCCGACGGTGCGGTTCTCGAAACGCCAGCCCTCGCCGCCGCTGGTGAGGCGCAGGCGGGTTTCACCCAGCACATCGCCGTTGCGGCGCAGTTCGTAGCGGGCCTCGAAAGGCGCGACCGGTGCGGCGGCAGCCAGCACACTGCCGGCGCTGGACAGGATGGCCAGCAACATGACGGCGGCCAGGTTCGGGCGGTGGGCTGCGTTCATGGGTTTTCCTGCGTTGGTTGAGCGGGCAGGCCGAGACGGTCGTCGGCACCGAGTTGCAGCGGCGCGGTGAGTACCTTGCCCTGCCAGTGGATGGCATCGAGGCCGAGCCGCAGCTCGCCGCTCGCGATCGCCGCCACCGTGGCCACCAGCAGCGGGTGCTCGCGCTGCCGCACGCGGGCGGCGAGGGCTTCAGCGCTGTCGTCGGCGAGCACCGGCACCCGTGCCCGCGCCAGCAGCGGGCCGGCGTCGAGCTCGGGGACGACCACATGCACGCTGGCGCCGTGTTCGGCATCGCCGGCCTCGAGCACGCGCTGGTGCGTGTGCAGGCCGGGGTGGCGCGGCAGCAGGGAGGGGTGCAGGTTGATCATGCAGTGGGGGAATCGTTCGATCGCGGCCGGGCCGATGATGCGCAGGTATCCGGCACAGACGATGAGGTCGGGCTGAACGGCGGTGACGGCATCGAACATGGCCGCGTCGAAGGCCTCGCGCGTTGCGACGCTGTTCGACTTCATTGCCCAGGTTGGGATGCCGGCTGCGCGGGCCCGTGCCACGGCGCCGCAATCGGGCTTGTCGCTGAACACGCCGACCACTTCGCCATCGATGCGGCCGTCGGCGCAGGCCGCCAACAGGGCCGCAAGGTTGCTGCCCTGGCCCGAGGCCAGCACCGCAAGGCGCAGGCTCATGCGTTGTCGGCCGAGCGCAGGCCCGTGCTCAAGCGATCCGCACGCGCCCGTGGGCGCTGTCGCCGGCGCGCTTCACCACCCGGCCGATCGGGCGCGGCGGCAGGCCGGCCGCCGCGAGCGGGGCCGAGAGTGCGGCGATCGAGGCTTCCGGCACCACCAGCACGAAACCGATGCCGCAGTTGAAGGTGCGCCACATCTCGGCATCGGCGATGGCGCCCTCGCGTTGCAGCCAGTCGAACACCGGCGGCAGCACAATCGTCGAGGCCTCGATGTCGAGGCCGAGGCCGTCCGGCACGACGCGGATGATGTTCTCGGTGAGCCCGCCACCGGTGATGTGGGCCATGCCGTGGATCGGCGAATCCGCCCCCGGGAAGGCCTGCAGCAGCGCCAGGATTGGCTTGACGTAAAGCTGGGTCGGGGCCATCAGCGCGTCGAGCAGCGGCACGCCGCCAAGCCGCACGTCGAGGCCGCCCTTCGCCGCATCGAAGCCGGCGCGCGCCAGCACCCGGCGGATCAGCGAGTAGCCGTTGCTGTGCGGGCCGGAGGAGGGCAGGGCGAGCAGCACATCGCCCTCGCGCACGCGGCTGCCATCGCGCAGTTCGCTCTTCTCGACCGCGGCCACGCAGAAACCGGCCAGATCGTACTCGCCCGGCGCGTACATGTCGGGCATCTCGGCGGTCTCGCCACCGATCAGCGCGCAGCCGGAGAGCTCGCAGCCGCGGGCGATGCCGCCGATCACCGCGACGGCGGTGTCGATGTGCAGCTTGCCGGTGGCGAAGTAGTCGAGGAAGAACAGCGGCTCGGCGCCCTGCACCAGCACGTCGTTGACGCACATGGCGACCAGATCGATGCCGATCGTGTCGTGGCGGCCCAGCTGCTGGGCGAGCTTGAGCTTGGTGCCGACGCCGTCGGTGCCGGAGACCAGCACCGGCTCGCGGTACTTGCCGGAAAGATCGAACAGCGCGCCGAAACCGCCCAGGCCACCCATCACCTCGGGGCGGAAGCTGCGCTTGACCAGCGGTTTGATGCGCTCGACGAGGGCATTGCCGGCATCGATATCGACGCCGGCCTCGCGGTAGGTCAGGGGCGTCGGGGGGTTCACGGCGGGCGACCTTCGGGCGTCAGGCGAAGCCCGCATTCTAACAGTCGAGGTCGCCCCGACCGCCCGGCGTTGGACGGCCTTGGCACCACTGCGGCACCATGGCGCTCCTCTGGAGGAGATCGAAGCGAATGCGCCTGCGTCTGGCCGGCCTCTGCCTGGCCCTCTTGTCTGCCTTGGCGCTCCCGGTGCGCGCCGTCGAACCGCTCGTGGCCGATCCGGCCGCGGCGGTGGTGACGCGCGAGGAGGCCTGGTACACCGCCGAGGTGCCGGTTGCCTCGCAGGACCTCCGTGAACGCGAAGCCGCCCTCGGGCGTGCCCTGGCCCAGGTGCTGGTGCGGGTCACCGGCAGCCTCGATGCCCCCAGCCACCCGGTGCTGCTGCGTGCCCAGCGCCAAGCCGAGGGTCTGCTGCTGGCTTCGGAGTACCGCAGCGTCGAGGAGCGGGCCGGTGGCCTGCCAACCCAGCGCCAGATGCTGGCCGCCAGCTTCGATCCCGAGGCGGTCGATGCCCTGGTGATGGCCGCGGGCCTGCCGCTTTGGCAGGGGGTCCGCCCGCAGCCCCTGCTCTGGCTGGCCATCGACGATGGCGGTGGTGCCGGCCCGAGGCTGGTTGCCGCCGCCCAGCTCAATGCGGTGCGGCCGCTCGCCCAGCGCGGTCTGGATCGCGGCCTGCGGCTCTTGCTGCCGACCGGCAACAGTGTCGAACAGCAGGCCGTCGATCGCGTCTGGACGCTCGATCTTGCTGCACTCACCCCGCTGTCGGCGCTGTACAGCGCGCCGGTCGTGCTGCTGGGTCGGATCGGTCGCAGCGCCAACGGCTGGAGTGCCGAATGGTTGCTCGCCAAAAACGGTGTCGAGCGCCATCGCTGGCGTTTCGAGGACGCCAACCCGCAACGGGTGATCGCCTCCGGTGCCGATCCGATGGCCGATCATCTCGCCGCGGCGATGGCCACACGGATGCCGGTGGGTCAGCCGGAGGTGCTCGTCGCCTCGGTCAGCGGCCTGCGTTCGAGCGCGGACTGGCTGACGCTCGCCGCCTACCTGCAGAGCCTGCCGGTCCTGCGCGAGCACGAGGTGCTGGACGCGCGTGCCGAAGGCCTCCGTCTGCGCCTTGATCTGGCCGTCGATCGTGCCCGCTTCGAAGCCTTGCTGGCCGGTGGTTCGGTGCTGGCGGTCGAGCCGGTCGCCGCTGGCGAGCCTCCGCGCTACCGGTTCCGGCCCTGAAGATGAGCACGATGGACTCGCCCCTGCTCTGGTTGCGCCCTTGGCTGTGGTTCGCCGCCGTGCTGGTGCTTGGTCTGCTGCTCTGGCTGCTGGCGCCGGTGTTGACGCCGTTTGCCATCGCCGCCCTGCTGGCCTGGATGGCCGACCCGCTGGTGCAGCGGTTGGAGCGCAGTGGCCGCTCGCGAACGGTGGCCGCCAGCCTGGTTTTCCTGCTGATGAGTGCGGTGGTGGTGCTGGCCCTGCTGCTGCTGCTGCCCATGCTGCAATCGCAATTGCGGCGGGCGGTCGAGTGGCTGCCCCAGCTCGCCGCCTGGGCCACCGGGGTGGCCCTGCCCTGGCTGCAGGCACGCACCGGCCTCGCCTTGGCGGGTGGCGTCGACGCCGCCGGACTCACCGAACTGCTGAAAGGCCATTGGCAGGCGGCTGGCGGCATTGCCGCGCAGATCGTCACCGGCCTGTCGCGTTCCGGTCTGGCGGTGGTGGGTTTCGTCGTCAACCTGCTGCTGGTGCCGTTCGTGACCTTCTACTTCCTGCGCGACTGGCGGCGCATGCTGAGCCATCTGCACGGCCTGCTGCCGCGTCCGCTGGAGCCCACCGTGGTCAGCCTGGCCCGCGAATCGGACGCCGTGCTGGGTGCTTTCCTGCGCGGGCAGATGACGGTGATGGTCTGCCTCGGCCTGATCTACGGCTTCGGGCTCAGTTTGGCCGGCCTCGATCTCGGCTTCCTGATCGGGATGGTGGCCGGTCTGCTCAGTTTCGTGCCCTACCTCGGGGCCACGATCGGCGTGGTCGCCGCCGTCATCGCCACCCTGGTCGAGCACGGCGATCTGTTCCATCTGGTGCTGGTGGTGGCGGTCTTCAGTGTCGGCCAGGTGATCGAGAGCTACTTTTTGACGCCCTGGCTGGTCGGCGACCGGATCGGCCTGCATCCGGTGGCGGTGGTCTTCGCGATCATGGCCGGCGGCACGCTGTTCGGTTTTCTCGGCGTGCTGCTGGCCCTGCCGGTGGCGGCAGTGGTGATGGTGCTCGGCCGCTACGCGCATGGTCGTTACCTGCAGAGCCTGCTCTACCGGATCGATCGCGACGGCGAGGGCCAGGCCGAAGGCCCCATTGCTGGCGATGTGGCCGGCGACGGCGACGTCGCTCGGCCGCCCGCGGCGGCCGGGGGTTTGCCCCCGGCATGAGGGCCCAGCTTCCGCTGGCGCTGCCGGTGGGGCCGGACCAGCGCTTCGACCTGTTCGTCGGCCACGACTGGGCGGTGGATGCCCTGCGGCGCAGCGCGCTTGGCGAAGATCCGGCCACCTTGCTGGTCGAGGGCGGCGCGGGCAGCGGCAAGACCCATCTGCTGCTGGCTGCCTGCCGGGCCGCACACGAGGCCGGGCGACGCGCCCGCTACCTGCCCCTGCCGGCCTTCGCAGGCGGGCTGGATGCCGTGCTGGCGGGGCTGGAAGGCAATGATCTGGTCGCGCTGGATGGCATCGAGATCGCCGCCGCCTCGCGGGTCGACGGCGAGGCCTTGTTCCATGCGCACAACCGGCTGTGCGATGCCGAGCGCACCCTGATCTACGCTTCGCGACTGCCTGCCGGTGCCGAATGGGCCTTGCCGGATCTGCGTTCGCGGCTCGGGCACTGCCTGCGGGTGTCGCTGGAGCCGCTCGATGACGCCGGCCGCCGCGAGGCCCTGCGCCGGCGTGCCGCACGGCGCGGCCTGGAACTCGACGAGGCCGTGCTCGACTGGCTGTTCCGCCGGGTCGAGCGCGATCTCAAGTCGCTGACCGCGCTGCTCGACCGGCTCGACCGCGCGGCCTTGGCCGCGCAGCGCCGCCTGACCGTGCCCTTCGTCCGCCAGGTGCTGGAACAGGGCGGCTAAGGCCGATGGCCCTGTGCTGCCGCCGGCCCCCGGCCAGGCTCAGCATGAGCCTAAAAGTGCGGCATCGAGTGCCGCCAGCCGGGCGGGGCTGCCGACATCGGCCCACAAGCCCGTGTGGCGCTGCCCACTGATCGCGCCGCGGGCGATGGCGGCATCGAACAGCGGCCGCAGCTTGAAGCGCGGCGGGTTTTCGGCGGCGCCGGGCAGCGCGCCGACGGCATCGCGCCAGCCCTCGAGGAATTCGCGGCGGTAAAGGCCGATGCCGGAGAAGGTGAGGGCTTGCGCGGCATGCGCCGCCGTGGTGCTCATGCCCGGTGCGGCATGCACCGCCGCGGGGTGCAGCCGGCCGTCTTCGTCGAGTGCGAAATCGCCCGCGCCGTGGTGCTCCGGGTTGGCCACCATCAGCAGGTGTGCGAGCCCGGCCGGTTCGCGCGGCAGCGTGTGCAGATCGACATCGCTCCAGACATCGGCGGCAATCGCGAGGAAGGGCTTCGAGCCGAGCAGCGGCAGGGCGTTCAGCAGGCCGCCGCCGGTTTCCAGCGGCTCCGGGCCCTCGTGCAGCAGATGCAGGCGCAAGCCCCAGGCGCTGCCGTCGCCGAGTGCCGGCGCGAAGCACTCGGCCAACCAGCTGGTGTTGACGACGACCTCGCGCAGACCGAGCGCGGCGAGTTTTTCGAGGTGCCAGACGATCAGCGGCTTGCCGCCGACCTTGAGCAGGGGCTTGGGCGTGGTCGCGGTGAGCGGCCGCATCCGCTCGCCACGGCCGGCGGCGAAGAGCAGGGCGTGCGTCGGGTGCTCGCTCATGCCGGGAGGCCGCCCAGCGCCTCAACGTGGCGGCAGGGCGCCGATGCCCGGCAGCAGGGCATCCTCGAGCACCGCCTGCAGGGGCTGCAGGGCACGATGCCTGGGCACGACATCGAGCAGGTAACGCACGAAGCGTGGCGCGTCATCGAGGTATTTCGGCTTGCCGTCGCGGTGCTTCAGCCGCGCGAAGATGCCCAGCACCTTCAGGTGCCGCTGCACGCCGATGAAGTCGATATCGCGGCGGAAGTCGGCCAGCAGAGGCACCGGCAAGCCGGCCGCCTTCGCGCGCTCGTGGTAGCGCGCCACGCCCCAGTCCACCAGCTCGCCGGGCCAGCTGCGGAAGGCGTCCTTGAACAGCGACAGCAGGTCGTAGCCGATCGGCCCGATCACGGCGTCCTGGAAATCCAGCACGGCGAGACCGCCATCGACCAGCGGCATCAGGTTGCGCGGCATGAAATCGCGGTGCACCAGCACCGCGGGTTGCGCCAGCGCGGCCTCGATCAGCCGGCGCTGGACCAACGCCAGCGCCTCACCGAGCGTGCCATCCAGCGCGAGGCCAAGGTGCCTGCCCAGCAGCCAGTCGTCGAACAGCCGCAGCTCGCGCCGGAGCAGGGCCTCGTCGTAACGCGGAAAGTCGGCCGGCGCGGCGATCGTCTGCAGCAGCAGCAGCTGGTCGAGCGCGGCTTCGAACCAGGCTTCGGCGTTCGCCTCGTCGATGACCTGCAGTAGGGTGTTCGCACCGAGGTCCTCGAGCAGCAGGAAGCCGGCTTCGAGGTCGCGGGCCAGCACCTGCGGCACACGCACGCCGCCCTGCTCCAGCAGCTCGCGGACGGCAAGCCAGGGCCGCAGATCCTCCAGACCCGGCGGTGCGTCCATGAGGATGCGCGAAGGCTGGCCAAGGCTGCGCCAATAGCTGCGGAAGCCGGCATCGACCGAAGCGCGCTCAAGACTCGCCGCATCATCGCCGAGCGCACTGCGGGCGAAGGCGAGGCGGCTTTGGGCGCGTGCGGCCGCATCGCTCGTGGCGCCGGTCGCCAGCGTGGTCGTGGTGTCGGTTGCCGGCATCGCTTATTTGTTTCTCAGCGCACCGACCAGAGCCAGCAGGCCGACCGCTCCGACCACCGCCGCCGCGAAGCGCAGCCAGGCGCCGCCGACGCCGATGTCGAAGATGTCGAGCAGCCACGAGGCGCAGATCGCTCCCGCCATGCCGAGCAGGGTGGTGAGGATCAGGCCGAGCCTCTGCCTGCCGGGGAGGATCCAGCGCGCCAAGAGGCCGGCGACGAAACCGAGCAGCAGCACCTGCAGCCAGCCGTGGCCGAGGAAGGAAAGGTCCATGGTCGTTCTCCGGTTCGTGTCGTGGGCAGGGCGATCAGCAGCAGCCGTGGTCGCCGAATGTGGCATGGCCGGCCTGCACGCCGACGCCGCGGGTCAGGCCTTTCGACGAAGCGTCGTAATGCGCGGCAAGCACCTGCGCCACGGCCATGGTAACGCGCTTGCCGGTGGGCAGGTGCAGGAACTCGTTGGGCCCGTGCGCGTTGCTGTGCGGCCCGAGCACGCCGGTGATCAGGAACTGCGCGCCCGGAAACTTCTCGCCCAGCATGCCCATGAACGGGATCGTGCCGCCTTCGCCCATGAACATCGCCGGTGCGCCGAAGGCGGCTTGCGAAGCGTGCTCGAGGGCCTGCGACAGCCAGGGGCTCATCGCCGGGGCGTTCCAGCCGGTGCTGCTCTTCTCCAGTTCGAAGCTCACCTTCGCACCGTAGGGCGGGTCCTTGGTGAGTGCCTCGCGCAGCGCCCGGCCGGCGGTCTTGCCGTCGGTGGTGGGCGGAAGCCGCATCGACAGCTTCAGCGCGGTGAACGGGCGCAACACATTGCCGGCGTTCGACAGCGGCGGCCAGCCCTCGGCGCCGGTCACCGACAGCGCCGGGCGCCAGGTGCGGTTGAGCACCAGTTCGGCGAGATCGTCCAGCGCCGGCCGCATGCCCTTCACGAAGGGGAATTTGCCGTACACCTCCTCGCCCAGCACTTCGGCAGCCATCTTCGCCTGTTCGATGCGCTCCGGCGGAATGGCGACGTGCAGGGCATCCAGCGTGATGCGGCCGGTCTCGACGTCCTCGATGCGCGCCAGCAGCTGGCGCAGGATGCGGAACGAGGAAGGCACGATGCCGCTGGCATCGCCCGAGTGCACGCCCTCGTCCAGCACATCGATGCGCAGGTTGCCGCCGGCCAGGCCACGCAGCGAGGTGGTGCACCAGAGCTGCTCGTAATTGCCGCAGCCGGAGTCGAGGCAGACCACCAGCGAGGGCTTGCCGATGCGATCGGCCAGATGATCGACGTAGAACGGCAGGTCGTAACTGCCAGATTCCTCGCAGGCTTCGATCAGGATCACCGCCCGGCAATGCGGCTTGCCCTGGTCCTGCAGAGCCTGGATCGCCGCCAGCGAACCGAACAGCGCGTAGCCGTCGTCGGCGCCACCGCGGCCGTAGAGCTTGTCGCCCTTGATGACCGGCAGCCAGGGCCCGAGGTCGGCATCCCAGCCGGTCATTTCCGGTTGTTTGTCCAGATGCCCGTAGAGCAGCACGGTGTCGACCCCGTCGCTCTCCACGGCCTTGGCACCGGCGTGCAGGGTCGCACCGGCGTTCGATGGCACCTCGATAAAGATCAGCGGCGTGCGGCCTTCGAGGCGGACGATCTCGACGGTCATGCCCTTGACCGGCTGTTTCTTCGCCCAGTTCGCGAGCAGCTGGGTGGCGTCCTCCATGTGGCCGTGCTTCGCCCAGTCGGCGTCGAACATCGGCGACTTGTTGGGGATGCGGATGTACTCGACGAGGCGTGGGACGATGTCGTCGTCCCACATCTGTTCGACGAACGAGCGGGTTCGGGCGTGGTCCATGGCGGGTTCCGGCGGCTGGGGGCGGATGGCGAGCTGTCGCCGGATTGTAGGCCGCAGGCCTCCCGGTGGAGGCTGTGGGGGTAGGACATTTCCTACACGCCTTCACGCGGGTTTCCTAGCTCGCGACGGGGCGGCGCTCGATAACCTGCGAGGCGTCGAACACGGAAGCTGTCTCCACCGCAGCAACCGCTGCGGCCCAAGGACTGGAGATGCTGCCATGGAGCTGAAGAAGATCCTCGCCCCGCTCTTTCTCGCCGCCGCCCTCGCCCTGCCCGGCGTGGCCGCCGCGGTGGAGCGGATCAACATCAACACCGCCGATGCGGCGACCTTCGACCGGGTCATGGACGGCGTGGGGCCGGCCAAGTCCGCCGCCATCGTCGAGCACCGCCGCGTGCATGGCCCGTTCCGCAACGTCGATCAGTTGATCGATGTCCGCGGCATCGGCCTCGCCACGCTGGAGCGCAACCGCGCCCGCCTGGTGGTGGGTCCGGCGCAGGCACCGGCGGCCCGTCCGGCGGTTCCCGCGCAGGCGACCGCCCGTCGCGCCCCGGCTCCAGCACCGGCAGCTGCGCCGGAAACGCGCTGAGGCAGGACAAGGGAAAAGGATTCCGCCGCTCGCAGGATGCGACGGCGGCTCAGGGATGAAGGGGACACGGGGTTGGTCGGTACGCCGTCCGCCCCGCTTGCAAGGACGCTGCCCGGTGTCGCCCAAGGATGGGCGGCCGGGCTTTTCGTTTTCCGGCCTGCGGGCCACACTGGCAAGGACGTCCTTTGCCGATGGCCCGTGCCCGTGATCGAGCTGCTGCCTGCCGCCTCGCACCGCCGCGAACGCTGGAAGAACGGTGGCGGCTGGACCCGCGAGATCCTGCGTCACCCCGCGAGCGGCGACTGGAACTGGCGCGTGTCGGTGGCCGAGGTCGGCAGCGATGGGCCGTTTTCGCCCTTCCCCGGCTGCGAGCGCGAGATCGTGTTGCTGGCCGGGCAGGGCATGCACCTCGATGTCGAGGACGGCGCCACACATCGCCTCGCGCCACCGCATGGCCGCCTGCGCTTCGCCGGCGAGCGCGCGGTCTCGGCGCGGCTCATCGAAGGTCCGACCGTCGATTTCAACCTGATCTGGAAGCGGGACGCGGTCGAGGCGCAACTGCTGCACCGCCCCATCGTCGGTTCGATGCTGTTCTTCGGCGAACCCAGCGTGACCTGGGTGCTTTACGTGCTCGCGGGGCAGGTGCGCACCCCGGCGGGCTTGCTGGAGGCCGGTGATGCGGCGCGGCTGGTGATCGCACCGGGCGAGCGGCTGGCCCTCGACGGCGGCGGCGAGTTGCTGATCGCCAAGCTGTGCGAGCGGCCACCGGTTTGAGTGCTCAGCGCACCCCGCGCTCCTGCAGAAAGCCGCTGTAAGCGATGTCGTCGACCAGGATATGGTCGGCCAACCAGCGGATCATGAAGGCCAGCACCTCGGCGGCCAGGGTGGCGTCGCCGGCCGCCAGCCGCTGGCCGAAGCCGGCCAACTGGGCCTCGAAGGCGCGGTGGCCGTGGGCATGGTCGTCGCTCTCCTGCCAGCCGTGCAGGGCGAACAGCCGCTCCTCGTGGCGGAAATGCAGGCGGGTGTAGGCCTCCAGGCCGTGCAGCACGTCGCCCAGCACCTCGGCCGACTGGCCACGCGCCAGCGCACCGGAGAGCTGGTTGACATAGGCCAGCAGCACGCGGTGCTGCGCGTCGATGCTGGCGATGCCGACCGAGAGCGCCGGCGACCACGGGATGGGCTGGCCGCTGGCGGCCTGGCGGGCCAGCAGATCGGCGAGCGCGGCGATCGAGGCCGGGGTGCCGGTCGCGGCGGGTGCGGGCAGCGGGTCCTTGGCGGACAGCTCGGAGGGCGGCATGGCGGCGGGCAGGGGGCGGGGTTTCCATGCTCCGTGCGGGTCGGTACCAAGGCCTTGACCGCGGTCAAGCGCGCCGGACCTTGGTCGACGCGCGGCTTTTCCGTTCAGCCGGGGGCGCGGACCGGGGCGCGGATCAGCGGTCGTCGCGCGTCCACACCGCGCCGTCCTCGACCTTGACCGGGAACTTGCGCAGCGGCAGATGGGCCGGGGCGCAAAGGGCTTTGCCGGTGCGGACGTCGAACTTCGCCGAATGCAGCAGGCATTCGAGCACGCCCTGCTCGGCATCGAAGGGGCCGGCGGAAAGCTCGTAGTCCTCGTGGGTGCACTGGTCCTCGACCGCGTGGAGCGTGCCGTCGAAGTTGATGACGAGGATGGCGGTGTCGCCGTCCCAGACCACGCGGGTTTCGCCGGGTGCCAGTTCGTTCTCGGCGCAGACGCGGGTCCAGGTCATCGGGAAACCTGCGGGAGCAGCGACGGGATTGCGCTCTGCGGCGACAGCGATTTTTCGAGCACCTCGAAGCGCAGGTCCTCGCGCTTCGGCGCACCGAAACGCGCATCGCCGTAGGGGAAGGGTTTCTTCAGGCCGGTGCGGCGGTAGCCACGGCGCTCGTACCAGGCGATCAGTTCATCGCGCACATCGATCACCGTCATCCGCATCACCGGCAAGCGCCAGTCCTCGCCGGCGATGCGCTCGCACTCGTGCAGCAGGGCATCACCGATGCCAGCGCCCTGCTGCCGGGGATCGACCGCGAACATGCCGAAATGGCCGGTGCCGCCCTCGTCGCAGACCTGGGCGCAGCCGAGCATCGTGCCCTCGCGTTCGGCGATGAGGACGACGCTGCGCAGGCGACGGAGCTCGTGCTCCAGCACCTCGGGCACGATGCGCGGGCCGTCGAGCAGATCGGCCTCGGTGGTCCAGCCGGCACGGCTGGCCTCGCCGCGGTAGGCGGAGGTCACCAAGGCGATGAGGGCGTCGCGGTCGTCGAGCGTGGCGGCGCGGAAGATCAGGGGCAAGGGCATGGTGGCGGCGATTCGGCAGCGGTGCGGCCCGGGTGCGGACGGTCGCGACCTTACACCAGCAGCTGGCGGACCTTGTGCAGCGCCGCCACCAGCGCATCGACTTCCGCCGGGGTGTTGTAGAAGGCGAAGGAGGCGCGGCAGGTGGCCGAGACGCCGAACCATTGCATCAGCGGGTGCGCGCAGTGCTGGCCGGAGCGCACGGCGATGCCTTCGAGATCGAGCAGGGTCGCCAGATCGTGGGCGTGCACGCCCTCGATGGCGAAGGAAATGACGGCAGCTTTCTCGCGGGCGCTGCCGAAGATGCGCAGGCCGGGCACGGTCAACAGCGCGGCGGTGGCGTCGTCGAGCAGTTGCTGCTCGCGCGCTTCGACGTTCGTCATACCGAGTGCGGAGAGCCACTCGGCCGCCGCGCCAAGACCGATCTGCCCGGCGATGTTCGGCGTACCGGCTTCGAAGCGCATCGGCGGGTCGTTGAACACCGTGCCCTCGAAGCGCACTTCGCGGATCATCTCGCCGCCGCCGAGGAAGGGCGGCATCTGCGCCAGCAACTCGCGGCGTCCCCACAGGCCGCCGGTGCCGGTCGGGCCGCACATCTTGTGGCCGGTGAAGGCGTAGAAATCGCAGCCGAGTGCGGCGATGTCGACCGGGCGGTGCGGCACCGCCTGCGAGCCATCGACCACGGTGACGATGCCGCGCTTCGCCGCCTCGCGGCAGATCTCGCGCACCGGGTTGACCGTACCCAGCACGTTCGAGACGTGCGCAAAGGCGAGCAGCTGCACTTCGGGCGTGAGCAGGCGCCACAGGCCGTCGAGGTCGAGCTCGCCCTCGGGCGTCAGTTCGGCAACCTTGATCACCGCCCCGGTGCGCTCGGCCACAAGCTGCCAGGGCACGATGTTGGCGTGGTGCTCCATCCGCGTCAGCACGATGGCGTCGCCCGGCTTCAGCCGCGGCAGGGCCCAGCTGAAAGCCACGAGGTTCAGCGCGAAGGTCGTGCCGCTGCACAGCACCAGTTCGTCGCGGCGCACGCTCAGGAAGCGTGCCAGTGTCGTGCGGGCGGCTTCGTAGGCTTCGGTGGCCTCGCCGCCCAGCGCATGCACGGCACGGCTGACGTTGGCGTTGTGGTGGGCGCTGAACGTGCTGACGGCATCGATGACCGCCTGCGGCTTCTGCCCGGTGTTGGCCGAATCGAGGTAGACCAGCGGCTTGCCGTGCACCCTGCGCTCGAGCACCGGGAACTGGGCACGGATGCTGTGCCAGTCGATGGTCGCAGCGCTGCTTGTACCGTCGTGCTCGTGCGGCTTTGCGTTCATCGCGAACTCACCCCGCCGCCGGCAAAGGACGAAGCGGCAAGCCGCAGTTCGAGCGAGGCCATCAGCGTCGAGACCAGCGCTTCGTGATCGATCAGGGCCAGCGGCTCGCGCAGGAAGGCGGCGGTCAGCATCGCGGTGGCCTCGGCCAGTGGCAGGCCGCGGGCGCGCAGGTAGAACAGGGCCGCTTCGTCGAGTCGCCCCACCGTGGCGCCGTGTGCGGCCTGCACATCGTCGGCGTGGATCACCAGCACCGGCTGGGTGTCGATCTCGGCGCCGTCGTCGAGCAACAGGTTCTTGTTCGACAGTGAGGCGTTGCTGCCGTCGGCGCCTTCGGCGATCAGGATGCCGCCATGGAACACGGCACGGCCGCGTCCGGCACCAAGCCCGCGCCAGACCAGCTCGCAGCGGGTGTCGCGGGCGAGGTGCTCGATGCCGAGGCGGGTGTCGAGGTGGCGGCGGCCATCGGCCAGCAGCACGCCGTTGGCCTCCAGCACGGCGCCATCGCCGGCCAGCCGGACGTCCAGCTCATGGCGCGACAGTGCGCCGCCAAGTTCGAGGTCGAGGCGGCGGTAATGCGCCTTCGCTCCGAGCGTGGCCACGGTGCGCTGGAGCAGCGTCGCGCCGTCCGACTCACGCTGCACGCGGGCCTGGGTGAGCATCGCACCCTCGCCCAGTTCGATCTGCAGCACGGTGTTCAGCAGGTGCCGGTGGGCACCGGCAGCCAGCTGGTGGGTGGTGAGAGTGAGTTCGGCACCCGCGCCGAGCGCGATGCGGTGGCGCAGATGGAAGGCGCGATCAGCGCCGTCCTCGATACCGAGCACGACGAGGTGCAGGGGCGTGGCGATGCGTACGCCGGCGTCCACGTCAAGGACAAAGCCATCCTCGGCCAGTGCCGCGTTCCATTGCGGGAAAGCGGCATCGCTGCGGGCCGTGTCGGTGGCCAGCCATGCCGCCGCCTCGGCGGGCGCATCGCGCAGCACGTCGGAGAACAGGCGCAGCCGCAGGCCTTCGGGCAGGCCTTGCAGCGAGGAGAGCGCCGGCGCGAAGCGACCGTTGACGATGACCAGGCGCGATGCCGGCAGGTGGGCGAGCGCAGCGGCGAGGGCGGAGGCGTTGGCGGCATCGGGGCTGGCCGCTTCGCTTGCGCTGGCCTCGAAACGGCGAGCGGCCAAGGCGCGCAGGCTGGTGTGCCGCCAGCGCTCCTGCCGCGTGGTCGGCAGGCCATGGCGACGGGCAGCCTCGCGGGCCGCCGCACGCATCGCGGCAAGAGCTTCGCCAGCACTCGATGGCAGGCTGGCCGGCGAACGCCCGGCCTCGGCACGTGCCAGCGCGACTGCCTGGGCGTCGAGTGCCTCGACCAGCGGGCTGGCCGTGGCCGTGCTCATGCCGCGGCTCCGGGTGCGATGCGGTCCTTGACCCAGCGGTAGCCGTGCGCTTCGAGTTCGTGGGCCAGTTCCGGGCCACCGCTCTCGACGATGCGGCCCTCGGCCAGCACGTGCACGACATCGGGCTGGATGTAATCGAGCAGGCGCTGGTAGTGGGTGATGACGAGGAAGCTGCGCTCCGGCGAGCGCATCAAGTTCACGCCTTCGGCCACCAGTTTCAGAGCGTCGATGTCGAGGCCGGAATCGGTCTCGTCGAGGATGGCGAGCGTCGGTTCGAGCACGGCCAGCTGGAAAATCTCGTTGCGCTTCTTTTCGCCGCCAGAGAAGCCGACGTTGACGGCACGGTTGAGCAGCTCGTCCTTGATGTGCAGCACCGAGAGCTTCTGCCGCACCAGCTTCAGGAAGCCCATCGAGTCGACCTCGGGCTCGCCGCGGTGCTTGCGCTGGGCATTGAGCGCCGCGCGCAGGAAGTAGGTGTTGTTCACGCCGGGGATCTCGACCGGGTACTGGAAAGCGAGGAACACGCCTTCCGCGGCGCGCTCCTCCGGCTCCAGTGCCAGCAGGTCTTTGCCTTGATAGGTGACCGAGCCCTCGGTGACATCAAAACCCTCGCGGCCGGCCAGCACATGGCCGAGCGTGCTCTTGCCGGCGCCGTTCGGGCCCATGATGGCGTGCACCTGACCGGGTGCCACTTCGAGCGAGAGGCCCTTGAGGATGGCTTTGCCGCCGACGCGGACGTGCAGGTTGTCGATCTTCAGCATGGTGTCGTCCTGTTGGCCGCGCGAAGCCGGGCTCGGCGGCGGTTGGTTCAGCCCACAGCGCCTTCGAGGCTGACTTCGAGCAGTTTCTTGGCTTCCACCGCGAACTCCATCGGCAGCTCCTTGAAGACCTGCTTGCAGAAGCCGTCGACGATCAGGCTCACCGCGTCCTCCTCGCCGATGCCACGGGCGCGGCAGTAAAACAGCTGGTCCTCGCTGATCTTCGAGGTCGTGGCCTCGTGCTCGACGGTGGCGCTGGCGTTCTTCACCTCGATCGAGGGGAAGGTGTGCGCGCCGCAGCGTTTGCCGATCAAGAGCGAATCGCACTGGGTGTGGTTGCGGGCGTTCGCCGCGGTCTTCTCGACTTTGACGAGGCCGCGGTAGGTGTTCTGGCCACGGCCGGCGCTGATGCCCTTGGCGATGATCGTGCTCTTGGTGTTGCGGCCGATGTGGACCATCTTGGTGCCGGTGTCGGCCTGCTGGTGGTGATGCGTCAGCGCGACCGAGTAGAACTCGCCCACCGAGTCATCACCGAGCAGCACGCAGCTCGGGTACTTCCAGGTGATGGCCGAGCCGGTCTCCACCTGCGTCCAGCTGATCTTGCTGCGTGCCCCGCGGCATTCGCCGCGCTTGGTCACGAAGTTGTAGATGCCACCCACGCCGTTCTCGTCGCCGGGGTACCAGTTCTGCACGGTGCTGTACTTGATCTCGGCATCGTCGAGCGCCACCAGCTCGACCACGGCGGCGTGCAGCTGGTTCTCGTCGCGCATCGGCGCGGTGCAGCCTTCGAGGTAGGAGACGTAGGCTTTCTCCTCACAAATGATCAGGGTGCGCTCGAACTGCCCGGTGTGGCCGGCATTGATGCGGAAATACGTGGAGAGCTCCATCGGGCAGCGCGTGCCCTTGGGGATGAAGACGAAGCTGCCGTCGGAGAACACCGCCGAGTTGAGTGCGGCGAAGAAGTTGTCGCCGACCGGCACCACCGAGCCGAGGTACTGCCTCACCAGCTCCGGGTGCTCGTGCAGGGCCTCGCTGATCGAGCAGAAGATTACGCCGGCCTTCTTCAGCTCGTCCTTGTAGGTCGTACCGACCGAGACCGAGTCGAACACCGCATCGACGGCGACACCGGCCAGTCGCGCGCGCTCGTGCAGGGGCACGCCGAGCTTGTCGTAGGCCTCGAGCAGCTTGGGGTCGACGTCAGCGAGCGACTTCGGCGCGTTCTTCGGGGCGGCGAAATAGCTCATCGCCTGGTAGTCGATCGGCGCGATGTTCAATTTCGCCCAGTCCGGCGGCGTCATCGTCAGCCAGTGCCGGTAGGCGGCCAGCCGCCATTCGGTCATCCACGCGGGCTCGTTCTTCTTCGCCGAGATGGCGCGGACCACGTCCTCGCTCAATCCCGCGGCGAAGGATTCGGTTTCGATGTCGGTGATGAAGCCCGCCGCATAGCGCCGGTTCAGGGCTTCTTCGACGCCGGCCTCGAGCGGCTTGGTGGTCGGTGCTGCGGCTGCGCTTGCGGCGGTGGGCATGGCATTCATCGTGGCTCTCCTTAGGCGGCTCAGGTCGGCGTGACCAGAGCGGCCGGGATGGCTCGGGTGGGCTTCGGGGCCGGTGTCGCCGTCGCCGGCACGGGGGCCAGCATGTCGGCCAGGGTGGTGCGTTGGAGCGTGTCGAGCAGCACGTCGTTGATGCGCTGCCAACCGGCACGGATGCCGCAGTGCGATTCGATGCCGCAGTCGCCGTCGTGAACACTGCAGGCGGTCATGCCAAGCGGCCCTTCGAGGGCCTCGACGATGTCGGCCAGACGGATGCGCTCGGGTGGCCGGGCCAGCCGGTAGCCGCCGTTGGCCCCGCGGAAGCTCTCCACCAGCCCGGCCTGGGCCAGCAGCTTCAGCACCTTGGCCACCGTCGCCGGCTCCACCCGCGAGCGCTCGGCCAGTTCGGCCGCGCTGTGCACGCGCCCGGCCTGATCGGCAAGCACCGTGAGCACCACGGTGGCGTAGTCGGTGAGTTTGGTGACGCGGAGCATGCGGTCGGGGGGGCTGGCGGAAGGGCTGGCCGGGGTCCGGCGGGGGTGGGCCGAATCAGTACCGGAATTGTACGGATTAAGCCCGCGAGGCTCAATCCCGATGGCGTGAAGCCGCTCCCGGCGGCGGCTTCAGCCGACCGCGGCGCCGAGCAGCCCGCCGATGGCGAAGCTGAGGGCACCGGCGCCGCCACCGATCAGCAGCATGCGCAAGCCGCCGCGCAGAGCGCTGCGGCCGGAGAACCGACCCACCGCGGCTCCGGCGCCGAACAGTCCGAGCAGGCTCAAGCCCACGCCGTAGAGCGCGGCCAGGGGCAGTCCGATGTCCAGCAGGAAAGGCGAAAGCGGCACCACAGCACCACAGGCGAAGGCGAGGAAGGAGGCGCCAGCGGCCAGCGGGGGCGAGCCGAGGTCGTCGGGGTTCAAGCCCAGCACCTCGCGGGCCAGCACGTCCAGCCCGTGCTCCGGGTGGCTCACCAGTTGGGCGGCCATGCGTCGCGCATCGGCCGGGGCGATGCCGCGCTCGGCGTAGATCAGCGCCAGCGCCTCGATCTCGGACTTCGGACATTCGATGAGATCGGCGCGCGCCTTGGCGATGCGGCCCTCGAAATACTCGCGTTGCGAACGCATCGACACGTACTCGCCGGCGGCCATCGACAGGGCGCCGGCCAGCAATCCGGCGATCCCGGCGGTCAGCACGGTGTCCTGCGTGGCGCCGGCGCCGACCATGCCAAGGATCAGGCTGGCGTTGGACACCAGACCATCGTTGATGCCGAACACCGCCGCCCGCAGCGCGCCGCCCGGCAGTTCGCGACGACGGTGGCGGAGGGCGTGGGCGGCGTGGTGGGCGGCCAAGGACTGGTCCCGTGGTGGCTTCGTCGCCAGAATAGCCTTCCGTTTCGTCCCCGTGCCTGTCCATGCCGAAGAAGATCGAGCGCCGCCAGTCCTCCATCCACGGCAGCGGCGTGTTCGCCACCGCCGCGATCGCCAAGGGCGAGAAGATCGTCCGCTACAAGGGCCGGGTGCGCACGCATGCCGAGGTCGATGCCGACTACGGCGAAGAGGACGAGAGCGGGCACACCTTCCTTTTCAGTCTGGGCGATGCCTACGTCATCGATGCCAACCGCGAGGGCAATGTGGCGCGCTGGATCAACCACAGCTGCAACCCCAACTGCGAGGCCGTGCAGACCGAAGACGCCAAGGGCCGGCAGCACAAGGACAAGGTCCACATCCACGCCCTGCGCGACATCGCCGCCGGCGAGGAGTTGAGCTACAACTACGGCATCGTGCTGGCCGAGGCGCACACGCCGGCCCTGAAAAAGCTCTGGGCTTGCCACTGCGGTTCGACGCGCTGCACCGGCACCCTGTTGCAGCCCAAGCGCGGCGGTCGCGCCGCCCGCGCCTGAGGCGGCGGTTTCAGGCCGGCTCCGGCCGGCGCGGCGGCACCAGCCACCACAGCGCCAGCGACAGCGCGGTCCAGCCGAAGTAGATCATCGCCAGCAGGGCGAAGGGCGCATCAACGTAAAGCAGTTCGGCGAGCCAGGTTTCGACGAAGCTCGCCTGGTAGCCGCCCTGTCCGGCCAGGGTCCGCAAGTCGGATTCCCAGACGGTGAGGAAGCACAGATCGCCCAGGGCCGCCTGCAGCGCCACCACCAGCATCGCGCCGAGATGCAGCAGGCGCAGCCAGCGCAGTCGCACCCAGGCCCAGCCGCGCCAAGCGCCGAGCAGCACCGCCGGCGGCATCACCACGTTGAAGACGACGATGGCCGCATGCAGGCCGAGCAGGGCATCGGCAAGACCAAGAGCCAGGGCGGGATCGAGCGGCGGCATTGGCGTGGCCAGGAGGGCGGTGGTGCTCAGGGTGTGAGGGCGGCGGTGGGCGGCGCGTCGATCAGCGGCACCACGGCACCGCGCGCCATCACCATGCGGATGCGGTCACGTTGCATGGCCGCGACATCGGCCAGCGGATCGCCCTCCACCACCACCAGATCGGCCGAGAAGCCGGGCGCGAGCCGGCCGATCTCGCTGTCCAACCCGAGCAGTTCGGCGGCGGTACGGGTCGCCGAGACCAGCACCTCCTGCGCGTTCATGCCGCCATAGCGCACCATCAGGTCCATCTCCTCGGCGTTGCGGCCGTGTTCGGAGACGCCGGCATCGGTGCCGAAGGCGATGGTCAGGCCGGCGCGGCGGGCGGCGGCGATGTTCTTGCCGGTGGCCGCCAGCCGCTGGCGGATTTTGACCTCGACCATCGGCGCGTAGACGCCACGCGGCAGGTTCTCGCGGTAGGCGATGGTCGGCGACAGGGTCGGCACCAGCACGCTGCCGCTGGCCTGCATCGCGCGCACGCCGGCTTCGTCAATGAAGGTGCCGTGCTCGATCGAATCGACCCCGGCCCGCGCCGCGGCCTCGATGCCACGCGGGCCGTGGGCGTGCGCGGCGACGCGCAGGCCGAGCAGGTGGGCGGTGCTGACGATGGCCCGCATCTCCTCGTCGCTGAAATGCTGGTCGAGGCCGCGGTTCTGGATCGAGAGCACACCGCCGGTGGCGGCGAACTTGACCACATCGGCGCCGGCCTGCGACAGCTCGCGCACACGCTCGGCGCATTGCACCGGCCCGGTGCAGGTGTTGCGTGCATCGAGCGCGTCGATCACTTCGGGGCGGAAGCCGGTCAGGTCGGCATGGCCGCCAACGATCGACACCATCCGGCCGGCGGCGAGGATGCGCGGCCCCGGCACTTCGCCGGCGAGGATGGCATCGCGCAGCGCGTAGGCCGCCTGCGCCGGGGCGCCGAGGTCGCGCACCGTGGTGAAGCCGGCGCGCAGGGTGCGCAGGGCATTGTTCACACCGGTGACAGTGGCACGTTCGGGGGTGGTCACCGTGACCGACCAGAACGGCCGTGCCGGGTTGCCGGTGAGGTGGACATGGCTGTCGATCAGGCCGGGGATCAGCGTGAATTCCGCGCCGGCAAAGTGCAGTTCGCGTGGCGCGGCATCGCCGGGCCGCAAGTTCACCGCGGCATCGGCGCCGGGCAGCACGGCCTCGATCCGATCACCGCGGACAACGATGGTGGCCGGTTCGACGCGGCCCGTGGCCGGGTCGGCGATCACCCGCTCGGCGCGGACGATGGTGAGCGGCGCAGCGCCCGGTGTGGCCTGGGCGGCGGCCAGCGCGGGCAACAGGCTGGCAAGGGCGAGGGCAATCAGGCGGCGGATCGGTGGGTGCATGGCGGCAGGCTCGGCACGGGTCAGCCCTCAGCATAGCCGGGCCCTGTGCGCTCCGCCGTCAATCCTCCTCGGCGCGTGGTTTCCGGGCAGCGGCCAGGCGGGCCTGCAGGGCCGGTGGCGCGGTGTCGTAGTGGCTGAACTCGAGGTCGTAGCGGCCGCGCCCGGCGCTCAGGGACTTCAGTTCGCCGGGGAAACCCTCGAGTTCGGCCATCGGCAGGTGGGCACGGACCACCACCTCGCCGGCACGCGCGCTGTCGCTGCCATGGATGCGGGCGCGCTTGGCCGCCAGGGCGCCGGTGAGATCGCCCATGGCCTCGGCGGGCACCGTCACCGTCAGTTCGACCACGGGTTCCAGCAACTGCGGTCCGGCCTTGCCGATGGCCTCGAGGAAGGCCTTGCGGCCGGCGGTGACGAAGGCGACTTCCTTGCTGTCGACCGGGTGGTGCTTGCCATCCAGCACCACCACGCGCAGGTCCTGCAGGGGAAAGCCGGCGACCACGCCCTGCGCCAGGGCCTGGCGCACGCCTTTCTCGACCGCCGGCAGGAAGGCACCGGGGATGCTGCCACCCTTGACCGCATCGACGAAGGCGAAGCCTTGGCCACGCGGCAGGGCCTCGACGCGCAGGTGAACCTCGCCGAACTGGCCGGCCCCGCCGGTCTGCTTCTTGTGGCGGTGACGGCCCTCGGCGCTGCGGCTGATCGTCTCGCGGAAGGGCACTTTCGGCGGCCGGGTCACCACCTCGACCTGGAAGCGTTCCTTCAGGCGCTGCAACTGGATTTTCAGGTGCAACTCGGAGAGGCCGCGGATCACCGTCTCGTGGGTGTCGCCGGCCTGCTCGATCTGGAAGCAGGGGTCCTCGTCGGCCAGCTTCGCCAGCGCCACCGCGAGCTTCTGTTCCTGGCCGCGGGTGACCGCTTCGATGGCCAGCCCGAACATCGGCTTCGGGAAGGGCAGCGGGGCGAGGTGGATGCCGTCCTCGTCGTGCGAGTCGTGCAGCACGGCATCGAAATGCAGTTCGTCAATCTTGGCCACGGCGACGATGTCGCCGGGCACAGCCTCGGCCACCTCGCGGCGCTCGGCACCGTGCAGGCGGAACAGAGGGCCGATGCGCACCGGCTTGCGGGCATCGTCGACGAACATCGTGGTCTCGCGGCGCAGGGTGCCCTGGAACACGCGCAGCACGGCGAGCTTGCCGGCGAAGGGATCGTGGACGATCTGGAAGACATCGGCGATCACATGCGCCGTCGGATCCGGCAGGCAGGGCACCGGACTGGCCGGCTCGCCGCGGCCGCGCACGAAGGGCGGCGGATTGGCCTCGGCCGGATGCGGGAACCAGCGTTCGACCAGCTCGAGGAATTCGGCGGTGCCGGCCCCGGTCCGTGCCGAAGTGAAGCAGACCGGCAGCAGATGGCCTTCGCGCAGGCATTGCTCGAAGGCCGCGTGCAATTCCTCGCCGGAGAGGCCGTCCTCGCCGGCATCAAGGTAATGCCCCATCACCGTTTCATTGATCTCGACCACCTGGTCGACCAGGCGCTGGTGCCAGTCGGCGACCGCGCCGAGGTCGGAATCGCCCTCGCGGCCAGCGAGGCAATCGAGCACCCGCTGGCCGCGCCCGGCCGGCAGGTTGAGCGGCAGACACTCGACGCCGAAGGCGGCGCGGAGTTCATCGAGCAAGCGACCGGGATCGACGCCATCGGCATCGATCTTGTTGACCACCAGCACGCGGGCGAGGTTGCGCGACCTAGCGTAGTCCATCATTCGGCGCGCGCTGTAATCGACGCCCTGCGTGGCCGAGACGACGATGCAGGCGGTTTCGACCGCCGCCAGCGCGCACAGCGCCGGGCCGCGGAAATCGGCCAGGCCGGGCGTGTCGATCAGGTTGAGATGGAGGCCGCCGTGCTCGATGTGGCTGAGGGCGAGGCCCAGCGAGTGGCCGCGCTGTTTCTCGATCGGATCGAAATCGGCCACCGTGGTGCCGCGCTCGACGCTGCCGGCCTGGGCGATGCGCCCGGCCCGCACCAGCAGGGCTTCGAACAGGCTGGTCTTGCCGGCCCCGGTGGGTCCGACCAGGGCGAGGTTGCGGATCTGCGCGCTGCGGTGGCCCATCGGTGGGTTCCTCCGGCCTTTCGGTGACCAGGCATGGCCGCGACCCGCCCAAGCCTCCGCCGCCGCCGCGCCAGCGTCAAGCACCGCCGGTACCTTGCCCGCATCACCGGTTCCGCGCTGAACGGCGGGGCCAGCGGTGGCTGAATGCTGGACCGCCAGGCCTGCCGGGTTAAGCATCGGTTGATGGCCAACGCCGGAGCCTGTCGCCAGTGCCGCAATCCCGCGGCCGGAGCGCCCCGATGACCCGCCATGCCGCCCTGATTCCTCTGGTCCTCGTCCTCGCCACCGCCGCCGGTGCCGCTCCGGCCCGGTCCTGGGACGGGCCCCACGATCGCCATGCCCTCGAAGGCCCGCGCTGGAGCACGGCGCGTGTGCTCAGCGCCGAGCCGATCTTCGCTTCCGGCGGCCCGCGCTGGCGCGAAGAGTGCTGGCAGGAGCCGGTGCGTTACGTCAGCCGCGAGTACGTTCCCGGTGGCCGTTTCCACGATCGCCATCACGGTGGCGGTATCGGCCCGAGCACCGGCCAGGTGCTGGGCGGCATCGTCGGCGCCGCGGTGGGCAACCAGATCGGCGACGGCGATGGCCAGCGCGCCGCCACCGTGGCCGGGGCCCTGCTCGGCAGTGCCATCGCCCGCGACAACCAGCGCCGCCATGATGGCTGGTCGCACGGCGAGCCCTACGCGGGTGGCCGGATGATCGAGCGCGAGTCGGTGCGTTACGAACAGCGTTGCCGCAGCGTTGAAACCGGCGGCCGTCGCGGCGATCGCGTGATCGGCTACCACGTCACCTACGAGTACGCCGGCCACACCTTCAGCACCCGCACGGCGCAGCATCCCGGCCGCAACCTGCGGGTCCGGATCGATGTGCAGCCGGAGTTCTGAACACCGGCTGCGGGCCTACCACTGCAGGGTGCCGGTGACGACACTGCAGCACGGGCCGCCGACCCAGATGCGGCCCGCCTCGTGGTGCAGCACGAGGCGGGCATCGCGGCCCACTTCGCGCCCCTGGCTGACCACGTAGCGATCCCCCAGACCGGCGGCCTGCCCGCTGCCGTGCAGGTAGCCGGCCAGGGCGGCGTTGGCGGCCCCGGAGGCCGGGTCCTCGTAGCCGCCAGCGACCGGCATCAGGGCGCGCACGACGAGATCGTGGTCGCGACTCGGCGTGCGGGCGAACACCGTCAGCCCGATCGCATCGTGGGCCGCGACGAGGGCGGCGATACCGGCGAAATCGGGGTGCAGCCCGCGCACCGCGGCTTCGTCGCGCAGTTCGGCGACGAACCAGCGCCGGCCACCGTCGATCACTGCACCACCGGCTTCGGCGAGGCTTGCGCCGAGCAGGGCCGAAAGCGCGGCATCCTCACCGCCGTGGCGTGACAGCAGGGCCACCGGGGGCGCTTGCACTGCGATCTCCCGCGCCACGCCCTCGCCCGTGATGCGCAAGGGCAGAAGGCCTGCGCCGCATTCCTGGATCAGCCCGGTTCCGCCACCGGCAAGCGGCCGCGGCAAGGCCCATCCGGCCTGCAGCACGGCATGCGCCGTCCCCACGCTGGGGTGGCCGGCGAAGGCCAGTTCGCGGCTCGGGGTGAAAATGCGCAGGCGGTAGCTCGCCTCCGGGCTGTCCGGCGGCAGCACGAAGGTGGTTTCAACGACATCGGTCCAGGCGGCGATGCGCTGCATCGTCGCCGTGTCGAGGCCCTCGCTGTCCAGCACCACGGCCAGCGGGTTGCCGCCGCCGGCGCGGGCCGTGAACACGTCGACCTGCTGGAAGCGTCGCGCACGGCGTGGGCCCGCCACGGCCCCGGGGTTTGCGGCTGTGGGCGGTTTCACCATGACAAGCGGCCCGCGATGACGGTCTGGGTGCGTCCGCCGATCCAGACCTCGCCCTCGGCGTCGACGCTGATCGCAACGATGCCGTCGCGGCCCAGCTCGCGGCCCTGCGAGCTTTGGAAGCACGCCGCGGGCAGGGCGGCGTTGGCTTGCAGCCAGGCGGCGATGGCGGCATGGGCGCTGCCGGTGACCGGATCTTCCGGAATACCGTCGGCCGGCACGAATGCGCGCACGACCAGCGCGTAGGGCTGATCGGTGCAGCCTGCGAACACCGCCACACCGGTGCTGCCATCGGCGCGGTTGGCCCTCGCCATCGCCGGCAAATCCGGCTGCAGGCCGCGCACCGAGGCTTCGTCGGCGAGTTCGACGCACCACCAGCGCGGGCCGTTGTCGATGAGTGCCGGGCGCAGGCGGGTCGGCGCCGCCGCTGTCGTGATGCTGCCGGCCATGCCGAGGCTCGCCAGCACCGCGATCGGATCGGCGGGACGCTCGATGCCGCGCGGGGCGCGCACATGCACGTTTCGCGCCGTACCCTCGCCCTCGATCCGCAGCGGCAGCAGACCGGCGCCGCATTCCTGCACCAATCGGCCATCACGAGGCTGGACGATGCCCTGTTCCAGCACCGCATGGGCCGTGCCCACGCTCGGGTGGCCGGCGAAGGGCAGTTCCTGGCGCGGGGTGAAGATGCGCAGCCGGTAGTCGGCGCCGGCCTGCGTGGTCGGCAGCACGAAACTGGTCTCCGAGAGGCCCAGCCACGTGGCGATGGCCTGCAGGCTGGCGGTGTCGAGTGTCTCGGCACCGAACACCACGGCCAGCGGGTTGCCGAGGCCGGGGGCGTGGGCGAACACATCGACTTGCAGGAAGGGAAAATCGCATGCGCCGGGCGGGGCGGCGGTTGGAGAGGGCGTCGGGTCCATGCGTTCCAGTGTCGGTGCAGCCCGGCCCCGGCCACAAGCCGCTGCGGCGAGGGCGCGTTATCCTTGGCCTTGGCCGCCAGCTCTGGCGGCATTGCTTTTTTCCAGACCCGGCCATGCGAGGTGCCGACCCCGATGAACCGCCCTGTCCCTGCGTTCGCCACCGACTGGATCGTCCTCAAGTTCGGGGGCACCAGCGTGTCGAAAAAATCGCGCTGGGACACGATCGCTACCCTGATGCGCCGCCGCGCCGACGAAGACCAGGCGCGGGTTCTCGTGGTGGTGTCGGCGCTTTCGGGCGTGACCAACGCCCTGCAAGCGATGATCGACGGGCACGCCGATGGCCCTGGCCTGAGCGCCCGGGCCGAGGTCCTGATCGAACGCCATCTCGCCTTCGCGGCCGAGCTCGGCCTCGACCCCAGCACGGTGCTCGGCCCGCGCTGCGCCGCGTTGCGTGCGCTGGCCACCGACCCGCGTGCGGCCCATGCCGAGCTGCCTTGGCAGGCCGAACTGCTGGCCCAGGGCGAACTGCTGTCCTCCACGCTTGGCGCGGCCTACCTGCGCACGCAGGGCATGGCGCTGGCATGGTGGGACGCCCGCGATGCGATGCGCGCCATCGCCCAGCCCAACGCCAGTGCCTGGGCGCAGCACTTGTCGGTGTCCTGCGATTTCAGTGATCCGGTGGCTCGCGAGCGGCTGATCGCTGGACCTGAGCGTTTCGCCATCACCCAGGGCTTCATCGCCCGTGCCGCGGACGGCGACGGCACAGCCATTCTCGGCCGCGGTGGCTCCGACACCTCGGCGGCCTGCTTCGGGGCCCTGCTGAAGGCGCGCCGGGTCGAGATCTGGACCGACGTGCCGGGCATGTTCAGCGCCAACCCGCGGCAGGTGCCCGACGCGCGCCTGCTCTCACGGCTCGATTTCGCCGAGGCGCAGGAGATCGCGACCACGGGTGCCAAGGTGCTGCACCCGCGCTGCCTCACGCCCTGCCGCGAGGCCGGGGTGCCGATGTGGATCCGCGACACCGAGAACCCCGAGCTTGCCGGCACGGTGATCGATGACCAGGCCACCACCGTGGCCGGCGTCAAGGCCATCAGCGCGCGGCGCGGCATCGTGCTGGTGTCGATGGAGACGGTGGGCATGTGGCAGCAGGTCGGCTTCCTTGCCGAAGTCTTCGGCTGCTTCAAGACGCATGGCCTGTCGGTCGACCTGATCGGCTCGGCCGAGACGAACGTGACGGTCTCGCTCGACCCTTCCGACAACCTGGTCAGCACCGATGTGCTCGAAGCCCTGTGCCGCGACCTCGAGCGCATCTGCCGGGTCAAGGTGATCGCGCCCTGCGCGGCGATCACGCTGGTCGGCCGCGGCATGCGCTCGCGCCTGCATCGGCTCACCGAGGTACTGGCCGCCTTCGGCCGCGAGCGGGTGCACCTGATCTCGCAAAGCTCGAACGACCTGAACCTGACCTTTGTCGTCGACGAGGCGCTGGCCGAAGGCTTGCTGCCGACCCTGCACGCCCTGTTGATCGCCTCGAACGCCATGCCGATCGACGAGACGGCGGTGTTCGGGCCGAGCTGGCGCGAACTGGGCGCGCCACGCCCACCACGCAGCAACTGGTGGCAGGCCGAGCGTGAGCGCCTGATCGCCTTGGCCGGGCGCGGCACGCCGACCTACGCCTATCATTTGCCGACCGTGCGCGAGCGCGCCCGGCAGCTGAAGACGCTGAAGGCCGTGGACCGAGCGCATTACGCACTGAAGGCCAACCCCCATCCGGTGATCCTGCGTGCCTTGGAGGCGGAAGGCCTGGGTTTCGAGTGCGTCTCGCTGGCCGAGGTCGAGCACGTGCTGGCAACGCTGCCCGGCCTCGATCCGAAGCGCGTGCTGTTCACGCCGAGTTTCGCGCCACGTGTCGAGTTCGAGCGTGCCTTCGAACACGGTGTGCACCTCACGCTCGACAATCCGGCGCTGCTCGCCGAGTGGCCCGAGGTCTTCCGCGGCCGCGAGCTGACTTTGCGCGTCGATCCGGGCTTCGGCTCGGGCCACCACGACAAGGTCAGGACCGGCGGCAAGGAAGCCAAGTTCGGCATGCCGCTGGACGAGGCCGCGGGAGCCGCCGCGTCGGCCAAGGCGCTTGGTGCCCGCGTCACCGGCCTGCATGCGCACATCGGCAGCGGCATCTTCGACGCCAACCACTGGCGCGAGGTCTATGCGCGACTGGCCTCGGTGGCCGATGCCATCGGCACGGTCGAGCGCATCGACGTTGGTGGCGGCATCGGCATTCCCTACCAGCCCGAGAGCGAGCCCTTCGACATGGCGGCGTTCGGCGCGATGCTGGCCGAGATGAAGGCGGTGTTCCCGCAGTACGCGCTTCTGATCGAGCCGGGCCGCTTCCTCGTCGCCGAGGCCGGCGTGCTGCTGACCCGCGTCACCTCGACCATGCACAAGCAGGGCGTGCGCCGCGTCGGCCTCGATGCCGGCATGAACGCCCTGCTGCGGCCGGCGCTGTACAACGCTTGGCACGGCATCGTGAACCTCTCGCGCCTCGACGACCCGCCCGGCGAGCCGGCCGAAGTCGTGGGCCCCATCTGCGAAACCGGCGACGTGCTGGGCCGCCGCCGTCGCCTGCCCGAGGCCACTGCCGAGGGTGATGTGGTGCTGCTGGTCGACGCCGGGGCCTACGGCAGGGTGATGGCCAGCCGCTACAACCTGCGCGCGCTGCCCGCCGAGGAGATCCTGGAATGAGCTGGACCTTCGAGCGCGCGGCCGTCCGCGCTTTCCGCTTCTCCTCGAAGCGCTTCGAGCCGGCCACGGGCGAGGCGGCACTCGGCTATGCCTTCGTCAACCACGACGGCGCGACCAGCCCCGAGCTCGTCGAGCGCATCACCATTCCCGGTGCGCCGTTCACCGCGCTGCACGCCGGCTCAGCGGATTTCGATGCGGTGAAGGCGAGTGCGGTCGCGGCCGCGCTGCGCCTGCTGCACCTCATTGCCGGGGTGAGTTACTACAAAGCCGCCGCGCCCGTGGTGCTCGAATGCAGCGATGGCCCGCTCGACGACGCGACGGCGGATTTCATCGCCAGCGTTTACGAGAACGGTCTCGGTGAGTTCGCCTACCGCAACGGCCTGAACCTGCGCGGGCACCTGCAATGGCCACGCGGCGCCGCGCCGCAGGCTGCGGCCCCGGCACAGGGCTTCGAGCGGCCTTCGGCAGATGCCGGTCCGGTCGGTGTCTGGCCCTCGCGTGCCCTTGTCGCGATCGGCGGCGGCAAGGATTCACTGGTGTCGATCGAAGCGCTGCGTGCCTTCGGCACCACGCCGACCGTGACCTGGATCGGCAACTCGCCCTTGATTGCCGCCTGCGCCGAACGCACCGGTCTGCCCACGCTCAACATCGCGCGTACGCTGGCGCCGGAGCTGTTCGCCTTCAACCGCGAGGGTGCGCTGAACGGCCACATCCCCGTGACCGCCGTGAACTCCGCCATCCTCGTGCTGGCGGCCCTGCTCACCGGCCACGGCAGCGTGGTGTTCTCGAACGAACATTCAGCGAGCTACGGCAGCCTGATTCCCGGAACCGGCGAGGTGAACCACCAGTGGAGCAAGGGCTGGGCCTTCGAGCGCGCTTTCGCCGCCCTCGTGCGTGCGCAGGTCGCCGCCGATTTCGATTACGTCTCGCTGCTGCGGCCGTTCTCGGAGCTGGCCGTGGCCCGCCAGTTCGCCCGGCTCGAGCGCTACGACGCGCATTTTTCGAGCTGCAACCGTAATTTCCATTTGCTGGGTGAGAAGCCCTCGCAGCGCTGGTGCGGCGCCTGTCCGAAGTGCCATTTCGTGTTCTTGGCCCTCGCGCCGTTCATGCCGAAGCCGCGCCTGCTCGGTATCTTCGGGCGCAACCTGCTCGATGACGCCTCGCTCGCCGCCGAGTACGACGCGCTGCTCGAAATCGAAGGCCACAAGCCCTTCGAATGCGTGGGCGAGGGCCGCGAGTCGCGGGCGGCGATGGCGGCACTCGCCGCCAGCCCCGCTTGGCGCGAAGATGCGTTGGTGGCGCGCTTCGCCGCCACGCAGCAATCCGCCCTTGATCCGGCTACCCTGCGCCTCGAACCCTTGCTCGCGTCGCAGGGCGGGCACGGCCTCGGCATCGCACGGATGGAGGCGCTGCGTGCGCATTTCGGAGCTTGACGGCAAGCGGGTGGCGATCTGGGGCTACGGCCGCGAAGGCCGGGCCGCACTGGCCGCGCTGCGCTGGCGTTTGCCGGGCCGAGCACTCACCGTGTTCTGCAAGGACGAGGAGGTTGCCGAACTGCGCGCACAGGAAGACCCGACCCTCGCCATCCGCACCGATGCCGACGCGGCTTCGCTTTCCAGCTTCGATGTGATCATCAAATCACCCGGCATCAGCGCCTACGCCTCGCCCAAGGTCGATGCCGAGCTCAACGGCGTGCGCTTCACCAGCGGCACCACCCTCTGGTTCGCCGAGAACGCCGGCGCGCATTGCGTCTGCGTCACCGGCACCAAGGGCAAGAGCACGGTCAGCGCCCTGATCGCCTTTTTGCTGCGGGCGGCCGGCGAGCGCACCGCCCTGGCCGGGAACATCGGCCTGCCCTTGCTCGAGCTGCTCGATGTGCAGCCGCCGCCGGATGCCTGGGTGATCGAGCTGTCGAGCTATCAGGCCGGCGATGCCGTCCGGCCCGAAGTGGCGGTGGTGCTCAACCTGTTCCCCGAGCATCTCGACTGGCACGGCTCCGAGGCGCGCTACTACGCCGACAAACTGAAACTCGTCACCGACGCGCGTCCCGGTGTCGCCTTGCTCAATGGCGCCGATGCGCGTCTGCTCGAGATCGGCACAGCGCTTGCGGCGCAGGGCCAGCGGCTCCTCTGGTTCAACACCGAGGCCGGCTGGCATGTGCGCGACCGCTGGATCATGCGCGGCGGCCGGGCCGTGATCGACGTGAAGTTCCTGCCGCTGCCCGGCCGCCACAACTGGGTGAACCTCTGCGCGGCCCTGGCCGCCGTCGAGGCTCTGGGCCTCGACCCGCTACCGCTGGTCGAGCGGGTGGTCGAATTCGTGCCGCTGCCGCACCGTTTGCAGCGGATCGGCGAGAAGGACGGGCTGGTCTACGTCAACGACTCGATCAGCACCACGCCGATGGCCTCGATCGCCGCTCTCGACTGGTACGCCGGCAAGAATACGGCGGTGCTGGTGGGGGGCTACGACCGCGGCCTCGACTGGGGCGTGTTCGCCGAGCGCGTGGCCGCCGACGCGCCGGCGGCGGTCATCACCCTGGGTCAGAACGGCCCAGCCATCTTCGAGCGGCTCAAGGCGATCGCCAGCGCGGCGAAGTTCGTGCTGCGCGAATCCAACTCGATGGAAGAGGCCGTGCGCTTCGCCCAGGAGGCCCTGGGCGCACGGGGCACCGTGCTGCTCTCGCCCGGTGCGCCGAGTTTTCCCCGCTACCGCGATTACGCCGAGCGCGGCAAGCATTTCGCCCAAGCCGCCGGCTTCGATCCCGAACGGATCAGCACCATCCAAGGCCTGGGCGTGCGCTGAGGCCCGCGCGGGGCCCTACGACACGCGTTGCAGGGCGTAGTGGGCGAGCCCGGCCAGGGCCGCCCACGCCTCGCTGTCGGGCAGCCGATCGAGGGCGGTGATGGCGGTGGCGGCCTGACGCTCGGCCATCGCCCGGCTGTAGTCGAGGCTGCCGCAGGCCTCGATGGCCGCCAGCACCTCACCGAAGGCGCCGGCATCGCCATCGCGCACGATCTGTTGCAGGCGCGCCCGCACCGCCGGCGCGCTGTGTGCCATGGCGTGGATCAGCGGCAGGGTGGCCTTGCCTTCGGCCAGGTCGTCGCCAAGGTTCTTGCCGAGCGCGCTGGCGTCGCCGGTGTAGTCGAGCACGTCATCGGCAATCTGGAAGGCGTAGCCCAGCGCCAGGCCGTAATCGGACAGCGCGCGCTCGCCGGCCTCGCCGATGCCGGCCAAGTGCCCGCCGAGTTGCGTCGCGGCAGCGAACAGCACGGCCGTCTTGCGCTCGATGACGCCAAGGTAGGCGGCCTCGTCGGTGTCCGGGTTGCGCACGTGCAAGAGCTGCAGCACCTCGCCCTCGGCGATGCGGTTGGTGGTGTCGGCCAGCACTTTCTGGATGGTCATCGAGCCGAGTTCGACCATCAGCTGGAAGGCGCGCGAATAAAGGAAATCGCCGACCAGCACGCTGGCGGCGTTGCCGAAGGCGGCATTGGCCGTGGCCCGGCCGCGGCGCAGGTCGGAGCCGTCGACCACGTCATCATGCAGCAGGGTGGCGGTGTGGATGAACTCGACCACCGCCGCGAGCTGGTGGTGGGCCTCGCCGTCGTAGCCGGCCGCGCGGGCGGCGAGCACGGTGAGCATCGGCCGCAGGCGCTTGCCGCCGGCGCCGACGATGTATTCGGCCACCTGGTTGACCAGCACCACCTCCGAGGCAAGGCGGCGGCGGATCAGGGCGTCCACGGCCGCCATGTCGGCCGCGGCGAGGGCCTGGACGGCGGCAAAGGGCGGGGCGGGCGCGGGGTGCGGGTCGAGTGCGGCGTGCATGCCACGATTATAGGCCGCAGGGCTGTGCCGGCCGTGTGGTGCCGGCCGCGACGGATGCTGACGCCCGCGCAGGACGCCGGCCGACGCCGGGGCCGTCGCGGCTGTCATACTCTGAAGCCCTGATTCGACCCACAGCGGCCGGAGGACCCCATGGCACGCGGCATCAACAAAGTCATTCTCGTCGGCAACCTCGGCAACGATCCCGAGACCCGCTACTCGCAGAGCGGCGCGGCCATCACCACCATCAGTGTGGCCACCTCCGAGTCCTGGAAGGACAAGGACGGCAACCCGCAGGAACGCACCGAGTGGCACCGCGTCAAGTTCTTCGGCCGGCTGGCCGAGATCGCCGGCGAGTACCTGAAGAAGGGCCGGCAGGTCTACATCGAGGGCAGCCTGCGCACCGAGAAGTACACCGACAAGTCGGGCGTCGAGAAGTACAGCACCGACATCATCGCCAACGAGATGCAGATGCTGGGCGGCAACCCCGGCATGGGCGGCGGTGGCGAAGGCGGCGAACGCGCCGAGCGTCCGGCCCGCTCCGGTGCGCCCCGCTCCGCTTCGGGCGCAGCAGCGCGGGGTTCGGGTGGCCCAGCCGGGGGCGGCTACGGCAGCCGCAGCCAACCGCCGCCGGCGCAGAGCAATGATCCTTTCCCGGACGACGACATTCCGTTCTAGCGAACGGATTCGTCATGTTTACCCGGAGGCCCGCGTGAGCGGGCCTCGCGCTTACTCTCGATAGGCGCCGTTGATTTCATGGCAGCCGGTTTGCGAAGCTTCCGGCACCCCCGGTATGGACATCGCGATGGCACGCCGCTCCCCCCTCCTCGTCGCCCTGCTGCTCACGTCCGTCATCGCGCCCGCTGCCCTGCCCGCTTGGGCCGAGCAGACGCCAGCCCTTCCTTCTGACGTCGGGAAGCTCGTCGACCATCTCGTGCGCGACGACGTGTTCCTCGACGTGGCGCTGTCACCGGGCGGCGACTACTTCGCCGCCACGGTCCGCAGGGAGGGGCGTACTGGCCTTGTGATCGGACGGGTGGACGATGTGTCGCTGCTGGCGACGCTGGCGGGCGGCAGCGACAGCCACGTCTCCGGGTTCTGGTGGGTCAACGATACCCAGGTGGTGGCGTCGATGGGCGAGAGTTTCGGTGCGCTGGAGGCGCCACGGGATTTTGGCGAACTCTGGGTGCTCACCGCGAAAAAGGACGCCAAGCCGCGGCTTCTCGCCGGCTGGCGCGGTGCCGAGTTGACGACCGGCACGCGGCTCGCGCGCAACACGGACCACACCAGCTTCGTTTTCATGGAGAACCCGCTGCGCAACGACGACGAGCAGATCCTCGTGACGGTCGAATCGGTTTTTTCGGGCGGCGAGGGCTATGCGACCGCCGAAAGGCTTGACCTCTTCTCGGGGCGGCGCACGGTCGCCGCGCGGGCGCCGGTGCCGCGAGCGTCGTTCGAGGTCGACCACGCCGGCGAAGTCCGCTTCGCCTGGGGTGCCGGTACCGACAACCGGCTCCGCACCTTCTACCGCGCTGGCGACGGTGAAGCCTGGCGGCTTGTCAACGACGAGTCGCAAACCGGCATCACCGTCGTGCCTGTGGGTTTTGCCGCCGACAACAGCGTCGCCTACGTCCGCAGCAGCCATCCACGCGGAACCGACAGCATCGATCGGCTCGATCTGTCGACGCTGCAGCGCACCGTCGTGCTTCGGGACAAGACCGTCGACCCCGGGCGCGTTCTTTTCGATCCGGCGACTGGGGCGCCCTTCGGCGCCGTGTTCATGGACGGCGTCCCGCGCGTGGACTTTTTCGATCCCGAATCCGCGCCGGCCCGCACGCAGCGCAGCCTCGAGGCCGCGTTCCCGGGCCAGCAGGTCAACCTGCGAAGCACGACGCGCGATGGCAGCGAGCAGCTGGTGATCGTCTCCTCGGATCGCAACCCGGGCGACTATTTCCATTTCGACCGCGCCGCGCGGAAAGCGTCCCTCTGGGCGAGCCGCTCCCAGTGGATCGACCCCGAACAGATGTCGCCACGCACGCCAATAGAGCTGACTGCGCGGGACGGGCTCGCGCTGCACGGCTATCTCACCGTGCCGAGAGGGCGCCAGGCCAAGGGACTGCCCACGGTGGTGCTGGTGCACGGCGGGCCCTTCAACGTGCGCGACACCTTCGACTTCGACACCGAAGTGCAGCTGCTCGCGGCCCGCGGCTACGCCGTGCTTCAGGTCAACTTCCGCGGGTCGGGCGGGTACGGCGCCGACTTCGTGCGCGCCGGCGCCCGCGAATGGGGCGGCGCCATGCAGGACGACGTGACCGACGCGACGAAGTGGGCCATCGAAGCGGGTCACGCCGATCCGGAGCGCATCTGCATCGTCGGTTCGAGCTACGGCGCCTACGCCGCGCTGATGGGCGCGGCAAGGGAGCCCGGCCTGTATGCCTGCGCTGTGGGCAACGTCGGCGTCTACGACCTCGACATGATGTTCAACCGCGGTGACATCCAGCAACGGCGATCGGGTCAGACCTTTCTCGCGGAGTGGATCGGAAGCCCTCCCGAATCCGCTTCACCGGTGGCAAAGGCCGACCGCATCGACATCCCGGTCTTTCTCGCCGCCGGCGCGGAGGACCGTCGTGCGCCGGTCCAGCACACGCGGGCGATGGCCGCTGCGCTGGAGGCTGCCGGCAATCCGGCCGAAGTGAAGATCTTCCCCCGCGAGGGGCACGGCTACTTTCTGCTCGAGAACCGCCGCAAGTTCTACCGCCGGCTGTTGACCTTCCTCGACCGCCATCTCGGTGCGGCCGCGACAAGGTCCGACGCTGACAGAGCGCCTTAGGGTTGGTCTGAACAACCCGCCGAACCCTCGTGTTTTCGAGGTTCGAAGGCCGAAATCGCGGATGGGTTCAAGTCCAATTCGCCGGGGGCAGCACCCAATCCGGCCGCTCCCAGTGGCAGCTGTAGCCGCCGGGATGGCGTTGCAGGTAGTCCTGATGCTCCGGTTCGGCCAGCCAGAATGGCCCGGCCGGAACCACCTCGGTGACCACGCGGCCGGGCCAGCGACCGCTGGCTTCGATCGCCGCGATCACCGCCAGCGCGCCCTGGCGCTGGCGTTCGTCGAGCGCGAAAACCGCCGACCGGTAGGACGGGCCGATGTCGTTGCCCTGCCGGTTGGGCGTGGTCGGGTCGTGCAGACGGAAAAAACAGGCCAGCAGCTCGCGGTAGCCGAGCACGGCGGGGTCGAAATACAACTCGACGGTCTCGGCATGGCGCTCATGGTCGCGGTAGCTGGGCTTGGGCCGCTCGCCGCCGCTGTAGCCGACCCGGGTCTGGCGCACGCCGGGCTGCCGGCGCAGCAGTTCCTGCAGGCCCCAGAAGCAGCCGCCGGCCAGCAGGGCGCGCTCCACCAGCCGGCCATCGAGCAGGCTGCAGGCGCCCTCGCCACCCTCGAGCAGGCGGGCCAGGGCCAGGCCGTTGATGCAGTAGCGCAGGCCGGTGGGGGGCGGACCGTCGGGAAAGACATGGCCCAGATGGCCGTCGCAGGCCGCGCACAGGGTTTCGATGCGGCGCTGGCCGAGGCTGTCGTCGATCCGATAGGCGATCCGGTCCTCGGCCAGCGGCGCGGTGAAGCTGGGCCATCCGCTGCCGCTGTCGAACTTGGTTTGCGCATCGAACAGCACCAGACCGCAGCCGGCGCAGGCGTAGCGGCCGGCCTCGAACAGGCCGCAGAGCGCGGAGCCAAACGGCGCCTCGGTGCCCTTGCCGCGCAGCACGCGGTTCGCGGCCGGCTCAAGGCGACGCCGCCATTCGGCCTCGTCCAGTTCGAGCCGCCAGGGCGGCGGCGGTGAGCCGTGTTCAGCCCCGTGCAGCACGCGGGACCAGTTCGGCAAGGGGCTGACGGCAGGCGAGGGGGGCATGGCGGTTCACGGGCGCGGCCGGCGGTTCGACGGCGCGACACAGTCTGCCCTGCCCTCGGCGGGCTGGCGTGAGGGCGGCTGCCCAGCCCGGGCGGGCCGCGTTATCCTCAGCGCCCGTCCCACGCTGCCGATCCCTCGCCATGCGATCCCTGCTCCCGCTTGTCGTTGCCCTCGGCCTTGCCGCTGTGCCCAGCCTCCAAGTCGTTCATGCCGCCACCGGAACGCCGCGCGGCTTCACCGCCAAGGACCTGGTGATGCTCGACCGCGTCTCGGCGCCGCAGTTCTCGCCGGACGGCCGGCACATCCTCTACGCCGTGCGCCAGACCGACTGGGCCGCCGACCGTGGCGTGGGCTCGCTGTGGCGCACCAGCGCCGAGGGCGGTGCTGGCGAGCGGCTGACGCCGGAGGGTCAAACGGCGCTGTCCGGCCGCTGGTCGCCGGATGGCCGCTGGGTCTATTTCCTGAGCCCGGCCTCGGGCTCGATGCAGGTCTGGCGGGTCGCCGCCATGGGTGGCGCGCCGCAGCAGGTCACCGACTACCCGCTGCCGGTCGGCAGTTTCCGCCTGGCCCCGCAGGGCGAGGCGCTGGCGATCGCTTTCGAGGTCTTCCCCGACTGCGCCACCCTCGACTGCACCGCCGAGCGCTTGCGCGCCGACGCGGCCGACAAGACCACCGGCGTGCTGCACACCCGACTGTTCGTGCGGCACTGGGACCAGTGGGCCGATGGCCGCCGCGCCCAGGTTTTTTTCGCCGCGCTGGATGAAGCGGGCCGCGCCACGGCCGAGCCGCGCCTGCTCACCCGCGGCATCGACGGCGATGTGCCCGGCAAGCCCTTTGGCGACGACGCCGATTTCGTGTTCTCGCCGGACGGCCGGCACCTCGTTTTCAGTGTCCGCATCGCCGGCACGAGCGAAGCCTGGTCGACCAATTTCGACCTGTTCGAGGTGCCGGTCGACGGCAGCGCGCCGCCGCGCAACCTGACCGACGGCAACGACGCCACCGACACCAACCCGGTGTTCTCGGCCGACGGCCGCACCCTGTTCTGGCGGGCGATGAAGCGCCCCACCTTTGAGTCCGACCGTTTCGGCCTGATGGCCATGGACCGTGCCACGGGCGTGGTGCGCGAGATCGCCGCCGACTGGGACCGCAGCTTCAGTTCGCTGGTCTTGGGCGATGACGGCCGCACCATGTTCACCGCCACGCTCGACACCGGGACGCGTCCGGTGTTCGCCATCGATCTGGCCAGTGGCGCGGTACGTCGGGTCATCAGCGGCGGCAACATCAGCGCCTTCGACATCGATGGCGACCGCATCGTGTTCGCCCGCGACACCATCGCCCAGCCCACCGACCTCTGGCTCGGTGCCGTCCGTGGCCGGATCGCCGAACGCCGCCTCACCGAATGGAACGCCGAACGCCTGGCCGATGTGCGGATGGGCAAGTTCGAGCAGTTCAGCTTCCAGGGCTGGAACAACGCGACGGTCTACGCCTACGTCATCAAGCCCTGGAACCACCAGCCCGGCCGCAAGGCCCCGGTGGCTTTTCTGATCCATGGCGGCCCGCAGAGCAGCTACCACAACCAGTGGCACTACCGCTGGAATGCCCAGACCTACGCCGGTGCCGGCTTCGCGGTGGTGATGGTCGATTTCCACGGCAGCACCGGCTACGGTCAGGCTTTCACCGATTCCATCTCGCAGGACTGGGGCGGCAAGCCGCTCGTTGATCTGCAAAAAGGCTGGGCGGCAGCACTTGAAAGGTACGACGTTCTCGACGGCGAGCGTGCCTGCGCCTTGGGCGGCAGCTACGGCGGCTACATGGTCAACTGGATCGCCGGCGTGTGGAACGAGCCCTGGGACTGCCTGGTCAACCATGCCGGGCTGTTCGATCTGCGCTCGATGGCCTACGCCACCGAGGAGCTGTGGTTCACCGAATGGGAAAACGGCGGCGTACCCTGGCGCAGCATCGAGACCATCGAACGCCACAACCCGGTGAATCATGTGCAGAACTGGCGGGTGCCGATGCTGGTCATCCACGGCCAGAAGGACTACCGTGTGCCGGTCGAGCAGGGGCTCGCCACCTTCACCGCCCTGCAGCGTCAGGGCATTCCCTCCGAGTTCCTGTACTTCCCGGACGAAAACCATTGGATCCTGCGGCCGCACAACAGCGTGCAGTGGCACGAAACGGTGAAGCGCTGGTTGCGCACCCACACCGGCACGCCCTGAGCGTGACGGTGCAGGTTTGACCGGCATGGGCGGGGAGCAGGCGGGCATGGCGAGCGCTGAACTGAAAAAACTGTTCGGGCAGCGGCGCTGCGACGAATGCGTGCTGCATCCCCTGTGCAAGCCGGCGACGATCGGCATCGAGGAGTTCGAACGGCTGGCCGGTTCGGTCCTGAGCCGCCGGCCGATGGAGCGCGACAGCGTGCTGTTCCGTGCCGGTGAGGCGCTGCGTTCGGTGTTCGTCTCGCAGAACGGCAGTTTCAAGACCGTCGCCGTCAACGAATCCGGCGACGAGCAGGTGATCGGTTTCTATTTTCCCGGCGAACTGATCGGCCTCGAGGGCTTGGGCGATGGCCGCTTCCGCGCCGACGCGGTGGCGCTCGAACTGGCGCACGTCTGCGAGGTGCCCCTGTCGGCCTTGGAGCGCGTTGCCGCGCAGCGGCCGGAGTTGCAGCGGCAGCTGATCCGCGCCATGGGCGCCGGCATGGCCCGCCACCAGGACCATCTCGAGATGCTCGGCCGCAAGCAGGCCCAGGAGCGCCTCGCCATGTTCCTGCACGGTCTTTCCGAGCGGCAGGAGCGGCTCGGTCGCGACCCGCTGCAACTGCATCTGGCGATGAGCCGCTCCGACATCGGCAGCTACCTCAGCCTGGTCATCGAGACGGTCAGCCGCGGCCTGTCCAAGTTGCAGGACGAGGGCATCATCGCGGTCAAGGGTCGCCACTTGCGCGTGCTCGATCCAAACCGTCTGGCCGAGCTTGCCCACGGCGGCGGGGCGGCCGGCTGACTCAGATCCCGAGGCTGCGGCAGCCCAGCGCGGCCAGCGCCGCGTGCAGCACCGGCACCTGCATCAACCAGGGCGCGCTGAGCGTGATCAGGCCGGCGCTGCCGATCAGCACCGCCCCGGCGCGCCGTGTCCAGCCGCCTTCAGGCAGGCCCCAGCGCAGGCCGGCGGCAGCCAAGGCAAGCATCGCCGGCAAGGTGCCCAGACCAAAGGCCAGCATCAGCAGGCCGCCGTGCAGGGCGCTGCCTTCCAGCCAGGCGGCGGCCAGCAGGGTGTAAGACAAACCGCAGGGCAACCAGCCCCAGACCGCGCCCAGCGCCAACGGTCGCCACGGGCCGCTGGCCGGGATCGCCCGCCGCAAGGGCGCGAGGCTCTGCCACAGCGGTGCCGCCGGCCCGGGCAGGCGCAGGGCCCAGCGCGGAGCGGCCAGACGGAGGGCGGCCAGCAGCAGCACGGCACCGATCAGGGTGCGCAGCCAGGGCCCAGCGGCTTCGAGATCGAGGGCGCCAAGCAGACCGGCGCCGAGGCCACCGACGGCGGCCCCGGCCAGCGTGTAGCTGCCGATCCGCCCAAGGCTCGGCGCCAGCGCCTGCCAGAGCCTGGCCGGCCAGGACGCCTGCGGCCGCGCCGGCAGGGCGGTGGCCACCGCGATGCCGCCGCACATGGCTGCACAGTGCGCCGAACCGAGCAGGCCGGTCAGGAAGGCCGCACTCAGCACCAGCAGATCAAGGGGCATCGTCGTCGTCGGTGAGCAGGTCGATGGGCGGGCTGTCGAGATCGTCGAACTGCCCGCTGCGGACCGCCCAGATGAAAAAAACGATGGCCACGCCGAACAGCAGCATCGAGATCGGAATCAGGAACAGCAGCGAGTTCATGGGGGACTCCGCAGGCGCCAGGCGTTGGCGCTGACCAACAGGGACGAGGCGGCCATGCCGAGTGCCGCCCAGCCCGGCGACATCGCGCCGATGGCCGCCACCGGCAGGGCCAGGGCGTTGTAGCCGATCGACCAACCCAGGTTCTGGCGGATGGTGCGCTGGGCGGCCACGGCGATGCCGAGCAGTTCCGACACGCCGGCCAGACGCTCGCCGGAGAGCACCACATCGGCCTGGCGCAGGGCCAGCGGCGCGCCGTTGGCCATCGCCACCGAAACATCGGCGGCGGCCAGCGCGGCGGCGTCGTTGATGCCATCGCCCACCATCAGCACTTTGCGGCCGCGCGCCTGCAGGGCGGCGATCGCTGCGCACTTGCCCTCGGGCGTGCAGCGCGATTGCACCTGCGCGGCCGGCAGGCCGAGCAGCGCGGCCATGGCCGCGACCCGTGGCGCGGCATCGCCGCTCAGCAGATGCACCTCGTGGTGGCGGGCCAACGCGGCGACCACGGCGGCGGCGTCTTCGCGGATCGGATCATCGATCTCGAAGCGCGCCACCGCCCGGCCCTCGCAGGCCAGCCAGACACCATCGTCATCGGCCTGCCCGGGCACGGCGAAACCGGCCTGGCCCAGCCGCCAGAGCCGGCCCTCGATGCGCCCCTCGATGCCCTGGCCGGCCACCGAACGGCGCGCCTCGACCGGTGGGCACGGGCCGTGGCCGAAAGCGCGGGCCAAGGGGTGATGGCTGCCGGCTTCCAGCGCCACGGCATGGCGGCGGGCGCTTTCGGCGTCGAGCCCGGCATAGGTGATGGTGCTGATCAGCGTGGGCTGGCCGCGGGTCAGGGTGCCGGTCTTGTCGAACACCACGGTGTCGATGCTGGAGAGCCGGTGCAGGGCCTCGCCGGAGAGCACCAGCGCACCGCGCTCGGCGAGCAGGCCGTTGGCCCGCGCCAGCGCGGTGGGTACTGCCAGTGCCAGCGCGCAGGGGCAGGTGACCACCAGCACGGCGAGTACGATCGGGAAGGCCTGCGGCGGATCGACCACGAGCCACCAGCCGCCCACCAGCACGGCCAGCACCAGGGTCGCCAGCACGGCCTGGCGCGAGAGCGCCTCGGCCCAGTCGAGCAGCGGCGGGCGGGCCTGCTGCGCCGCCTCGACCCGCCGCACCATGGTCGACAGCACGGTGGCCGCGCCGACTGCCGCCACCTGCAGACGGACCTCGCCGCTGCGCAGCACACTGCCGGCCAGCAGGAGGTCGCCGGGTTGGCGACGGCGCGGCCGCGATTCGCCGGTGAGCAGGGCCTCGTCGAGATCGGCGGCGTCATCGAGCAGCAGGCCGTCGGCCGGCAGGGTCTGCCCGGCGTGGAGGTGCAGGCGGTCGCCGACCGCCAGTTCGCTGGTCGGCACCTGCTCCAGCCGACCCTCGCGCTCGCGCCAGGCCAGCGCCGGCTGGGCACCGGCCAGGGCGTCGATCCGCGAGGCCGAGGCGTGCCGGGCGCGGCGCTCGAAATGGCGGGCGATCAGCATGAAGAAAACGAACATCACCGCCGCGTCGAACCAGACCTGCGGCCCGTCGCGCACGGTCTCGATCACCGAGCCGCCCCAGGCCATCAGCACCGAGCTGCCGATCAGGGTGTCCATGCCCGGCGAGCGCAGCTGCATTTCCCGCCAGAAGCCGTGCAGAAAGGGCGCGCCGGCGTAGAACACCACCGGTGCCGAGAGCAGGGCGGTGATCCAGCGGAAGGCGTCGCGGGTGGCGATCGGCATGCTGCCGGTGGTGTCGAGGTAGAGCGCCTCGGAGAACATCATCGCCTGCATGGTGCCGAGGCCGGCGATGCCGAGCCGCAGCAGCATCGAGCGGCGGTCGCGGCGGCGTTGCGCCTCGCGGGCCGGCGATCCGGGCAGGGAGGGCCGGTAGCCGAGCGCGGCGATCCGCCGCACCAGCACCGACAGGGGCACGGCGGCCGGGTCGTAATCGATCCGCACCCGGGCGGTCAGCACGTTGGCACGCACCTCCAGCACGCCGGCTTCGCGGCGCAGGGCCTTGTCGATCAGCCAGGCGCAGGCCGCGCAGTGCATGCCATCGACCGCGAGGGTGGCGCGCCGCCCCGCACCCACCGCTTCGACCCAGGCCGCCTGCAGGTCGGCGCGGTCCCAGGCCGAAAGATCGGCCTGCGCCTCGACCCGTGGGGCCGGGCCTTCGCGCAGCCGGTAATAGGCGCCGAGGCCGCTGCCGTCGATCCAGGCGGCGGCGGCGGCGCAGCCCTGGCAGCAATAGCCGGGCGGCGCGCCCTCACGCCGCGGCTCGCCGCAATGGCGGCAATCCCGCAGGTCGATCTGGCCATCGGCCGGAGCCATTCAGGGGGCCCGAAAGGCCGGCTCGAGCACGACCTCGCCCTCGGCGGTGCGCGGCCAGCGGGCCTTGATCCGCCAGCCGCCCTCCGGCGGCGACAGCACCAGCTTCCAGGCCACCAGCGGCTCGGGCCAAGCCGCCGACCAGCCGCCCTGGCCATCGGCCTGCAGGGTCAGGGAGCGGTCGTACACCGCCTGCGTGGGGTGCTCCAGACGCAGCACCAGGGCGGGCGGATCGACCCCGTGCAGGCGCAGGTGCAGGCGGCCCGCCCTCACCCGCGCCTCGGCGCGCAGCCCGGCGGCGCGGGCGGCGAGATCGTCATCGAGCTTGGTCTGCTGGATGCGGCCGGTGCGTTGCACCTCGTCGGCCACCCGGTCGAGCCCGCCGCTGCCAGCGATGCTGAGGAAGGTCACGCCGGACACCAAGGCACTCAAGGGGATGCCGATCACCAGCACCAGCGCGAGCCCGAAACGGCGCGGGCGCTCCGGAGAGGGCGGCGGGGCCAGCGGCGCGGGCGGAGGCAGGCTCATGGCCGCAGACTAGGGGAAGGACGACTTCACGGCTTGCGCTGGGTCAATCCCTGTCAGGGGCGTCGGCCAAGCGGTAAAGCGAGGACGCCGTCGCTGACGGGGCCTGATCGGACGGATACAGTCGCCGGGTGCTCAAGCCAGTCCCCATCGAACGCGTCGTGCCGGGCATGTGGTTCCACCGCTTGGGCGGGAGCGGTTACCACCATGCCTTCGTCAAGAACGGTTTCCTGCTGGAGGCCGGCGACATCCTGTTGCTGGCCCAGGGCGGCATCGACGAACTGATCATCGACACCGACAAGGGGCTGGATGTGGCCCCGGAAGCCCCGGCCCCCGAACCGAACGCTGGCGATGAAGCGCAGGCGGCCCTGCCGTTGAGCCCAGCGCAGACCCCGGCCCCGGAAACGCCGCCTCCTCCACCGACGGCCCCAGCTCCGGCGGCCCCGGCGGTGCTGGCCTGCCCAAGCGCCATCGAGGACGAGATCCAAAGTGCCCGCCGGCTGGTCCAGCAGGGCAAGGAAAAGGTGATCGCCCTGTTTGGCGACGCCCGGCTCGGCCGTGCCATCGACCCGGAATCGGTGATGCCCCTGGTCGATGCGATCAATGCCTCGGTCGGTCGCCATCCCGATGCCTTCATCAGCGTGGCCCGGCTGAAGTCGCACGACGAATACACCTACATGCACTCGGTCGCGGTCTGCGCCCTGATGCTGGCGCTGGCGCGCCGGCTTGGCCTCGACGAGGCCGGGGTGCGCGACGCCGGGGCCGCCGGCCTGCTGCACGACCTCGGCAAGGCGGCCATGCCGCTCGAGGTGCTGAACAAGCCCGGCGCGCTCAGCGACGAGGAGTTCCGCATCATGAAGGCCCATCCGCAGCGCGGCTGGGAGATGCTCAAACTGGGTGGCACGGCCTCCGAGCCGGTGCTCGATGTGGCCCTGCACCATCACGAGAAGATCGACGGCAGCGGCTACCCGCATGGGCTTGCCGGCGAGGCCATCAGCCGGATGGCGAAGATGGGCGCGGTCTGCGACGTCTACGACGCGATCACTTCGAACCGGCCCTACAAGAAAGCCTGGGGTCCGGCGGAATCGCTGCAGCGCATGATCGGCTGGAAAGGGCATTTCGACCCCGAGGTGTTCAAGGCCTTCGTGCGCAGCATCGGCATCTACCCGGTCGGTGCGCTGGTGCGGCTGGAGTCCGAACGGCTTGCCGTGGTGCTCGACCAGGGCGAGGGCTCGCTGCTCACCCCGAAGGTGCGGGTGTTCTTCAACGCCCGCAAACGCGAGCCGATTTTCCTCAAGGATCTCGATCTTGCGGCAGCCGACTGTGGCGATCGCATCGTCGGGCTGGAGTCGGCCGAGAAATGGAACTTCCCGCATCTCGACAAGCTCTGGCTGGCCCAGTAGCGGGCAAGCCGCTCAGAGCGGGCCGAAGAAGCGCGTCTCCTCCTCGACCCGCAGCCCGGCGGCGGCGTCCTCGAACACCAGCACCACATCGGCACGCCCCCGCACCGCACCGGCCGGCGCGGCCAGCGCCAGACCCACGGTGTGCACCTCGCCGGGGGCCAAGCGGATCGCGCCGGGGTCGCGGGCCAGCGCCAGACCCTGCGGGCCGCTGCCGACCCGGATGCGGATGTCGCGGGCTTCGCTGGCGCGGTTGATCAGGCGCAGCGTGAAGCCATTCTCGATGCTGCCGTCGAGCTGGGTGCGGTAGAGCGCGTTGCGGTCGCGCAGCACATCGACGATCAGTGGCGTGCGCAGGGCGATGCCGACGACGATGCCGGCGCCCAGCACCAGCAGCAGCGCGCCGTAGAGCCAGATCCGGCCGCGCAGCACCCGAGCCGGTCGGCCATCGACCCGGTTCTGGCTGGTGTAGCCGACCAGGCCCTTGGGGTAGCCCAGCTTGCCCATCACTTCGTCGCAGGCGTCGATGCAGGCCCCGCAGGCGATGCACTCGTACTGCAGGCCGTTGCGGATGTCGATGCCGGTCGGGCAGACCTGCACGCACAGGGTGCAGTCGATGCAGTCGCCGAGCGCTTCGCCGACCGGCTTGGCGCGTTCGGCCACGGCGATGGCGTCATCGATCACCGAGGTGGTGCCGCGTGCGCCGGCGGCGAGGTCGGCCGCGCTCTTGTGGCGGGCGAACCAGGCCACCCAGCCTTCGGCATCGTCCTTGCCGAGCAGACCGCGGGCGCGTTCCAGCACGCTCGTCAGGCTGCCGCGCTTGCGCGGGCCACGCGGTTCGCCGCGGCGGTCGTCGTAGGCGATGATCAGGGTGTTGCGGTCGAACATCGCGCTCTGGAAGCGCGCGTAGGGGCACATGTACTTGCAGACCTGCTCGCGCAGGAAGCCGGCATTGCCCCAGGTGGCGAAGGCATAGAACAGCACCCAGAAGGTTTCCCAGCCGCCCCATTCAAAGGGCATGAGGCGGTCGGCCAGCTCACGGATCGGGGTGAAGTAGCCGACGAAGGTGAAGCCGGTCCAGAGCGCGAACAGCACCCAGAGCGAATGCTTCGCGCTTTTCCGCAGGAGCTTGTCGCGGCTCCAGGGCGCGGCGTCGAGCTTCATGCGCTTGGCGCGGTCGCCTTCGGTCCAGCGTTCGATCCAGAGGAAGGTTTCGGTCCACACCGTCTGCGGGCAGGCGTAGCCGCACCACAGGCGCCCGGCCAGGGCGGTGAAGAAGAACAAGGCGAGGCCGGCCATCACCAGCAGCAGGGCAAGGAAGATGAAATCCTGCGGCCAGAACACCAGCCCGAAGACATGGAACTTGCGCGCCGGCAAATCCCAGAGCACGGCCTGCTGGCCGTTGATCTCGATCCAGGCCACGCCGTAGTACAGGCCCAGCAGCACGTAGACCGCCCAGTAGCGCAGGCGCTGGAAACGGCCGGCCATCTCGCGCGGGTAGATCTTGGCCTCGGAGACGTACATCTCGCCGTCATCGACGACCTTCAGCGGCAGCGGCTTGCCCAAAGCCTTCAGTCCTTCAGCGGTTGGTTGAAGCGGCTGGCCGGTCGCAGGAGGATCCAGGTGAACAGGCTGGAGCTGGCGGTGGCGGCCCAGAACATCAGAAAGCAGAGGGTATAGCCGAGACCGCGGCCGATTTCGAACTCGAGGTCGGGAAAGGTGATGTCGCGCAGGTCGAGCGGATCGACGAACGCGAAGAACACCATGGTCATCACGCCGGCCGTGAAGAAGGAGGGCCAGAGGATCGCCCCGAGTCGCTGGGTCCAGCTTCTCGGGGCGTGTTCGATCCGCGGCTCGCTGGCCATGGCGGCCTCAGGGCGCCTGTCCGGTGCCGGTCGGCGGACTGGCCGATGCCGTTGCCGGAGCCGAACGGGCCTGGGCGATGGCGGCCTGACCGCCGGGGCTGAGCGAGAGCGTGTAGGCGGTGACGAGACGCGTGCGCAGCGGACCCAGGATCGGCTCCATCGCCGGCATCACGCCATGCCGACCGTAAATGATGCCCTCGCGGATGCTGGCCAGGTCCTTGCCGTAGAGCCAGTCGGCATCGGTCAGGTTGGAGGCGCCAAGGGCTTCGTTGCCCCGGCCGTCGATGCCGTGGCAAGCCGCGCAGACCATCTCGTACTGGGCCTTGCCGACCGCCGCGAGGCCGGTATCGACCCTCATGCCACCGAGCTGCTGCACGTAGGTGGCGACGGCGGTGATGGTGGCATCGTCGCCGAGTGCCGCGGCCAGCGGCGGCATCACCGCGACCCGCCCCTGGGCGACGCTGGTCAGGATCGCCTCGTGGGTGCTGCCCCACTGCCAGACGTCGTCGGTGAGGTTGGGAAAGCCACGGGCACCGCCGCCATCGGAGGCATGGCAGGCGGCGCAATTCTTGGCGTACAGGTTGCGCCCCACCGTCAGCGCCTCAGGGTCGGCCGCGATCTCGGCCAGCGGCATCTGCTCAAAGCGTGCGTAGCGTTCGGCGAACAGCCGGTCGGCCTCGGCGCGGTCGGCATCGTGCTGGGCCGAGGCGCTCCAGTTGAGCACGCCTTGGACGTTGCCGAAACCGGGGAACAGCACCAGGTAGGCGATCGTGAAGACGATGGTCAGGTAGAACAGGTTGATCCACCAGCGCGGCAGCGGCTTGTTGTACTCGGTGATATCGCCGTCCCAGGTGTGGCCGGTGGTCTCGCCGGTGGGCAGGCTCTTGCTGCGCCGCCGCGAGGTGTACCAGAGCAGCCAGACGCAGCCGCCGAGGTTGATGACGATCAGGATGATGACGAACCAGGACCAGGATGCGCTCATGGCCGATCCTCCGGGGTGTGATCTTCAAGGGGCAGCCGCGCGATGCGGTCGAAGTCGCTGGCACGGCGCAGGACGAACAGCCAGAAGGCGCCGAGAACGAAGGCCAGCAGCAGCAATGCGGTGACGATTCCAGAAACCATGGTTCACTCCCTCGGGGCGTGTTTGCCGAGGCCCTGGAGGAAGGCCACGAGCGCGTCGAGTTCCGTCTTGCCTTCCACCGCAGCCGCCGCGTTGGCGATCTCCTCGTCGGTGTAGGGGTCGCCGAGCCGCTGCAGGGCGCGCATCCGCCGGGCCACCTGCTCACCGTCGACCATCGCATGCTCCAGCCAGGGGTAGGCCGGCATGTTGGAGTTCGGCAGCACCGACCGCGGATCGATCAGATGGACGCGATGCCATTCGTCGGAATAGCGACCACCAATGCGTGCGAGGTCAGGGCCGGTGCGCTTGCTGCCCCACTGGAAGGGCCGGTCGTAGACCGACTCCCCGGCCAGCGAGTAGTGGCCGTAGCGGGCGGTCTCGAAGCGCAGCGTGCGCACCATCTTCGAGTGGCAGTTGTAGCAGCCCTCGCGGATGTAGACGTCACGCCCGGCCAGTTCCAGTGCCGGGTAGGGCTTGACCCCCGGCAGCGGCTCGATCATCTCGGCCTGGTGCATCAGCGGCAGGATCTGGGCAAGGCCGCCGAAGCTGATGACCACAGCGATGAGGATGCCCATCAGGGCCACGTTCTTTTCGATTTTCTCGTGACTCATGGCGAACTCCTCAGGCGTGGGCCGGTGCCAGCACCGGCGTGTCGACCATGCCGCGCGACTGGCGCACCGTGCGGACGACGTTGACGATCATCACCACCATGCCCGCGAGGATGATCAGGCCGGCGGCCAGACGCATCAGGTAGTAGGGGTAGGTGAACACGACGATTTCCGTCCACGTGTAGGTCAGCGTGCCGTCGACGTTCGTGGCGCGGCTCATCAGGCCCTGGCCGATGCCCGAGATCCACATCGAGACGGCATAGACCAGCACGCCGATGGTGTGCATCCAGAAGTGCACATCGACCAGCCGCATCGAGGCCATGTCCTTGAGGCCGACCATCTTCGGGATCAGCATGTAGATGGCGCCGATCGAGATCATCGCCACCCAGCCGAGCGCACCGGAATGGACGTGGCCGATCACCCAGTCGCTGTAGTGGGCGAGCGCGTTGACCGTCTTGATCGAGAGCATCGGACCCTCGAAGGTGCTCATCATGTAGAACGAGAGCGAGACGATCAGCCACTTGATGATCGGATCGGTGCGCAGCAGGTGCCAGACGCCCGACAGGGTCATGATGCCGTTGATCGCACCGCCCCAGCTCGGTGCCAGCAGCACCAGCGAGAACACCACGCCGAGGTTCTGCGCCCAGTCGGGGATGGCGGTGAACAGCAGGTGGTGCGGACCGGCCCACATGTAGATGGCGATCAGCGACCAGAAGTGCACGATCGACAAGCGGTAGCTGTAGATCGGTCGGCCAGCGCGTTTCGGCACGAAGTAGTACATGATCCCGAGGAAGCCGGCGGTCAGGAAGAAACCGACTGCGTTGTGGCCGTACCACCACTGCACCATGGCATCGACAGCGCCGGCGTAGATCGGGTAGCTGTGCGTCCACGAGGTCGGCAGCGCCAGCGAGTTGACGATGTGCAGCACCGCCACGGCGATGATGAAGGCGCCGAAGAACCAGTTGGCCACGTAGATGTGGGCCACCTTGCGTTTGGCGATGGTGCCGAAGAACAGCACGGCATAGGCCACCCAGACCACGGTGATCAGGACGTCGATCGGCCAGATCAGCTCGGCGTATTCCTTGCCCTGGGTCAGGCCCAACGGAAGGGTCACGACGGCGGCGACGATGACCGCCTGCCAGCCCCAGAACACGAAGGCGGCGAGCTTGTCGGAGATCAGCCGCACGTGGCAGGTGCGCTGCACCACGTAGAGCGAGGTGGCGAACAGGGCGCAGCCGCCGAAAGCGAAGATCACCGCGTTGGTGTGCAGCGGACGCAGACGGCCAAAGCTCAGCCAAGGCGTGTCGAAGTTCAGCGCCGGCCAGTACATCTGGGCGGCCAGGATCACGCCGACCAGCATGCCGACGAAACCCCAGACCACGGTCATGATGCTGAATTGCATCACCACCTTATCGCTGTAGGTGTCGGCCTTCCGGGCCGGAGCGGTGGGAAGTTCTTGGGGACTCATGGCGTCAGCTCGTCGGGAGGACGCCGTGAGTGTGAGTGCTGCATGAACCGGCCTCGTTGACCGCGGTCAACGCCGGATTTGACGTCGATCAATCCGCGCAAACGCCGCCGCGTACCGCCACCGTGCGGGAGTTCCAGCGCGGCGGTTGGGCGACAGGCCTTGGAACCGACGGGCTTTGAGTTTCGTTTCGCAACAGTTGCTTGATGGAACCTTTGCGACGGTTTCCTCTCGGTCTCGTGACCGGCGTGTGACGCGCCGGACCACCCCCGTCCCGGACACCCCGCACGACGCGAGACGCCGACCTTTCAGGGGAGGGCCGGCGCCGCTCGTGCGGGTCCGGTGCCGGGGCCGGCATGAGCACCATCCCAAGGACGCTGCGGGCAGGGGCCCGCCACACCGGCCCATCGCCATCCAACTTTTCAGGGGAACCCATTCGTGAAATCTTCGCGTCGAACACCGCATCGCCTGGCTTCGGCCCTCGTTCTCATCCTCGCCTCCTGGGCCGCCAGCGCCCAGCCCAGCGCCCCGATCGTCAACCTGGCCGCGGTCGAGGCCGGTGCCGAGTTCTCGGGCTTCATCGTGCGCTTCCAGGAGGGCACGCCGGAGCGCGCCAACCCGGCGGCCGTGGCCCGCGCACTGGGCGCGGCCAGTGCCGGCCTGCAGGCCCAGTCCGCCGGCAACGCTCTGCCGCCGGGCTTCCGGCATTTCCGCCGGATGGGCCTGGGTGCCGATGTCATCCACGCCAACCGCCGGCTGAGCCGCAGCGAGGCGGTGCTGGCGATGGCCCAGCTCGCCGCCCTGCCAGGCGTCGAGTACGTCGAACCCGACCTGATCCTGCGCCCGGGGCTGATCCCCAACGACCCGAGCTACGGCCAGCAGTGGGGCTTTTTCGACGCCGATGCCGGCATTCGCGCCGAACAGGCTTGGACGGTGGCGAACGGCAACGGTGTCATCGTCGCCGTGCTCGACACCGGCCGCACCCTGCACAGCGACCTCGACGCCAACACCGTGCCCGGTTTCGATTTCATCTCCGCTTTGAGCACCGCCAACGACGGCAACGGCCGCGATGCCAACGACGCCGATCCCGGCGACTGGACCACCGGCCAGTGCGGCCCGGCCAGCAATTCGAGCTGGCACGGCACCCACGTCGCCGGCACGGTGGCGGCGGTGACCAACAATGCCCGTGGCGTGGCTGGCACCGCTTGGGGCGCGCGGGTGATGCACGTGCGCGTGCTGGGCACCTGCGGCGGCTCGACCTCCGACATTGCCGACGCCATCACCTGGGCCTCGGGCGGTGCCATCACCGGCGTGCCGACGCTCGCGGCGAGCCAGGTGGCGCGGGTGCTCAACCTCTCGCTGGGTGGCGCCGGCACTTGCGGCACCACCACCCAGAACGCGATCAACGGCGCGGTCGCCCGCGGCTCGACCGTGGTGGTGGCGGCCGGCAACAGCAATGCCGACGCCAGCAACTTCACCCCGGCGAGCTGCAACAACGTCATCACCGTGGCTTCGGTGACCAGTGCCTCCTCGCGCTCAAGCTTCTCCAACTTTGGTGCCGTGGTCGATATCTCGGCCCCCGGTTCGGCCATCCTCTCCACCTTCAACAGCGGCACCACCGTTCCGGGTGCCGAGAGCTACGCTAATCAGAGCGGCACTTCGATGGCGGCCCCGCACGTGGCCGGCGTGGTGGCGCTGATGCAGAGCCGCCGGCTCGCCCAGGGGCGCGCCCTGATGACGCCGGCCAATGTTGAATCGGCCCTGCGTTCCACCGCCTACCCCTTGTCGGGGACCTGCACCGGCGGCTGCGGTGCCGGCATCGTCCACGCCCGGGCGGCGGTCGATGCCGCCGGTGCCACCGCCGGCGGCACGCAGACCTACACCAACGGCACCGACGTGGCGATCCGTGACAACACCACGGTCGAGTCGAGCATCACCGTCAGCGGCCGCAGTGGCAACGCCCTCAGCACCAGCACGGTGGCGGTCGACATCCGTCACACCTTCATCGGTGACCTGCTCGTGCAACTGGTGGCACCGGACGGTTCGCTCTACACCCTGCACAACCGTACTGGCACGAGTACCGACAACATCATCCGCAGCTACACGGTGAACCTCAGCTCGGAACTGATGAACGGCACTTGGCGGCTGCGCGTCAACGACAATGCGAGGGGTGACACCGGCTTCATCAACAGCTGGAGCATCACGTTCTGAACCCGGGATGTGCGGCAAAGGCCCGCGCCTTTGGCGCGGGCCCTCAGAGCGCCTCGAAGCGGTTGGCGGCGGCGTTCTTGCGCACCTTGGCCGGGTCCCAGACCCGGCCGTTCATCGCGATGTAGGCGCCCGGCGGCAGGGCCTGCACCGCGCCAACCGCGCAGCCGATGTTGAACTCGGCGTCCGAGCCGCGGAAACGGGCCGGGTTCAGCGCGCCGGTCAGCACGATGGTCTTGCCCGGCAGATCGGCCAGCACCCGTGCGGTCTCCACCATGGTGTCGGTGCCGTGGGTCACCAGCACATGGCGTTGCGGCTGGGCGGCGATCAGCGCCCGCACCAGCGCCCGGTCCTCGTCGCTGAGGTGCAGGCTGTCCTTGCGCAGGGCCGGCACCACGGTGAAGCGGAAGGCCACGCCCAGTTCGCGCAGGATGCTGCCGATCTGCGGCTCGCCGACCTGGTAATCCGACTTGTCGTCGAAATAGATCTTGTCGATGGTGCCGCCGGTGGAGACAACGAGCAGTTCGTCCATGCCAGGACCTTGCGGGTGGGGACGGCAGTCTAGCGCTGGCCGTCTGGGCCGTGGCCCGCCGCGAGCTTGGCGCCCCGGCGCCGCGCCACCAGGCCCGGCCAGCTCACGGTGAACACCAGGGCCACGGCCAGAGCCGCTTCGAGCAGCGCAAGGCCGCGCACCGCCGGGTTGGCCCAGGCTTCCATCACCCCGTGGCTGAAGTAGAACAGCGCGGCGATGCCGGCCCAGAGCCCGGCACTGGGTCGGCGCAGCAGCAACAGCAATGCTGCCGGCAGAATCGGCAGCATCATCAGCACGGTGGCGAACATCGGCGGCAGCACCTGCGGCGCGGCCAGCCACAGGTACCAGACCGGCTGCAGGCCGAGCAGGGCGAACACCAGCAGGGCCGTGGCCGCACGCATCAGGCCGTCGTCCCGGCGAGCCGGCGGGCGGTGTCGGCGAGCCGCCGGCCCAGGGCCTGGGCGAGTTGTTTTTCCTCGTCGCTCAGACGCTGGTCGTCCTGCGGCCCGGCCACGTGGCTGGCCCCGTAGGGTGTGCCGCCGCTGCGGGTGCTGGAAAGCGCCGATTCGGTGAAGGGCAGGCCGAGGATCAGGCAGCCGTGGTGGAGCAGGGGCAGCTGCATCGAGAGCAGGGTCGATTCCTGGCCGCCGTGCATGGCGGCGGTCGAGGTGAACACCGCCGCCGGCTTGCCGACCAGCGTGCCCGATGCCCATTCGGCGCCGGTGCTGTCGAGGAAATGCTTGACCGGCGCGGCCATGTTGCCGAACCGGGTCGGACTGCCGAGCGCCAGCCCGGCGCATTCGGCGAGATCGGCTTTGTCGACGTAGGGAGCACCGTCCTCGGGCACCGGCGCTTGGGCCTGCTGGGTGGTCGGCGCCACCGGCGGCACCGTGCGCAGGCGCGCCTGCATGCCGGGCACCGATTCGATGCCGCGGGCGATCTGGCGGGCCAGGGCGGCCACCGAGCCGCCGCGGCTGTAGTAGAGGACGAGAATGTCGGGCATTGCTGAGAGCGTTTGACGGCAAGAACCACAAGGCTACCGGAAGCCGCGTGATCCGGGCATGGCGGCCGTGCGTTAGGCTTCGGGCCATGGCCTTGCCGACCCTTCTCCGCCGCTGGTCCGGGCGTATCGACACCGACCGCGCCACCACCTTCGCGCGTTTTCTGCTGCGGCGCTTCATCGACGACCGCTGCTTCGAATCGGCCGGTGCCCTGGCCTACACCACGGTCTTTGCTCTGGTGCCGCTGTCGGCCGTGCTGTTCGCCGTGCTCGCGGTCTTCCCGGTGTTCGACGCCTGGACCCTTCGCCTGCTCGATCTGGTGTTCGCCAACTTCGTACCGACCGCCGCCCAGGCCGTGGCCGGCAGCCTGCAGGACCTCGCGGCCAGCGCCCGGCAACTGCCCTTGACCGGGCTGGCCGTGCTGCTGGCCTCGTTGCTGCTGACCCTGCTGGCGATCGAGCGCACCTTCGACCGGATCTGGCGGGTGCGCCGCCCGCGCAGCACGCTGTGGCGGCTGCTGGTGTATTGGACGGTGCTGACCTTCGGCGCGCTGCTGGCCGCGGCCAGTCTGGCGGCGAGCCTCTGGCTGTTCGGCACCGACACTGCCGGTGGCCTTGCCCTGATGCCCGGTCTGCTCGCTTTTCTGGTCTTCAGCGCCGCCTACCGGCTGGTGCCCAACCGCCCGGTGCCGCTGCGTTTCGCCTTGGCCGGTGGCCTGCTCGCCGCCCTGCTGTTCGAGGCCGCCAAGGCCGGTTTCACCGCCTACCTGCGCAACACCAGTTTCGAAGAGCTCTACGGCGCGCTGGCCCTGATCCCGATCTTCTTGGCCTGGGTCTGGTTGAGCTGGGTGGTGGTGCTGCTCGGGGCTTCGTTGGCGGCCTCGCTCGGAGCCTTCCGTTACCAGCCCCGCGCGCAACGGCTGCCGCCGGGGGCCGAGCTGTACGCCTGCCTGCGCCTCTTGGCACGGCTGGAGGCGAGCCGTCGCGATGGCCGGGGCTTGGATGCCGAAACCCTGCGCAGGCTGGAGCCGGCGCTTACCGACGAGCTCTGCCAACGCTTGCTGGAGGGCTTGGCCGGCCTCGACATCGCCCGCCGCAGCGAGGACGGTCGCTGGTCGCCGGTGCGCGATCTGGCCGGCGTGCCGCTGCGAGAACTGCATGAGAACATGGGGTTGCGCGTGCCCGCCCTCGACCTGCCGCTGCCCGCCGCCGAGGACGCGATCGGCCGGGCCGCGCTGGCCGCGCTGCGGCATCTGCGGCAGGCCCTTGACGTCGCCCTGCAACGCTCTGTGGCCGAATGCCTCTGCCCTCGACCGGATCCCTCCGCATGACCCGACTGCGCTCCGCCCTGATCCTGCCCGTGTTGCTGCTGCTGGCCGCCTGCGCCCCGGAGGAGGCCACCCCCCCCGGCGCCGGCACGCCGGAGCAGGCCGCACCGCCCGCCGCCGCCGCGGCCACGACTGCCCCGGCCGCCGCCGGCGATGCCTCCCGGCCGGAGCGGCCGGGTCTGCGGGTCGAGACCCTCGACCACGGTGTGTTCGATGTCGCCGAGCAGCGCGGCCGCTGGGTGGTGGTCAATTTCTGGGCGACCTGGTGCGCAACCTGCATCTCCAAGATCCCCGACCTCAACGCGCTCGACGCCGCCCGCGAGGACATCGTGGTGATCGGCCTCGCCTACGAGGAGATCACGCCCGAAGCGTTGCGCCGGTTCTACGCCGAGAGGGCGCGCCCGGAGTACCCGGTTGCCATCGTCGATGTGTTCAACCCGCCGGCCGATTTCAAGACCCCGCGCGGCCTGCCCTACACCGTGCTGCTCGACCCCAGCGGCAAGGTGGCGCACGAGTTCCTCGGCCCGATGACCGGCGCCGACATCCTCGGGGTGATCGCCGCGGCCGGAGCCGGCTGAGCGGCTTCAGCACCCGCGCAGCAGGTCCTGCACCAGCTTGGGGATCGAGGGCAGCTGGCTGGCCTGTTCGAGCAGTTCCTGGACGCGCATGGCTGGCCTGATCCCCGGTCTGTGGTGGCTCAAGAGTCGGCGGCAAAGTGCGCTTTGAGGAAGCCCCAGGCCGCACGCAGGCCCTGCGCCTCGCCACCGGCCGGTTTGCCGGGACGGTCGGCGTCGTTCCAGCTGTAGACATCGACGTGCGTCCAGGCCTGGCCGTCGGGGACGAAGCGTTCGAGGTACAGCGCGGCGGTGACGCAGCCGGCCATCCGCGAGGGACCGGCGTTGGCGAGCTCGGCGATGCCCGATTTGAGGTAGCTGAGGTAAGGCCGCCACAGCGGCATGCGCCACAGCGGGTCGCGTTGCTCCGCACCGGCGTCGAGGTAGGCGGTGGCGAGCGCGTCGCGGTTGCTGAACAGCGCCGGCAGATCGGGGCCCAGAGCGATGCGCGCGGCCCCGGTGAGCGTGGCGAAATCCATCAGCAAAGCCGGCTTCTGCTCGGCGGCGTAACTGAGCGCGTCGCAGAGGATCACCCGGCCTTCGGCGTCGGTGTTGTCGATCTCGACCGAAAGACCGGCGCGGGTGGCGATGACCTCGCCCGGCCGGTAGGCCTCGGGGCCGAGCGCGTTCTCGACGGCCGGCACCAGCAGGCTGAGCCGCACCGGCAGACGCCGCTCCAGCACCAGCCGCGCCAGCGCGATGGCGTGTGCGGCGCCGCCCATGTCTTTTTTCATGTGGCGCATGCCTTCGGCTGGCTTGACGTCGAGACCACCGGTGTCGAAGCAGACACCCTTGCCGACGATGACGAGGTGCGGCAGCGACAGGTCGCCGTGCGTGAGTTCGATCAGGCGCGGCGCACGATGGCTGGCGCGGCCGACCGCGTGGATGGCCGGAAAATTCTGGGTCAGCAGCTCGGCCCCGCGCACGCAGCGGAAGCCACCGCCGTGGGCCTGCGCGAGTTCCCGCACGAGGGCTTCCAGCTCGTCCGGGCCCATGTGTTCGGTCGGCGTGTTGACCAGATCACGCACCTGCAGCGAAGCCGCCAGCACGGCCAGCGCCTCGATCTGCGCGCTGGCATCGATGGCGAGCGCGGCGGTCGGCTTGGGCGGTTTCAGGTAGCGGCCGAACTTGTAGGCCCCAAGCCCCCAGCCGAGCAGGGCGCGATCCGGCGCGACCGCCACCGGGCTGCCGACGGCGAGGCGGAAGGCGAGCGGTGGCAGCAGCAGCGGAAGATGCCCGAGGCTCGCCGGATCGGCCGGGTCGCCAAGGCCGGCCACGGCGGCAGCCGGTGCGCCGTTCTCGCCGGGGATCACGAGCTGGCTGCCGGGATCGCCCTTGAAGCCGTGCGCGTCCAGCCAAGCGCGCCAGGGCGCGGGCTGGGCCTCGCGCCAGCCGGCATAGCTCGCGGCATCGAGCGTGTGGAGCGGCAGGGCCGGCGCATCGGCCGGGACAAAACAGGCGGGAAGCGGCATGGGCGGGCTCGTGGCGCGAAGTGGGGGGTCGGCAAGCACCGGCCATCAAACGAGTGTAGCGGCTTCGCCGGGCTGCTCCAGCCGTGCGGCCACGAAGGCGCCACCGGTATCGAAGGCGGCCACCAACGCCGTCAGGTCGGCCACTTCGAGATCGGGCGGCGGCAGCTCGGCCGGCCAAGCCTGGCCCTCGCGGTTCAGCCAGCAGCTGCGCAGGCCGGCGCGGGCCGCGCCCGCCACATCCAACCAGGGGTCATCGCCGACATGCAGCACCGCCTCCGGTGCGAGGCCAAGCCGCGCCACGGTGTGCGCGAAGATGGCCGGGTGCGGCTTGGCCAGGCCGAAATCGCGGGCCGCCACCACCACGGCGAAACGCCCGGCGATGCCGATGCGGTCGAGGTCGGCGTTGCCGTTGGTGAGGGCGGCGAGCGGCAGCCGTGCACCCAGCGCCTCGAGCGCCGGCAGGGCATCGGCGTAGAAGTCGACGCGGTTGCGTTCGAGGTAGAGGGCCTCGAAGGCCGGTTGGGCATGGGCCGGGTCCTCGCCGCTTTCGATCAGCGCCTGCTCCAGGCTGATCAGGCGTTGCCGGCCGAAATCGTGGGCGAACTCCGGGTGCGCCTGCGCCACCTGCTCGCGCAGGGCGCGCAGGCGGGCCGGCGGGAAGGCCTGCGCGGTGCGTGGGCAGTGCGCGTCGAGGTAGGCGTGCAGGGCGGTTTCGGCGCGTTCGATCACCGGCCGGATCGGCCACAGGGTGTCGTCGAGATCGAAGCTGATGGCGCGTAAGGTCGTGGGCATCCGTGCAGCATCGCATCAACGCCGCATCGGGCGCGTCAGCGCAGTTCCAGTTCGCCCTGTTGCGCCCCACGCTGCACGGTGAGCACGAGCCGCGGCGGCGGACTGGCCAGCGCGGCACGCAGGGCGTTGAGGTTCTCGACGCGGCGGCCATTGATGCCAAGGATGCGATCGCCGGCGCGCAGGCCGGCCTGGCCGGCACGCGAGCGCGGATCCACCTCGACCACCATCACGCCGCGGGCGCCGGCCTCGCGCTGGCGTGCCGCCATCTCGCCGACCAGCGCCCCGCCGAGCCGGGGGTCGATGTCGGTCCCGGGCAATTGCCGGGGCTGCTCGCGCAGGGTGGCGCGCAGGGCGAGGGTCTGTGCCCCGCGCTGCACCGAGAGCGCCACCGGCTGGTTCACCGGCAGCAGGCCCTCGACATTGCGCAGGGCCTGCGCGTTCTCGACGCGACGGCCGTCGATGGCGGTCACCACATCGCCCGGTCGCAGGCCGGCGGCTTCGCCCGGCGCGTTGCGGTAGACACGGGTGACGATGGCGCCACGGGTGTTGGCGGGCACGCCCAGTTCCTCGGCGAAGCGCGGCATCAGATCGGCCAGTTCGACGCCCAGTGAGCCGCGCCGGACCTCGCCGTAGACCAGCAGTTGCCGCATCACCTCGCGGGCGAGGTTGGAGGGAATGGCGAAGCCGAGGCCGATGTTGCCGGCCGCCGAGCCGCGCGGGTTGAAGCTCGCGGTGTTGATGCCGACCAGCTCGCCGCGCAGGTTGACCAGCGCGCCGCCGGAATTGCCGGGGTTGATCGAGGCGTCGGTCTGGATGAAGTTCTGGAAGCCAAGGCCGGTGAGCCCGCTGCGACCGACCGCCGAGACGATGCCCGAGGTCACCGTCTGGCCGAGGCCGAAGGGATTGCCCACCGCCACCACGAAATCACCGACCCGCAGCCGCTCGGAATCGGCCAGCGCCAAGGCGCGCAGGTTCTGCACGGGGATGCGGATCAGGGCGATGTCGGTGGCCGGGTCGCTGCCGATGAACTCGGCGCTCACGGTGCGGCCGTCGTGCAGTTGCACGCTCACCGTGGTGGCGTTCTCGACCACGTGGTGGTTGGTCAGCACATGGCCGCGTTCGGCATCGACGATCACCCCCGAGCCCAGCGACTGCGACTCGCGGCGTTGCGGGGCAAGCGGCATGCCGAAGAAGTGCCGGAAGATCGGGTCGGCGGCCAGCGGGCTCTGCACCTCGACCACCTGGCGGGTGTAGATGTTCACCACCGCCGGGGTCACGTTCTCCAGCATCGGTGCCAGCGACGGGGTGGCAGCGGTGGCGGGCACGGCGGCCCCGGCCAGGCCCGGCCCGAGGGATGCGGCGAGCAGGCTGGCGAACAGGGCGGCGGTGAGGGTGATGGGGCGCATGCGATCAGCGTTTTCGGGCCGGAAAGCCATTGTAAAACAATCGCTTGCGTGGCGGATTCGCGGTGTTGAAGCCAGGTTGACAGACCCCGGGTCGCGGCGTACCGTTTCGGCTCGCCGCTCCCAACATCTTGGGGTTGTGGCGGGGAGTCGCCCCAAGATTTGGGGCTGAATCGCCCGTAAGGGGCGGCAACAGGGAGAATTCAGGGCATGAGCACGGCACGTCTCGAGGCGGTCAGGACGGAGAGTCCGGTGGAAATCCCGATGCAGCCGGCATCGCAGGACATCTGGGACAAAAAATACCGCCTCAAGACCAAGAAGGGCGAGCCGGTCGATGCCGACATCGATGCCACCTACAAGCGCGTCGCCAAGGCCTTGGCCCAGGCCGAGCCGAGCGCCGAGAAGCAGAGGTACTGGCACGAGCGTTTCCTCTGGGCGCTGCGCCGTGGCGCCATCCCGGCCGGTCGCATCACCAGCAATGCCGGTGCGCTCGAGCACAAGCCGGCCACCAGCACGATCAACTGCACCGTCTCGGGCACCATCCCCGACTCGATGGACGGCATACTCGAGAAGGTCCACGAGGCCGGCCTCACCCTCAAAGCCGGCTGCGGCATCGGCTACGAGTTCAGCACCCTGCGCCCGCGTGGCGCTTTCGTCGCCGGCGCCGGTGCCTACACCTCGGGGCCGCTGTCCTTCATGGACATCTACGACAAGATGTGTTTCACCGTCAGCTCGGCCGGCGGTCGCCGCGGCGCGCAGATGGGCACCTTCGAGATCAGCCATCCCGACGTCAAGGAGTTCATCAAGGCCAAGCGCGAGGATGGCCGCCTGCGCCAGTTCAACCTTTCGCTGCTGATCACCGACGAGTTCATGGCGGCGGTCGAGGCCGATGCCGAGTGGCCGCTGGTGTTTCCGATCTCGATCAAGGAGCAGGGCGAGGTCGATCTCGCCGACGCCAAGCAGGTTGTCTGGCGCGACTGGCCGAACACGGAAGGCTACGTCACCCGCGACGACGGCAGGGTGGCCTGCAGGATCTACCAGCAGGTCCGTGCCCGAGGTCTGTGGGACATGATCATGACCTCGACCTACGACTTCGCCGAGCCGGGGTTCATCCTGATCGACCGCGTCAACGAGATGAACAACAACTGGTGGTGCGAGGCGATCCGTGCGACCAATCCTTGCGTCACCGCCGACACGCGCTTGGCGACGCAGTTCGGCATCGTGCCGATCGGCGAGCTGTGTGCGAGCGCTGTGCCGTTGCAGGCCACGGTCGATATGCGCACCCTGGACGAGGCCGCCAAGGGTGCGGCCACGCGACCTGCCAAACCCGCGTTCATGACGGCAGCGAGTGCGCCGGTCTACCGGGTGCGCACCGAGGATGGTTACGCGATCAAGGCTACCGAGTGGCACGATTTCTACACCGAGCGTGGCAAGATCAAGCTTCGCGATCTGCAGGTCGGTGACCGCCTGCTGGTGCAGTCCGGTAAAGGGCAGTTCGGCTCCGAGGGCAGTGAAGACCTCGGACTGCTGCTCGGTCTGATCACTGGTGACGGTCATTTCACGAATCGCGGCAAGGGTCAGGAAGCCGTTGTCGTCACCTTGTGGGGCGAGGATCGGGCGCTTGCCGATCGTGTGGCAGCCTACATCAATACACTGATTGCGCACGCGTCCATGCGCACGGCTCGCGAGTACAGCGTCGCTCCCGTCGCCGTTCCGCAGCGTAACCAGGTCTTCATCCGTTCCGTGATGTTGGCGCGACTACTGGAGCATTACGGCTTTGCCGGCAACAGCAAGCTTCGAGTGCCTGAGGTGATATGGCGCGGCAGCGAGATCTGCGTGCGTGCTTATTTGCGTGCGCTGTTCCAGACCGACGGCACGGTCAATATTTCGTCTTCCGGAAAGAGCTGCTCCGTTCGACTTGCCTCCAGCGAAGAGTCCTTGTTGCAGGATGTGCAGGTGCTGTTGGCGAACTTCGGCGTGTTTTGCCGCATCCGCAAGCGCCGTGACGCACGCCTGAAAATGCTGCCAGACGGCCATGGTGGCGAGCGCGAGTATCCGTGCGCGGCCCAGTACGAGCTCATCATCGATGGCGAATCGCGTGAGCAGTTCATGCGTGAGATCGGCTTTTTGATGCCTGCGAAGAGCGAAAAGTACGCCGCTTGGGTCAAGGACAAGGTGCTGCGCAAGACGCAGCGCTTCGCTTCGCGCATCGGAAGTATCGAGTACGTCGGTGAGGAGGCGGTATTCGATACCACCCAACCAGACCACAATTCGGTTGTCTTCAATGGCCTGGTGACAGGGCAATGCGGCGAGCAACCGTTGCCGCCCTACGGCGCCTGCCTGCTGGGTTCGGTCAACCTCACCAAGTTCGTGCGCGACCCCTTCACCGAGAAGGCGCGCTTCGACTGGGAGGAGTACAAGGAGGTCGTGCGGGTGTTCACCCGCATGCTCGACAACGTGGTCGAGGTCAACGGTCTGCCCTTGTCGCAGCAGCGTGAGGAGATCCTGCGCAAGCGCCGCCACGGCATGGGCTTCCTCGGCTTGGGGAGCACGCTCACCCTGCTGCGCATGAAGTACGGATCGCCCGAGAGCTGCCAGTTCACCGAAGCAGTATCGCGCGAGATGGCGCTGGCCGGCTGGGAGGTGGCACTGGCGCTGGCCGAAGAGAAGGGGCCGGCCCCGATCATGGACGAGGACTTCACCGTCACCGCCGAGATGCTGCGCAAGCGCCCGGAGATGGCGACCGACGGCTTCAAGGTGGGTGATGCCATCAAGGGCCGGGTGCTGCACGCCAGGTACAGCCGCTACATGCAGCGCGTCGCCAGCGTGGCGCCGGATCTGGTGCAGAAGCTCGCCGAGCAGGGTGCCCGCTTCACCCACCACAGCTCGATCGCGCCGACCGGCACCATCTCGCTCAGCTTGGCCAACAACGCCAGCAACGGCATCGAGCCCAGCTTCGCCCACCACTACTCGCGCAACATCATCCGCGAGGGCAGGAAATCGAAAGAGAAGGTCGACGTCTTCAGTTTCGAGCTTCTGGCCTACCGCGAACTCGTCAACCCGAATGCCATGCCCTACAGCGAGGACCCGGAAGCGCGGCTGCCCGACTACTTCATCGCCGCCGACGAGGTTTCGCCCAAGGAGCACGTCGACATCCAGGCCGCCTCGCAGCTCTGGATCGACTCCTCGATCTCGAAGACCGCGAACGTGCCGACCGATTTCCCCTACGAGGACTTCAAGGACATCTACCGCTACGCGCACACGATGGGCCTGAAGGGCTGCACCACCTTCCGTTTCAACCCGGCCGCCTTCCAGGGCGTGTTGGTCAAGGAGAAGGACCTCGAGAACACCACCTACCGTTTTGAACTGGAAGACGGCAGTGTGGTCGAGGCCAAAGGCAACGAGCAGATCGAGTACGACGGTGAAATGCACACCGCTGCCAATCTGTTCGATGCGCTGAAAGAGGGTTACTACGGTAAGTTCTAGCCGAGGCCGTGGCAGTGCGCCGCGGCTCGGATATCGAGGTCCGCCCGACCCGCCCCGGCGAGGTGGGCCCGACCGGCAAGCGTGCACCGGCCCCCAAGGCACGTGATGCGATACCCCAGCGGAGTGTTCCCATGAGCAATGGCAATGGTGTGAGCAGCACGATCGCCCAGGCGGTCGAAGCGGTTGGCGAGAAGGCCGGAGAAGTCGTCGAACAGGCCAAAGCCAAGGTGGCTCCGGTCATGAAAAAAGCCAAGGTTGAAGCCGCCAAGATCGAGAAGGTCGCCAAGGCGAAGTTGAAACAGGCGCGCGCCTCGAAGACCGGCAAGGCGGTCACCAAGGCGGTGGGCGATGCACGCAAGAAGGTGGCCGCAGCGAAGCGCGAGCTTGATGCCGCAGCCAAGCAGTTCAAGGCCAAGTTGAAAAAGAAGAAGGCGGCTGCCAAGAAGGCCGCGTCCGACAAGCCGGCAACGAGGAAAGTCGCGGCCAAAAAAGCCAGCTTGAAGTCGCCCCCCGCCCGGAAAGCCGTGGCCAAGAAGGCCGCCGTCAAGAAGGCCCCGGTGAAGAAGGCCGTGGCCAAGAAGCCGGCAGCCAAGAAAGTGGCCGCCAAGGCGGCACCCAAGAAGGCCGTCAAGCAAGCCGCCATCAAGGCCGCGCGCCGCTGATCGGTGCTGTGGCCCGGCCACCCCGCCCGCGTGGCGGGGCTGGCTCATTCACCCCGAAAACCCGCAGCAGCACCGCGGCACACACGACACCGCAACCGGGCAGCCCCCGCAGGAACACCGGCATGGCCATCAAGATCAGCAAGAAAATCAAGTCCTACAGTGTCGCCACGCCGGACGACAAAGCTGCGCTGCCCGCACCCGCCGCTGCGCCAGCCGCGCCGCCGACCGCCGAAATCATCCAGATGCACGAGCGCGTCGAGCGGCCGGAGGCACTGATCGGCGCCACCTACAAGGTCAAGTCGCCGCTGTTCGAGCACGCCCTGTACGTCACGATCAACGACATCGTGCTGAATCCCGGTACCGAGCACGAGCTGCGCCGGCCCTTCGAGCTGTTCATCAACTCGAAGAACATGGAGCACTTCCAGTGGATCGTCGCCATCACCCGCATCGTCTCGGCGGTGTTCCGCAAGGGCGGTGACGTCACCTTCCTGGTCGAGGAGATGAAGGCGGTGTTCGACCCGCGCGGCGGCTATTTCAAGGCCGGCGGCGTGTACATGCCGAGCATCGTGGCCGAGATCGGCTGCGTCATCGAGGAGCACCTCAAGTCGATCGGCCTGATCCGCGACCCCGAGATCAGCGATGCCCAGCGCGCCCTCATCAACGAGAAGCGCGTCGCCTACGAGCAGGCCCTGAAGCGCAACGGCGAGTCCGCCGCCGCCGCCGTGCTGCCGGTCGCCGACTTGGCCGTCACCGGCGAAGGCACCAGTTTTCCGCCCACCGCCACTCTCTGCGGCAAATGCCATACCAAGGCGGTGGTGGTGATGGACGGCTGCCAGACCTGCCTGAACTGCGGCTACTCGAAGTGCGGCTGAGGCCCGGTGAGTTCAACTCCGATTCGCAACGGGGTTGATGTAGCGCTCGGCGAAAACCGCGAGGGGCGTCCAGGCTCATACCTGAATTGGAAAAGACTCGCCCTCAGCGCCAGCCGGCCGAAAGGGCCGCCGCTTCGGCCTCGGCATCCAGCGGCTCGCCCTCGATGCGCGCGTCGATCGCCGCCAGCACGGCAGGGGGCAGGGACGCCGCCTGGCGAAGCTCGCCGCCCTGCGGCACGGCTTCGGCCAGCACCTCCACGGTCCAGGCGTCCGGGCCCCGGCAGGAGAACCCGGCCCGGGCCGGGGTCTCGTCCAGTGTGAAGCTGCGGCAGTAGGCCCCCCCGCGGTCGCGGAAGCCGAAGCCGAGCGCCACGCGCCCGAAGTGCTCCCCGGATCGCCCTTCCTCCAGCGCACGCCGCAACTCGCCCTGTGCGACAAGGCGCCCGTCCACCTCGCCGACCAGGCCAGCCTCCGGCGACAGGTGCGGCACCAGCAGCACGCCCAGGGCCAGGGTCGCCGCCACGGCCCAGCCGGTGGCGGGGATTCGCCATCCGCGGCGTGGCGTGGCGCGGCGGTCCGCCAAGTCCACCACGTTCGTGGCCGGGGTCTCGCCCGTCACCGCCTGCAGGCGCTGCGACATCGGCTCGCCCAGCACCGGGTCGTAGGCGCCGCGCAGCTGCCGGCGCAGGCCGCGCTGCGCGGCCAGTTCGGCGGCCAGGGCCGGGTCGGCCGCCAGGGCGGCCTCGACCTCGGCGCGTCCGGCGGCGTCGAGTTCGCCATCGAGGTAGGCGTACAGCTGTTCCGGCGTGATGGTCATCGTGATGCTCCCGTGTCTTCCGCCAAAATCGCCTGCAGGGCCTGCCGCCCGCGCGCCAGCCGGCTGGTCAGCGTGCCCACCGGCACCTCCATGACCGCCGCCGCCTCGGCGTAGGAGAGGCCCTCCACCAGCACCAGCGACACCGCCAGGCGCTGCTCGTCCGGCAGGCGGGCCATCGCCGCGGCCATCGACAGCTGCTCCACGTAGTGGTCGATGCTCGAAACCCCCACGTCCTCGCCGGCCTCCTCCGGTGCGTGGAACGGCTGCTGGCGCTTCCGTGCCCGCTGCTCGTCGATCCACGCGTTGCGCAGGATGCCGTACAGCCAGGCCTGCACCGGCCGGTCCGGCTGCCACTGCGGCGCCCGGGCCAAGGCACGCTCCACCGCCACCTGCACCAGGTCGTCGGCGTCGTGCACGTGGCCGGTCAGGGCGCGCGCAAGGCGACGCAGCCGGGGCAGCATCTCGCAGACGGCATCGCGCACGTTCGGTGTCGGCAACGGCTGGAGCATGAGTCCTCTACGTCCGGTGGGGCGGTTTTCTTCCCTCGCAAGGCGACGATGCCGCCTGCGCCGCCCTCGGGCGCGGCGATGCTAGCATCCGGCTCCGTTGCTCCCAAGACCCCGGCGTTCCATGCCCCTCTCGACGCCACCGAGACTCGTACCCGTCCTCCTGCTGGCCTTCGCCGGCCTGGTGTCGACGGGCCAGGCGCAGGTGGTGCCTCCGTCGCTGCCCGCACCGCCCGCACTGCCGGTGCTGCCAGGCCAGCTGGAGGCACCGCTGCGGCCCGTGCTCTCCGAAGCCGACCGCCGCCTCGCCGACCTTCGGCAGACCCAGGCGCGCCTGCTGCTGCGCCGCCATCGCGACGTGCTCGACACCGACCCGCATGGCGAGCTCATCGTCCGCCACGAAGTGCTGCTGCTCGCCCCGGACGCCGGAACCCTGCAGCGGGTCGAACAGGCCGGCTACCTCGTGCAGCACCGGCTCGAACTCGCCCCGCTCGGCCTCGACGCCGCCGTGCTGCGGGCGCCGCCGCGCACCGGCACGCGGCAGGCCCTGCGCCGGCTGCGTCGCCTCGCGCCGGAGGCCGAGTTTGCCTTCAACCACGTCTACCTCGGCGGCGGCATGGAGAGCGGGGGATCGGCATCCCGCAGCTTCGAGGCGGATGCCCCGGCCGTCGCCGTCGGCCTCGTCGACAGCGGTGTCGATGCCACCCACCCCGCCCTGCAGGGCCTGCGCATCGAACGTTGGGGCTGCGAGGGCCACTCCGTCGCCGCGCCGCATGGCACCGCCGTCGCGTCCCTGCTCGCCGGCGATGCCGCCGGGCCACCCCGGCCGGGCAGCGTGCTGTTCGCCGCCGACATCTACTGCGGCGAACCCACCGGCGGCGCCGTCACCCGGCTGGTGCAGGCCCTGGCCTGGCTGGCCCGCCACGAGGTGCGGGTCATCAACCTGAGCGTGGTCGGCGCCGAGAACGCCCTGCTCGCGCGGGCGGTCACCGCCCTGCAGGCCCGTGGCCACCTGCTCGTCGCCGCCGTCGGCAACGACGGCCCCGCCTCGCCACCGCTCTACCCCGCCGCCTACTCCGGTGTCGTCGGCGTCACCGCCGTCGACCAGCGCCAGCGCCTGCTGCCCGAAGCCCTGCGCGGGGGGCAGGTGGCCTTCGCGGCACCCGGTGCCCAGGTCCTCGCGGCGCATCCGGGTGGCCAGCGCGAGGGCGTGCGCGGCACCTCCTTCGCCGCGCCGCTGGTCGCCCGCCTCGCCGCGGCGCAGTGGCGACCCGGCGACGGCCCCGCCGACGTGCTGACCCGCCTGCAAGCGCAGGCCCTCGACCTCGGCGAGCGCGGGCGCGACAAGCGCTTCGGCCACGGCCTGCTCGGGCAGGACCTCGCGCTGCGCTACGCCGGGCCCGAACGCTAAACACGTCCTGAACGGAAGCGGCCCGCCCGGGACGGGCGGGACGAAACCCGTCCCGGCGCTCGTAGTACCCCATGAAAGCCGCGGATTGGCCGCGCTGGATGGGAGCACACCATGAAGACTGTCACGACCCTGATCACCCCCCTCGCCCTCGCCACCGCCCTGTTGGCCGGCGGCGTCCAGGCCCAGGTCGGCCTCGGCGGTGCGGCCGGCGGCGCCCTGCAGGGCGGCCTCGGCGTCGGCCCCCAGGCCCTCGACGGCCGGATGGTCGGCAACGCCGCCGGCAGCCTCGACGGCCGGATGGTCGGCAACGCCGCCGGCAGCCTCGACGGCCGTCTGGATGCGACCCGCGGCCGGATGATCGATCGTGAACTTGAACTGCGCCACCCGGCTCTGCCGGCCGCCACAGTCGACGCCACCGCCGAGGCCGCTGCCCGGGCCGCTGGCGAGGCCACCGGCGCGGTGTCGGTCCCGGCTCTGCCGGCCGCCACAGTCGGCGCCACCGCCGAGGCCGCTGCCCGGGCCGCTGGCGGGGCCACCGGCGCGGTGTCGGTCCCGGCGTTGCCGGCTACCCCGGCCGTGCCGGCCACCCCGTCCGCCGGGGAGGGCCTCGGAGCCGAGGGCCTGCTCTCAGGCGGGGCGGCAGGCGAACTCGCCGCCACGGCCCGGGGCGCCGCCGAACTGCCGGACCGCATGCCGAGCAGCGATCAGGAGACCGCCCCGCGTCGCGGCGTCTTCTCGCGGCTGTTCGGTCGCGGCGAAGCCCGCGGCGGCGGTGAGGCCCGCGGCGAGCTGATCGGCAGCGGCAACGCCGACGGCGGCAACGAGGCCGGGCCGACCGCGTCGCCCCTGGGCCGCGTGGGCCTGGGGGCCGACGCCAATGCGGACGCCGAGGCCGAAGGTCGCGCCGATGCCGACGTCGAGCGCCGCGGGAACCAGCAGCCGCACGCCCGCGCCAACACCTCGGCCAACGCGTCGGTCAACGCGTCGGTCAACGCGGAAGCGCGCACCGAAGCCCGCGGCAGGGACCGGGACCGCCCGCAGTAACCCAAGTGCCCCAGCCGACTGGGGGTCCGCGACGCCTGAACCAGGGGCGTCGCGGACCTTCTGCCGCTTGATGGGGGAGGCTGCGGTGTCGGACGTCGTCACTTCCTCCTCAACGACGCCCACCCCTCGGCCAAACCGACCCTTGACCCGCCGCCGCCTCCCCGGCAGACTGCTTGAAAAGGGCGTTTGACCTTCCTACACGACCTTCCTACACGACTGATGATGGAGGGCGCGGTGGACGGGACCGAAGACTGCTGCACCCTCGTCTGCGAGGTCGGCCGGCGCGCTGGCGACGGGCTGCCCGAAGGCGCGGCCGGGGCGGTGCTGCTGTGCTGCGCGGCGGGGCAGGCCATCGACGCCGGGGAATGCGCGCTGATAGCCCGCGCGAAAGCCGAGAACGCGGTCATCGTGGCCGAGATCACCCCCCTCTTCGATGCTGGAGGAACGGGCCGGGGTGCCGGGCACGACGGCCCCGGCCGCTGAGCGGGCGATATGTGGCGACGGCGCGATCCCGCCCCTGGCCTGCCGACGGGACTGGGGCCGGTCGCGCTCCCGGTGCCGCCCGGCATGCCCTGGCTTGCCGAGGCGGTCCGGCTCGTCGAGGCGGGCGACAGCGCGATCGAGGCGGGCGAGCACGCACGCGTGCCGGGTGAACGCGCGCCGGCGGCGGTGCGGGCCTTGCGCCTTCTGCGGGCGGCGGTATGGCTCGACCGGTGCCAGCCCCTCGACGTCGCCTGGTGCGGGCTCTTCGTGCGTCACTGCCTCACGACCGCCTATCCGCGGACACGCCCGCCCTGGCTTTCGATGCGGGCGCGGCCCTGGCTCGGCTACGGCCGCCCCTGCGCACCGCAGGTGGGGGCGCTCGCCGTCTTCTGGCTCTGGCATCCCCGGAGCCCCTTTGGCCATACGGGGTTCATCTGGGCCGAAGACGCCGAGGCTTGGCACGTGATCGGCGGCAACCAGCGCAACCGGGTGCGGATCCAGCGGGTGGGGCGCACGCGGCTGCTCGGCACGCGCTGGCCACAGGAGGCTTGGCCGCCGCCGGGGCTGCGCCGGCACGCGCATCCCGGCCTTGCCGCGCCCTACGAGTTCGGGGAGGAGACCGAACTGCCGGACCGCGACCCGCACGCCCCTGAGCCGCGCCCGGTCTGTAAAGCGGCGTGGCGTCGCCACAGACCGCCCAGGTGTCGATGCGCAAAATCACTTCTTGCGGAGTTCGACGAGGCTTGGACCATCGGAAGCTGCCCCGATGTCTTTGACCATCCTCAGCGCACCGGGCGAGACGTTCCACCGCTGCCCTTGCTCGGTGATGACCGTAACCGTCTTCCTGTTGTAGCGAGTGAGCACGCCCAAAACCGGCTCCCTACCATCGGGCTGGAACGAGACTCGATCACCGACCGAGAACTCCAGCATCCGGGAGTGAGCCCGGGCCTGATGCAAGAAACGCAGCCTTTCGACGACTCGATTGTTCAGGTCGATCAGCTCCGCTTCGGTGAGGCCATCAATGTCAATCCTGGCTGCCACAGTGCCTCCTCGTTCATTCGGCGCCCGCGAGAATGTGTCGCGAGGAATTCAATGGAACCAGCTGTTAGAATCAAACTGCGCCGTGATGCGGCTTTGGCTGGCGAGTTCAACTCCGTCGGAGTTGAACTCGCCGGGCTTCATGTTTCGGCAAAGAGCCCGAGTTGCTTTGTTCTCGGTATTTCGGTGGTGTGTGGCAAGAGGTCCGTGATGAATGCGGCTGGTACATTGCTAAGCTCGCGCGGCTCTAGTTTGTGCAACCCCCCTCCATAGACGCGGCCCTCGCCAAGTAGAACCTCAGGAGGCAACTCATTCAGTGCACTCCAGACCTTGCGCAGAAGATTTGGGTCCCGATCCATTTCACGAGCCATCAGCGGTGTCGGATACAGCGCCAAGTACACGTTCGCCACCGTGGCGTGCGAACCGTTGAGGATGAATCGAAAAGGCCTGCCGCTCTTGGCGTCGCCGCGTCCAAGATACGTGCAGACCATTGGTGCGGGTGGCCGGTCCTCCTGCCCGTACCAGAGACTACGATGTGTACAGAGATACCGTTCCGGTAAGCCCTTTGCCTTCCCCTCCTCCAAATAGGCGGCGAGGGCTGGGTAGCGCCTATGGATTTCCTCCTCGGGAAGTTTCGTGTCGAGCAGAAAGAGCCGGTGGTCGATGTCGGGAGAGCCGTCTTTTCGGGCCTTTACTTCATCTTGCGCCAGGTGCCGTGGACTTGGAAGGATCGGTGTGAACACTTCCATGGGCAGGCCGCGTGCAGCGATCTCCTTCTCAGGGAGAATGAAGAAATTGTTGTCGCCCGTGGCGATACCACGCTTGACTCTGAAGTAGTCCGAGAGCGTCGGGATGTCCGAGCGGCTACGCACATCGGCAAGGGGGAAGCGGGTCCACTTTGGTTCGCGCGCAAGAGCGCGGGCTGGGATGAAGCGGGTGATTCTCGGCTCGAAGAGTGTGCCGCCGAAGGTGAATTTCACTTCGTGGTCGGCAGGGGGGCGCTCATTTCGAAACCAGACGATGGCCGAGGAGACGAGGGCGTCGGCGAACTGTACATCGGTCGGATCGAAGCGGTGGATGTGCAGGAGCGTCACTCGGTCGAGGAGATACCGCTTCACCGCTTGGCCGTAGTTCACGTCCATGAACTCGCTCGGGATGAGCCAACCGGCAACGCCGCCCTCAGCCATCCAGGCGTGAGTCAACCCCAGGAAGTGGCAATAAAGACCTGCGAGGCCGCTGATTTTCATACCGCTGGCCTGCTGCGTGCGGGCCTGCAGGCGCGTCTTGTCGCCGTTGTGCAGGTGGTGATGACGCACGTAAGGCGGATTGCAGATAAGCACGTTGATACGAGGCATTGGCTCTTCGTCCGTGAAGTCGGCGAGTGTCAGCACCAGGCCCGTGCCCTTCCAAAGTTTCCTCGCCGGTTCGCCGTAGTGAGAATCGATCTCGAAACCGAGCGCTTCGGCAATGCGTTCTTTTGGAACAACTCTTAGAAGAGCCGAGTAGAACGAACCTGTACCGAAGGCAGGGTCGAGGAATTGGACCTTCACGGCCGGAGGCAGAAGGGCCACGGCGTAGCGCACGATATCCTCGGCGAGGCCCGAGGGGGTGGCGAACTGGCCGAGGCGGTTACGCTCGTCATGGGACTTCTCCGCATCAAGAGAAGCCTGTAGGGTGAGGCGCACCTGCTCTTTGGCTGCGATGATGCCGGACATGTTCAGAGTCCGAATCTCGTGAGGTCGTCGATGCGGTGCTCCCAAACCCAGTCAATGCCTTCGGCGGCCTCGTATCCCAGATACCCGCTGTCGAAGTATCCGCAGAGGAACAGGTTGAACTGCACCTTCTTTCCGTACGTGCTCCGAAGCTGAGTCATCTTCATAGCCTCTTCTTTGCGGCGTTTGTTGGTGTTTGCGAAATCACCAGCAGACTTCGCCTCGAAGAACACCGGGAAGCCGCTTTTCTTGGCCGTCCTGGGGTTAATGGCGGCATCGATGGGGATGTTGACGGACTTGGCGCCACCTTCGAGTTTCACCGGTACGTTCATTCGGAAGCTGAATGTTCCGGGTGGCATGGCGTCGAACTTTACCCCGTCGCCAGTCATGAGTTGTTTATAGCCACGCGCCTCAAGCCAGTTCTTGATAGCCGCGAGCTGCCGCTGCTCCTGAGCGTTGCGGATGATGGGGTTGGCGACCGCACCGCAGAGCCGGTCCGCGACGATAGTGGCGGCTCTGTGGATTTCGGGCTCGGTCGCCGGTTGGCTCTTGCGCGAGAGCCAGACAAAAATGTCGGGGTCGGCCATCTTCTCGATGATTGCGGCGATGCGGGCGAGTTCCTTGTCGGTCGCCGCTTGCGTCATGCGCGCGGGGAGCTTCTTCTCGATCTCCATGCACTTTACGAGCGTACTCGATACGCCCGCGAGACCGATGAGGCGATCAACCGCGAGAGGCGGGCAGGTCGACATGCGGAGCGTCGGAAGGATCTCCGGATGCTGTCGCATCATCGCGGGCTGTATGTTCGCGAGGTTATCGGTCGAGCGCAGGGTTGATTCGACGTCCTTGGTAGTCTGAACACGCGTTTCGCGGAAGGCCTTCGGCGCGAACCTCATGAACCAGTCGTTGTACATGTCGACTGACGCCGCGACGTCGGCCTTCCATCTGCCCGGCTTGTCTCGATTGACTGCCATGCGCTGTGCGGTCTCCAGTTAGCACACCGGCCGCTCAGCACCAGCGACGGCGTGTAGCGCCGTTCGCTACCTGCTGTTGTCCGGCGGCACGCGCCTCGGCACGAGTCTACAGGAGCCGCGACAGCCAGTGCATGATGTTGAGTGTCAACACGCCGATGGATGGATTTTCTCTTTTCGCGATTCCCGCCGCCGATCAGCGCTCGTCGCGCGCGGGTTCGGCACCCTGGCAGGGCATGCGGCCGTCGGCGCCGGTGATCCGCGCCGCGTCCAGCGACACCAGCTCGCGGTCGCCTTCGATGCTTAGGCGGTCACCGACGCGGATGTAAAGCGGCGTGGCGTCGCCACAGACCGCCCAAGTGTCGACGCGCACCGAGTCGTTGCCGACTTTGAGGCTCAGGCCGTCTTCCCAGACCCGCTCGACGGTGCCTTCGACGGTGGTCCAATCGGCCAGGGCAAGGCCGGGGGCGGTGGCGAGCAGGAGAACGAGGGCAAGGCGCATGGGGTGGGGCCGGTAGGGTGTGCCCCGAACCTTAGCGCAGAAGCCCCGAAATCGGCTGAACCGGGGAGGCTGGCGGTCGCGTCTCGCCGGGGGCCAGCACCAGGTAGCCGCGGGCGCGCAGGGCATCCTGCGCCAGCCCACGGAAATCGGTGTGAGGCTTTCATTCCTGATCCCGGTGCAGGCGGTAGTCGGTCGTGCGCGGCACCCGTACCGCCGCCACGTAGTCGGCCGAGCCGCCGGGAAACAGGGCGACGATGCGGCCGTTGGCGGCGCGGTACCAGCTCTGGCACTGGCTCCAGACCGAACCGGCAAGCCGCGCCTGCAGCGCCGCGTTGTGCGCGGCCATGGCCTCGGCTTCGACTTCGATGGCGCGTGCTCCGGCGGCCTCGGTGCGGGCCATGCAGGCGAGGATGTGCTCGACCGCCGCCTCGATGAAGGGCAGGGTGCTGGTGTGGCCGGTGGCGGTGTTCGGCCCGAGCAGCAGGAACAGGTTGGGAAAGCCGGCCACGCTGATGCCGTGATGGGCCTGAGCGCCATCGGCCCAGGCGGCATCGAGGCCCCGCCCATCGCGGCCCCGGATCGAGATCGCGGAAAGCGGCCGGCCGGTGTCGAAGCCGGTGGCGCAGACCAGCACATCGAGGGCGTGTTCGCGGCCGTCGGCAAGGCGCAGGCCGCCGGCTTGGACGGCGGCGATCGGCGTGGTCTCCAGACGCACGTTCGGCCGTGCCAGCGCCGGGTAGTAGTTGTTGGAAAAGATCAGGCGCTTGCAGCCGAGCGGGTACTGCGGTGCCAGCGCGGCCCGCAGCACCGGATCGCGCACCTGCCAATGGCGCAGACCGTGCGCCAGCGCCAGCAGCAGGTAGCGCACCGGATGGCCGGCATCGAAACCCTTGCGCACCTGTTCGAGCAGCCCGATCCAGCCCTGCCGTGCCAAGCCTGCCCAGAGCGGCCGACGGGCCAGCCAGCGGTCGGTGGTGCGGTAGCGGCGGTCCAGTCGTGGCAGCACCCAGTTGGCGCTGCGCTGGAACACCGTCAAGGAGGCGGCGCGTTCGGCCAGGGGCGGGATCAGTTGCGCGGCACTGGAGGCGGTACCGATCACACCGACCCGCCGGCCCTCGATCGGCACCGTCTCGTCCCAGCGCGCCGAATGCAGGCGCGGTCCGGCGAAGCTGTCGAGTCCGGGGAACTCGGGCCAGCGCGGCGGACTGAGCGGCCCGGTGCTGCAGACGAACCAGCGGGCGCGCAGCACGGCCCCGGCGGCGGTGTGCAGCCGCCATTCGGCGGCCACAGTGTCCCAGTGCGCCGCGACCAGGGTCTGGCCGAAACGCAGGTGCGGGAGCAGGCCCTCGCGTTCCGCCAGGGCCTGCTGGTAGCGCTGGATCTCGGCGGCGGTGGCGAAGCGCCGCGACCAGTCGGGGTTCGGCGCGAAGGAAAAAGCGTAGGCCGGGGCCGGCACATCGACTTGGGCGCCGGGGTAGCGGGTGTCCCACCAGGTGCCGCCGAGGCCGGCCTGTTTTTCGAGGATGAGGAAGTCGTCGATGCCGCTGCGCTTCAGGCGCACGCCCATGCACAGGCCGGACATGCCGGCACCGAGCACGACAAGGCGATGCCGGGATTCGCGGGGAAGCTCCATGCCCACCGATTTACACTGCGCGCCGGTTCCGCGCCAATATGGCCCCATGCCCGCCGTCATCGATCTGGTCGGTTTCGACGCCGACGACACCCTCTGGCACAGCGAGACCTGGTTCCAGGCCGCGCATGTCGAGTTCGAACGCATCCTGGGCGGCTACCTCGACCTCGCCGACGCCGACCTGCACGAACGTCTGCTGGCCACCGAGCGCGCGAACATCAGGCTTTTCGGCTACGGCGCCAAGGGCATGACGTTGTCGATGATCGAGACCGCCATCGCGCTCACCGCCGAGCGCATCAGTGCCGCCGACCTGCACCGCATCGTGGCCCTGGGCAAGGCCATCCTGCAGCACCCGGTCGAGCTGCTGCCCGGCGTGCGTGTCGCCGTCGAGGCGGTGGCGGCGACGCACCGCGTGGTGCTGATCACCAAGGGCGATCTGTTCCACCAGGAGCGCAAGGTTGCCGAGTCGGGGCTGGCCGACCTGTTCCAGCGCATCGAGATCGTCAGCGAGAAGGACGAGCGCAGTTACGCCCGCCTGCTGGCCGAGTTCGGCACCGCGCCGGCAGGCTTTGCGATGGTCGGCAATTCGCAGAAATCCGACATCGCGCCGGTGCTGGCGCTGGGCGGCTGGGGCATCCATGTGCCCTATCCGCTCATCTGGGCCTTGGAGCAGGCCGAGATCGATCCGGCGCACCCGCGCTTCGCCTCGGTGGCGCGCCTTGACGCGGTGCCGGCGGTGCTGGCGGACTGGAGCTGAGCCGTGCTTGCTGTTCGTTTCGCCTTGTTCGCCTCGATCGCCCTGCTGCTGGCGCCCACGGCCTCCGCCCTGCGGGTCGAGCCCTTGGCCTGGACCCCCGGCAAGGGCAGCGCCCAACCTTCCGTGACGGCGCTGCCCGAGGGCGGCTTCCTGCTCAACTGGCAGCAGCGCGAGGGCGAGTACGCCCGGCTGCGGGTGGCGCGCCTCGCCGCCGGTGCCGACGTGCCCGAAATGCGCGCCGACCTCGCCCACGGCCGTGACTGGTTCCTCAATTGGGCGGATTTCCCGAGCCTCGCCGTGCTCGACAACGGCGACTGGGTCGGATTCACCCTGCGCCGCTCGGCGCGTTCGCCCGGGGCCACCGACATCCATCTGCAGCGCTCCACCGACGGCGGGGCCAGCTGGTCGGCGCCCGTCCGCGTCGATGCCCGCGAGCCGGCCGGGCAGCGTGGCTTCGCCGCCCTGCTGGCCGATGGCGAGGACCGTGCCTTGCTGGTCTGGCTCGATGCCGGCGCGCTGCCCGGGCAGGAGGCGCCGCACGGTGAAGCGCACGGGCACGATCACCACGGCCACGACCACGGCAGTGCCATGCGCCTGCGCGCTGCCGTGTTCGGCCGCGACGGCCAGCCGCGTGAGCTGGCCGAGCTCGATGCCGACACCTGCTCCTGCTGCCCGACCGACCTCGTCCGCCACGGTGGCGAGGTGCTGGCGGTCTACCGCGACCATGCCCAGGGCATCCGCGACATCGCTTTCGTGCGGCGCAATCACGAAGGCCGCTGGCAGGCTCCGCAGCCGGTTCATGTCGATGGTTGGCGGATGCCCGGTTGTCCGGTCAATGGCCCGGCGGCGGCGGTCAACGGCGAGCGTCTGGCGGTGGCCTGGTCGACCATGGCCAACGGCCCGATGCAGGTGAAGCTGGCCCTGCGCCCGGCACCGGGCGCCGACTTTGCCGTCCCGCTGCTGCTCGACAGCGGCGCGGCCGTACTGGGCCGGGTCGATGTCGCCCCTTGGCGGGAGGGCGGCTTCCTGGTCGGCTGGGTTGGCGGTGAGGGTGGCGATGCCGTGCTCCGCCTCGCCGAAGTCGATGCCGGGGGGCGCCTGGTCGGCCAGCACGAAGTGACCCGGCTACCGCCCGGCCGGCAACTCGGTCAGCCTCGGTTGGCCGCCTCCGGCGACACCGCCCTGTTGGTCTGGACCGAGCCCGGCAGCGCCGGCACGCGGGTGCGGCTGGCACGCCTTCAGAACCGCGAGCAGGACCAGCCCAGCATCCGGCCATCGCGGTAGGGCATGAGCCCGTGGAAGGGCCGGCGGTCGCCGTCGAACACCAGCGGCAGGAAATGGCGGTCGCCCTCCCACATCGGCAACTCCATCAGCCGCGTCAGCGGCACCCAGGCCAGTTCGCCCTCGGCGTTGGCCGGTGGCGGTTCGCCCTCGAAGGCGGTGATCAGGAACACGAAACCCAGCCAGTCCTCGCCCTGCTTGCCAAAGCCGGGCCAGCTGACCGTGCCGCGCAGTTCCATCGCCGTCACCGTGAGGCCGGCTTCCTCGCGGATCTCGCGGACCATGCCGGCGGCGACGTCCTCGTCGGCCTCCAGCTTGCCGCCGAGGCCGTTGTACTTGCCGAGGTGCTGGTCCTCGGGCCGCGCATTGCGGTGCACCATCAGCACCTGGCGGCCGTCGGGCGAGAGCACGTAGCCGAGCGTGCCGATGATCGGGGTGTAGGGCATGGCGTTCTCCGTGGGCGGCGCATTATCGCCGAGCCCGATGCCGGTCCCCGCGCCTCGTCCGGGTGCAGCCGGTGTGAGGGGCCTTGATCAGCCGCAAGCAAGCCGCTCCAGCAGCGGCGACAATGGCGGCCAGCCTGCCTTGGAGCCGCCGCGTGCAACCCGCCGATACCACCCACGACCCCTTGTACGCCGAAGCCCTGGCCACCTTTCAGGCACTGCTCGAGGAGGCCGGCGCGGCCGGCGAGCCCGACCCCACGGCGATGAGCCTGGCCACCGCCGACGCCGAAGGCCGGCCCTCGGTGCGCGCGGTGCTGCTCAAGCAGGTCGATGCCCGTGGTTTCGTGTTCTACACCAACTTCGATTCGCGCAAAGGCCGGCAACTCGCCGCCAACCCGCAGGCCGCCCTGCTGTTCCTCTGGAAGATGCTGCGCCAGCAGGTGCAGGTGCGGGTCGAGGGTGTGGTCGAGCCGGTCAGTGCGGCCGAGGCCGATGCCTACTTCGAGAGCCGCCATCGCGAGAGCCAGATCGGCGCCTGGGCTTCCCTGCAGTCGCAGACCCTTGACGCGCGCGAGACCTTCGAGGCGCGGATCGAGGCCTTCCGCGCCAAGTTCGAGGGCGGCCCGGTGCCACGTCCACCGCACTGGTCGGGCTTCCGGGTGCGGCCGGAGATGATCGAGTTCTGGTACGGGGCCGGCTTCCGCCTGCACGAGCGCCAGCGTTACGCCCGCATCGACGGCCGGTGGAGCCGGCGGATGCTCTACCCCTGAACCGGCGCCACCGCCGTCGCTTCAGTCGCGGTCGGTGAGCAGGGCGCGCAACTCGGCGCGGCCGGCCTCGTCCAGCTGCGGCTGCGCCTTCAACCAGTCGAGCCGCTGGTGGATCGCCTGCCGGCGCAATTGCCGCAGTGCACCGCGGAAATCGGCGGCCAGCGCGGCCGCGTCGCCGTGCAGCGCCAGGGTGGCCAGCTTGCGCAGGGCCTCGGCCTGCGGGTGCCCGGCGAAGGCTTCCAGCAGCGCCCCGGTGTTGGGTGGTCGGCGCTCGCCGATGGCCCGCAGCAGCTCCACCAGCAGGGGCACACCGGGCTGCTCCAGGGTTTCGATCCAGGGCAGGGCCGGGCCGGCCTCGTCGGCGAGATCGGGCTGCGCCAGCAGCAGGGCGATGGCGGTGCGCACCAGGCTGCGGCGCGGCTCGCCTCCGCTTGGGCGCGGCGCCGAGAGGCCGCGCCGGCGCGGCCCTTCGACCAGGTAACCGTCCGGCACCCGGCCCTTGGCCAAGGCGTAGGCGTCCTGCTGCACGCGCTCGCCGAGTTGCACCAGTTCGCGGGTGTAGTCGCCGAGCCGGGCGCTGGCATGGAAGCCGACCGCCGTGCGCTGCACCCGCAAGGCCTCCATGCGGTCGCGGAATTCGCCCTCGGGCAGGCGTTCGATCAGGGCCTTGGCGCGTTCGGCGAGCCGGGCCTTGCCGTCGGCGCTGCCCAGATCGCTGTCCTCGGCCAGTTGGCGGAACAGGAACTCGCTGAGCGGCAGGGCCTCGCCCAGCGCGGCCTCGAAGCCGGCGCCGCCGTGCGCCCGGACCAGGCTGTCGGGGTCCTCGCCCTCGGGCAGGAACAAAAAGAAAGCCTGGCGGCCATCGCCCATGCGCGGCAGCACCGATTCCAGCGCCTTCCAGGCGGCGCGCCGGCCGGCGGCATCGCCGTCGAAGCAGAAGTAGACGTCGGCGCTGTTGCGGAACAGCAGCTCGGCGTGTTCCGGCGTGGTGGCGGTGCCGAGCGTGGCCACGGCCTGGGTGATGCCGGACTGCCACAGCGAGACCACGTCCATGTAGCCCTCGACCACGATCAGCCGCGACAGCTTGCTGTGCGCCTGGCGGGCGTGCCAGAGGCCGTAGAGCTCGCGACCCTTGTGGAACAGCGCGGTCTCCGGCGAATTGAGGTACTTCGGGCCCTCGTCCTTGCCGATGACACGGCCGCCGAAGGCGATCGCCCGGCCGCGGCGGTCGTGGATCGGGAACATCACCCGGCCGCGGAACTTGTCGTAGCTGCGGCCGCTGTCGTTCGTCGAGAGCAGGCCGGCTTTGTCGAGCAGCTCGATGCGGCGGGAATCGCCGCGGCCCAGGGCATCGAGCAGACCGCTCCAGCCCTCGGGTGCCCAGCCGATACCGAAGGTCTCTCCGGTGGCGGCGTCGAGCCCGCGCCGTTCGAGGTAGGCGCGGGCAGTGGCGTTACCGGCCAATTCACGGCGGAAGAACTGCTGCGCCGCCTCGAGCACGGCGTAGAGCTCCTGGCCCTCGCGCGGCGGCTCGGGGCCGCCGGCTTCGCGTGGTACTTCGAGGCCGAGGCGCTTGGCCAGATCCTCGACGGCATCGACAAAATCGAGGCGGTCGTACTCCATCAGGAAGCGGATCGCCGTGCCGTGCGCGCCGCAGCCGAAGCAGTGGTAGAACTGCTTGCTCGGGCTGACGTAGAACGAGGGCGTGCGTTCGTCGTGGAAGGGGCAGCAGGCGGTGTATTCCCGGCCCTTGCGTTTGAGCGGCAGCCGGCTGCCGACCAGCTCGACGATGTCGGTGCGAGCCAGCAGTTCGTCGATGAAGCGGTCGGGGATGCGGCCCATTCGGCTCAAGCTTACGGCCGCTGCCGGTCAGCCGGCGAGCACGGCCTTCAGGCGCTGCGAGACGAGGCCCATGTCGGCGCGGCCGGCAAGACGCGGCTTGAGCAGGGCCATGACCTTGCCGATCGCGGCCGGACCGCTGCCGGCCCCGGCTTCGGCGACCGCGGCCTGGATCGCGGCCTCGATCTCGGCCACGGAGAGCTGGGCCGGCAGGTAGGCCTGGATGATGGCCATTTCGGCTTTCTCGATGCCAGCGAGGTCGGCGCGGGCGGCGGCCTCGTACTGCGCGACCGAATCCTTGCGCTGCTTGAGCATTTTCTCCAGCACGGCCAGCACGGCGGCGTCGTCGAGCGTGATGCGCTCGTCCACCTCACGCTGCTTGATGGCGGCCTGGATGAGCCGGATGACGCCGAGGCGATCCTTCTCGCCGGCCTTCATCGCGGTTTTCATGTCGTCGGTGAGCTGCTGCTTGAGGGACATGGCGGGTTCTCGCTGGCTGCGGTGGGGGGCGGGCGCTGGGCGCGACACCCTTGGCTGAGGTTGTTCGTTGTCCATGGCGGCGTTGGCCGCCCCGGTGCTGCTCAGACGCGGACGACGAGCTCGCTGTAGGGTTCAAGCAGCGCATCCGCGGTGAGGAGTCGCAGCGGCTCGTGGATCGCCTGCGCGATCAGCAGCCGATCGAAGGGGTCGGCATGGTGCATCGGCAGGGCCTGCACGCCGGCAGCGTGCGCGTCGGTGATCGGAAGCGACACAAAGCCGCTGTCGCGCACGCCGGCTGCGAAGGTCGAGGCATCGAAGTCGATCCTGCCCAGACTGCGCTTGATCGCCACTTCCCAGATGGACACGGCCGAGACATACACCTCGCTTGCGTCGGTCATCATGGTTCGCGTTGCCTTCTTCAGGCGTTTGCTGTCGGTGATGGCCCAGAGCGCGACATGCGTGTCGAGCAGCAGGCGCATCAGCCGCCCCCGAAGTTGGCGAGCACGTTCTCGGGCAGCGGCGCGTCGAAATCCTCCGGCACGCGGATCGTCCCCTTGAGCACACCGAAACGGATCACGGTCTTTCCAGTCGCGATGGGGACCATCTTCACCATCGGTTTGCCGGCTTTGGCGATCAGCACGTCCCTGCCGGCGGCCACCTGCTCGACAATGCGCGAGAGATGCGTCTTGGCTTCATGGATGTTGATCGTTTCCATGGGGTCGATCTTAGTCGGGTCTAGTTTGGTCCGCAAGCACGGCAGCCAGACCTTGCCACCGAAAAACAAAAAGCCGGCAACGCCTTCGGGCGGGCCGGCTTGTTGCGGCAGGCGCCGCGCTCAGTAGAGGCGCTGGCGCTTGGTGACGTCGCGCGAGGAGCGGCGGAGCTGGCGCTTCACGGCGGCGGCCGCCTTGCGCTTGCGCTCCTGCGTCGGCTTCTCGTAGAACTCGCGCTTGCGCGTCTCGGCAAGAACGCCGGCCTTCTCGCAGGTGCGCTTGAAGCGGCGCAGAGCGAACTCGAACGGCTCGTTCTCGCGGACTTTGACGTTGGGCATAGGGCTTCTCGGATCGACAAAAATACCCGGTGCTCCGGGTGAGCCGCGTATGATACGCGGGCTTTCCGGGGCCGTGCAAGTCGCCCCCGGGCCTCGTTCAGCACGGGCTCCCATGATCGTCCTCGGCCTCGAAACCTCCTGCGATGAAACCGGCGTGGCGGTCTACGACACCGCCCGTGGCCTGCGCGCCCATGCGCTCTACAGCCAGATCGCCCTGCACGCCGAGTACGGCGGCGTGGTGCCCGAGCTCGCCAGCCGCGACCATGTCCGCAAGCTGCTGCCGCTGATCCGGCAGACCCTGGCCGAGGCGGGGCTGGTGCCGCGCGATCTCGATGGCGTGGCCTACACCGCCGGCCCCGGCCTGATCGGTGCCCTGCTGGTCGGCGCGGCCACCGGCCGGGCCCTGGCCTGGGCGCTGGACCGGCCCAGCATCGGCGTCCACCACATGGAAGGCCACCTGCTCTCGCCCCTGCTGGAGCCGGATGCCGCGCCGCCGCCCTTCGTCTGCCTGCTGGTCTCGGGCGGGCACACGCAACTGGTGGCGGTCGAGGGCATCGGCCGCTACACCCTGCTCGGCGAGACGCTCGACGATGCCGCCGGCGAGGCCTTCGACAAGACCGCCAAGATGCTGGGCCTGCCCTACCCGGGCGGGCCGCAGCTGGCCGCGCTCGCGCTCGCCGGCCGCACCAGCGCCGAGGCCGCGGGGCGCCGGGAGAGCCGCTTCACGTTCGCCCGGCCGATGACCGACCGTCCCGGCCTCGATTTCAGCTTCAGCGGCCTGAAGACCCAGGTGCTGCTGGCCTGGAAGGCGAGCGACCAGAGCGAGCTCACCAAGGCCGACCTGGCGTTGGGCTTCGAGGACGCGGTGACCGAGACCCTGGCGCTCAAGTGCGAGCGGGCGCTCCGAGAGACCGGCATGAAGGCGCTGGTGGTGGCCGGCGGGGTGGGCGCGAACCGCCAGCTCCGGGCCCGGCTGGCGGCGCTGGCGTCAAGGCGCCGGGTCTCGGTGAGCTTCCCCCGTCTCGAGTTCTGCACCGACAACGGCGCGATGATCGCTTTCGCCGGCGCGACCCGGCTGGCCGCCGGGCAGCGTGACCTCGAGTTCCGCGTGCAGCCGCGCTGGGACATGGCCACGCTCGACGCTGTTTCCACACTGGTGCCACCACCAGTGGCCTGATCGCGCTAGAGTCCTCTCGGCAGAAGCGCCGCCATTCGAGGCGCCACCCCCGAGGGACTGCGGACGATGGATTTGGTCTTGATCGAGCGGCTCGTGCTTAACTGCGTGATCGGCATCCATCCCTTTGAACGTCAGGCAGCTCGCGAACTCTGGCTCGATCTCGAGCTGGGTTTTGACAACCGGATTCCAGCCAGCAGCGACCGAATCGCCGACACTCTGGACTACGATGCCGTGGGGCGCCGTCTGCGCGAGTTCGCGGCGGGCACCACCTTCGAACTGATTGAATCCTTGGCAGAGGCCTGTGCGAGCCTGCTGCACCGGGAGTTCGGTGTCCGACGGGTGCGCCTGACCTTGTGGAAACCTGCGGCGGTGGACTTCGCCGCCAACGTCGGCGTGCGGATCGAGCGTCACTTCGCCTAGGCTGCACGGATGATGACCAACTGGTTGCTGGTGCTCGGTTCGAATGTAGATGGTCAGATGCAGCTGTGCAAAGCCGTCTCGCGATTGAAGACTCTTGGAGAGGTACGGGTGCTCGTGAAGCCGATCACTACCGTCGCGGAGCCGCCGGGTTCGCCGGCTTACTGCAATGGCTTGGTGGTCCTATGCACAGATGTAGCGGACCTGTCTACTTTGGATACAGCGTTGAAGGCGATCGAGGCCGCGCTGGGCCGGGACCGAAGCCAGTCTGACCGCGTTGCCATGGACATCGATGTGCTGGCCTTGGGTGTTGCTGGTGGCTGGCAACTGACCTGTCCGGCGCGAAGCAAGGCAGACCTCGCCAAGACTTACGTGTCCACGCTCCTGCAAGCCGCAGGCGTCATGGTCGTCGAGGGCATCCCTCCATCACCCTGACCCTGGGGGCGAGGACGGCAGATCCATCACTTACCTGAGGAACCCATGGAAGAAAGCACCCTTCAACTGATCAGCGTAGTCGCCCAGACAATGATCGCCGTGTTGGCGCTCGTGGCGAGCATTGCCATCCCGCTTCGCATCCGCAACGCGCAGCGTCGGCGGGAGACGCTGGATTTCATCCATGCGGTCCGGACCATGTGGATTTCTATCGATTCGGTCGTGGTGCAGGACGACGAACTCCTGAAGATCGCCGATTCTGTCTTGGCGCCCGGCAGCGAGGCGCTGACTCCGGCGGAGAGGAAGAAGAACTGGATCTCCTTGATGGTGCTGAACGCGATCTACATGGACTATCTAGGGGTGATTAATGGCTTTCATTCTAAGCAGGGTCTAAAGATGGTCCGCCACTCGTTGCGGACGCTGTTGGTCGACGATGGGTTCTACCATCTTACCCAGAGCCGTGCTTACGACGACGGATTCCGCGAGCTCTGCCAGGAGGTACGCAAGGCCCTTACTGTGACAGGCGCGCCCACTCTGACTGGCACGCTAGGTGTGCAGTAGCCGTCCGCCGTCGACGGGCAGCACGACACCCGTGGTGTAGTGGGCGTCGCGGAGCAGGAACAACACCGCCGCGGCAACGTCCTCCGGTCTGCCGACCCGCCCCAATCGTGTGCCGCTTACTACCTGTTCGACGGATTCCGCTTTGATCACGTTGTCCGACCACAGCACCGTGCCCGGAGCGACGGCGTTGACCCGCACCTCAGGCGCGAGGGCATCGGCCAGGGCGGCCGTCACCATGCGCAGCGCCGCCTTGCTGGCGCTGTAGGCGGGATAGCGAGGTAGCGGTCGTTCGGCATAGATGTCGACGATGTTGACGATCGCGCCGGCTTGGCACCGCAAGCTCGCCGCAGCGGCTTGCGCAAGGAAGAATGGGGCGCGAGCGTTGACTGCCATGAGCGCGTCCCATTGCGCTACGGTGGCTTCAGCCATGGGTGTCGGGAAAAAGCTGCTCGCGTTGTTGACCAACCCGTCGAGTCGGCCGAACACATCGAGCACCTCGTTGACTAGGGCAGCCGGTGCCGATGGATCGTCGAGGTCGGCAGCGAAGGCTCGCGCACTGTTCGGGCGGATCGCGCTCAGCTCGGCACACAGCGCTTCTGCTTCGGACGCAGAGCGGTAGTAATGGACGGCAATATCGTAACCAGCAGTGTGGAGGTGCCGCGTGATCGTGGTGCCGACCCGACGCGCAGCGCCGGTGACAAGAACAACTGGAGTAGACATGCGGCCCTCGTGCTGCTGGATTGAGATTATGCCTCACTCCCTCCCTGCCTGCCTGCCGAACATGGCACGTGCTACCCCGCTCTACGACAGGTGCGGAAACTGCCTGCAGTGCGATACGGGCTGGAACGAATGGTTGGAGTTGCCGTCATGCGACGTCCCCCGCTTTCTGAAGCTTATCCGTGTAGAGTCCGCGTATGCCGCTACGTCATCGATAGGCGCGAGCTCCGGTGGGCTGTGAAGCCCTGGTCCCGCACACGCTTTCGTCTGTAAGTGAGGCCCCAACGCTCGTGCAGCGACGGCCAGAGGTATCCTTGCCGCCTGATTCACGACGAGCGGATTGATGAGCACTTTCGGCCTGCCCGAGCCGGGCGCCGCCGCACGCGAGCACAGCGCGCGCCTGGTCGATGTCTTGCAGGCGGCGATCCGCCACGAGCGCGGCGCCATCCCCTTCGCGCGTTTCATGGAGCTGGCGCTGTACGCGCCGGGCCTCGGCTACTACAGCGCCGGTGCCATGAAGTTCGGCGAGGCCGGCGATTTCATCACCGCCCCCGAGCTGGGACCGGTGTTCGCCGAATGCGTCTGCGAGGCGGTGGCGCCGGTGCTGCGCGGGCTGTCGCGGCCGGGGTTTCTCGAACTCGGCGGTGGCAGCGGCGCCTTCGCGCTGGCCTTTCTGCGCCACGCCGAGCGGCTGGCCGTGCTGCCGGAACGCTACGCCATCCTCGAGCCCAGCGCCGACCTGCGCCAACGCCAGCAGCAAGCTCTGCGCGAGCAACTGCCGCCGGCGCTGTTCGCCCGCTGCGACTGGCTGGACGGGCCGCCCGAAGGCCCATGGAAGGGCGTGCTGTTCGCCAACGAGGTGCTCGATGCGCTGCCGACCACCCGTTTCGCCATCCACCACGGCGAGGTCTACGAGGAGTTCGTCAGCCTCGATGCCGAGGGTGGTTTCCTGCGCGTCGACCAGCCGGCCGATGCCCTGGTGCGTGCGGCCGTGCGCCACGTTGAACGCTCGCTGGGCGCGCCGCTGCCCGAGGGCTACCGCTCCGAGCTGCTGCCGCAATTGCCCTACTGGGTGCAGGCGATCGGCGGCCTGCTGGAACAGGGCGCGATGCTCTTTGTCGACTACGGCTACCCGCGCCGCGAGTTCTACCTGCCCGAGCGCGATGACGGCACGCTCGTTTGCCACTACCGCCATCGCGCCCACGGCGACCCGTTTTTTTTGCCGGGTCTGCAGGACATCACCGCCTTCGTCGATTTCACCGCGCTGGCCGAGGCCGGCGTGCAGGCCGGGTTCGATTTCGCCGGCTACTGCAGCCAGGCGGGTTTTCTGATCGCCAACGGCCTGCCGCAACGCATCGCCGAGGCCGAGGCCCTGCCCGAGGGGCGCGAGCGGCATCGCCGGCTCAACGAGATCCGCAAACTCACCCTGCCCGGCGAGATGGGCGAGCGCTTCCAGGTGATGGGCTTCAGCCGCGATGTCGAACTCTCGGCGGCGTTCGCGTTCGGTGAGCTGTCGAGGCGGCTGTGAGCGACCGATCGATGGCTGGTACTGACGGACTGAGATGGCGCGGCGCATGGATCGCGCTCTGGGTCGTTGGCTGGGGGCTGTGCGTACTGCTGTCGCTGGGCCCGCCGGTGCCCGGTGTGGCGCCGCTGTTTCCGCATGCCGACAAGTTGAACCACGCTCTCGCCTACGCGGTCCTGGCGTGGTGGGCGATGGGTTGTTTTGCCTCGACGGCGGGGCGTCGTCGCACATTACTGGCTCTGCTGGTGCTCGGTGCGGCGATGGAGTGGGCGCAGGGCGCGTTCACCGTGGACCGCCAGCGTGACGCGCTAGACCTCGTGGCGAACGCGGCCGGTGTCGCCCTCGGGACGGCGCTGGGCCTCGCGATCAATCTGCCGGCGTGGCTGGAGGCGCGGATCCGCCGCTGAAGGCCCGCCGTGCCGCGCCGATCGCGGCGATGCGGGCCTGCCGCAGCGCCTCGCCCAGCGCCGGGCCTTCGAGGCCCTCGCGCCGCAGGTCCTTCGCCTGCACGGTGAGCGCGGCATCGCGGCAGGCGAGCAGGGCGCGGGCTTGCGGGTAGTCGCTGTCGGCGTGGCCAAGTCGGCCGCGGGCATCGGCCGTGCAGACCAGGGCCAGTTGTTCGATGCGCAGGCCTTGCCGGAAGCCGCCGCAGCGTTCGATCAGTTCGTGCACGGTGGCGTCGCGGAGTTCATGGAGACGGTGCACCTTGAGGTGCTCGCGGCAGGCGTCGGCGGCGAGTTGCGCCTCGGCGTGCGGCACCTTCAGGCGCGCGCACAGCGCGGCCAGCGGCACCAGACCGGCGTGCTCGTGCATCGGATGACGGGGCAGCACCTCGGCGGGTGTCAGCGCCTTGCCGAGGTCGTGGGTGAGTGCCGCGAAGCCGATCGTGCTGTCGCCCGGGGCCAGCCGCGCCGCCATGTCGACGACCATCTCGACATGCACGCCGGTGTCGATCTCCGGGTGGTGCTCGGCGCGCTGCGGCACGCCGTAGAGCGCGTCGACCTCGGGCAGCACCACGGCCAGCGCGCCGCAGGCGCGCAGGGTCTGCAGAAAGGCCGAGGGCCGCGCCTCGCCCAGTGCGCGTTTCAGTTCCTGCCAGACCCGCTCGGGCACCAGGTGGGCGAGCTCGCCGGCCGCGACCATGCCGCGCATCAGCGCGAGGGTGTCCTCGTGCACTCGGAAGCCGAGGGGGGCGAAGCGCGCCATGAAACGGGCCGCACGCAGCACGCGCAGCGGGTCTTCGGCGAAGGCTGGGCTGCAATGACGCAGCAGGCGGGCCTCGAGGTCGCGCTGGCCGCCGAGCGGGTCGACGAGCGTGCCGTCCTCGCCCTGGGCGATGGCGTTGATGGTGAAATCGCGGCGCCGCAGGTCATCGTCGAGCGTCACCGCACGATCGGCATGCACCACGAAACCGGTGTAACCCTTGCCGCTCTTGCGCTCGGTGCGGGCCAGCGCGTATTCCTCGCCGCTGTGCGGGTGCAGGAAGACCGGAAAATCGAGGCCCACCGGCCGGAAGCCGGCGGCCCGCATGGCTTCGGCATCGCTGCCGACCACCACCCAGTCGCGGTCGCCGGGTGTGCGCCCGAGCAGGGCGTCGCGCACCGCGCCGCCGACCAGGTAAACCTCGGCCTCAGCGGGGACCGCGGCGGTAGCGGTCATAGCGCGGCTGCTTCTCGGCGGCGGAGCCGAGGATGTTCGCCAGCTGCTGGCCGATGCGGGTGGGCTCGATGCCGAGCCGGTGCAGGCCATCGACGGCGCCGACCGAATCGGTCTTGAGCGAACGGAAATTGTCGGACGAGAACGGCTTGCCCGGCACGAAGTCGAAGACGAAGCCCTGCAGGCGGCCAAGCGCGTCGGGCAGGGGCAGCACCAGTCGCTTCAGGCCCAACTGCTGTGCGGTCATGCGCACCAGTTCGGCCAGGGTGAACACCTCGGGGCCGTAGAGCTCGTAGGTCTGGCCGATGCTGGCGGGATCGTGCAGGGCGCGACGCATGGCCTCGACCACATCGCCGACGTAGACCGGCGCAAAGCGAGCCGAGGCCCGGGCCAGCGGCATGAAGGGCGAGATCTTCAGCAGCCCGGCGAAGCGGCAGAAGAAACCGTCGCCCGGCCCGAAGATCACCGAGGGTTGGACGATCGTCCAGGCCAGCCGGCTGGCACGCACCGCCGCCTCGGCCTCGCCGCGCGACTTGAGGTAGAAGCTCTCGCCGCGACCGGCATTGAGCGAACTCATCTGCAGCAGGCGGGGCACGCCGGCCAGTTCGCAGGCGGCGATGACCAGCTTGGTCAGCCCGACATGGACACGCTGGAAGCCGCGGCCGTTGTCGCCGGCCTCGTTGAGGATGCCGACCAGGTTGATGACGGCATCGGCGCCGGCGAAGTTCGCCCGCAGCAGGCCGGGGTCGTAGACGTCGCCACTGACCAGCCGGGTGCCGGGTGGCAGCAGCCGCACCAGGTGGGCATCCGGGTTGCGCGAGAGCACGGTGAGCCGGTGGCCCTCGGCGGCGAGGCGGGCGAGCAGGACGCGGCCGACGAAGCCGGTGCCACCCAGGACGGTGATGTTCATGCGAGGGTGCTCAGGAGGCGGGGAGGGCGATCGGGGCGGGGCAGGCGAAATCGCGTGGCGCGGTGCTGGCCCGGCCTTCGAGGCGGTCGGTGATCGAGCGGCTGCGGCCCTGCATCCGCCAGTCGTAGATCACGCTGAAGGCCAGCACGCGCGGCACGTAGTCGCGGGTTTCGTGGAAAGGGATGGTCTCGATCCAGTAATCGGCCGGCAGCTGCGGACGGGCCGCGACCCAGCGATCGACCGCGCCTTGGCCGGCGTTGTAGGCGGCGATGGCGCGGAAGGTGAGACCGCCGTTGTCGCCGATGCGCTGGGCGAGGTAGGCGGTGCCCAGCATGATGTTGGTTTCCGGCTGGAACAGGCTGGCCGGACCGTTCCAGAGCAGGCCCTGGCGGCGCGCCACGCGCTCGGCGGTGCTCGGCAGCAACTGCATCAGGCCGCGGGCATCGGCCGGTGAGCGGGCGGCCGGCATGAAGGCGCTCTCGGCGCGGGTCAGGCCGGCGACCAGCGCGGTCTCCAGCCCATGACGCTCGGACTCGCGTTGCAACAGCGAGCGATGCGGCAGCGGGAAACGCAGCGAGTAGTAGAGCAGGGCGGCCTCGGTGGCCGGCAGGCCGAACAGGGCGCGATCGAACCAGCCCGCGCGCTGCGCCGCACGCACCGCCAGCACGCGCCGGGTGTCGTCCATGCCGGCCACGGCGGCCTGCCATTCCAGTGCCGCCCAGTGCGGGCGTTGCAGGCGGAACAGTTCGATCGCCCGGATCAGGGCCGGGGTACGGCCGACCTCGCGGCGCAGGCGTGCATCCTCGCTCGGCTCGCGTGGGCAGAGCGCGTAGGGCAGGCCGGCCCGGTCGGCGGCGAGGAAGCCGTGGAAGGAGGGGCTGCGCGCGGCCGCGATGAACAGGGCGGCGGCGGTCGTTGGATCGCCCAGGTCCTCGCGCAGCCGCGCTTCGAGGTACTGCCAACGGGCCTGGCCGCGCAGGGCGCTGGGCAGGGTTTCGATGGCACGGAGCGCGGCGGCGAGATCGCCGCGGGCCAGCGGTTCGCGCACCGCCCAGCCGTGCAGGGCCTCGTCGAAAGCGCTGGCCGGCACGGCGGCCAAGCGGCGGGCCGACTCCGGTCGGAACGCGGCAGCGGACCACAGAGCAATGGCGGCGCGCACCCGGCCGTGGCCGGGGTCGGTGCCGGGCAGCACGGGAGCCAGCTGTTCGAGCAGGGCTTCGGCGGCGCTGGCGTCGCGGCGGGCGAGGCGCACCAGGCCGGCTTCGATCACGGCACGGCTGCGGGCCTCGCGCGGCCAGTCGCGGGCGCGCTCGCTGGGGACCTCGAGAAAGGCCGCGAGGGCCTCCGCCCGTGCCTGCTCGGCGGCCGGCAGGCCGCGCGCCAGTTGCCGCAGCAGGGCGATGTTGCCGGCCTGTGCGGTCAGATCGATACGCTGCCAGCGCAGCTCGGTGCTGAGTTCGCCGCGGGCCGCCAGCGCGCTGAACACCGGCTCGCAGGACTCGGGTTGGGCGCGGGCGCTGAGCCAGAGCCGCCGGGCGCTGGCACTCCAGCCGGCATCGACGGTGGCCGTGGCCAGCCGCGCCTGCAGCCAGCGGCATTGCAGGTCGGCATCGCTGCTTTCGCGGCCGTGCCGCAGCACATCCTGCCAGCGGCCCTGCGCGGCGACGTGGCGCACCCAGGCCTGGCGCAGGTGGGTGGCGGCCGGCTGCTCGCCCAAGCGCTCGAGCACCCGGTCCAGGGCCTCGGCGTCGAGCGCGTCGAGCTGACGCTCGTGGGCCAGCGCCTCGATCCAGCCACCGAGTGGGTGGCCGGCGTAGCGACGGGCGTCCGCCGGATCGAGCGTGCCGCGTTCGGCGGCGATCAGGGCGGCGGCGATCGAGCCGCGTTGCGCGGCCAAGGACTCGCCGCGCACGGCCGGAGCCGCGAGAATCAGCAAGACGGCAACAATGACGCTTAAGGTCGGGAGGCGCATGTGGCGAGTGTAGCGGAGGCCCGGCATGGGGCTTGATCCGGTGTGGCTGCTGTTCCCCCTGCTGGGGCTGGTGGCCGGGGTGCTGGCCGGCCTGCTCGGCATCGGCGGCGGCGTGGTGCTGGTGGTCGCCCTGATCGCCCTGCTGCCGGCCATCGGCGTGGCCGAGGCGGCGGTGGTGCATGTCGCGCTCGCCACCTCGCTGGCCTCGATCATCATCACCGCCAGCGCCTCGGCCAACGCGCACCGCAAGCGCGGCAGCCTGCTCTGGCCCAGCGTGGGCTGGCTGGCCCCCGGCCTGGTCGTGGGCGGCATCGTCGGCAGCCGCTGGGCGCTCGGCGTCGAAGGCGACACGCTGGCGACGATCATTGGCGGATTCTGCCTGCTGATGGCCGTGCGCATGGCCTGGCCGAGACCGATCCGGCCGGCCACCCTCGAACCGGATCCGGTGCCGCGCGGAGCGTGGTTGCTGCTGGCCGGTACGGGCATCGGCGCGGTGTCGGCGGTGGTCGGCATCGGCGGCGGCAGCCTCACGGTGCCGCTGCTGGCCTCGCGCGGGGTGGCGATGGTGCGTGCGGTGGGCACCTCCTCGGCCTGCGGCGTGCTGATCGCCATCGCCAGCGCGGCCGGCTACGCCCTCGGCCCGGCGGCGGCCGCGCCTGATCCCGGCCTGCCGCCCGGCAGCATCGGTTTCGTCCACCTGCCGGCGGCGTTGGGGATCGGCCTGGGCGCCTGGATCGCCGCGCCCTGGGGCGTGCGGCTGGCGCATCGCCTCAGCGGCGTGGTGCTGTCCCGGGTGTTCGCCCTCGCCCTGGCCGTCGTCGGGGTGGTTTTGTTGTAGCGACTTCCCGCAAGTCATATTGAATCGGGGCCTTCCGAGGCCACCGGCACTCGCCCTGAACGACCAGGGTCTCCGCGATTGCTAAGCTCCACGCCTTCGCAGCGCAGGTCCGAAATGACCGACACCCTGTTCCGAAAAGAAGTCCTGGAAGCCCGCCAGACCCGCTGGCTGGGCGGCATCGTGCTCGGCCAGCCGCTGTCGCTGTGGTTGCTGACCGGCTTCGCGGTCTTCGCTGCGGCGATCATCGTGCTGTTCCTGGTGCTTGGCGAGTACACCCGGCGCACCCGGGTGAGCGGGCAACTGCAGCCCAGCCAAGGCGTCGCGATGGTGGTTGCGCCCGCGCCCGGCACCTTGACCGAGTTGCGGGTCGAGGAAGGCCAGCGCGTGCTGGCCGGTGAGGTGCTGGCGGTGCTGGCAATGCCGCGCGCGACTCTGGCCGGCGGCGATACGGCGCAGGCCGTGCAGGCGGCCATCGCCGAGCGCCAGGAAGGGGTGGCCGGCGGTTTCGCCTCGCAGCGCGAACAGCTGAAGGCGCAAGAAGCGGGACTCGAGCTGCAGATGGCCAGCACCCAGGCCGAACTGCGGCAGATCGAAGCGGAACTCGGCACCCGCCGCGCGCAGCATCGACTGGCACAGCAGACCACGCAGCGTCTGCAAGAGCTGCGCGCCCGGCAGTTCATAACCGAATTGCAATGGAAGCAACAGCAGGCCGCAGAACTCGAGCAGTTGGGCCAGGTGCAGGCGCTGGAGCGACAGCTGTTCGTCCTGCACCGGCAGCGGACCCAGTTGCAGCAGGCGCAGCGCGAACTGCCGTCACGTTTGGCCGCGCTCGAGGCCGCCGAGCAGCGCGAGCGTGCCAGCCTCGATCAGGAGGCGGTGGAAACCGGTGCGCGTGCGGAAGCGGTGATCCGCGCCCCGCTCGCCGGCATTGTCGCCACCCGACTCGGGCAACCTGGCCAGGCCGTGCAGGCCGGACAGCCCCTGCTCAGCCTGTTGCCGGCGGCGAGCCAGCTGGAAGCGCATCTGCTGGTGCCGAGCCGCGCGATCGGCTTCGTCGCGCCGGGCGATGCCGTGCTGCTGCGCTACCAGGCTTTTCCCTTCCAGCGGTTCGGCCAACATCCGGGCAGGGTGCAGCGGATCTCGCGCAGCGCGCTCGGCCCGAGCGAACAGATGTCGCTGCTCGGCACCACACAGCTCGGCGAACCCCACTACCGCATCGTGGTGGCCTTGGAGAAGCAGACGGTGCGCGCTTTCGGCCAGGACGAAGCCTTGAAGCCCGGCATGCTGCTGGACGCCCACATCCTCGGTGAACGGCGCACCTTGTGGGAGTGGGTGCTGGAGCCGCTGTACGCGCTCAGCGGCTCGCTGGCCGGCACCGACCAGAACCGGTGATTCTTGTCAAGTCTTGACGGGGGTGGGTGGGCTGTGACAGGGTTCGTGCTGCCTGCAATCCGCAGGTTTTCGATGGGGGTGGGTGAGTTCAACCCCGTAACGCACTCCACTTGGCGGCGAAGGCTTCATGCAAAGCCCCAGAAGTTGTGGGCAACTGCTTGAAGATATGGCGTTTATGACACAGTAAGACTAAGGATGCTCTGAACAACTCTGCCACTTTCGGCGACAATGAGCCATCGCTTACGGGGTGAGTCCGATGCAGCTTTCGTTCGGTGATGCCGAGGGTCTGGGGAGCCGCAAGCGCACGCGGCGCGAGGTGT